>ENA-OWNT01002432-OWNT01002432.1-seawater-metagenome-genome-assembly--contig:-NODE-2432-length-19539-cov-3.778440_pt1 | contig 19539 bp, 18 predicted proteins | sample MGYA00238136_ERZ651165 | MGnify/ENA primary metagenome ERZ651165 (study PRJEB26861, sample SAMN08777766) | seawater metagenome | isolation source: coastal seawater | place: USA: Florida | collected...
CGTTCGTTCGTTCGTTCGTTCGTTCGTTCGTTCGTTCGTTCGTTCCTTCGTTCCTTCGTTCCTTCGTTCCTTCGTTCGTTCCTTCGTTCCTTCGTTCGTTCCTTCGTTCCTTCCTTCCTTCCTTCGTTCGTTCGTTCCTTCGTTCATGCCTTTGTGCCTTCGTGCCTTCGTTTGTTTGTTCGTTCCTTCATTCCTTTGTGCCTTCGTTCCTTCCGTCGTTTCTTCGTCCGTGCCTTCGTTCGTTCCTTCGTGCGTTCCTTCGTTCGTTCGTTCCTTCGTTGGGTTGGGTTCGCTTTCGTTGGGCTGTTGGGTTGGGTTGGGTTCACTATTGTTCGCTCGTTCATGATGCTGTACGCTATTGGTGCTGCCCGTTTGTTTCTTTTTGTTTTTGCTTGTGTTCTTTGCTTGTGTTTTCTTTTTCTTGGTTTCTTCTCGTGGTGCTTCCTGTTTGTTTTGGGTTCCGCGTCGTTGGGTGTGTGGTGTGTTTGTGCTTCTTCTGCCGCTTTGTCCCGCGATGGCCCTGGCCTTGTGACAGTTCTGACGCTTGCAAGACCTGCGCACCCCTCCAGTGCGTTCTGTGTGTGCCGACAGGAAGGCTTGATACACGGTTGCCAGCCGGCGCCGTTCTCTTTCGCTGCCGCCCCTGCTGCAGCAACATGCCTTCAACTCTACAAGCGCTCTCCGTGGCAGCGGCCGTGCTGGTTGCACCAGCAATCGCGGACGTCTCGACGCTCTGCGAGCCTTACGAAACCTGCTTCGACTGTGCTCCCGCAGTGACTGCCGAGGACTATGTCCAGTTCAGGTACGGTGCGTGCCAGGACCAACTTAACATTGTCCCCGACCACCTCGAGTGCAGACCGTTCGAAACGGACAACTTCACGTACCCCCACGAAACGCTCAAAGCCGGGGAGTACAAGCACTACCATTGGACCTTGACGACGTACGCGTTGATCAACGATGCAGCGGGTGCCTCCATCACCTTCGAGGTCGTGCCCGAGTACGGTTACCCTCAGATGTACACGAAGGCGCAGATCCTGTACGGAGGCATGCCCATGTGTCAAATGTTCGAAACAGAGCCGGGAGGTTTCGGCATTCACTCGCCGACGTGGCCGTTCCCCGACAACAGCACTGGTGCCGAGGCGCAGGGACCTGAAATCGAAATTGCGGAACTGGAAGCAGCCAACACTCCGTCTGGATCCGAGTACGTCTACCCAGGATCCGTGTTCAGCGAGGTCACTTGGGGCTTCAATGCCAGTGGTTACGACTCGGACAAGCGCCCGAAGGTGCACACCGTCACCATTCCACACGTCTCCTATGGTGGCTACTTCGTCTCTGTCTACGCCGGCGACGGTGTCGATGCCGCGTATTCCATCCGCGTGAACGCGGTGCGCACCATCGACATGGAAGAAGAGGAGGACGACTACGCTGAAGCCGAAACTCCTGCCGGTGTCGCTGCCGTTTCGGAGTGGTGGTTGGACGACGTGTGCAGCTCGTTCGGCAACGAAGACGACTGTACTGATCACTGCTGCTCCTGGGAAGAAGAGGAGCCCGAGGAGGAGTCGCGCCGCCGTCTGACTGAAGTCGACACGCCGGCGTTCCAGCGAAAGCGAGGGCTTAGTACCGGGTGGCCCAAGTGCGTGCAAGCCCCCATCGACACCATCTGCGTGAGTCAGAAAGACTCCGACGACGGCAGTAACACGAGTCCGGAGCCAACGGTCTTGGTATCGTACCAGACGGGCGCCGACCCGACGGACCTCTACCAATTGTATTACGTCGAGATGAACGACTGTGCCAGCCAAATGGACAAGAATGGCCAGAAATACTGCTGGCAGATGGGCTGGTACACTGACGGTGACCGCCTGAAGGACTACTTCGGCAAGGAGGGAGAGTGGATCGAGCCGGAATGGGACGAAACGTGCGGCGGCGAGAAGATTGTGGTCGACGGTGTCGAGACGCCGTATTGCGACCCGACGAAATCTGACCCCGGATTCTGCAACTTCGACGGCACTGGCTCCAAAGACGGCACGCCGGCGGAAACCATGTGGACGCATGCCTACGACTGCATTGTGTGGACCCCGAAAGGTCTCGCCCGCCATGGACTCCCCGTTGGCTACACGAAGTACCAGGACGAGGAAGGCACGTGGCAGGAGCTGGATACCACCACGTTCAACGGTGACATCGAAACTCTGTACCCGTCTGGCTTCAACAGCTCGCTCCGCATCAAGGGCATCGTCACGGACTACGACAGGGACTTCAGAGGGCTCGCCAACTACGACGGTTGGCTCACGCTTCCGACAAACACCTGGATCACCTGCGAAATTGGCATCTACAACAACGTGTCGTACTTCTTTAATGTGCTGAAGCAAAAGAGCGACGGAACTCTTGACTGCTACAAAGGTACCAGTGCCCGAACGAAGTTCTGGCGCCAAACCACCTTGATCCCCGTCGAAATGATTGAAATCATCGCAGTCATTGTCATCGTGCTCTTGCTGGCACTGTTGGTGCCCTTCATCCTCACAAAGCGCAAGATCACTGCCCATTTGCGTGACGTGTATGAGTCGCACAAGTACAAGGGCTACTTGAAAGGAGTCGAAGAGCGTGTTATGGAAGAGCGTGCTCGCCGCGCTCAACTGAAGTCGAAGGGCGAAAGCAACGCAGACCACCCCTCGAAGCGAGGTGTCAAGTCGCACCAAATCCAGCCGGTTGACAGTAAAGAGGGCGAGCCCACTGTTACGGACCAGACAAGCGCAGATCTCTAAGCTAAAAGTTTACACCACACAAATTCTCGTTGGTATGTGACGGACTGCGTTCTTGCATTGCTACAGTTCCGTGTGCTGACCGTCGACGGCCGAGGACGACGCTTCCCGTAATTCGGGAAATCGGCCGTAAAATTCATCGATGTTTACCTGCGTTGTCACCACCCATTTCTTGTCGTCATTCAATACCTTGCGAAACTTGTGGTAGGACACGATCCGCTGCGCCGGTAGCACTGTATCTTGGTTGTAGTTTTCGAGCTGGGCTTGATGAAACCCGTCGTCGTGCACAACCTGGACACCCATCCTCCTAGCCCAGCGCCCGAACTGCACAGCCCACCAGCACACACCAAGACATGAGCAACCGTCTCCAGAACATAGCGTGGCGCTCGCTGGGCACGTGGGTTAAACATGCAAACAGCAGCAGAAGGCACGAACCTGCATATCATCGGGCGTGTCAGGCGCTGAACAGTGCAACATTGGGTCGTCAATGAGCCGCTGCATGAATGATTTCGACAGGCACAATCCTCCACCCATGGTGATGTAGGGATATCCAGCTGCCTTCGAGGTGGTGCTGAAGCCGTAGCCGTACCTGGCCAGCACAGAAACAAAATTAGACAAGCACGTGATAACACCGAGATCATCGATGCGTCATGCGTGTGAAGGGAACCTTTGGCCAAGGTACACCTCCTGCGTCCAATCGTAGGCGTCCACCATTTTCAGCAGATTTGGCACATTCATCATGGTGTCATCATCTGCGATCACAAACACCTTCTTGTCGCCGAAATGCTTCAGCAGGTGCTGCATGATCGCGTATGATTTTGCACAATGTCCTCTCTTCTGATCCACCTGAGAACCCCACTCGGCCACCAAATCCACGGAGTCGAACCTGTCAAACAAAAAAACTTTCAATGAAACCAGTCGGCAGTCTATGCAACAGTCATAGGCGAAGCAACGCACTCATCGTCCGGGCCGTCACTGGCAATAATAATTTCCACGGGATGTGTTCGGTTCTTCGCCCAGGTATTTTGAAGAATGTCCAGACGTTCTGCATGATACGAAACCGTCGTCTTCACGGCAATAACAATGTCTTCGTACTTGATGCCATATGACGGATGGAATTGGTATTTATTAAGCGCTGTGGTAGCGCAGAACTCGCCGACATCACCGTCGGCGTGGCCATCGCAGAAGTGCGCCTCTAGAGACACAATCGACGTGTCGGTGACTTTGCGCACTGCATTTGCAAATTCGTGTTCCCATGTCACGAAAAAGTTTTGACGCAACTGGTCCACGTTGTCGACGAGGGTTTCTATGACTGCTCGGCTGATGACAAGACCTGAATCAGCCCAAGCGAACTCCAGGTCGCGGAAGTCATGACTGAGGGTGAGCACCCCGGATCGCATAGTTAGTGCACGGCCGAAGAAATGATTGTCCTGGCTGTCGAAATAGCTAAGGAGCCCCTGCAAATCCTGAATGTTGACGTCAGTCCATGGCTCTATGACCGCAAACCACTGAGCACCACCGTCCGGAAGAGATGTGTACTCACGCAGCCAATGATGCACAAATGGGGTGATGGCCCAGAAACCAGAAGGCGACCCGCTTGATGCACCTTCGAGCTCATGCAAAAACAAGAACTCGATGGTGCCTTCATGCTGACTTGCGAGTTCTTGAAAGTAAGCCACCCGTTTAAGGTCACTCGGGGTGTTTTGCGTCCGAACTACAATGGAAATTGCCAAGGAGCTCTGGGAATTTGAAGCCCGATTTTCTAACAATCGAGTCCGAATGCCACTGTCTCTCGCAGCAAGTCGAGCCTTGCGCTCTTCCTCAGCGAGGCGTGCGGCGCGCTCCTCCTCTTCGAGCTGTGCCAGCGCTTTGGGACAAGCACACTGACACTCTCGGGCCCATCGGCCGCACTTAGGGTTCTCATCGCCATTAGCTAACGGCTTTGTTGATGGAGATGTCTGGCACCACGAAGGTTCCGAACAATCAGCCGCGGACGCCACTGCATTAAACCCTGCGAGTGCCAACACGACGGCGCACTTCAAAGCAGCCCACATGCTTTGCGGGCTGTAAGTCGATGATCACTTGACAAACTTCGCGAGTGTTTCGTGTTTTGTTTTGTTTTGTTTTTGCGGTGCTACTCTTCAACGACTGATGGATTCCACCGTTCTTTCTCTCGTGCTGCGTGCTTGAGCAGACGGTTGCCTGGGACTGCCATAGTTCTCATCGTCGCCGTGTGCCCTGCTTGCGTGGCTGGCCTACAACGTGTGGTGTCTGCACCACTAACACCCACGCCAAACAACATCGAATCAACCCACTCCCGCACTAAAGGCAATCGCTCCACTTTCTTTCCTTCGCCACGAGCTCAGCCACTGACGCACCATCGAATCAGGAAAGTTGACGTACCCGACGCGACTGTTCGGGCTTCACGAATCTGCAAGCGCATCCCGGTTGCTCAGCGTGCCTGCAACACCAATCAATTGCCCCACTCGCCCCGTCCGCGGCGAATTCGAAAGCGACTCGCCGCCCAAAAGTAGTTCTAGTTCTATACAGTCGTCATCGGAACGCGGAGTTGCTTCCTTCGACGAAGCGCGACATCCCAACAGCGTTGCGACGTCGACAGCGACGTCGACGATTGTTGTGACGACGTTGCGACGACGTTGCGACGTCGAAAGAAAGTCCAAAAGTCAGCGAACGAACGAAGGAACGCTCCGACAACGACGAACGAACAACGATGGACGAAGGAGCCTGTAGGATCCGACAACAACGAACGAACTTTCTTTGTTTGTTGCCAACACACAACGACGACGACGACGAACGACGACGACGACGACGACGACCGACCGACCGACACTGCTCGCGCATGCCATGCCTGTTGTGATGCGGTGTGCACGTGTGTCTCCTTGTATTGTCAAGTAAACAAACGACATCAAGCGATCGCGACCAACGTGCACAGGTTTAGTTTTATTGTTTTTTTCGCATGCGCGTCAACAATGTCGCGGAGATGCATGTAGGTGGTGATGATGGCTAACGGTGATAAGATACCACGACACGGAGGCCGAACGAAGCACATCAATTGACAACGGTGTGAGAAGTGAGGATGACACACCACACTGAAGAATCGATTAATGCATTGATCTGGATAAAAAGGATATTGGGGGTGGTGAGTGTTGTGTGGTGTTGTCAAAGAATGGCGGCACAAAAAATATTGTGAGCACATTTCAACGATCTATGTCGAGGCGGTGACAGTGCCAATGTAATTCAATTGGCATTCCTCTTTGCACGCTGCGCCCACATTTCCAGTGCCAAGCTATGCTTAGTAAAATTTGAATCGGTGGGCATAAACTGCTGCGTGTCACACAGCAATGAAGTTTTCATCGCTTGCCAGTGCCGTCGGCTGGTGCGCACTGGCGATTGCGAACAACTTTTTCGCACGTAAAGTCGCAGCCAAGATCTCAAAGCGACCGAAGTTGCTTCTCAAGTGCTATTTTCCTGTTGCATTAGTCATCAACGCCATGGCTCCACTTTCCATTTTGCGGTTGTTGTTGAAAACCATCATTTTACCAACTACTGTTCTCACCGCCCCGGCGGAGGGGAGCTACCGACATTGGGAAAATGTCGCCATTCCCACAGAGTCCCCGGGAGTTTCCCTGGCAGCATCTGTACTACGTTCTCCATTATGCACAGTACATGGGAGGACTGATCAAGAGTGCGCATGGATAGTTTTCTTCAACCCCAACGGAATGTTCAAAGAAGGAATGCGCACCGTTGCCACCGAATTTTCGAACAGATTGGGCTGCAATGCTCTGATCTTTGACTACCGCGGCCTCGGACGAAGTAGCGGTCAAGTCAACGAAGCAGCTGACTTGGTCAAGGATGGGGTGGCGGTGCTCAATTTCGTGTCTAACACTCTCCAAATTCCTGGAAATCGAGTTTTGTTGTATGGACATTCGCTGGGCAGTGCCATTGCTGCATGCGCAGTGGCTGGCATCAACGCGACAACATCAACCGACGCGCTCAGCGGCCAAGCGGACGGCTATTCCATGATTCTTGACCGCGGCTTTTCGAGTCTCGGAGATGTTGGGAGGGCGTACACTCGTGATCCAACATTCGGAGGTGTTGCCGCTTCGTTGCTGCTAGGCTCCGTTGCACAAGTCGTATCTTCAGCTGCCGCTGGCGTTGGGCTGAGTCCCTCTCTCCCTTTCTCTCCACTGGCGAAGCAACTCACAATGTATGGAGGCGCTACCGTACGTGCACTGCTTGGCCGAAACACCTGTAGTTTTCTGCCGTATGTGCAATAATAAAATGCTTTGGTGTTGGTGACTAGGTCTTTGGACTGGCCGCGTCGGCTTCAGGACTATTTCAAAACTACTTCGTGGGCCCTCTGATGAGTATCGGGGGCTGGAAGCTCGAAACAATGCAATCATTGCAGAGCCACATCACAGCGCAGCAGAACCTTGACACCGCCGATGATCCTGAGTCCGCCACAAGCCAAGCACTGCTGCTTTATCACGGCAATGATGGCATCATCCCCAACACCGCTTCGCTGGCACAAGAATGGAACCGGCAAACGTCAATTGCCGGTGCAAAGCAGCAGCCGTCCGTCAAAGTGGTCGAACTCAAAAGACACTGGGATAGTCCGCTTGATGCTCACAATTACCCATCATTCATGGACAAGCAGTGGGACGTGATCGTTGACTGGATTTTGCAGTCGTCATTCGGGTCAAAGTTGGCTCTGACCGGCGCATCCGTTCACAACAGGGAGTAGATGGTTGAACAATAAGTGATTGGTTTGGCGAGTAATTTACTGCAATGAGCTGTCGTGTGAGACTACACTTGCAGATACTACGTAGCACTGTCACTTTGTTGATCATCTGCGGCACCAAATGCCGCTCCCGCTCCCCCGAACGCTTTCATGGCCGCGAGACGCGCCTTCACAGCAGCCACAGGTTTCACCCAAGATGAGACTCCGGTTTTTCGGTTCCAGTAGTAAGCATAGCCCTCCTATTGCATTGCATTCGGAGCACACACGCGTATGTCAGACCTGGCACGATTGAAACAGTTACAACGAAACCAAATAATCACCTCGTCGTAGTGTTCTTCCCAGGCGTCGGGGTCGTTCTCCAACTCGTCTTTCCGTGGAGTTCCTTCTGGTCTGCACACAAGATCACCATCGTCACTCACTTCAACAACAAAACGTATGCGCAGGAAAGTTGATGCCCCACCTATGCGTGACGGGTGGAGTCGGCATGCTCGCCGGCGCATCATCCACTTCATCGGTCTTGAGTGAGGAACTTGACTGAATCTTGCCTCCTAGTTTACTCAGCACTCTCAATTTTGCCATGGCCTGCCACAATGCGCAAAAACCTTGAGGTGGGCATTATGAAGCACATTCCACGACTAAGTGGCAGATGTCGTACATTAGCCCACGGCGACTCCCACTGCGATTTCTGCGTGACGCGGTTCCAATAATACACGTATCCTTCCTCATCATAGTCTAACATAACAAAAGGTGCAAAAGTGGAATTGAAATCGGCACGCGACGGCGTTCAGGACATGAACACCGGAAGGACTCACGCTCTTCCCAAGCGGTTTCAGGCGAGGCATCATCTGTTGGTGCAGCTTCTTCGACAGAAGTATCGGCCTGCGTGCTCGCCGTGGTAGGTACTGCAGCGACACTTTCCGCACTGCTCTTGTCCGTCACCTCTGGCGTCGGCATTGGTATTGCTGCGTCGTTAGAGCCAGAGCCATTCGATTCATCCACTGCTTCTGCACTCGGAACGGCACTGCCTCCTTGCTCAGCTTCGCTCTTGGAAGTTGAAGTCATGGGTGGCTTGCTCTCTTCGGACTGAGACACAACCGGCGAAGGCCGTGCAGAGCTTGATGGTTGTACTATTGTCGTAGCAGCGGCCGGCTTAGGATCTACAGTCGAGCGCACTGCTGCGGCATCTTCGGGTGCTGAATAAGTACCGACTGGCTCCGACTTGATATCTGCATCCGTCTGCGATGGCTTCGCCATAGACTCCTCTCGAACGGGAGTTTCAGTTTGCGCTGACGGTGTCTTTGCTGCCTCGTCGAGGCTTGCGGATACAACATCCACACTCTCAGCGACGGCAGAATCTCCAGCCGCTATTGATTTTTCAGGGCCGTTGGTGCCAGATTTAGCACCAGATTTGTCGGCCACAGAAGAATTGTTGTCGCCGTCACCAGACACAACCTCAGTGTCAACTTGTGCTGTATCAGAGGCTGTGGCAGCAGGGTTGTCTGTGGCAGCAGGGTTTTCTGTGGCAGCAGGGTTTTCTGTGTCAGCGGGGTTTTCTGTGGCGGCGGACTTTTCGATGTCAGCAGGCTTTTCGGTGTCAGCAGACTTGTTGTTCGCGACGTATTTTTCCTGCTTCCCCTTGGATGCCGGTTTGCGAGCTGTCACACCCAAACCGCGCAATTGAGATGGCAGTGGGTGCTGATCCCACTCAGATTCAGATGCTACCTCCATTTCTACCGGTGGTACGCTACCAGCGGCCTTGGTCTTTGAAGGTGTCTGACTTGTACTTTGTTCGTCAGATGTTGATGTCACCGCGGGCGAATCATCCACAATCTGCTCTGTGCCGTGTTGCTCTTGCAGAACGGGATTCTCGTCGGCAGCATTTGAAGGCTCACTATCTTCGCGCAGGTGAGTTCCAGCCGCCGGCTGCGAATCATCCAATGTTAGACCACGCTCGGTATCAGACGACACGTTGTCGGGCTCTTGGGGCTTGCCGGTTGCGGGGTCGGTGGTGGAGGCCTCGATGTCCACGTCCTTGTCAGCCTCCACATCAGTGCCTACTTCGCGCGTCAATTCGGGCTCTTGATCACTGGAGGCAGAGGGAGTTTTAGGTCGATTTGCCGCAGTTGCGGATTTTATCTTCTCGGCCAATGATTGTGCTTGTGCTTTCAGCGCATCACCCGTCTTCGTCGCAAGCTTCTTCAGTGACGACGCCATGTTCTTGAACACGTTGCTGATGTCGCTTTCGTCAATATCGTCATCCGAGGATGACTCGTCTCCGCTTCCTCGTCGTCTTCCTTTCTCCGGGGTTGCAGTTGCTGATCCCCTGGAATTGGAGCGGCGGTGCGCGCGACGTTGCTCCCGCAAAGCTTTCTTGGACGCTCTGTGAATCGACAGGCGTTGACGCTTTTTGTTGATGACGGCCTCTTGGGTGCCTGCTTCTATTTTCAGGGCAATTGCCGCTTCTTCGGCCAAAACCCGCTGCAAGTTTCTCAAACGCTCTTGCCTCGCTTCCTCAGCGGCATGAGCAGCCTTGAGCTTTTTCTCTAACTCTTCCTTTTGTTGGGCCCGCCTCGCAGCAGCTTCTTCGTCTGCTTTACGTTGCGCGACTTTTGTGGGATGCTCTCGCTTCCATTCTTCCGTTCCACCGTACCTCTTGATGAACTCTTCCTTGTAGTATGGCTTTCCGTCTGCAGGATCAATCCGCGGAGGATCCGCGTGAAATTCAGGGACGCCCAGAATTTTCAAATCATTGCTGTAGATTCGACTGGGGCCCAAACCGCCGAACACTAACAGTCCACCACCGCGGTATTGTGAGTAGTCCCCCCACCATATGGCAGTGTGGCCTAGTCGACGAGTAACTGGCCGCTTCATGGGCACCATCACCCAGCGATTTTCCTGAGTGTCAAATATTGCGCACTCTCCACTGCACAGACTCTTTTTCGCGTGGTAATTCTCGCCGCCGAACATCACCAAGTACCTAGACTCGGGGTCAATTGCAGTCGTCGAGTGAAACTTCCTCCCTTTTGGTACTTTCCAGTGCTTGACGCACTCCCAAAGCTCTGGAGACCACACATCGCCTTGCGCAATTGAATTATCCACGACCGTGCCGTAACCTTTCAATCGTTGACGTTCCGCCACGAGTTTGAAGAGCAATCGAGAAAAGCCGTCGATTTTGATACGCATGGGGGGTGGTCGGTCACTGATGACAGGCAGGCTGTCGTCAAGGTCATTCTTCGCTTTCGCTTCTTCAGGGGGTACGATGATGGAGGTCACCAGATTGTAGTAGCGGCAAAATGCTTCGAATTCAGCGGGAGCGACCGAAACTTTGAGCTTGTCAGACAGCATTTTGACCAGTGTCTTCACAACAAGGCTCTCGCTCTTGTAAATGTCCACCGCTTTCATGTGCCGCGTGAAAGAGGTGACTCTTCGCTCGTCGATATTATCTAGCAACTCCTTTTCGACTTTGTGCAGGATGTTCATCTCCACACTCCACGTGCCAAGGTCCACATTTAGATTGTGAACTTCGTTTTTTGAAGACACGTGTCCACCGATAATGATGGCGGAGCGCTGTTGCCAATTCTAAGCACAGCACAAGGTGAGACAGATCGATGAGCAAGGCAACAACGACTTCTCCAAGCCAACATAGTGACGGGCGCAGAAACCTGAACGATATTCAGTGAATGACCGATACGACGACGGAATTTGCTGAAGCGGGGTTCCAGTAAAGGACCTGAACTTTGGTCGTCCTCTTCTTCCTTGTCGCTGGATTTTAGAAGCGCAGCGGCGAATCGAGCAACTGCAGCCGCCTATAATTCACCGTTCCGAGTTCAATTCGGTCTACATAGCACCCAAAGTGCGCCAATGACAGAACCAACCTTCAGCTTTTGTTCCAGAAGCTCGGTCTTTAGCTCAATCCCAGCAATCCGGCGGTAGATGGCCTTGGGCGCGTCGTGATGAATCAACAGTTCAAAAAACTCACAATTTCGACATCCACTGCGTGTGAGCACGATCAGAATCCGCCCTTCAGGGAGAACGTTTGCTGTGTGGTGGCAGAATCCACCGGCAGGGACGTCGCCCATGATCTGGTACTTCGTCCACACATTAGTTCGGAGATTCAGCCCGTACACGTCGCTGGTGTTGAACATGCCATCAAACCCTCCACAAATAATTATTGTCGTGCCGTTTAAGAGAGCGCAAGCGGCTCGTGAAACGCGCGGTGGCTCCCCAGACGTGGAGACTTCGGTCCAGATCATGCGCTGCATGTCGAACCTCCACACGTCACTGAGGATGTCGCAATCTGGACCATAATGCCCTCCCTCGCCACCTAAAACGAAGAGAAAATCCTGCACTCGACACATGCAATGGAAAGCGCGAGGGCAGGGCAGCGTTTCTTGGTCATCGAGATCAATGTTAGTCCAAGTTGCCACAGTCGGGATGGAATACACTTTTGTTGGTGAACCAGGGGCTGGCATCGTGTGGGGTCGACCAGTCGTGTGTGGTGTCTCACAAGACTATCCCGCAAGTCGCGGCATCATGATGCAACGCGCGTCAACTGTAATGAAAGTTCAACTTGCGGGCGGCTGTTGCAAAGGCATGGCAGTGGTGTACTCACTGCTTAATGATAGGCACTGTGCGCATCACCAACATTGCGCAAAAAAGCGATGCGAACAGAAATATCGCGGGCCTTGATCCCATCTGCAAGTTCATTTTCTCAACGCACAGTCAGCACTTTGTCAACCACGACGATGCCACCACGACGTTTAACCGTTACCTTCATTTCTTCGGCGCTCAACATCATCGTCTGCACAGTTTTATTAGAAACACACTCTGTGACTCGTGGAGGAACAACGTCCCCCCTGCTGCAACAACAAACATTCAGTCAACCACCCGCAACAACCCTGCAGCGGCACATAAATCATTCAAATCCCGACAGGTCCTCGTCGTCCGTCGACGCACGCCGTCGTCTACATCACCGCCACCATCACCACCATCATCATCGGTCGATTCGCTGCCTTCATTTCTCCGCCCGTCCCTTCGTCACTTTTGATGGAGGCTTCGTTCCATCGTTCCGTCGTTCCGTCGTTTCGTCGTCGTTGTGTCGTTCCGTCGTCGTTCCGTCGTTGTTCCGTCGTCGTTCCATCGTCGTTGCGTCGTCGTTGCGTCGTCGTTCCGTCGTTGCGTCGTCGTTGCGTCGTTGATGGATTGACTTCGTTACACTTTTCGGCTCGCGAACGGTCGCTGACTCCCACGCACACGCCATAACAATCAATTCCGAAATGCACAGTACTAGTACATGTCACCCGTACCCACAGTACCACTAAAACTGCTTTACACAACGTTCACTCAATAATACAGAAACTGTATGTACTAGTACAACAGTATGGTACCAGTACGTATCAATACTGGATTACAACATGCATGTACGGTAAGTGTACATAAACTGAACGTATGTCGTACATTGAATGATTGTCGCGGTTACTGGCGGTTGAATGAAGGTTGTGTACGGGTAAAAGTGTGATAGTGTACAGTGAGTTGTGGCAAACACAACGTCGATGGCGGCGGCTTCGAGCAGCGTTCGTTCGTTCGTTCGTCGTTCGTTCGTTCGTTCGTTCGTTTGAGGGCGCGCAATGTTTTTGTTGCGGGACGGCGCGCGGTCGTCGTTGCTCGAAGGGGAGGGACTGCCGATTATAACCTTCCTTCCTGCCTTCCTGCATTCTTTCCTCTGTTGCGTCCTTCCTTCGTTGTTGCTGCTTGCTGCTTTTATTATTTGCTGGACACGATGACACCTACCTATGATACCTACCTTCACATACATACATACATGGGCTTTGCTTACGACTGACGGTGAGGTCGGTTGACAGCTATCATGGATGCATTCAATCACGATGCGGTCAATTCGCGATAGGTTACCGTGGTTGCTTCCAGCTTGTATGGTTGCGCTCTCTCTCCATGATTCATTTGCGCAGAGAGCTCTCCTCAAGCGGGAAGCAGTGGAGAAAAAGACAACTGGTGGTGGTGGTGGTGTGCACGAGAATGTTTTCGGAAGTCCCGTAAGCGGCTATTTATCTGAATTAGGCCGTTGGGGGAGGACCTTACGACACTGCGTACAGTTCTGAAATAGCGTAAGCGCCTGTTGACGGGACTGATGTTCGCAATTCTTTGTTCGCGACTCCCCGCGTCCACGGAATCGCGGCTCGTCGCGCCGCCTCAAGGATAACATTGCCACGAAAGGGAATCTGCGCGAAGAAGAGCTACAGCGCTGCAGTTGTTGTTCTTGGAGCAACTGACTGCTGACTGCTGACTGCTGACCAACTGGGCTTCGTCGGCTCACCAGCCCCCTCACCCACCCCACCCACTCCCTCCCCCTCCCCGCTCAGGGCTCAGGTTCGTTCGACGAGCTTCTTCTTCTCCGCTCGCGCCTCGCCCTCGCCCCAGCACCAGCAGCAGACGAACGCTTCATGCAATCGATGGTCACAGTTAGTTAGTTTGTGCCTTCATTGTCAGCGCGACAGCACAACCATCACGAGTCGTCACATAGTCCCCAACAGCACGCAGCACAGGCGACGTCGTTGTCCATGGGATCCAGCCACGCCCGGGGGAAGTAGCCACTAGGCAGTGGTGCCCCAGTTCCGTCGAACCGCCGCAACACAATGGTACCGAGGGCTCTCTGGCATTGCTGATACAGTGCCGTCCACAAGGAAGTGCACTGAGAAGAACCGTGTTTCACGTGAAAAGTTAAGCGGAAGTCGAAATAAATATCAACCAAAGAAGTTGCAAAGCATTTGATTTTGAAGTGAATAAAAGACAACAGCGGTTTGAAGCTGCTGCTGGACTGCTTGCTGTGGTGTTGACAGTCAAGTTGCGTTGAGTTGTAGCTCGCGAGGTGGCGTAGCTCAAGGCGAGATCTGCGAAGATGATGCGGGTCACGCACTCTCTCGCCATGCTAGGCATTGCGACAGAGGTAGTAGATGGTGCTCGTTGCACGCACTCCACCTTCACGAAACTGTTCTCATGGGTATCTTTCTGGCCGTTTGTTGTGCATTTTGTTGGCTTTGCTTCTTTGCAGGTGGCCGGAAACTGGGTTGAGCCGTCGTTCCCGCCGCAGCCTTCGTCTGTGTTTCATATCCAAAACATCAACACGACGGTCAACGACCATACCGCACAACTCTCTGCTCATGCTGACGCCATTTCCAACAACGCGGATGGAGTGTCCGCCAACGCAGCCGACATTTCATCTGTCTCTTCAGTTGCGTCCAGCAATGCAGCTGCGATTTCGAGCAACGCCGCAAGTATTTCATCGAACACGGCTGCCATCTCGTCCAACGACGCTGCGATTTCGAGCAACGCCGCAAGTATTTCATCGAATGCAGCTGCTATCTCGTCCCACGAAGCGACCATTTCGAGCAACACTGCTGGTATTTCGTCCAACGCAGCTGGCATCTCGTCCAACGAGGCTGCGATTTCCAGCAACGCGGCAGGTATTTCTTCGAACGCAGCCGCAATCTCTTCCAACGAAGGCGCGATTGCCAGCAACACTGCCTCGATGCTCAGGCCGCAGCAACAAGCACCACTGTCGCAACAGTGGTTGAAGACACCACCACAACAACCATGGGAGTGACCATCGATCCTGGGTTGTGCGGTGACTTTCCGCCGCCCAACGCATCAGTCGACTGCTCCTACTTTGCTGCCAACAACATGTATGTAAGCTGCGCTGCTTTGCCGTGTGTACACACAAGCGTGCACCTGGTTGTTGGCCACTTCCAAATTCCGATGGCCATTGCCCGATCCCCACGGATCTCATCGGATCTCATCACGCTGCTCTTGCTGTAGGTGCACGGACGTCGAGCTGCGGGGTTACTGCTGCAGCACTTGTCACGGATGCAAGCAGCACTGTTTGGCTCTCCAGATTGCTGTGACCCCCGACACATCCAATAATGGGACGGCCGCCACCATCGACCCGGCTCTCTGTGCAGACCACCGACCGCCTGGGTCGAATCAGTCCTGCTTGCAATACCAAAGCAATGGAATGTAAGTCGTTGAAATCGCTCTTTTGTCAACTGGCTTTTTTTGTGCATGCGTGAGCGAGCGTTGCTTCGTCCATCGTCCATGGAGTGGTGACAACCTCTTGGGTGCTGGCACGTTGCGGACCGTCACTCTGTGGGGATATTTTGTTTTGCTCAGTCGACGACCCCCGCCCCCTCCCTCCAGCGGTTTTCATGAATAGTCACATGTGTGGTGTGGCTGCTCCAGGTGTGCCGACAAGGAGCTCCGAGGGCGATGCTGCCAGTCGTGTCACAATTGCGCGCAAGCTTGTCTGGTTGCGCAGACGGCGACGACCACTACGACCACGCAGCGGGTGACGGTGGATGCTTCCGCGTGCGCGGACGTGGCGCCGCCAACGTCATCGCTCAGCTGCGCTGAATACAGCGACAATGACATGTGCGTGAGCTCGCGTACGAAGTGTGCATTGCTTTGTTTTGTTGTGTGCTCGTTCTCGTTCTCGTTGTCTCACAGTGTGGACAACTTGCCGCTTGGCCCACGACACGACGAATGCGTGCCGTGGATGCCATGTATGTTGCGCGTATGTTGCGCACGCCCACTCATGTCCGTTTGGCTTTGTCGCCAGGTGTTCGAGCGAGGAGGTTCTTGGGTATTGCTGCGCCTCCTGCCACGCCTGCTCCCAGCTTTGCCTCGCGACAACCACGCGCGCCGCGGCAACCACCACGCGTGTCGTGACAACGACCACGAAGGCGGCGTCCAAGACGACGACCTTGCCTGGAGACTACTCCGAAGCGAACGGCGGCGGCGCCGCTGCTGTGCCGTCGGTGGCCTTGCAGTGGGCGTGCGCTGGAGCCGGCGTGGCGTACGTGCTGGCACGCTGGCGGCGGTAGGCCCAATGCTGCGTCAGCTGCGTGAGACGCACGTGCGCGAGCGTCCGCACGCTCGACACTCCTTCGGTGTGCGTGCATCTCCGTGGAAGAGCATTGGATTACTACTACCACCAGGTCCTTCTGACTGACGGGGTGGGCACATCCATTTGTTTGATTGAGATGACGCGGGCTGTGGTGGTGGCGATGAATTTCACGCACGCACTATCGTAACCAGGGCAGGGCATCCGCAACGAGCGCACCAGAGAACAGCGCCGTCCTGCTGTCGTCATGGTTATGATACCTGTCTAGTGACAGTGTGCCTATGATAGGGGGACATCATAGTGACTATGCCGGGGATCAATTAGTTGTAGACCGCCGACAATGCCAACCAACCAACACAACAAGCCAGCCAGCCAGCCAAGCCAGCCATGCCAGCCAGCCAGCCATGCCAGCCAGCCAGCCAAGATACATACAATGTCATGTTCTCATGTTCTCATCGTCTGTCTCATTTGGTGTTTTTTGATTGACCTTTTGATTGATACCTCCGGTATAATCACAGATCTACTTTCTCACTGCCATACTGTCTTATCAGAGTGTGCTATGACCACCTACTTCCGCACCTATCATTCATACTTCCTCACCGATCATGCTGCCGCACCTATCATGCATACTTCCTTCCTCACCGATCATGCATACTTCCTTCCTCACCGATCATGCATACTTACTTCCTCACCGATCATTCATACTTCCTCACCGATCATTCATACTTCCTCACCTCTGTACCTGCATTCGTCACTACATGTATGTATGTATGTATGTATGTATGTATGTATGTATGCCATACTTTCTCATCACTGTCCTAGACCATACCCGGTAGATACCATGGACTATGCATACTCGAGCATCATACCCGTGGTATCATACCATAAGCGCATGATGGTCTACTGTCTCACTTCTGTCTTTGTGGAAAGTCTTCACTTCGACTTGTCTTCTGTCTGCTCTGTCTCTCTGTCTGCTCTCTCTGTCTCTGTCTACTCTCTCTCTCTCTGCCTGCTCTCTCGCTCTCTCTCTGCTCTCTCTCTCTCTCTGCCTGCTCTCTCGCTCTCTCTCTCTCTGCTCGCTCTCTCTCTCTCTCTCTCTCTGCTCTCTCTCTCTCTGCTCTCTCTCTCTCTCTCTCTCTCTCTCTCTCTCTGCTCTCTCTCTCCCTCGCGCTCGCTGTTGTTGTTGTTGTTGTTGTTGTTGAGTTGACTGATGCATGCATGTGCATTGACATGCATGCATGCATTCATTCATTCATTCGGATCGACTAACTGACTGACTCATGACTGACGACTGGTCGTCGCTTTCACTCACTCACTCACTCACTGGTCAATTGACTGGTCAATGACTGACTGACTCATGACTCATGACTCATGACTCATGACTCATGACTCATGACTGGTCAATTGACTACTTGACTGACTCATGACTGGTCAATGAATGGACTGGTCAATGAATGGACTGGTCAATGAATGGACTGGTCCATGACTGACTGACTGAGTTGACTGTTGTCGTTCGTTCGTTCGTTCGTTGGTTTGGTTGTTGTGATTGTGTGTGTTGTTGTCGGTTGTTGTGTTGTTGGTTGACTTTGACTTTGATTTGATTTTTGACTTTGACTTTGTTTATCGACTGACTGACTTGTCTGCTGTGCCTTTGGATTGATTGATTGACTGTTGACTGTTGACTGTTGTTGTTGTTGTTGTTGTTGTTGTCGTTGTCGTAAAAGTTATCAAAGCAGCATGTTGTTGTTGTTGTTGTTGTCGTCGTCGTCGTTGTTGTTGTTGACTTTTTGTTGCTTGCTTCATGGGTTGGTGCCTGCCTTGGTTGTGTGTGTGTGTGTGGGTGGGTGGTTGGTTGGTTGCTCGGTTCGTTGGCGTGGGTTGTGTTAGTCAGTTGGCATTGGTTGGTTGCAGCGTCAGTTGGTTGGTTGGTTGCAGCGTCAGTTGGTTGCAGCGTCTGTTGGTTGGTCGGTTGGTGCGATAGGCGATAGGTGCCATACCTACCTAGATAGATAGATACTGCAGATAGATGGGGGGTAGGGGGTGGTCGTATGATGTCGATGGCGTGCTTGTGATTGCTGCCGTTTGCCGTTTGCTGTTGCTGTTGCTGTTCGTTGTTCGTTGTTCGTTGTTCGCTTTGTTGTTTGGTTGATTGGTTGTTTGGTTGGGTCGTCGCTGTTCGCTTGTTGGTTGCATTGTCGGTCGGTCGGTTGGTCGGTCGGTTGGTTGGTTGGTGTGGACGCGTTGGTCTGATTGTTGGACTGCGTGCGTCGCTGTGTCTGTTTGAAAACAGGCGTGGTCGGTTTTGGTTGGATTGGGTTGGTGCTGGTGCTGGTGCTGCTGTTGGTGCTGCTGTTGGTGTTGGTGCCTGCCGCGATCGTGTTGGTTTGGTTGGTGAGGGTCGGTCAGTGGTTGGTGGTCTGGCTGTATGAATGCGTGAATGTATGTATGAGTGTATGCATGTGAGTAAGTATGTGCATGCTCCCAGTGGTTGTCATGGACGCCATCATGTATGTGTGCATGCATGCATGTGCATGCTGCTGCACGCATGTGTGTGGGCGTGCCGTCGTGCCAGCCAGCCCGTGCCTGACCTGGCTGTGATTTCCTGTTTCTGCCTGCTTGCGCGTGTTTTTTTCTGTTGTTTTTGTCCTCCGCCCCGCCCCCTTCCCGTTCTTCTGCCTCGTTGTCCCTGCTCGTCGCCGCCGTCGCCGCCAACCCCGTGTGCTTGCGCCACCGACAGTGACTCCCACACACTAGCCAGCCCGCACCGCACCGCCACCCACTGCTGCTCTGTCGCTGCTTCCCGCTGCGGCTGGATTCGAGTAGCCCGGCGTCCGGCGTCCGGCGGTCGACGCCGCCGCGTCGAACAGGATGAAGCCGCGGCCGAAGGCGAAGGGGGCCAAGAAACCGAACGCCTTCGCCAACGCGTTCAAGGAACTCACCCTCAAAGCCAAGGATGCCATCAAGGAGATGGAGGACAAGGCCAAGAAGGCCAAGATGGAACGCGAGGAAAAGAAACGCCGCGCCACCGCCAACGTACGTCTGCGCCTGTCGCGCGAAAACCAAACTCTGTGGCATGGCCGAGTCGGATTCCCATGCCCTTGCCCTTGCCC
>ENA-OWNT01002433-OWNT01002433.1-seawater-metagenome-genome-assembly--contig:-NODE-2433-length-19533-cov-4.165502_pt1 | contig 19533 bp, 12 predicted proteins | sample MGYA00238136_ERZ651165 | MGnify/ENA primary metagenome ERZ651165 (study PRJEB26861, sample SAMN08777766) | seawater metagenome | isolation source: coastal seawater | place: USA: Florida | collected...
ACTATCAATGACCACCCCACCCCACCCACAGTCAGTCAGTCAGTCAGTCAGTCAGTCAGTCAGTCAGTCAGTCAGTCAGTCGCCCACAGTGACTGCCTGCCTGCCTGACTGCCTGCCTGACAGTGCTGAACGAGCGAACGAACTTTCCTTTCTTTTGTATACCACCCACAGTCACAGCAATTCCCATTTGTAGATATATACATCGTCCCTTCACTCACTACAATGATGCATCTACAACCGGGAATGTAATGGCAAACAACGAGTGGTCGCAGCGTCGCCGCCCTTCCTCACTCACTCACTCACTCACTCACTGTCACCCACTCACTGTCACCCACGCACTGTCACTCACTCATGATGACAGACAGTCCGCCCACGTGCCCACTGAGCGCCCACTGAGCGCCTACAGCGCCCACAACGCACGGCGGCGGGTATTCTTGGGAACCTGCAAAATAAAGTGGGTCGACCATCAATCATCCTACACTGTGAGTGAGTGAGTGAGTGAAGGGGAAGGGGAGTGGGAGTGGGAGTGGGAGTGAGTGGGTGGGTGGCCAGCGCTGTGAGTGAGTGAGTGAGTGAGCAGCCGATTTGTTGGAGTGAGTGAGTGACTGTGAGTGAGTGACTGTGAGCGGACAGACTCTTACCTACTACTACTGCACAGACGGACAGTGAGTGAGTGAGTGAGTTTGAGTGAGTGGATGGGTGGGTGGGTGGGTGGGTGGGGGCCAGCCAGTCCAAGCCAACCCAACCCAACCCAACTCACATCAATCAACTCCTTCCTTCAAGTCGTGTCGAGGTCAGGTGAGTGAGTGAGTGAGTGATTGGGAGGGAGCGTACGGCTATGCTGTCTGTGGTGAGGCCAGGCCACTCACTCACTCACTCACTGGCAGTCACCCTCAACCAACCCTCAACCCACCCACCCACACACCGACGGCCCTCACTCACTCACTCACTCACTCACTCACTTTGATTGAGCCCGATCCGATTCGCGCAATGTTGCGTTGTTGCTCTCTCACTCACTCAACACTCTGCTTGCTCTTTGTTGTTGTTGCTAAGGAGTCGAAGTCTCGTATCGAGGTAGTGTTGCCATTACGTCTACGCCGTTGATCGATGTCATCCTCAAACAGTAAATTAGATGTTTTATTGAAGCGCCGGATGGGCTTTTGCTGCAGGCTGCAGGCTGTCGTATTCGTGGAGTTAGTTGATGGCAACTGGACAACGAACGACGACGCCATTGACGAATCAATCAAGAAGTGATCGATGATCGTGTGAGGCCCGTCCGTTCTCTTGGCGGCATTCTGTATCATGACATGACCAAGGTTCTACCATCAGGAATTGTCACTTGGCTTGTGACAACGACGACAAACTCTTACAGTACATGTGCCGTATTATTGTGCTTTCAGGCGCATCACTGCATTGTTCTACTCGGAGTACCGTATTCTTTTTGCTATTCGGATGAAGAAGAAGAAGGATGGGACTGTGCCAGTGCAGCAGCAATGCACTCCATGACACCTGAGCCGTCGAATGCATGGACCAAACATACGCAGCGACAGGCTCATTGTACACTGGTCATATCTCATCCCCAAACCATCAGTTAGCAAGTGGTAACATTTATATTTATTGGCCTGCCTTTCGCTTCTTGCTAGACTTGGCACGAGAGACGGCGATTGAATCCTGAAGGTTTCAAGGCAACAAGAGTACGAAGAGTAAACGATCACATCATCACAGAACGCTTTCAGCAGGGAACCGCGACGTACCAGCTGTTTCTCCTTTGCAATACTTTCAACCTGCCGAAACGTTTCAGGGTCGATAAGATCGATATCTAATTCAACCTGCACGGATGCACACACACAAACAAAGTTAAACATCGAACATGAGCGTTGCAGCTATCGCATTGTAACCATGGCTTAAGATAGTACCTCATTCGAGTTGTGTGTGAGACACTGTGGACAACGATTGTCAAGAACGGACACAATCTGGCCCAAGTCCACGGTGGTAATGTTGTAAATCATGCGGGAGAAGTCCTTTTTCTGGGCATCCGTAACGTTGGAATCCCCAAACGTACTCAAGCCCTCCTTTTTCAAATCGCGGGCGAAGATTTTCTCCAATTCCCGAGCCTGGTCCGCAAAGGCACGCGACGATTGCTCGTTGAATTCGATGCAGTTTTTAAACACTAATTGGATATCACTAATCATGAGCAAAGCAGACTTGTATCTGTCCAGACAAAAGAAGAACGGTTGTGTTAATGGTGAGCGGAATGAAGTTGCTGCGGACAGATTGCATTGTCGTGCTGCATCCACAACACTTACTCCCCGGAACTGTAATTGGCTGCGATGGTCCCGAAATCCATAGGTTTCTTAATCTGACTCAAATAGTCGTGTTTACAGGAAGGATGAAGCTCAATCACAGGCTTCAGGAAAGGCGCACACTGGTTCATGGCCATGAACTTCCGCAAGATCTTGAACACAGTTGCAAGCTTGGGATCCGTGCCCCGACGTTTGGAGCTCATGACGGCTGAGTCCCACCAACCACCACACCTGCTGACACTGCTAAAAACCGGAAGCGATGGCTACGTTGAAAATTTTCGAGGATTTTATGGTGGCGTTAACCTGTCGCGGCTTCATTTGTTGCAAACAGCCAATCGCCAGGTTCACACCGCACTCATCTTGCTGCTGCAAAATCACACCGTCTTCAAAGAGTCAGCCAACACACCGCCGCCGCCGCCGCCGCCGCCGCCGCCACTACCACCACCACCACAACAACAACAACAACAACAACACACAAGGTCGACAGAAACAATCAACACAACAGCAACACGCAAGCATCACCACAGACATCCACACATACAACAACACAACAACACAAACATACATCGCTTTGATAACCTTATCACACCACCAACAACAACAGAACACACGACAACAACACGACGACAACACAAGCACACGACAACACCACCACCAACCACAACAACCACAACAACCACAACAACCAACCACACAAACCAACCAAACCAAACAAACCAAACCAAACAAACGCCAAACGAGCGCAATCCGGGGGCACTTCCACACACGCCCACACCCCACAGGCACCCACTCACCCCCACGCACTGCGGTGGCGTTCGAACGCTGCAATTGTGATAATTATGGTCCTGAGTACCATGCATAGTACTATTTGTACAACATATTTCGACATTTTGGTATGCTAAAATCGCTGTTGGCGCGACACGCTCGATTGCATGTTTTGACGTTGTGACACGCTCCTCGACACGCTCCTCGACACGCTCCTCGCTCCGTGCGCCAACAACACGGTTGGCGCGCGCGCGCGCGCGTGCACGCGCGACTTGAACGCACATGAACAGGGAACGATGTTGAGGTGCTACTGTTGCTGCGCGGTGTCGTGAGGTGTGTTGCTGTGATAACTCACAAAGTTTGAAAGGATCGTGGAAGCGACGGCCGCGTGAGTTCCGTGTGGTTGCATGCGGTGACACAACACGATGTCCTTTTCGAGACAACTGCCGATTGTTTTCTTTCTCAATACAAATCGGAACCGGTGTGCCGGTGAGCGGCGAATCGCCTTTGCGGGGGAATTCGAGCAAGATCGAATTTGGTTTAGTGTTTCTTTGGTGTTGGATTTTGGGTTCACTTTGTTGTGTGGGAGCAGAACGAAACCCCTTAGCTGGCTTTAGCAGAGACCGCTGCGTGTATCGATTCGTTCCGCTAATATTGACTCGCATGTGCTTGTGTCGTCAGATCTGCTGCCATTAATTTCGTTGTAGACAAATCCGGAACAAATGTCATTCAAGAAAAACTAAAATGATCTATAATCTAATAGTATGCACACATCTATCTAGCTAACTGCGCATAACATGGAGTCTCCCGGACGAGCAACCTGACGAACTTAAGCTTCTGTCGGCGAGGTCTGCCGGCGATACGTGAACGAGCCTTTGGCCTGGCCAGAGGCACCAAGTGGGCGCCAAACAATGCCATCGACATATTTTCCGTGAACTCCGACGGCATCCCGCACAGTGTCGTGCAGCACAGCAATTGGAGGTGAGTTCGCGCTATTTCTGTCGATTACATCGAACGCAAGAGCGAGGGACGCGGATCCGCTGGGACTGGAACGGCCGGGCCCAAAGTTATAAAACGCGACCAGCCCATCGGCCGTTGTGTCGGATTCGCTTGCTCTGGCTGACGGTAGAGGGGCTTTGACAGCCACTCCGAACACATTATGCTGATAAATATGCTGCTGCAGATCGTCGTAGCCCAACGCACGACCCCAGAATGCGACATCGTCTATTTCGATGTCGCTGACAAACTTCTCCGACGGTGTTTTGGGCTGGTTCGTCTGCGAACCGCATTCGGCGTAATCCGAGCTGGTGCGGGCGCCCAAGATGACAATACTGCCAGCGCCGCGCTTCAGAACCGCACCAAACTGCCCTCCAAACCAATCCGTGAGAGTTCCGTTCACGAACAACCGAGCTTGATCACCATCGTACGTCGCCGCCACATGCGTCCACTGCCCAAACGTTGCGGCGGGTGCGTCGGATTCGGGCGTGGAGGACACGAGCTCATGGAAACGCCCGGCCGTTGCATCCGTCAACCCAAACACGAACGCTGACCGAATCGCGTCGAAACCCAAATACCACCCGTGGTTCGCACAAAACGCTTGCGGGTCCCTGGAACGGGACCTTTGGCGCATGGCACTGTGTGTACGCAAATGCTGCCGCGATGACACCTGCAGAAGCGAATTTGCGGTAGTGCCCCCAGCCACGAGCGGTGTCGCGGCGTCAATCACGGCCGACGAGTCGCTCTGCTCCGATTCTCCAAACGCACTCGCAAGAACCACGGCACACCCGCCTCGCACACGATTCAAAAAGTCGCGCGAACTTCTCACGGCTTCCCGTGCGGACGTAATACTGCACGGACCTTCAGCGCTGAATGTAAATGCGTCGTTGGAATTGGTGGATATTCGCGTGAACAGCTCGACCGAGAAGGCACCGTGCGAACCGTGCATTAAAGCATCGTATCCCTGCTGACCTAGCTCGATTGCAACGTTGTTCGTCGTCACAACGTCGGCCGCAGGGTCGGTAGAGGCGGCGTTGATGTCTGCCGATGTTGCCAAGAAAGAGAAACTGTCCGACAGGGCGGCTCGCAGTGCGCGCCTAGATGTTTGGAGCACCTCTATCCGTTCGGAAGTAGCTCGTTGTTCGACCACCACATCGCGCTCAATGCCTTGATAGGCAGCAATTGTGGCTCTGGCAGAGCTTAGACGTTGTTTGGCGTCGTTCAACGCATGTGCAAGTCGCTGCGATTCCTTCTGTGCATTGGCGAGACCGTCTTCAGCCAACGAGCGTTGCCGGTGCAACGGAGATGATGACGCCACGGACTCAGCGGACGACGGTTTGACGGGCACGGGCGAAGCGGCCGAGGCAGCAAATTGGTCAACTGCATCCTTGGACTTGCCCGATGCGGAAGTGACGGCAGGACCCGATTGTACAGACGCTTCCTCCGTTTCGCGCGTGGCCCAAACCGCCATATTCCGTGCTTGCAATTTCACCTGTTGCTTTTCGAGCGCCACACGGATGCCATGTTCGGCTTCTTGCACTTGCAGAGCAGACTTCGTCGCCGTTGCCAAGGCCTTGCGGGCAGCCTGTTCGACGCGAGTTAGTGCCGCAATTTTGTCACCAGCGGCAGCCAAATCGGCGTCGATTCTGGACAAAATCGACTGTGCGTCGAGCTTGTCATCAGCGCCAGAAAGTGACGATCGCAATGCCCACTCGTCCAATAGCCTGGAACGATTTGAAATCAAGGCATCACTGGCCATAGCTGCACGATCCTTGGACAGAGAAGGTTGTTCAACAGAGTCGAACACATACTGCAGTTTGTCTCTCAAAACAGATTTAGAATCCGTGTCAGTGGAGTTGTTGACGATGGACTGCAACGCGGTCAGGAGAGCGCCAGGAGTGGGTACGGCTGTTTCTGTGAGGTTCACAACAGACGGTTCCACGGTGGTGCCTGTCATAATCGAGGCGAAATCTGTGTCAGTTGTTTCAACAGAGTCTGTCGTTGTTTGCTCGATCACGTTCGCATCCACAGCCGCGAATTTAAACCCCCCGAAGTGTGGCATTGGTGGCATTCTTGGAACATGCGGCTGCGGCGGGGGGTGTGGCGGTGGCGGGGGCGGGGGCGCTTTTTTCGCTGGCGACGTTTGTGATGAACTCTTGGATGACGACGAGCTCTTAGATGACGACGCGCGCTTCGATGACGAACTCGAACTCGAACTCGAACTCGAACTCGAACTCGTGCTCGAACTCGATGTCTTGGACGAACTTGTTCCCGACGACGCAGCGGATGAGGCAGTCGCTGTGTCTGTGCGCGCACAGGTCCACAACAAGCCCAGCTTTTTCGCGACAGGAGACTGTTGTATCACTCTGCCATGTTCATACTTCGGAAACGGAGGTGGACAAGGATCTCCAAAACTATGGTCTTTGCTGGCAACAGATGAGCCAGCTCCACATCGTGTGGAATCACACTCCACAACACATGACGACTTCCCTGCACACTTTGAATTCACGTACGAGCGAAGGTCATGGTGGCAACTGCTACTCTTTTGGGAGAGTGATGTTTTCGCATTTGAGCTTCCACATGATCCAGAGACGTCTCCCCAAGTCGCCAGCGACACGTCACCAAGAACATCGCCACTGACGCATGTAATGGTAACTTTTCGATCTGAGAACGCACAAGTCACATGAGAGGCACGTGCCTTCTCAGCCGCTTCGAGCGCAGCTTTGTCCGCTGCTGCTTGGGCTTCTGCTTGGGCACTAGCCACTGCCTTGGCGTTGTCATCGGCCGCGGCCTTCATCTGCAGCAAAAAAAAAGGTTTGCACGTAAGCGTACCTTGCGAGCATCTCCACGCCCATCTACATAGCAATCAGTACAACGTACCACCGCGGAAGACACGCTGTCTTCACGAGTACGTTGCTCATCGGCGAGATGCTTGGCCGCTGCAGCGACTTCAGACTTGTGTGCGTTGCATACTGGGCATGTCGGTTTCGTACTGCCTTTGCCAGCGGCCTTTTGCGACGCCAGCATTGCCTTTGTGGTGGCGTCGACAACAATATCGAATGCCCTGCCAGCAACATACACTGAAGGAGTTGCCGCTGCAGCTGCACAGGTACCAGAGAGTGTCTCAGTCAGAGCAAGGTACGCTGGTGGAATGCCAACAGCAAGAGACTGAAACGCAACGCCAGCGTCACAGCCGCACGCGTCTGTGGAAGCAGAGCCTCCGGACACTAGAATTGGGCTCCACCTCGCTGCCAACGGTACCAGTTTTGATTCTACTTGCACGAACGAGGCTGCGCTACGCGATTGCATCGAGTCCATTCGTGGAATAACGAGACCGACGCGCGTCTTCCCCGTGCTCGCAACCTTGTTCTGATCGACCTCCTCTGCTGCTACGCTGATGTACCTGTCAGGAATTCACAAAAGGAACAAAATCGCGGTGATGATCCACAGAAAACGAACAGCACTTCACAAAGCCATACAATGCACACACGCACCGGTAGGGGCTCGTAGCGGACTGAAACGAGACAGCGCCGACTTGACCATTCAGCGCTGCAACAACCTTAAACCGGAACTCAACATCATCACCTCGGCCTTTTTCTGACGAATACAGTTGGTTGGCACAGTGACGGATGCTACTGGTTGGAAACTTGATGGACTTCAATTCGATTGTAGAGTCCAGGGTAATGCGTGGCAAAAGTGCTCTCGCAGCTGCCTCAGCTTCTGAAGCGGCTCGTTTAGCAGCTGCGACTTTGGCAGCAGCGTTCGCGACAGCGGTTGCACTGGCGATATGTGCACCGTACGCCTTTGCCGCCGCCAAGACTGGGTCTGTTAGCGGTGACGGTGGTCCAGCGACTTGGCGGGTCGCATTTGCGGTTCCCACTTTGGCAACTGCTGCCGCTTGAAGTTTGGAAATCTGAGCTGCTTTGGCCAACGGACTCGGGGTTGTCACATTCGGGGCCAACAATTTTACAGCGGGTGTTGTGGCGGCACCAGCACCCTGCTGTGTGGCAATTGGTTGCGCGGTGACAATGGCTGTTGGCACGCTTGACGGCATGACTGACGGCACGACTGCATTGGCAACTGCCGGGGCCACTGACACAGGCGGGCTACCATTGCGGACATTTCCCTCGACCTGCGGGTTGGAACTGTTCGCCGTCGCGGCCACGGATGGCTCTGTCCAACCTGCAAGAGCATCTTGTACTGCCTTTTTCACTGCTGCCGCAATCGCGTCAGCTTGTTTGACGTTGTCCTGCGACGTGGCCGCAGCCAAAACGCGGCGAGACCGGTCCCCACTGATTTCGTCGTTGACAAGCTTCGCAAGAACGGTGTAGCCATTCGACGAGTCCGTAGACTCGGTCTCATTCGGCTGTTTTCTTGCGTGTTCCAGTTCAGCTTCGAGACGCCCAATCTCTCGTGCATTGCGAAATTCAGCGGCGCGTAGCCCCGCGGAGTACCCGTCGCCGAACGTCCGAACATTGCCAAACTGAGATTCTCGCAAATCATCAGCAGCCTCCTCGAGGTGTCGCGACAACTTGGCCAACTTAGCGGCATGCGAGCTCCACACAGTTGTTGTTGCGTTCGAGCCCGTGACATAGCCTGGCGCCGAAGCCGTCAATTGAATGTCATCAATGAGTCTATTCTTCTCTGCTACTAGCGCTTCATAGCGGCGTTGGGCCAACAGCATAGCAACCGCTGGCGCAGACAGTGTGACTTGACGTGGTGCGCAGGTGGCAACAGGCAGTTGTTCGGTGGAGTTGTCGTCGAGGAGGCGCGCAAAGATAGTCTGGCGCCCAGGGATCCAGGTCGGACTCAACGAATTTGGACACAACAAGTGATGTTTTGGCCCGAGATCCTCACGCCCGACAAGCACAGCTCGTTGACCGTTGTCGGCAGTAATCATTGGCCAGTTTCCCGTTGCGTGTGGTGACGGAAGGCATTGAAGCGTTGACCCACAGAAGCCGCAGCCAGCAGCCTTGGTGCACTGTTCGCAACCTTTGTAAGAGGAACACGGCTCCGAATCGCTGAGCGCAGAGGCGCCATAAATCCCTCGCGATACGGCCTCGCACGTATCAAAGTTGTAGCTCGCGAAAGGAGTCGAAAAATCGGAGATGAGAGTGGGGGCTGTAGAATTGCCGGCAACACACACCCCGCTACGCCGCTGAACGGGATTTCGAAGGACTGCTGCACGAGCATCGAAGTCCGAGGTGTGCGGGACCAGCCATCCACATGTGGGTGCTTCTGTGCATTCGGCGCACGACTTGTACAAAGAGCACGGCAACACGACAAGAGGAGGCTCTTCGGGCAAGAAGAAAGGAGAGAGCGATCGACGCCTGTTGAATGTGGCTTGGATTGTGTAATCAAGGTACTCCCGACGCGCTTGTTCCGCTTTCTGCTGGGCGACTCTCGCTTGTGCCAGGAACTCCTTCGAGCGTTTCAATTGCTTCTCCTTCCGCCGAAGGGCTACGCGGGTGTGGTTGCAAGTGCTTTCCGCAGCATCGAGCTCGGACTGAGCTATCTCGCGGCGTTGGGAGAGGATTATTGTGTGGTTCCGCACTTCATTGATGAGCTGGCCGACTTGCTTGGCCTCACGCCGTAGTTCTTCTTGGCGCTGCAAAAGATCTCCCGATGTTGATTGCAAGACGGCAGCGCCATTGGTCTCTGAGCTGAACGACTGGTTCAGCATATTGACTGCGTTCTGCAGCGCAATCCGTTGGTTTGCAAGGTTAGCTTCCTCGTTTCGCCGTGCGAGTTCTTCCGCATCTTCATCAGACTCCGGACCAAAGAGGTCCAGATCAGAGGGTCCCTCCGTCGTGGTTGTTGCAGCTCGCGCGGCAGCGGCACTCAATTTTGCTTCGACCGCCTGCAGCAAACTTGTTAATTGGCTGAGAATATCGTTGAATGTCCAGAGCTTGTCGTGCCAAGGCACTAAAGGTGCCGTCGGCGCCGATGTGGTGTCGGTGGTGGAGGCAATCCCAGTTGTGATGCTCGGCTCGGCCGTTGTGGTAACGTCAGGGCCAGCATTGACCAACGACAAGTTTACTCTTGAGAAATTTTGTGCGATGGTCACCAACAATGAGCGACCCACATTGGTAATGTACTGCAGTTCCAGTTCTCTCTGGCGTGTTTCCAGAGACTTCCATCTTTGCTGGAGTCTATGGTCAGCAGCTTCTAAGTTTGTTATCTGGCTATCGATGCTGCCGACGCCGGCGGCTTCCTTGGATAGTTGACTATTGCACGCAGCCACCTGCTGTTGCGCTCTCTGAACGGCAGCCTATGTGAAACAAACAGGGGGCGCACGGACGGTGCACGGGCATAGCGCGTTACCACAAGCTCACAGCAAACGTAGTCAAACAGGATGCAAACGAATCCACGACGAAGCTATACCTCCATGCTCGAAACTTCGCTCTGGAACTGCGCGGTGGCATTGACAGCTCGTTTGACAGCGTCTTCTTTGTCCGCTAACCGCGGATCGTCATCGCTGCCTAGTCCGGTGTCGTAGCTGCTCAAATGTGCAGTCTTTTCGCGCGCAGCCGCCAGCTGCAACGCCAACGACCTCTGAATGTCGGCGGTCTGACCACTCGTCGAACGGTTTCGGTTTTGAGCAGCAATTGCGGTGGACGCTGTACCCTTTTCATGATTGATAAAAGCCTGTATCTGCGCATCCGATCCGCTGGAAAGGAGTTGGAGAGCACGCCGCACCGCCGCTAAATCTGTCCGCGTCTGCTCCACGTCTTGAAGATGTTGCACAAGCCGAGTGTGGCAGACAAGAACATACTCATTGTGGATGAGTTTCTCTTGTCGAAGCTTTTCTTCGTACGATTTGCTCAACGCTACTCTTTGCTGCGTGGTGGAATTTTGTGAAATCCCCGCGAATGAGCGGAGTTGTGCAAATGCTGCCATCCGTTCTCGTGACTTGGCAATCGACTCATTACACTTTGAATCGAAATGCTGAAAAGAATCCCGAAGATACTTCATGTTTTCATTCAGCGAGCGTTCCAAGTCGTGAAAGACTTTTGCAAGGCCGACACGCGAATTCGAACCCAATGCTGTTGCGAAGTAGTTTGACTTGTCTAAATGTACGGCCAGCAACTGATCCAGCCGATTGGTGTCACGAGCAGAAACTGCGTTGAAGTCAACGACCTGCGTCGCCAGGTGCACCGCCTTGGTTGCGTCTTCATTGTTTAAAGCGCGGCTAATATCGGACTGGTTTGCATCAGCGGATGTCGATGTGACAGTTGTTTTGTTTGTGGCTTTTCTGAGCGCGCCACGTTGCAAGCTTTCAGACCCTGCGGTCAGGCCCAACTGCGCACTGCTAGCCGACGACGACCAATCCGTAGCTCTAAGGTGAACAGCGGCCGCTGGTGCTACGAATACGACAATCGCCACCAGTGTCACAATGTTTGCGAACGGCGGCATCCTGCAGAGATGCGCGCGTCAATGAAGGAAACTTAGAAGATCATGTCGTGTATCGGTATGCTGGGGAGTGTTTTCAATGCGAGCACGTCGCCGCCGACAGTTCAGACCAGGCAGCCTGAGAGGCCGTGGTTGCTGTTGCGTCCAAAATGCATCAGCAAATCTCAGAAATGCCTAAGAATGTTGAGCTGTTTTTCTGGAAGTACCTATCACATACAGCTGTTCGCTGCACCAGACACTCGAAGTATGTGTTGACCTTGAGCCGTCCTTGTATGTGTGTGTACGAACGCAATACAACCAAAGTCACGCTGTATGTGCATCGCATGCTACTGGCAAACCCTGCGCCTCGTCTTTGAACGATTGTTAGAGCGGGCAGGCAATGTCGAGGACGCCAGAATAAGTCCGAGCACCCATCACGTCGAAGGGTGCGATATCCAAGCATCAACCTGAGCGCAACCACGCCACCATTAACCACAACTAGACGAACCGAAGCAAGCAAACCCCGAAGCCAAACGCCAACCCTTACCACCACCTACTACAGTTCCCATGCCCGTTCCGCGTCCAAAGGCCGTCCACGAAGGCAGGGAGGGGACGAGAACGAACGAACGAACGAACCAACCAACCAACCAACCAACCAACCAACGAACCAACGAGCAAGCGAACGAACAAACGAACGAACAAACGAATGAAGGAACGAACGAACGAACGAAAGCGAAGGAAAGCCCAAAGTGACTTCGTCGTCGTCGTCGTCGCCGAAAGAAAGCCCAAAGTGTGGCGGCAGAACGCAGCAGTGAGTGACTGTGACCGCGCGACTGTGACTACTGTGACTGTGAGGGAGTATCCAAAAATGTGTCCTTCACTCACTCACAGTCACTCACAGTCACTCACTCACTCACTCACTCACTCACTCACTCACTGCACTCACTCACAGTACCAATTACTTTTCACGGCTTCTAAGCGCGCAAGTCTTCACTTATACACGCACATCTTCCGTGCAGTCAAATGCACACTTTCCAGCAAAAGTGTTGTTTGGACTCTTCGACTCTCACCGACATCGTTGGTTCGAGTGAGTGACAGTGAGTGAGTGAGTGAGTGACAGTGAGTGGCTGTGGTTGTATGATGATAGTGACCGATGGAGAGCTGTGAGTGGCACTTAGAGTCAAGTGGTACTCTAGGTATCATACAAACTAGGTTAGAACAGTGAATGGTGATAGTGAAAGATTGTGCAAATTGAAATGGTACTGACTAGAAGAGTACTGAATTGGCCATGATAAAACAAGGAAGGAGACTGCGCCAAAAAGTGCCGAAGCGCCGTTTGTCAGTGTTTGATTGAAGATCGAAACGCGCAAAATCGCAAAATATAAAATCGAAAATCGAAAAATCGAAAATCGAAACATTCTGAACATTGCGAACATTGCGAACATTGAACATTGCGAACATTGAGACTTTCAACTTCCAAAATTATTGAAACAGTTGCATGTTCCTCAGCAAATGTTCCAATGCTTTTTGCACTACTGTACACAATCTTATGAGCGCTCTTCAAAATTCTAAATTCAAAGTTCAAAAGTGCACCAATGCAAAATCCAAAATGCAAAAATCCAAAAATCCAAAAATCCAAAATCCGAAAAGCAAAAAAAAAAAATCACAAAACTCAAAAACAAATCAAAAATAAAAACCCAAAAATCAAGTATTCAAATCGCCTCAATACACAGTACATTCATCGACGCTTTGAAATATAAATTTCACTACTGTGTACGTGTTTTCATAGTGTCGTCGCTGCCATAACATGCGCAGTGGTGTCACTCAAACAGCCCTCCCACAGTCACTCACTCACTCACTCACTCATTCATTCATTCATTCATTCATTCATTCAGTGACAGTGAGCGTTCGCTCCTTCGTCCAGCCAGCCAGCCAGCGCATCGACTCACTCTCCCCCACTCTCTCCCACTGATCATACGAACCAAACACTCAGTCAGTCAGTCATTCAGTCAATCATTCATTGTCATTCAAACTTTGGAAGTGAGTGAGAGCGTGAGTGAGTGAGTGAGTGAGTGAGTGAAGTCACTGCCAAACACGGTCACCCGCTGTGAGTGAGTGAGTGAGTGAGTGAGTGCGTGCGGATGCGTTGTTGTGTGGGTGTGGGTGTGGGTGTGGGTGTGGTGGGTGGGGGAGTGTTGGAGTGGGTGGAGTGCAGTGAGACACACACTCACTCACTCACGCACGCACGTACAACGAACGAGTGGCCGTTCGCCCGCCTCAAGCACCCACTGTCTGTCTTCGTCACTTCTCGTTTTGTCTGTTCGTTCGTTCGGTTGTTGCGTTGTTGTTGTTCGTTGCAGTGTTGCGTTCTCCTCTCTTCTCTTCTCCTCTCTTCTCTTCTCCTTCTCTTCTTTCTCTTCTCTTCTGTCGTTGTCGTTGTCGAACCGAGTGTGCCTTCCTTGTTGTGTCGTTGTGTCGTAACCACACGCTTTTGTGCTGCAGTTCTGTGGTGTTGTTGTCCCTGCTGCGTTGGGGTGGTTGGTTCGGACGACCTCAACGCGTGCGTGCACGACAACCAAGCAAACACACGCTGTTTGCGTTGAGGAGCGCTGGTCCGGGCGTGTTTCGACGGCTGCGACGTTTCCGGGCTCACTGCCAGCGTGTTTGCCGAGTAGCCCTCTCAAAGATCTGGGTGAAGCGCCAAACTGTGCGACGCTCTTGCGTCACGCCGTGTTCTGGCCATCGCAGCATGCTTGGACACGCTGGTGGCGTGTCAGTGACGTGCAGTGCACCAACGCAATACAGAGTACGGAGACAAGTCATTGAAGTCCCCACAACAACTGCTGGTGCGCCCACTACTAAACCCCTGGTGACCGCTGAGCAGAGACGCGAGCCTTGGGTATTGACTTTCCTTTCATGAAGTGGCGAGTCAGAGCTTCATCGTCCGTGCAGTTGTTGCACGCTCTGCGTGCAGTTCAGGTTTGTGGGCTGTGCGTTTCTTGGCTTTTTCTCGGCTTTTTCTCGGCTTTGTCGGCTGCTGCGGTGTCGCGACTCGGTACCAGGAGTCTGCGCTTTGTGTCACCTCCAGCGGTCGGTGAGTGACTGCTAGAACGCCCAAGAAAGGAAGCTCGCGTGAAAGTCCCGCATCGCACCATGTCTCAACTTCAGGATGAGGAAAACGTCAGCACGGCCATGAAGACGGCAGTGATCATCTCGTACATGACAGTGTCGTCATTGATGCTCATGGCCAACAAACTGGCGGTGGAGTTCGTTCCCGCGCCAGCAACCGTTCTGTTCATCCAATTCGCTACTTCGGCGCTGTTCGCCAAAGTTATGCAGTTTTGTGGCAATGAGGTGGATGCTCTGGAATGGGACAAAGTCAAGAAATTCATCCTGGTTGTCATCACCCAAATCGGCACCATTTTCTCAGGAATGAAAGCGCTGCAGTATTGCAACGTTGAAACTTTCATTGTCTTCCGCGCCAGTATGCCTGTCGTGTTGTGCGTGTTGGACTACCTATTTTTTGGACGGACGCTGCCCGGCCTGCGCTCGACTTTCTGCCTCTTCGGCCTTCTCCTCGGCGCGGCAGGCTACGCTCTGACGGAGTCGGGATTCCAAATCAAGGGCTATCTCTGGATTGCGATTTGGTATGTCATCTTCTGCATCGACTTTGCTTACATCAAGCACGTCGTGCAGTCTGTGAAAATGACCACGTACGGTCGAGTGTACTACCAAAACTTCTTGGGCTCTTTCGGTTTCATCGTCATGATTCTCGCGACCCAAGAGTACGAGACGCTCAACGTTACGATGCTGGACTGGAAACCAGTGGCCATCGTGACCCTAACTTGCTTCCTCGGCATGGGAATGTCGACATTCTCATACCGCCTTCGCGCCATGGTATCGTCCACATACATGGCTATCATTGGCAACATGTGCAAAGTCATCACTGTCATTATCAACTTCTTTCTATGGGATAAGCACGCGAACGCCTACGGGTTCGCCGCTCTCGGTCTGTGTTTGGTTTGTGCGTATTTTTACCAACAAGCGCCCCGCCGTGAAGATGTCGAGAACGGTGGGCACATGGCTCTCCCAACTGAGGAAAAGGCCAGCACATACGCAGATGATGACGATGACGACGAGGATGATGACGAGGATGATATTGAGGCTGGTTCCTCTTGAATGGAAGCATGTGATCGCTGTGAATAAATCACGCCACAACACTTAGAACTGAACGAGACTTTGTTGTTTTGCCCATTATTTGGTTCTCTTGTAATTCTAACACAAACGCACACGTTTCAATCGTGAGAGTCAACGCCGCAACCAACCATGCCGTATTGTTCTTGGCCCTGCTGCCCAATACATACAGCATGCACATTCTCGTTCTTGCTCGTGATGGTAAAATAATATTACAGTATCCCAATGACAGCGTCACTGGACGCATACGATTCTTCCGCATGACCTGCAACGAACGGATCTCACAGACTACCGTCGCAGTACTGAAATATGAACACTGCCCCAATGCTGGCCTCAACATTGAGTGTGGCATGCCCCCAATTATCCGGGAGAAAAACAATGTCCCCAGCCCGTTGCGTGAACTCCCAAACCTTATCATGACAAGCCCCTTCGTCACAACGCAATCCTGGCAGAACATGCTGCATAAAAACTGCGGCAAAAGTCCACAACTTCGTGTTAGACCTGGATTATACTCACAGCCATTACCTTTGTGATGTGAACACACCTTTGCCGCTTGAGAAGCTGTATCGGTTGACCAAACTGTCTGGGTGGGTCACAGTCCACCGTTTGGTTCCAAACAATTGCAAATTGAGTGCTGAGCCATGATAATGCATGTGAGCACTGCTCGCCGGCGCTCCAAGATAGAACTGGAGCCCAGACTACGCAACAAAGCAAAACACAAGCGAACCGCGTCAGCATTCACAACACACTTCCATGGCAGACATGTCGCGACTGTTGCGGACCGACTTCGTGCTACTTAAACTAATGCCAGGGAGCTTGGTGATTCGATGCAAGAACCCTTTGAGCTTATCTTCTATTTTGCGTTCCAAATCTGTGCCTGACTCCACGCCGTTGAACGAGTAGAGTGGGCCTGATTCTTCGCTTGTTGAATTGGCAAAACCTCGCACGTAGTCATCAACTCGGACGTGCTGCGACGCTGGTACTCCGTCCGCCTTCAGATATGTTTCAAATGGTATTGATTCAACTCTCAAAAGATCTTCTCCATTTTCACGCACGAAGCTTGAGAGTGTCCAGTCTCGCAGGTCGATCTCACGGAATTTCTTGATCCCGTTCCTAAATATTACCGGACGCCCACTCGCCAAAGCATTCGTTAACAGTTCCGTGGTCGGCGGTGCCCATATTTCTTCAACATCGCATCGCTGTGCAGGTCGAAGTTGCAAGGACTGCTTGAACCCAAACCGATCCCACCCACCTTTTCCAACACTATCATAGCGGGTATCGCTTTCTCTCAGCCCGCTACGATCAGCAGTTTGATTTCGCGCTAGTGATTCAGGTCGCCACTGACGAGAGTTGTCTCCCACGACATAGCTCATGACGGTGTTGTTCAATCTGTCTGCAATGAAGTTTTCCACAAAGTTATTCTGCCATGGAGCTAATTTGCACCGCGGCGAGATCCCAGTGTCGAATTGAGAGTCAAATATGAAATGGGTCAACAGCTCCATCTCCTTGAATACTCTGCTTTCGCTTCCGTGCAGCAGTACCGCGAGATGTAGGGGTGTGCGGCCGTTAAAATACTCCTGCTGCATGAGTGCAGTTCGTAATCCACGCACTATGTCGCAACGAAGCTTCGGTTCGGACGTCGAGCGTTCCAACACTCTTGCAAATCCTTTCCCAAGTTCAGCAACCACTTTGCCAAAGCCTTGCCGTGCCAATTCGTGTAAAAAGTTTGATCCGTCTGCAGTTATAGCATCGAGGTCACGCAAAGGGGATGCGGGAGAAGCCATTATTCTGGCAACGAATAGAGCAGATCTCTCTTCGAAAATGTCCCATAACTCCGTCCGCGACAAAAACGTGTCAGCAGGTGAGTTTTGGAGTGTACGCGCACGCGCTTGTAGATTCATGCACACCTTTCGAAACGAAGGCAGTGCATTGTACTCGTGGAATTTCAAACGATACATCATGGATGCAAATGTCTCCACTCTCGAGGTGCTATTCAGCTGAGAAGGGACGATTTGGACCTCATGGATGGAGCCTGGGCTTGTAGTGAACGACAAAAATGCTTCCTGACACGAACGAACAAGCTCATTAGAAATTGCGTGTGCCGTCATTAGCAGTCCTCTTCTGACAGAGAAAACTTCTTGCTCGTTCACGGAAGTCATCAAAATAGCCAAACTGCTCTTCTGTCGGTTTGGTGTCTGGAAAGATACTTCAGGGTGCCCTGCTTCAATCAGGGATAGTATCAAGGAAATATCCCATGGCGCAACCAAAAACAAATTTGCAAGGTAGGGCCAGTCCGTCGGTAGTCCCCAGCTTTTTCGACCATTACCAGCACGGACGTGACGCAAGCACTCGGGGAATCGCGTCAACAAATACATGGCGGAATAACGCATGGCAATCACCTGGCCCGGGACCGGTGAGCGATTTCGACGGCGGTGACAATTTGAGGTCCCTTCACAGGTTGCGGCTTCGTACGCGAGCAATAAAGATACTGAATGTTCGCTCGTAAGGGAGGACTGGCTGATTCCAACTCCCAACGCTTCGAGCAGAAATAAAACTTGACAAGGTGTTGTGTTCGTTGGCAGCGCCAGTAATGAAGCGGGGACGGTTGTGCTGTTGACGCTGTTGCGCCGCAACATTGTTTGAATTTCATCGTTGGCAGCAACGACCGCGTGATTCAATTGACATTGTGGCACGCCCGTCGGAGCCCTCGTTTTGATTTGCGCGTAGAGATTTGTTGCATCACCTGCGCCACCGCAAAGTGCTGTGTTGCAAAGTAGCAGAGTCACCACAAGCGTGATGCAAAGTAGGAGCATGGTGCACACAGTTGGCCTATTCGTGATCTGTCACGCCCGGCACCGCTAGTACAACTTTAAAACCCAACCGAAAGCCCATGCTCTTCGATGGAATGTCAGAGTGGCACTACAAGCAAAACAAAATAAATGTTTTTGTTCTCTCTTCATCGAAACGATGCCGTTCGGTATTCAACTTTTTGCCCAGACTTGCACGGAGTTCGCGCACTCTGCACCCGCCACGCGAAAGCTGGGCCACCAACAACAGAGAAACGAAAAGACGGCCCGACCAAGAGCAAGTGAGAGAGAGCGAGAGAGACACAGCAAAGGAGGCAGACGCAGACAAACAGACGTCCAAACTGGGTGGTGTCGAGGTACGTCGTATCAATGACGAACACGCAACAAGCTGGCCAGCGACACCAGTAGACTAAAAAGCCGCTAACCAGCCAAGCGACCGACGCAACAACAACATCCAGCCAACCACTCCACCCTCGGCATCTTCAGTAGTGAGTACTCTAGTACTTTACTCAAGTACGATTCCCTCGTAGAACAAGCAGACAAGTAGACAAGCTATGCGATATCATACTCGAGTACCCACAAGAAGCCAACGCAAAAATATTTATTAAGCCGCCAACGTACTCCATCGAACATCGAACACAACATCGACAGACAGACAGACAGACAGACAGACAGACAGCAGCGACAACGCACGGCGCACAAACGAACAAACGAACCAACCAACAACCAACAACGAACAAACGAACCACCAACACCCAATCAGCATCCTTCCTTCCCGCACACACAGTCAGTACTTAGTACAATTCCCCGTACTCTCAGTACTTTGTACTGTACACTTGCAGTGAACGAACAAACGAACAAACGAACAACAAACGAACAACGAACGAACTACGACGACGCAACACAATCAAAGCGCGAAGCACATTTTCCCATTTTCCACTGTTATTCTGCACGGAATCCGTCTACTGACATATCTACCACCCTCTCACACACTTTTACCAACATTTAGTAAAGTGGGCAAAATAAATGTACAGTACAAATAATGGGTACAATGGACGTCAAATATCGATGCATGC
>ENA-OWNT01002434-OWNT01002434.1-seawater-metagenome-genome-assembly--contig:-NODE-2434-length-19518-cov-16.274934_pt1 | contig 19518 bp, 14 predicted proteins | sample MGYA00238136_ERZ651165 | MGnify/ENA primary metagenome ERZ651165 (study PRJEB26861, sample SAMN08777766) | seawater metagenome | isolation source: coastal seawater | place: USA: Florida | collected...
CGTCGTATTTGGGGGCGACGTCGTCAAACATCGTGGCTACTTCGTCCGGACGCTTATCCAAGGATGCTCGGTTCACCATGACATTGTCTCAAATGATCGGCTCCCCCACGAACGGGCCCTGAACAGGGAGTCCTCGCACCGAAAGTCACTGTCCCCCACTGAATCTGGGCAGTGAAACGCAGTAGTAGTGTTATGCCATCATGACGAGCACGTTCCGCACCTTGACAGTCCCCCTCGATGCCGAAACTTTCCCCGGGGGCCTGCCGTCGTTTCTGGTGCGGGACGATGTCCTCTGCTGGACGCGCCGCGAGGCCGGGCTCGTGGGCTTCGGCGAGATCGCCCGGTTCACCGCCACCGGCCCCGAGCGGTTCCTGGAAGCCGACATCTGGTGGCGCCATCTGGTCCTGGAGGCGGACATCGAGGACGCGGTGGACTGTCCCGGCACCGGCCCGGTCGCTTTCGGCTCCTTCGCCTTTTCCAAAGTTTCCGCCCACGAGTCCCGCCTGCTGGTCCCCGAAATCGTCGTGGGTCTCCGCGACGGCCAGGCCTGGCTGACCCAGCTCACGCTCGACGACGGCGAACTCACCGAAGCGGGCGCCCGCGCCGCCCTGGATCACTGGCTTGGTAGCGGTGCTAGCGCCGGTTCCGCCAGCACCGGCGCCCACGGCACTGTGGCGGACGACCCGGCGCCGGGAGCCGGCGCCGTGGCGGCCGACCCGGCGCCGGGCTCCACAGCGCCCGGTGGCGCCGTCGTCCGCCCTTCGCCGTTGGCTGCCGGCGCGACGCTGCACACCGGCTCGCTCAGCGAGGAAGACTGGATGGCCGCCGTCGCCGCCGGGGTCCAAGAGATCCGCACCGGGGCCCTCGAGAAGCTGGTGCTGGCCCGCGACGTCGTCGCCACCGTCCCCACCGGCGTCAATGCCGCCCAGGTGCTGCGCGAGCTGTCCGCCCGGTACCGCGAATGCTGGACATACGGCGTGGACGGGCTGGTGGGCGCCACGCCCGAGATGCTTATCCAGGTGGAGGGCCGCACCGCGCAGGCCCGCGTCCTGGCCGGCACCCTGGACCGCCGCGACGCCGACGGCAAGGCCGGCTCCCCGCTGGAATTCGCCGAGCGCGTGCTGGCCGGCTCCGAGAAGCAGCGGCACGAACACGACATCGCAATCCAGTCCCTCACCACGCAACTGGCCCCGTTTTCCGAGGCCATGAACGCCCACAGCGAGCCGTTCATCCTGGAACTGCCCAATGTGTGGCACCTGGCCTCGGACGTCAAGGCCGAACTGGCCGAGGTGGAAGGCCACGTCCCCACGTGCCTGGCCCTGATCAACGCGCTGCACCCGACCGCCGCCGTCTGCGGCACACCCACCAACGTGGCCGGCGCCCTCATCCGCAAGCTCGAGCACCTGGACCGCGGCCCCTATGCCGGGCCGGTCGGCTGGCTCGACGCGGCCGGCAACGGTGAGTGGGGCATCGCGCTGCGGGGCGCCGTCATCGAATCCCCGCAGACGGTCCGGCTGTATGCCGGCTGCGGCGTGGTGGACGGTTCCGTGCCCGAGACCGAGCTCGCCGAGACATGGGCGAAGTTCCGCCCGATGCTGGAGTCGCTCGGCATCAGCAGCTAGCCCGGGTAGCCCGCGGCGCCGGAGGTGGCCGCAAAGCGTTCAAACCGGGCAAAGCGGGCGGATTCCGGGATTACAGACAGATCGGGCCGTGGAGATATTGCATTTAGGTCTGGTTTAGTTATCCAATAGTGAAACTTAGTTTTCTGTGACGCACATCTCACGTTCGGCGATACACTATAAACCGGCCTCGCTAAGCATCCCTCCGGCAACAAAAGGTAACGAAAATGCAGATCTCCCGTTCGCTCCTGAGCAACCCCGCGCTGAAGGCCGCCACAGTCCTTGCTGTGAGCGCATTGGCCTTGTCCGCCTGCACCAACGCCTCTGAGACCGGCACCACCGGCGCGGCCTCCGCATCCGGCAGCGCCGCGGCCAGCTTCGACCCCAGCTCGGTCCAGAAGGACGACGCGCTGGCAGCCATGGTTCCTGAGGCGATCAAGGCAAAAGGCACGCTGACCGTGGGCTCGGACACCTCCTACGCCCCCGCGGAATTCCTCGGCACCGACGGCCAGACCCCCGTGGGTTACGACGTCGACATCGCCAAGGCGATCGGCGCCGCACTGGGCCTGAAGGTCCAGGTCCAGACGTCCGAATTCACCGGCATCCTTCCGGCCCTGGGCCCGAAGTACGACCTCGGCATCTCCTCCTTCACGATCAACCCGGAGCGGCTCGCCGCGGTGAACATGGTCAGCTACTTCAACGCGGGCACCGCCTGGGCCGTGCAGAAGGGCAACCCGAAGAAGGTCTCCCTGGATGACCTGTGCGGTAAGTCCATCGGCGTCCAGACCGGTACCGTCCAGGAAGATCCGGACCTCTCGGGCCGCAACAAGAAGTGCGTCGACGCGGGCAAGCAGCCCATCAACATCGTGACGCTCAAGACCCAGACGGATATCACCACCCGACTGGTCAACGGCAGCATCGATGCGATGGCGGCCGATTCCCCCATCATCGGCTACGCGCTGACCCAGACCAACGGCCAGCTCGAGAAGCTCGGCGATGTCTACGACTCCGCTCCCCAGGGCATCGCCGTCGCCAAGTCCGATACTGCTCTGGCCGACGTCGTCCAGAAGACCCTCACCAAGCTGATGCAGGACGGTTCCTACCAGAAGATCCTTGAAGGCTGGGGCAACGGCGACGGCGCCATCACCAAGTCCGAGGTCAACCCGGCGGTCGGCTAATGAGCATCCCCGCCACCGAGTCAGGTGCACAGATGGACAGCCATCAGCACAAGGACACCGCACCGGTACTGAACAATCCAGTACCGGTGCGGCACCCCGGCCGCTGGGTCAGCGCCGTGATCATTCTCGGAGCCTTGGCGCTCCTGCTGCAGAGCCTGTTCACGAACCCCAACTTCCGCTGGGACGTCGTAGGCGCCTACATCCTGGACGTCAAGGTCATACAGGGTGTCGTCTGGACCCTGGTCCTGACGGTTGCGTCCATGATCCTGGCCATCATTCTGGCCGTCCTCCTGGCTTTCATGCGGCAGTCGGAGAACCCTGTATTCCGCTATTCCAGCTGGACCTGGGTCTGGTTCTTCCGCGGCACCCCGGTCTACACCCAGTTGATTTTCTGGGGCCTGATCGCCGTTCTCTACCCCAAGATCAGTGCCGGCGTCCCGTTCGGCCCGGAGATGTTCAGCGTGGACACCAGCACGGTCGTCACCGCCACGGTGGCGGCGATCCTGGGCCTTGGCCTCAATGAATCCGCCTACCTGGCGGAAATCTTCCGGGCCGGGCTCAAGTCCGTGGACCAGGGCCAGATGGAAGCCGCCGAGGCTCTTGGCATGGGCAAGACCAAGATCATGTGGCGGATCATCCTGCCGCAGGCGATGCGGGTGATCGTGCCGCCCACCGGGAACGAAACCATCGGCATGCTCAAGACCACCTCGCTGGTCCTGGCCGTGCCGTTCACCCTGGACCTGACGTTTGCCACCAATGCCCTGGCGAACCGGACGTACCTGCCGGTTCCCCTGCTGATCGTGGCGGCCATCTGGTACCTCATCATCACGAGCCTCCTGATGGTGGGCCAGCACTTCATCGAGGCCTACTACGGCAAGGGCGTGGACAACCGGGCCCCCGCCACGGTGAACCCCGCGGCGGCCAAGGCTGCAGCGGCCGTGGCCCCAAGCGCCGACGCCGAGCCCGAACTGAAGATGGACTTCCCCGAGGAGGAGGCGAAATGACGATCACCACTGAGCAACCGCTGGTAAAGATCGAGGGCCTTCACAAGTACTACGGCACGCACCACGTGCTGCGCGGCATCGACCTGAACGTCAACCAGGGCGAGGTGTCGGTGGTGATCGGCCCGTCCGGTTCGGGCAAGTCCACCATGCTTCGCTGCGTGAATCTGCTCGAGACCATCAGCGCCGGACGCATTTCCGTAGGCGGGGAGCTGATCGGCTACCGGGAGGTCAAGGGCAGGCTCCATGACCTCAAGGCCAAGGAGATCGCCGCCCAGCGCCGCGAGATCGGCATGGTGTTCCAGCGCTTCAACTTGTTCCCGCACAAGACCGCGCTGCAGAACATCATGGAAGCCCCGGTCCAGGTCAAAGGCCAGTCCAAGGCTGTGGCCCGGAAGCGGGCCCTGGAGCTGCTGGACCGCGTGGGACTCGGCGACCGCGCCGGCCACTACCCGAACCAGCTCTCCGGCGGCCAGCAGCAGCGCGTGGCTATCGCCCGTGCCCTGGCCATGGACCCGGAGCTCATGCTCTTCGATGAGCCCACCTCGGCGCTCGACCCGGAGCTCGTGGGCGACGTGCTGAACGTGATGAAGGACCTCGCCAAGTCCGGCATGACCATGATCGTGGTGACCCACGAGATCGGCTTCGCCCGCGAAGTCGGTGACCGCCTGACGTTCATGGACGGCGGCGTCGTTGTGGAATCGGGCGACCCGCGCGAGGTCCTCGCCAACCCGCAGCACCCCCGCACCAAGGAGTTCCTGAGCCGCGTGCTGTAGCTCCGGAATTCCGCACCGGACTCGGACAGCCGCTACGTGGATCCACGTAGCGGCTGTCCTTTTTCGTAGCGGAAACCCGGGCTAAGTCTGCGGGAGGCCTTCCACTGCCATGGCCACGGCGGCCCGGATGGCGCGGTGCAGTTCCCCGAGCCGGTGCCTGTCCGTGCGCACTTCGATGATGCTGCGGCCCTCCACCGGGCGGGACAGTGCTTCGGCGAGTTCCGCCGTCGTACTTACCCGGTGGTGGTCGATGCCGTAGGCCGCGGCCAGCGCGGCAAGGTCCACCCGCTGCGGGGTGGCGAAGAGGCGTTCGACGGCGTTGCCGTAGCGTCCCGCCGCGGCCACGGCGCCGTGCTCCAGGAGCCCGAAGATGGCACCGCCGGCGTCGTTGAGCACCACGATCCGCAGCAGCGGTTCGGCCTCCCCGGCACCGAGCAGGAGCCCGCCGGCGTCGTGCAGGAACGTGACGTCGCCCATCAGCACCGTGGTTTCCTGGCGTCCGCCGAGCGCGATGCCCGTGGCGGTGGACGTGGTGCCGTCGATCCCGGCGAGGCCCCGGTTGGCGAACATGGTGGCCTGGGGTTCTGCGGGCGGCGCGCCGGAGAGGTCGACGTCGCGGATCCCGTTCGAGGAGCCGAGGACCAGCTGTCCGCGGGCATGCTTCCAGACCTCGGCGCCGACGGACGGGCCGGTTGCGGCCGGGGATGCGGCCAGGACCAGGTCCACGGCGTGCTGCGCGGCGGCGCCGGCCAGCAGCCAGGCATCGAGCCACGCGGGCGTTCCGCGGCCGGCGAACTCCGCAAGGTCTGTCAGAGTCTCCAGCGGCAGTTCGGTACGGCGGCCGGGTTCGTACCAGGCCACCGGGACGGGTTGGTACAGGGCGGAGGGGACATCGGCCCGGGCCAGCAGCTCACTTACGGGACGGGAAAGCGTCGCCCGGCCGAACAGGACCACGCGCTCGATCGGCTGGGCCGAGTCCGCGCCGAAATAGTCAATGAGCAGCCGGTATGGTCCCACGGCGTTGGGGCCGAACCGGGCATTGGAGGACGGTTCGGCCAGCAGCGGCAGGCCGTGCGCGCGGGCGAAGGCTTCGGCGACCGGACCGGCGTCGTGCCCGGCCAGCACCACGGTGCGCCGCTCCGGCAGTGCCGCTGACGCGGCCGGGAAGTCCAGCGCCAGGGGGTTCCGCGCGGCCCGGTAGATCCCGCGTCCGGACGCGGCGGGCAGGCCGTCGCCCACAGCCGGGACCAGCGGGTCGCGGAAGGCCAGGTTGAGCTGGACCGGCCCCGGAGGTGTGTCCTCGAAGGCTCCGGTGGCGGCGCTGAGGGCCGTTTCCACGGCGCGCCGCGGGTCGCTTCCGGCCGGCACATCGACCGCGAAGCGGACGTGCTCGCCGAACAGGTCCAGCTGCACGGTGGTCTGATTGGCGCCGGTTCCGCGCAGTTCATCCGGCCGGTCGGCGGAGAGGACCACGAGCGGCACTGCGGCGTGGTTGGCCTCCATGACGGCCGGCAGGAGGTTGCCGACGGCGGTCCCGGACGTGGTGAGGACGGCGGCCGGGCTTCCGGTGGACAAGGCCAGGCCGAGGGCCGTGAAGCCGGCGGAGCGCTCGTCGATCCGGACCAGCAGTTCCACCCGGCCGGCCGCTTCGGCTTCGGCCAGGGCGTAGGCCATGGGCGCCGAGCGCGACCCCGGGGACACCACCACGTGGCGCACCCCCGCGTCGAGCAGCGTGTCGACGGCGATGCGCGCCGCCTCCACCGCCGACAGGCCCCCGGGAGTGGAGGACTCGTCGGCTGATTCCGCCGGACTCACATGTTCTCCGGCGTCTCGATGCCCAGCAGCTCCAGGCCGCCGGACAGGCGTCGCAGGACCAGCGCGCACAGGGCCAGCCTCGAGTCCCGGACGGATTCCTCGGCCTTGAGCACCGGGCACTGGTCGTAGAAGGACGTGAACAGCTGGGCGAGCTCGAAGAGGTAGCCGCAGAGCCGGTGCGGCTCGAGCGAGTCCCGCACCTTGTTCAGCGTGGTGTCGAACTCCAGCAGGTGCAGGGCCAGCGCGCGTTCCGCCGGTTCGATGACGGCGATCGCCGTCGCGGGCCCGGCTTCCGGGTTTCCGGCTTGGGCTTGGGCGTCCAGTGCGCCACCGTCGAGGGCGCCGCCGTCGAGTGAGCCGCCGTCGATGAACTGTTCCAGCACTCCGGCCTTGCGCAGGATGGAGCGGATCCTGGCGGCCGCGTACTGCACGTAGGGTCCGGTGTTGCCGCTGAGGGCGAGCATGCGGTCGAAGTCGAAGACGTACTCGGTGTCGTGGCCGGTGGAGAGGTCGGCGTACTTGACGGCGCCGATGCCCACCTGGCGGGCGGTCACGGCGCGCTCCTCGTCGCTGAGCTCGGGCCGGCTCGCGTCGATGACGGCGCGGGCGCGGTCCACGGCTTCCTCCAGCAGCGCCATGAGCTTCACCGGAGCGCCTGAACGGGACTTGAGGATCTTCCCGTCCTCGCCGAGCACGTTGCCGATCTGCACGTGCACGGCCTCGACCGTGTCAGGCAGCCAGCCGGCGTCCCGGGCGGTGGCCATGACCATCCGGAGGTGGACGTTCTGCGGCGCGCCCACAACGTAGAGGACCCGGTTGGCCTCGAGCTCGCGGACCCGGTAGCGGATGGTGGCGAGGTCCGTGGTGCCGTAGCCGTAGCCGCCGTCGGACTTGCGGATGATGAGCGGCAGCGGCTGCCCGTCGCGGCCGGAAAAGCCCTCGGGGAAGGTGCACAGGGCGCCGTCGCTGATCCGGGCGAGGCCGCGTTCCTCAAGTTCCTGGCACAGCTGTGCCAGATGCTCGTCGTAGGAGCTTTCGCCGGCGATGTGGTCGTCGGTGAGGCTGATGCCCAGCATGGAGTAGATGGCGTTGAAGTAGCGCTTGGACTGGGCGACGAGGCGCTGCCAGACGGCGAAGGTCTCCGGGTCGCCGCCCTGCAGGGCCACCACGCGGAGCCGGGCCCGTGTGGCGAAGCCGTCTGCGTCGGTGGCGGAGGCATCGAACTTGGCGCGGGCGGCCTGGTAGAAGGCGCTGGGGTCATCCACCAGCAGTGCGGCTTCCGGCGAGTCCTCGCCGATCTCCAGCCAGTGTTCGATCAGCATGCCGAAGGGCGTGCCCCAGTCGCCGATGTGGTTCTGCCGGATCACGGTGTCCCCGAGGGCCTCGAGCACCTTGACGAGGCTGTCCCCCACCACAGTGGTGCGCAGGTGGCCAACGTGCATTTCCTTGGCGACGTTCGGGGAGGAATAGTCGACGACGACGCGCTGCGGTGTTGCGGCCGGTGTGACCGCCGTGGTCACGGACGCGGCCTGAGCCGACTCCGCGTTGAGCAGTTCCTCGATCCACGTGCCGTCAAAGCTCAGGTTGATGAAGCCGGGCCCGGAGATTTCCACGCCGGTGCAGATGCCGTCCAGGTCCAGGGCTTCGACAATCTTTGCCGCGGCGGCCCGCGGCGGCAGGCCGGCCTTCTTGGCCAGGGCCATGGCGGCGTTGATCTGGATGTCGGCGAACTGGGAGGGCCTGACCACCGGGTCCGCCTGCCGGAACTCTTCGCCGAACGCGGTGGCAATTGCAGCCTGGACTCTGGGGACAACCAATTCGGCCGGATTATTCACAGTCCCAAATTATCAGTAGGAGCCCTCCCCCGATGCTCGCCCATCCTCCGAAGCAACGCCCTCAGATGCAACGCGGGGTCAGATCCCGCCCATGCCGGGCGCCGACATGGGCGCGAAATGACCCCGCGTTGCTGTGACCGGAGGGAAGTTAGACGTCGGTGCGGAACACCTGGACCACGGACGGGCGCGGGGCGCGCACCTGGCCGGGCTTCGGTGTCGCGCCGGCGGGGACGTAGTCCGGGAAGTAGGAGTGCTGCTCGGCGAAGGTGCCCTCCTCCCCCGGGTGCTGCACGGCCACGAAAACGGTCCGCTCGTCGTCGTGGATCACCGGGCCGCAGGTCTCGGCGTCGCGCGGCACGGCGAGGAACTGCTCCACCTTGCCGCGGTCCGCGCCGTCCAGGGTCACCTTGAAGAGCCCGTCGGCGTAGCCGATGCTGGAGGGCGCGCCGTCGGTGGAGATCCACAGGTTGCCCACGGAGTCGAAGGCCACATTGTCCGGGCAGGAGATGGGCGAGACCTGGCTGGCCGGGAACCCGGCGAAGTAGGCGGCGGAGTTCTTGGCCGGATCACCGCAGACCATCAGGAGGTTCCAGCCGAACGTGGTGGACGTCTGGTCCCCGGTCTCGGTGATTTCGACGATGTGGCCGTCGCGGTTCAGGGTGCGGGGGTTGACCTCGGTGGCCCCTTCCTTGCCGGGCTTGCCGCGGTCCGTGTTGTTCGTGCAGACCACATAGACCTTGCCGGTGTGCAGGCTGGGCTGGACGTCTTCGCAGCGGTCCATCTTGGTGGGGCCCACCTTGTCCGCGGCAAGGCGGGTGTGGACCAGCACCTCCTCCACGGTCATCTTGTCCACCTTTGACTCGCCGCCCACCACGAGGGGCAGCCAAACGCCCGCGCCGTCGAAGGCGCCGTCTGCCGGGAGCTTGCCCGAGCCGTCGATCCCGGCCGTAGAGTCCCCGGTGAACTTGGCGACGTAGAGGTCACCCTCCGAGAGCAGCGTCAGGTTGTGCTTGCGGTTTCCCTCGATGTACGTGTCCCTCGAGACGAACTTGTACAGGTAGTCGAAGCGCTCGTCGTCGCCCATGTAGGCCACCACGTGGCCGGACTTTGCGACGATCACGTTGGCGCCCTCGTGCTTGAAGCGGCCCATCGCGGAGTGCTTGCGGGGTGTGGAGGCGGGATCGAACGGGTCGACCTCCACAATCCAGCCGAAGCGGTTGGCCTCGTTCTCGTAGCCGGGGTTGCGGGTGTCGAAGCGCGGGTCATCCAGTTCCCACTGCCGCGCGGTGGGCTTGCTGCTCAGGCCGTAGCGCTTGTCCGCGTCGGAGGTCCCGGGCGCGGCGAAGTAGCCGTTGAAGTTTTCCTCGCCGGAAAGGATCGTGCCCCACGGGGTGGTGCCGCCGGAGCAGTTGCCCAGGGTGCCCTTGACGGCGCGGCCGGAGGGATCGGCCGAAGTCTTCAGGAGGGCGGAGCCGGCCGCCGGGCCGTCGAGTTCGTAGGTGGTGTCGGTCAGGAAGCGGCGGTTCAGCCCGGCGCCCCGGACGTAGTTCCAGGGCTTGTTCTTGTTCTTCCGCTCCAGCTCCACCACGCTGAGCCCGTGGGCAGCACGGCCGATCGCACGCGTCTCGGCGGCGTCGAATCCGGCCGGCACCATGATGTTCTCATTGGTGTATTCGTGGTTGGTGAACAGCACGGCCCGGCGGTCCTTGGACCCGTCGATCGGCAGGATGTCCGTGTAGTCATTGTTGTAGCCGAACTGGCGGGCCTGGGCCGCGGCGCTCTGGTGCTCAAGGTCGAAGGCCGGCGAATCCGTGAAGAGCGGGTCGCCCCAGCGGATGACCGGCTGCCAGGTAAATCCGGCCGGGACCGTGAGCTTGTCCACGGCCGCGTCCACCGGCGCGATGGCGCTGAACTGCAGCTTGGACTTCCCAAACCCGTCCTTCGCGGCGGCGGCCAGGCCCGGGCCGGCGTCGGCCACTGCCGTGCCGGCGGACGTCACCGCGTTGCCGAGGACGACGGCGAGCGCGCCGGCGGCGCCGAAGCCAAGGGCGGCGCGGCGCGACATCGTGGCGGAGGCGATGTCCCGGAAGTAGCTGTTGGAGCTGGTGTTGCAGACCTCGCCCGAGCAGGCGTTGTCGCACTTCAGCGCGCAGGTGACGGGGCTTCGCTTGCCTTTGGTGTGGCCAAGCATGGGGAGCAGGGAAAACGTGCGTCCGGAGGTGACAGACATGGAGAGACCTTCCATGGGGGCGAGTTGTGGTCGCGCCCACCCTTCCAGCCGCTGACTACCGAGAGGCATCTCCCGGATGAAGCCCCGGTGAACTGACGCCTACCGGGCGGCCAGCAGCGCGTGCACCCGCCGCAACCGGTCCAGCCACCAGCCCCGGCGTTCCGGGGAGGCGGCGTGCTCGGCCAGGAGATGCGGCGTCGGGCGGACATCGCGGAGGGTGATTGCGCCGTCGTCGGGAATCAGGGAATCTTCGGTGACGTCGGCGGCGAGGAGGGACACCGTCCCCAGCCCGCAGGCGTAGGGCAGCTCGGGCAGCGCGGCGGCGAGGGCCAGGCCGGCCCGGATTCCCACCGAAGTGTCCAGCGCCGAACTCACGACGGCGGGCAGCCCGGCCTGCGCCACGATCTGCAGGGCGCGCCGCACTCCCCCGAGCGGGGCGACCTTGACCACGATCAGGTCCGCGGCGCCGGCACGCGCCACCTTAAGGGGATCATCTTCCTTGCGCACGCTCTCATCCGCGGCAATCAGCACGGGGACGCCGGCGGCCCGGAGCTGTCGACGGACCTCGGCGAGACCTGCGATGTCCGGCACCGGCTGTTCGGCATATTCGAGCCCGACGGCGGCGAGCCTCCTCAGTGCCGTGACGGCCTCCGGCGTCCCCCAGCCGCCGTTGGCGTCCACCCGGATCGCGGCGTCCGGCAGAGCCTCCCGGACGGCGGCGACGCGGGCGGCGTCGTCGTCGAGGCTCTGGCCGCGTTCGGCAACCTTGACCTTGACCGCGTCCACCCGGCCAAAGCGGGCCAGGACTTCGGGCACGCGGTGCGCCGGCACGGCAGGGATTGTGGCGTTGACCGGGATGCGGTCCCGCAACGGCGCCGGGAACCCGGTCCAGCCGGCCTCTATCGCGGCCGTGAGCCAGCGGGAGGCTTCGGCGTCGTCATACTCGGGGAAGGGACAGAACTCGCCCCAGCCCAGCGGCCCCCGGAGCAGCAGGGCCTCGCGCTGCAGGATGCCCCGGAACTTCACGCGCATCGGCAGGCTCACAACGTGGGCACCGGCGAGGAGTTCGTCGAGGCCGGGCAGGGAGGCGGCTGCATCGACCACGGGGTCAGCGGGAAGGGCGGGCATGATGCCACTGTACTGGGAAGAATTGTCCGGAAGAATTGTCCGGAAGCCGGGAAGGGGGTCCTTGATTGGGCCGGCGACGACTGGGGGTGAGTCCCTGGTCCAGGAAACTCGTCCTCGCCGGCCCCGCTCAAGGAGCGTACTGCCGGGGACAAGCCGCGCCGGCACAGTCGACTCTACAAATCCCGTTAGGGCGTGGCACGAGTAGTGAGTACTCGTTTACGGGGCGGGCGCCACTCCCCAGGCAGAGCGCCACTCCCCGGGGCGGGTACCGTGCCCTTGCCGCGCCCTTCAGGTGGCGCGCAGGGTTCTGTGGGAGCCTTAACGGCATGACTTTTCGGCAGGAACGCACCCCATGGGACCCGTCTGCCCCCGTTTCTGAATTACGGGCCCCGGAGACGCAGGTCAAAGAAGCACAAGATCCCAAGACGCGGGTCCTGAAGACCCAGCCCCCGGGGAATCGGGCCCGCACAGCACCAGATCCGCGTGTGCGGCGGTCCCCCGGCAAGGGCACGGCCGCCTTGTTCCTGCTGGCCACAATTGCCTGCGTCACCGCGCTGGCCGCCACCTACGTCTTCTTTGTCCGCACCACGACGGGCCAGTTCATTGACGAATCGGCCCTCGTGGAGGCGGTGGAGCTCAGCGGTACCGCGGGCAAGGCCGCCACCAAGCTGCTGGACTGGCTGCCGGCACTCTCGGTGGTGATCGCGTCGATCGTGGTCGTCTTCGTCACCATCCTGCGGCGCCGCTGGTCTGCGGCCGGGATCGCGATTGCGGCCTGCGTGGGCGCCAATGTGGCCACACAGATCCTCAAGGATCTGCTCCCGGTCCGGCCGTACCGCGGCGTCGAGACGCTGGAGCTCAATTCGCTGCCCTCAGGCCACACCACCATGGCGGCCTCGGCCGCCGCCGCCGTGTTCCTCATGGTCTCGCCGCGCTGGCGGCCGCTCGCCGGCTATCTGGGCGGCAGCTTCGCCGTCGCCACGGGAGTGTCCACGCTGATCAACCAGTGGCACCGGCCGGCCGACGTGGTGGCAGCCTTCCTGGTGGTCGGGGCCTTCATGCTGCCCGCCGGCTGGCTGATCATCCGCCGGGGCCCGGGCTGGAACGTCTGGGACGGCTACAACCACCACTGGGCCTCAGCCAGGCTGTGGGTGGTGCTGCCTGTACTCACCGGTCTTGCCGCGGCCGGAGTGGCGGCTTATGCCCTGCTCAGCATCGGCCCGGGCGGGCAGGTCAGCACCACCAGCTACTTTTGGGCCGGCACCTCGCTGATCGTCATCGCGGGCTACCTGGCCTCCGTGGCCGGAGTGTGGTTGTTCGGCCTTGCCGCCCGACAGACGGACCCACGACGGCGGGACCGGTAGCGGCGCTGCACGCGCCGGCGGCCCGGCCTCGGGACGGACCCGGGCGCACGGAACGGGGGCACTTTGAGACGGACACGCCATCGAAACTCGGTGTCGCCGGCGAATAGCCGCCCAAAGTCCCCCCGCACGGACACCACCCGCACCAAGGTCGCACCAAACCCGACCGCTCAGTAGTTCCGGCGGTGCTTGAGGCGCGGAATGGTGACGGCGAACACGGCGGCGGCGGCGAAGCCGAGCACACCGGTGGCGGCCACGCCGGCCCCCAGCGACACGACGGCGGTGACGACTGAGAGCAATACGGGCCCGCCGGTGGCGCCCGCGTCGGCCATGAAGCGCCAGATGCCGAGGAACTGGCCGCGGCCAATATCCGGCGAGAAATCGGCCCCGAGCGTCATGTTCAGGCCGGAGCTGATGCCGTTGCCGAAGCCGATCAGCAGCGCCGCCAGCATGAGCGAGACGAAGCCCGTGCTGAGCGGGATCAGCACCATGGCTACCCCCATGATGAGCGTCGACGGCACCGCCACCCATTGCCGGCCCTTGCGGTCCATGAGTTTTCCGGCCGGGTAGAAGACCAGCATGTCGATGGCCCCCGAGATCCCGTAGATGAGGGAGGCCTGGGTGGGGTCCATGCCCAGGTGATCGGCCCACAGCGGGATGACCGCCTGGCGCGAGGCCCGCAGAGCGCTCAGGAGCAGGACCCCTGCCCCCACTGTCAGGAAGACGCCGGCGTGGGATTCCGCGATGCTGCGCAGCGTGGGCTGCTGCACGGGAACGCCGTCGGCCGGTAACGGCTTGGCCTCGAGGTCGGGGATGGTGACGGAGACGGCCGCCGCGGCGGCCATCGCCACGACGCCGGCCCAGTAGGCTCCGCTGATGCCGGCGAACTGCATCACGGCGGCGCCGACGAACGGGCCGATGAAGATCCCGATCCTGTTGACGCCGCCGAGCGTGGACAGGGCCCGCGCCCGGAGCATGACCGGCACGGCCTCGGTCAGGTATTTCTGCCGGGCGAGGCTGAAAACGCTGGCGGCCATGCCGACCACCACCATCGCCGCCGCCAGTACCCAGAGTCCACCGGGAAACAGTGGCGCGACTGCCGCCGCGGCGAGGGCGATCGCGCTGGCGGCCGCGGCTCCCACGATCGCCCAGCGTTCCCCGAATTTCAGGGTGATCATTGACGCCGGCAGGTTGAAGAACCAGGATCCGAGGCCGATCAGCGTGACGATCAGTGCGGCGCCGGCCACGGAGGCGCCGAGGTCCCGGGCGGACAGGGCAACCACGGGCAGGATCGCGCCTTCGCCCAGGCTGAACATGAGGGCCGGCCCGAACGCGGGGACGGCGATGCTGCGGAGGCTGAAGGGGGCGAGGCGTGTGGTGGTCATCCCCTTCATCCTAGGCAACCGCCGGGCCGGCCCCGTCTACGCGTCGAAGTGGGTCCGGACTTCTTCGCTGGTGAGGTTCCGGAGCACGTCCGCGGCGACGTCCCTGAGCTTTTGGTTCCGGTTGCTGGAGACCCGGGTGAGGATGGCCATGGCCTCGTCCTGGGAGCAGCGGTTCTGGGCCATGATCACGCCGCACGCGAGGTTGATGGACGTGCGGTGTTCCAGCGCGGCCTGCAGGTCCTCGGCCCGGGACTGGAAGGTCCCGAGCCGGACGGCCAACCGGAGGGCGCGGCCGGCGAGATCGGCGAATCCGGCGGCTTCCGTGATGATGTCCTCGGTGAACAGTCCTGTGTCCGACCCGAAGAAGTTCAGGGCCGCGGCCGCGTCCTCACCGATTTCCAGCGGAACGCCCAGGGTACTGCGGCAGCCGTGGGCCGCGAGCTGGCGCTGGTAGTCGGGCCAGCGGGGATCGGTGTCGACATCCGCGAGCAGGATCACGGCTCTGGTCCGCAGCGCCTCGATGCAGGGGCCGTCGCCGAGGCTCTGCTCGATGCGGTCCAGGGTGACAGCCCGCGGGCTGCTGCCTGCGACCGTCATGGTCCGCTTCCGGCGCTGCAGCGTGACGCCGCATTCAATCTCGGCGCCGGCCGCCCGGCTCAGCTCGGCCGCCGAGAATTCGGCCAGGCGGCCCAGGAAGTCCTCGACATTGTCGGTCCCCAGGAGCAGGTCCTGGAGGTGCAGGGCGGCGTCATCCCCGATTGTGTTGTTGGCCATGCCTAAATGTACCGCGGGGGGGCCGGACCGGTGCCCCTAGGAGTGCGCTGAATAATCGGCGGGGTTGTTCTGGCGTGCCTGCTAGATTTTCGGGGCCGGTGATTTAAGACTGGTTTCATGCAGGGTCGTGAGGATGCTCAACGCGGGTTTTTGGATGTGGAGGCGCTGGCCGGGGAGTTGTTGGCCCCGGGCAGCGTTTTCGCGTTTCTGGCCATGAACCGGGGCCGGTTGTTTCCGGATTCGATGATGGAGGATCTCTTCCCCTCTGGGCGGGGGCGCCCGTCGGTGCCGGCGCCGGTGATCGGCTCGGTCCTGGTGCTCCAGGCGCTGCAGGGGCTCTCGGACCGGGAGACCGCGGAGGCGTTGACGTATGACCTGCGGTGGAAGGCTGCTTGCGGGTACGGGCTGAACGAGACCGCGTTCCACCCGACCACCCTGACGTATTGGCGTAAGCGGCTCGCCGCGAGTCCGGATCCGCACCGGATCATGAACGCGGTCGCGGAGGTCATCGCGGCCACCGGCGTGCTGAAGGGCCGGAACCGCCGTGCGGTGGATTCCACGGTGCTCGATGACGCGGTCGCCAGACAGGACACGATCACCCAGCTGATCGCCGGGATCCGCCGCTTCGGCCGTGACGTGCCCGCCGGCAAGGAACTCGTCGCGGCCCGCGCCACCGGGTATGACTACACGCGCACCGGGAAACCGGACATTGCCTGGGACGATGCCGAGGCCAGGGACGGGCTGGTGTCGGCGCTCGTGACCGATGCGCTGGCATTGCTGGCCGCGGTGGATCCGGACGGCCTGGACGGCAAGGCGGCCGACGCGTACGCGCTGCTGGCACTGGTGGCCGGGCAGGACGTCGAGCCCGCGGACGGCTCCGACGGCACGGACGGGCGGTGGCGGATTGCACGCAAGGTCGCCCCGGACCGGGTGATCTCGACCGTGGACCCCGACGCCCGGCACGCGCACAAGACCCGGGAAGATCGCCGGGACGGATACAAGGCCCACATCGTGATCGAACCGGACACCGGCCTGGTCACCGCCGCGGCGATCACGAAGGCCGCCGGCGAGGGCGCCACCGATGCAGAGGCCGGGGCTATGCTGCTGGGCCAGGATCCGACGATCGCAGGGAAGGTTCAGGTGCTGGCGGACTCCGCCTACGGGACCGGAGAACTGCTCAGGGCCCTGGCCGCGGCCGGACACACCGCGTTGATCAAGCCCAAGCCGCTGGCCCGGGCAGTCGAGGGCGGATTCACGATCGATGACTTCGCCTACGATCAGCAGGCCGGGACGCTGACCTGCCCCAACGGGCTGGTGCGCACGATCACCGCGAAGGGCCGGGCCACGTTCGGAGCCGGCTGCACCGGTTGCCCGCTGCGGTCCCGCTGCACCACCGCCGCCAGGGGCCGGAAGATCGAACTGCATCCCGAGCACGCGCTGATGCGCGAGCACCGCGCCGCGGCCCGGGACGACGGTTTCCAGGCCGACTACACACGCCACCGGCCCATGGTCGAACGCTCCATCGCCTGGCTCGTGAAAGACAACCGGCGCCTGCGCTACCGCGGGGCCACAAAGAACCACGCCTGGTGGCAGCTGCGCATCGCCGCGGTGAACCTCAAACGACTCCTGAAACTCGGGCTCACCAACGAAAATGGATCATGGGCCATCGCGTGAGGGCCGCCCCGGGCCCCGGAAAGACTCGGGAAAGGCTCCTCCGGCGCCGAGTGTCCGACCCGGACCGACAACTGACCGCCGAACGGAATCCGTTCCGACCACCCGCACACGCATGAACGGCCGGCCCGGAGGCATGAACGCCCGCACCGGCCCCTCAAAAAGCACTTAGTTCAGCAGTCTCCTAGGAGCGATTGGTACCTATTCAATTTGTCATCCCCATGTTTTCGGCCCCAAAGCTTCGCTGCTGGTGCCCGACCTTTGACGCTGTGTGCGTCATGGGGAGTATATGGCCTTGCAACCACGTCGATTAATTTCCGTCACACTGTTTCGTCGATGTAAGCGTGCCCTCAAGGAGGCGATCAGTAGCCGCGTGCGCCGGCCCGCGCCTCCACCGGTTATGCGCGGCAACTCTCGATGCTGACATGATTCACAAAAGCATGGTCTTAAAGTCGAACGTGTCACTAGGTGGATATCCTTGCGCTATCTTGGCGAAGGGCAGCTCGAGAGGGCTCGCGAATTATTGGGTTAGCGAAATGCCATAGTGAGGCAGGCCAGTTCAGAGGGCCGCCACGATTGGGAGAAAAGCGCGAAATTCCGCCCAAATGTAGCCATATTGCAGGCAATAATCATCGAAAAGGACTTAGACATGGCACTTTCCCTCGACAAGATTAGCGAACAGGCCCCGGGCCTTCTCTCACTCGCCAAAACCGCATCGCAGGCCGTCGATCTCTCCGGGCTGAACGGCCAGAAGGCCAAGGTCGCCATCGCCCTGGACTACTCGGGCTCCATGAGCGGGGCTTACATGTCAGGGGCGATGCAGCGCCTTGTCGAAAAGGCACTGGCCCTGGCAACCCAGTTCGATGATGACGGAGCCATCGACTTCTTCATCTTCGACTCGAAGGCGGCGTACTTGGGCGAGATCAGTATCGATGACTTCACCGGCTCCGTGGACCGCTTGACCAAGGGTCGGCGAATGGGCAGCACAAACTACGCCGACGCATTCTTGACCATCCGGGACCATTTCGGTTTCGCCCCGGCCGCCCCGTCTGCCCAGATTGCCCCGCCCAAAAGGGGGTTCTTCGGACTTGGCAAGGCACAGCCAGCCCCGACTGTCCCGGCCAATCTGGCCCCGACCACAACAGCAGACATTCCTGTGTACGTACTGTTTTTGACTGACGGAGCCCCGGACAACCAGTCCAAGGCCGTCCGTGCTTTGACGGAGGTGTCGACGGCACCGATCTTCTGGAAATTCCTGTCCATCGGCAGCCAATCGATGGTATTCCTCGAGAAGCTGGATACGCTCACGGAGCGGTTCGTGGACAACGCCAACTACGAGCCGGTCGGCGATGTGGACGCGATCAGCGACGCCGTTCTGTTCAAGAAGATGCTGACGGAATTTCCGGACTGGCTGAAGGAAGTCCGGACGAAGAAACTCATCCAGTAGTACCTCCAATGGAGGCGCAGTAGGTTCGTGCTCCCGAATGGAGAGGTAAAAGGGCCGTCCAAGTTCTAGAAGGAAACGTGGACGGCCCCGCAGCCGAAGCCTCAGCCGCGCAACACCTAGGCCGCGTAGTTCGACTGCAGCCAACCGTCCTGTTCTAGCGGGTTCGCGGTGAGCCGGACCGTCCGGCGGGCAGTTGCACGCGTTCGGTGCTCATCGCGACAGCGACGGGCGCCCCGCGAGGGCGGCCCGGCCATTGTCACGTTGGCGACGATTAGTTTCGGATGCCGCCGTGGCCGTGGCAGGCGCCGCGGCGGGTCGGGTTTGGCCACGCGTAGCCGTCGTTGCAAATGATCCCGCTGTAAACGGGCGGTGCCACTGCAGGCGGAGCCTTCACAACGGGCGGTGCCACCGGCGGTGCTTTTACTACCGGCGGTGCCACCGGCTGTGCTTTAACGACCGGCGGGGCCACGGGAGCTACAACCTTTTCCGCGACCTGGGTGGGTGTGGGAGTGGGTGTCGGCGTCGGCGTTTCATCCGTGAGGTGCTTGACCCCCAGCTCCACGGTGGAACCCTCGGCGACCTTGGCATGGGCGAGGGGATCCTCGTTGGCCACGTGCCAGTTCTTCTTGATGATGATCGTCTTGCCCTCGTCCACATCCGTGGCGTGGGCCTTCAAACCGATGCTTTGAAGCTGGTCAATGGCCTTGTCGAGGGTGAGGCCGACGACGTCGGGGACCTCGATGGTGTTCTCGGCTACAGCCGTTGCCTTGGCGGTTTCCGTTTGGGCTGATGCCTGTTTGCTGCCGCAGCCCGTCAGCATGAGACCGGCGAGCATTACTAGAGCGAGTGTTTTCTTCAAAATTCCCCCTGCTTGCAACGAGGCCGCAACTGTCGGGAAGGGCGTGGTTGCCAGATGCTTCCGATGGGCTCGCTGGGAATAAGCTACCAGTTCCCTGGGAGGACTATGACACTTTGAAGGCGTGTGTGCATCTCTGCCGGAGACCCTTCCTTCGGTCATCTCGACCGCCTTCCAAAAGCCGCACAGCCGGGCGAGACGCTCTTCGGTCAGCTCGGCCAACCCTCAGCCGCGGAGCACCCATACGGCGTTGTTCGGCTGCAGCCAACCGTCTTTGGCCAGCGGTTCGGCGCTGAGCAGCACCGTTCCGGGTGGTAGCTTCACAGGTTCGGTTCCCATCGCAACGGCGACGAGGAAGTGCGCGTTGCGTTCGCAGACCAGCAGGTTTCCGGGCTCGACCCGCCAGCTGCCGCCGTCGTCCGCGGTGAACACCTCGGTCTTC
>ENA-OWNT01002435-OWNT01002435.1-seawater-metagenome-genome-assembly--contig:-NODE-2435-length-19516-cov-9.064149_pt1 | contig 19516 bp, 16 predicted proteins | sample MGYA00238136_ERZ651165 | MGnify/ENA primary metagenome ERZ651165 (study PRJEB26861, sample SAMN08777766) | seawater metagenome | isolation source: coastal seawater | place: USA: Florida | collected...
CCAAACCCGCTTTTTGCGATACGCCAACCAGAGTGCCTGCGGTATCAAATAGGTCAACAAATAGGAAAGCAAATACAACGGAGATCATGCCGACTTCGAATACTGAAGAGAAATCCAGTTGCAAGAAAGTTGGCGCGATACTCGGTGGCGTAGACATAACGCCGCCCCATTGCACGTCACCAAACACAAGACCAAGACCCGTTACCGCTAAGATCGCAATCATTACCGCGCCTTTAAAACCACGGTGTACTAAAGCGATCGTCAAGAAGAAGCCGATAGAGCCCAACACAGCAGGAAGAGAAGTAATCGAACCTAGTGAAACCAGTGTCGCTGGGTTATCGACAACAATACCCGCATTTTTCAGGGCGATGAACGCAAGGAACAAACCGATCCCCGCAGAAATGCCCGTGCGTAATGAAAGTGGGATCGAGTTGATAATCCACTCACGAATCTTAAACACGCTCAACAGGATAAACAGCACACCAGAGCAGAATACCGCCGCAAGCGCAACTTGCCACGTGTATCCCATACCCAGAACAACTGAGTAGGTGAAGAATGCGTTTAAGCCCATACCTGGAGCTTGAGCGATTGGGTAGTTTGCCACTAGACCCATGATAAAACAGCCGATAGCAGCGGCTAAACAGGTCGCGACAAATACCGCGCCACGATCCATACCTGTATCAGCCAGAATCGCAGGGTTAACAAAAATGATGTAGGCCATCGTCAGGAAGGTAGTGATACCTGCGATGATCTCAGTTTTCACGTTCGTGCCGTTTTCACTGAGTTTAAATAGCTGTTCGAACATAATCGAATCCTATAAGGGGTAAAAGTAAACGGTTGCGTAATCGATTGGCGGGAATTATAAAGTCATCAAATAGCAAATTCCAGATGGAATTCCCCCTCTAATAGACATTTCTATTGATAAGTACGGTAAATAGATGTGGACTTGTTGCATTCCATAAGAAAACTCTCATTAGAATCAAAGAGTAACTAACAAACTAAATAAAAACTCTAAAAGTTGTTTTTTTGCACTATGTCGTAAACTTTCATGCAGTTCGACGCAGAATGAAACGATAAACGTATGTGTTTATGCGAATGATATTCAGCACAATGAACCAAATTGAAGTTCGATATGGTGAGAAGAGAAAAAAGCAGGATAAAGCAGATAAAAAAAACGCCACTCGATTGCGAGTGGCGGTTGAATCATGTCAGCCAATAAAAGAGCTGTAAAAAAATTCCAATATATAGGGGTGAACAAACTTGTTCGAGAGTAACAAGCGTAGGTGTTAGTAACCGAAGCTTGTTGGGTAAGTAAAGCTGCCTGTGTAAACAGAGCTGTTTAGCCAGAACGCTGCACTTGGTAAACCTTTCATAACATCACCTTCTAAATCAATTAAAACAGATAACAAATATTGATTTCTCGGTTCCTTGGAGGCGACAAATCGGACTCATCCTTTGAGCATTTTCTCTTCGCTTTCGAAGTTGGTTATAAATATACCCCAAAGAAAATTAATTACAAGCACAAAAGTGACAAAAGTCACAAAAAGTTTAAAACTTGATTAAGATCATTATATTTTCGTAATTTAATTACAGAATTATCAGCCTTTGAGTTTGTTTTCCTACAATCACATAAGAACCTAGCCACATAAGGCGATCGCAGCAAATCTATAATCTGTGATAACAACGAAACATTTCAGAGGTTGTTTCGCTACACCCTCGACTCTGGGAGTGATATTCTGTGCCTCTACTTAATAGGCCAGATGCAGATTAATCTTCCGATATATTTAGATTATAAATCATAAGATCTGGCATTATTCTCAATAAGGAGTCATCCGTGTCTGAATTCCATTCTGAAATCAGCAACTTATCACCTGCTCCACTATGGCAGTTTTTCGATAAGATCTGTTCTATTCCTCACCCTTCAAAACATGAAGAAGCCCTGGCACAGTACATTGTTAACTGGGCTACAGAGCAAGGCTTAGATGTTCGTCGTGATCCAACTGGTAACGTATTTATCAAGAAGCCTGCTACACCAGGCATGGAAAACAAGAAAGGTGTCGTTCTCCAGGCGCATATCGATATGGTGCCTCAGAAGAATGAAGACACTGATCATGATTTCGAAAAAGACGCTATCCAGCCATACATCGACGGTGAATGGGTAACGGCAAAAGGAACAACGCTAGGTGCTGATAACGGCATTGGCATGGCTTCTTGTTTAGCGGTACTGGCTTCAACTGAAATCAAGCATGGTCCAATTGAAGTTCTGCTTACTATTGATGAAGAAGCAGGTATGACTGGCGCATTTGGTCTGCAAGAGGGTTGGCTAGAAGGCGACATCCTTCTTAATACTGACTCTGAGCAGGAAGGCGAAGTCTACATGGGTTGTGCTGGCGGCATTGATGGTGAGATGGCATTCGATATTACTCGCGAAGCAATCCCCGCTGGTCTTGTAACTCGCCAACTTATTCTGAAAGGACTAAAGGGCGGCCACTCTGGCTGTGATATTCACACAGGTCGCGGCAACGCAAACAAGCTCCTTGCTCGCTTCTTAGCTGGCCACGCTCAGGAACTTGATCTTCGCCTGGTAGAATTCCGTGGTGGTAGCCTGCGCAACGCAATCCCTCGTGAGGCTTTCGTTACCGTTGCTGTTCCTGCAGAGAATGAAGCTAAGCTGGCTGAGCTTTTCGAGTTCTACACTAACCTGCTAAAAACTGAGCTAGGTAAAGTAGAAACAGACATCGTCTCTTTTAATCAGTCAATTGAAACAGATGCTCAGGCGCTGTCTATTGCAGATCAACAACGCTTTATCGCAGCACTAAACGCTTGTCCAAACGGCGTGATTCGCATGAGCGATGAAATTGAAGGTGTTGTAGAAACCTCTCTGAACGTAGGTGTCGTGACTACTGAAGAGAACCGTATCAACGTACTGTGTCTGGTTCGTTCACTGATCGACTCTGGCCGTCAACAGGTTGAAGGCATGCTGACTTCAGTGGCAGACCTTGCAGGTGCAAACATCGAATTCTCTGGTGCGTATCCTGGTTGGAAACCTGATGCTGACTCAGAAATCATGGCAATTTTCCGTGACATGTATGAAGGTATCTACGGTCATAAACCAAACATCATGGTTATTCACGCAGGTCTGGAATGTGGTCTGTTCAAAGAACCTTACCCGAACATGGATATGGTTTCTTTCGGCCCAACGATTAAGTTCCCTCACTCTCCTGATGAGAAAGTGAAGATCGATACTGTCGCGCTTTTCTGGGATCAAATGGTGGCATTACTTGAGGCAATTCCAAACAAGTAGCCCACCCACAAATCATTAGAAAAACTAATCAAAAAAGCCAGCTCGCATTAGCTGGCTTTTTTTGTATCTTGTACTAATGTTTGATAAAAATATTTTGTTGTGACGAATATTTTTTTTCGTTAGTCACACTAGAACATGGTTGCTACAGTCGCCGTCCTTGAAGCGCCTTAGGGTACATTCTAATACCCTCTTCAAGCCATATAATCGGTAGTCACCGTGTTATGTCGGGGATGCTCGCATCACTAGAGCATCTTAAATTCTCTCTAAATATATTGTTACTGCGATGAAAGAAAAACTATTAGTAGGTTGGCGAGAAACTCTTAGCCTGCCGGGTTTAGGTATTGAAGAAATTAATGCAAAAATCGATACCGGAGCCAGGACCTCATGCTTACACGCATTCAAAGTAGAGAGCTTTAAGAAGGACGAAGCTCTTTGGGTTAGATTCTGGATCCACCCAATGCAACATAACACGGATATTGAAACTGTATGTGAAGCTAAAGTAATTGACGAGCGCATCGTACGTGATTCAGGTGGACATGAAGAATCACGCTATGTCATCGAGTCAGAATTGAGAATTGGCGGAGAAAGTTGGCCAATCGAAATTACTTTAACTAATCGTGAAAACATGGCATTTCGCATGTTATTAGGTCGAACAGCAATGCACAACCGCATCATCGTCGACCCTGTAGAATCGTTTTTAGTCCCTTTCGAGGAAAACAAATAATGAAAATTGGTATTCTGTCTCGCAACGCGAACCTTTACTCAACTAAGCGCCTAATTGAAGCGGCTCAAAACCGTGGTCACGAAGTTAAAGTGATTGATGCGCTACGTTGTTATATGAATATCAACTCAGAAAAACCAGAAATTCACTTCAAAGGTGAAGAGCTATCTGGCTTTGACGCGATTGTTCCTCGAATCGGTGCATCTGTTACCTTTTACGGTACTGCAGTATTGCGTCAATTCGAAATGATGGGTGTATACCCGGTTAACGAATCGGTGGCGATTACACGCTCACGTGACAAGTTGCGTTCAATGCAGTTGCTATCACGTAAAGGCATTGGTATGCCGATCACTGGCTTTGCAAGCAAACCAGACGATGTCAAAGATCTACTAGACATGGTTGGTGGTGCCCCAGTTGTGATCAAGCTACTTGAAGGTACTCAAGGCATCGGGGTTGTACTAGCAGAAACGCGTAAAGCAGCTGAAAGTGTTGTTGAAGCCTTCATGGGCCTGAAAGCCAACATCATGGTGCAGGAATACATCAAAGAAGCTGGCGGCGCGGATATTCGTTGTTTTGTACTGGGTGATAAAGTTATTGCAGCGATGAAACGTCAAGGTGCAGAAGGTGAGTTCCGCTCTAACCTACACCGTGGCGGTAGCGCATCTCTGGTTAAAATTACTCCGGAAGAACGCCGCACAGCGGTAGCAGCAGCGAAAATAATGGGTCTAAATGTGGCTGGGGTTGATCTCCTAAGATCAGACCGTGGTCCATTAGTCATGGAAGTAAACTCATCTCCAGGTCTTGAAGGTATTGAGGCCGCAACTGGTAAAGACATTGCTGGAATGATTGTCGAATTCATTGAGAAAAATGCGGCAAGTAAAAGGACTAAAACTCGTGGCAAAGGCTAAAAAGAATAGCGTGTTTGAATTTCTCGGTGAGTCAGTCTCACCGGGAGAACGTAAGGTCATTGAGTTAGAAGCTGCCAAGCTTTATACCCATTCACCATTATCGATTCCGGTTGAGATTATCAACGGTAAGCAAGCGGGGCCAGTGCTTATGGTCAACGCTGCTATCCATGGCGATGAGCTCAACGGCGTTGAAATTGTGCGACAACTGATCAACACCATTGATGCTGACAAGCTCAAAGGGACCGTGATCGCTGTACCTATCGTTAACGTGTTTGGCTTTATTCATAAATCGCGCTATCTACCAGACAGACGCGATTTAAACCGCTGCTTCCCGGGCAGTGAAAAAGGTTCTCTTGCTTCACGCATGGCGAACACTTTTTTCTCTCAGGTAGCAAAGCGCTGTGATTACATTCTGGACTTACATACTGGTGCAATTCACCGTACCAACTTACCGCAGATTCGTGCGGATTTAAGTAACCCAGAGACGCTTCGTATTGCTCAGGCGTTCGCTACGCCAGTGATAGTCGATGCTCCACTACGTGATGGTTCTCTGCGTAGCGAAGCAGAACGCCTGGGCATTCCGGTTCTGACTTATGAAGCTGGTGAAGCATTACGCTTTGAGCCAATTTGCATCAGTGCTGGTTTTATTGGTGTTCAGCGTGTAATGCAAGCTATTGGCATGCTGCGTTCGAGCCGTAAAAAGCTTCCAACACCAGTTATTGCTAAGTCCACTAGCTGGCTTCGCGCAGAGAGCGACGGTATTTTACGTACTGTTGTGACTCTGGGTGAAAAAGTAGAGAAAGGACAAGTACTTGCCTACATCAGTGCGCCATTAGGCCACAGTGAGATCGAGCTAACCGCTCGTAAAGGCGGTATTGTTATCGGTCAGCAGACACTACCACTGGTCAATGAAGGTGACGCAATCTTCCACCTTGCTTACTTTAACCAAGATGATGAAGAAGTCGAGCAAGTGGTTGAAGAGTTCATAGAAGAAGTAAACGAGCTTGATAGCGACCCTCTTACAACTGGTCAAATATCCACGTCATAATTGACTAAGTATCTCAGTCTGACTACTCGGACTGAGATACTTGTTAGCTTCGCACCCTACTTTGGCCTAACAACAAACGGACCTTTACAGGTTTCTGTTGACGTTGCAGGAAGGCCACTTTCAAAAAACAAGACCGAACAAGATGAATACTGTCTGATCTTCCCAGCTTCTGTTGTTTGACTATTAATATTGTTATAGATTTTGTTATCGGATAATCCAATTACCACTGGTACAAACCTAGCTTCAACTATATCATTTCTCTGATCTTTTCCATATATCAGCACGCCCGACGCTTTACTTCCATTCTCAGTATAAAAATTGGATTTAGAAGTGATACTATCACCCATACGGAGCTTCCTTTTATCATAAATATAGTTGGATGTAGAACCAACATTCTCCTGAAGGGAAGACCTTAATGATGTAGTAGTACTATTTATTATATTTGAGCTAGGACTGCAATTTATTTGACCCTGTCCTCGTTTTCTCACACAGAAGCGTAGTTGACTCCCCAAGTATTGATTATCAATATATAGATAAGGTTTTTCTGATACAGTCACACCATCTAGCTCCCAGAATAAGTCATACTCATTATTACCTATCTTATTGGATGAGACTGCACCATTATACTTAGCAAAAACAACCTTATTGCTTGACAGTTCACTACCAGATATTGAACCATTGAGCTGCACCATTTCAACAGTTGAAAAAGCTAGCGTTGATACGAAAAATTGAGAAAAAGCAAAAAATTTAAACATAACCCGTCCCCAGATTACAATTTAGTTAGTTAGTATTGATTCTTTGACACACAAAGCTGTTACTCCTCCCCAATCAGTTTCATCCTGGAAGTAATAACTGTGGGAAGAAAAGTTTATGACATATTTTTGACCTGGAATTTGTGTATCTCCACTTAACCAATATGCATCAATTTGAGGCCATCCATATAATAAATAAAGTGAGTGAGGGGCTGTCGGACCACTATTAACCGCAGATCTTAATAATAAGTGCTCTTTCCAGGTTGGAAGTCGATAACCAAGAGAACTACAATAATTTTCAGCACTTTGATAAGAAAAGTAAGGCAATATAGCATTGATGATTCCCCCTGGAAAACCTATCGTTTGAGTTGAATTATAGTCACCATTACGCTTTCCTATAGGAGGGCATTTAAAAGTTAATTCTTTACGTAATTGAGGAACCGGAACAACAATATATTCAGTTCCGCACTTAGTAGGATAGTTCGTTATATCAGCATCGTAAGAATATACCTCAACATTCTTAGTAAATCCTTGATAGTCTGCTGTAACCATCGCGACTCCAACACCTGTTGATTTTACTGTTCCTACTAACAAAGGCAAAGATAGAAATTCAATTACTGTATCATCACTTGAAGTCCAAGTGGTATGTTCTGTTACATCTATATATGTTCCGTCGTTGTAATGAGCAATCAAAATAAAGCTTCTCGCACCATATACATTTAAGTTAGGAGAGAATGCGATCTCGACATCTTTTTCATAAGAAATCAATTCTACATCGATAATTTTTAAGTCATCGACAGAAACATTAACTGTTTTTGATTCAATACCTAAGTAACTTGCCGATATTGATATGTCCCCCTTTTTTCTAAAAGTAAAGCTTCCATTATTAACTTCAACTTCATTTTTATTAAACGACCAACTAACTTCTTTAGAGTCAATTAAAAATCGATTACCTTTAGTATCAACAAGCGTCACTTTAGGCTGAACAACTGATCCAACTGCTATTTCACTTCTTATATCCAACAGAAGTTCTGACAATTGTAATGACGAGGCTCTACCAGAAAATAAATTTTCCCCACCGCCTTTACATCCAAATAAAAGAGCAAACACCATAAATTTAACAATCCAGTTGTACATTTAATTAGTCCCCTTTTTTTTATAAGCTCTTATTACCACACGTCTTTCAGAATCCAACCCATCGATTGAATAAGGGTGACTAGTAGGGGTGTTATATGACATATTGACAATCTCTACCTTTGAATCAGGGAAATTATCCATAAGAATCCTTTGTACAACTCTAGCTCTTTCAATTGAAATTATTATATTCTCATTATAGCTTCGATAACCATAGACAACCATATAGTCTCCATTTTCAAAGTCATCTAGTTTTATTTCATTATTTATTTCATTATTTATTTCAATTGAGCCATCATCAAAATAAAATACAACCTCATCAATTAAGGACCTTTCATGGTCATAGTTATAGACAGGATATAAGTTTTGGTTAACTACATTATCCCTTTCATAATTTCTCTTAAAAACTTGCATTCCAAACTTCATAAAATCAGAGGAAGAGTTATAATAATTAGGGTAGTAGCTAAGACTAAAAGACAAACCAACATCGTATTTTTCAAAGTACTTTTCAACAACTAAAGAGTTGACAAAACTTAGACCTATATACGAGCCATATTTTTTGTCTTCCCATATGTTAGCACCTAGTCCAAGCTTAACATCATAGCTTTCACCTAGTATTATCTTATAATATGGTGACAGTTCCACGGAGAAGTGGTTAATGTCGCCATTCGTATTAGTATCACTAAAAACATATGAAAGGTCGTCTACTTTAATCAATGAAGAACGAATAGAAACCGAAGGCAGCATCATTTCATAGTACAGATCATATGAATTAATTCTGTTATCACACTTATAGAAAGTGTCATCGCAAATATTATCACTATGAGATATACCATAACCAAAGCCAAACTGATAATCGACCCACTGCAATTCACTAGACAAGGTTGCACTATGAAAAGTTAAAGAAATTAAAAGAACTAATATCCGTTGCATTTATTGGCTTCCAAACACTTATCAAATAATGGAGATTCGAATCATATTCCATTCCATATTCTACAAAAACGTTCAAATGATGTATTAAAAATTCCCGATAAACCATCCCGGGCAATCCGTTGTCTGACATTTTATTTTCTAGATATTGTTGCTATTTCTTTGACGTTCTCTGTCATTATTTTCTCCAAATAAATCACAGGAATTACTAAAATAAAACAGAGAACTAATTATTGCCCTTCACTATTTATAGCTTCTAACAAAAAAAGTATACATTCAAGATTAATACCTAGTATGGTATTAAATTCATGAACAAGCATCGCATTAAATCATGCCAATTGAACTTTTAATAATATTAATTACGTAATATATTTACCACGTCATTAAAAATGACAATAGACATGATATTTAGAGAATAAAGAATTTTCCGAACAATACATAAGAAAAGGATTATAAGTTATGAATATTAGGCGAGAAAACTACTCATTGAGTAGATCATTCTTTACTAAAGCACTATTTACAACGTTGATTTTTAGCTACCCGGCTTATTCAGGAATAAAAATAGAAAGTTATTCTGGTTCAAAATCTAAAACGGCTGCGGGGGCTCCTATTCTAGCTTCCAATAGTAACGGAGAACATCTGAATAGGTTCACAAGAAATGGAAATCTGAATAACTACACATGGGTAGATCAAAAAAACCGTGTATTATCTCAGAATTTAGTTTTTACTCCAACTAATCGCGATATTGGTAAGAAAGTAAAACTATGTAAGGTAAAAGGGACTAGCATAACATGCTCCAATAAACTGAGAATTACCAGTCCTACCCAAACTGTAAGTACTCGATCTATAAGCACTCGATCTATAAGTACTCGAACTGTAGGATCTTTTGCTTCAAATTGGACCTACGAGAACAAGCTTACAGACAATCTTATATTTGATAACGATACTCAATTGGAGGTTAGAGCGGACTATGAATACACTGGTCCTACAAACGCTACCTCTGGACCTATACCAACAATGACTTTAGCTAGGGTAATTGATGTTGCAACTAATAGCGATTTGATTAGTCTTACACCTCTCAACACAAACCCAAACACGAGTTATTCCGATCACAGTTTCCCTTTTACTTTCAATATTAACTATGGAAATACTTCACTAATTAGATTTTGTACAACCGTCATGGTATCAGAATCGCTACCAGCATTTGTTTCTGAAGCAGCGAAGTGCGTTGAGCGAATGGTGCGAGATAGCGATATCGAAAATAGTAACTCAACGTTCTTCTATCCTCCATCACCATCACAGTTCAATAGCTTATTCCCGACTGTAACTTTCAAAAATAACGAAAGCGTTACTCAAGCAGGCTCAAATCCAGATAAGCAATACACATTAGGCCCTCGTGTTGCAACTGGTCATAGCAATCTGTTAAGTGAGTATTGTAGTTCTATTGGCCCAGGTATTGTGCCTCTTAGCGAAAACGAACTTATAACATTTCTTAGCTCGTCCAATTTCGATAACACTTGGCCAAACAAAACTTCATACTGGACAAATGCTACCGATAATACTGAACCTCTTGCATCGGCTGTGCCTTCAGGTATGGGTATTGTTGCGGGGAGTACAACAGGTGGTAATGTAGAATCTAGCGCTGCTGCAAATGCATACTATCGTGGTTTCTATGTTTGTAAGAAATCATAGTTTATCTGATAGTTAGCTTTCTACGAACATAAAGCCATAACACTATTTGGGGAGGTCAATTTCATCTGACTTCCCCAATTAATCTTAATAACACTTCAATGAAAAAGTGTCAGTTCTGCTCTTCTTAACCAAATGATGCCCATATCACGGTGGCAACTAACACTGGACACACAAACTTGACGTAAGTTGGCCATAATTTGCCAAACCATCCTTGAGTAAACTCAGGGCACCCCTGTTGCAGCTCTTTGATCTTGCTGTTTCGGCTCCACACCCAGCCACCAAACAGGCAGAACAGTAGTGCAGCTGCAGGCTGTAAATACTGAGTAGCGATGGTCGCTACCGCCCCGAACATAGCGCCAAAGTTAAACACTATAACGATGCTGAACAGGGCTATCAGTCCGCCTAGCACCCAGCTTGTGGTTTTACGTTCAGTGTTGAAGCGTTCGCTTACTAAGGCTACCGGACACTCAAGCATCGAAATCGAAGAAGTTAATGCAGCGATCGTGAGCAGTAAGAAGAAGACGATTGCAAACAACTGCCCAAGCAGACCTAAGCTATCAAACATCAAAGGCAGTACAGTAAAAACAAGTGTATCCGAACTCAGTAACGACCCATCTTCAGCATAAATCTGCACACCCTTCTGCATTGCGACAAACATCGCGGGCATAACAACCAAACCAGCAATAAAGGCAACTGCAGTATCGACTAAAGTGACGTTCATAGCCATCTTCGGCAAGTTCTCCTTCTTACTTAGGTAAGAGCCATAAATAAGCATTGAACAACCACCTATGGTCAGAGAAAAGAAGCCTTGCCCCATTGCCGCTAAGATAAGTTTACGATCCATCACTTTGTCAAAGTCAGGGATCAGGTAGTGTTTAAGGCCTTCCATTGCACCGTTCTGAGTCATAATGTAGATAAACAAAAGACCAAACAGAACAAACAGGGCTGGCATCAGACGTGTCGACCATTTTTCAATGCCTTGCTTTACGCCGCCCTGAACAATTAAGACCGTCAAAACATAAAACGTAATGGTCCCGAATAAGTTTCGTTCAACACTAAAGCCTTTGAACCAAGAGGTTGCCTGTTCAAAACCTAATACTTCAGTAATCGCACCGAGCAAGAAGCAAATCAACCAGCCGCCGACAATACTATAAAACGCTAGCACCGCACTCGGCACACTTAAGCCAATCCAGCCTACTGTAGCTCCAAGCTTCTTGCCCATAGGGTTAGCTGTCAGTGAACGCATACTATCAACCGGGTTAGCCTGACCGTAGCGACCGATGGCCATCTCTACCACCAGCATAGGAAATGCAACTACAAGGATCATTACGAGATAGACAAGTAGAAACGCGCCACCACCATTACTTGCCGCTTGTGTAGGGAAACCCCAGATATTGCCCAGACCAACAGCCGCACCTGCCGCCGCTAAAATGAAACCAAGACGAGAACCAAAATGCTCGCGTGTTTGAGAGTTATTTGTTTGTGCCATACAACCTACTTCGCACCAGTGAACTAGCTAACTAGTACAGAAGTATAATTCACCATATAAAACTAAACAATCGATATATATTATGAATAAACAAAAAAAAAGGTAATTGGTTAAACCAACACGAAAGGGTTTTGCCCAACATTCAACCAATCCGGATGACAGAAATGAAAAAAGCGCCACAATGGCGCTTTTTCTAATCATAGATTCTGTTGAGATTTAGCTTATCAGATAGTAAAGATCTGGTAGTCCTTCAGTTGAGGGATCTTGTCGTGCAACTGCTGCTCTTGCTCTGCCATTTGATCCAGAGAATCACAAAACTCTTCACTTTGCTGCTCAACTTCGCTGGCGTGCTCAGCAAGACGTTGTGCTATGCGCTCTTTCAGCTCCGCCATTGAGTTAGCCATTTCAGTCAGGTTCAAACCACCCTCAGCCTTCATTTTCTCAGACATTGCATCAAATGCGCTGGTAATAAACTCTTCATTAAACAGAGCCTTAGCTTTTTCAAAATCATCTGACCAAGTCTCGCTTAAAGAGCCAAAACTATCGGCTGGCAACACCAGGTCACCATTCTGGTAGTATCGAGCTTCAATATCGGCATAGAACTGTTTCATCGACTCTTTCACACCAGCAAACGCTTCTGGCGCGTCGAAGCTTTCAGCAACATCGTCAACTATGTCGTTAGCCAGAGCTAAACCGTCCTGTGCGATTTGCTTCGCTCTAGGTAGGTAATCATTGATGTTGTCACGGTATTCAGCAATGGCTTGTTTCTGACTATCATCAAGCTCAATTTTTTCACCGTGGATCGTTAAGTTATTGTTTTCATCAACGATTGCAGTGTCACCGCTTGTCTGATGAATTTCAATTCGCTCACCGTTAAGGTGAATCTCATTCTTTAAATCAACTTTACACTGAGCTGCATAAACTTGACTGGAAAGTAATAAAGGTAATGTTAGTAATACTTTTTTCATTGTTACCTCACGCTCAATTATTGGTGCCTACAATATCAGAAATGAAGAGTAGTTTGTCAGCTGATGGTTTCTATCTCGTAACAATGTTCGACTTCAGCAACACGATAAATAACTTCATCGCCAACATTTTTAGATTTAAGTGCTCTGCCCAGAGGAGAGTCAAAAGTGACCAACATGACCGTCGCTTCGCTGGCCGCCACTTTTAAACCACCTGCACACGGGGAGATAAAAAACCATTTACGTTGCTCGTTCACATCAAGTAGCGAAACCAAGCAACCAAGTACCACGCAGTGAGGCTCTTGTGGCATCACCAACTCTTTAAACAAGCTAATTTCCTGTTCACACTCTTGTAGACGTTTTGCCTGACCATGAGCAAGGTAGGAAGCTTCCAAAGCCAAAGTGTCATACTTGTGTTCCGGCACCGTCTCTTCATCGGTTGCTGATTCAATAGCTCTCTGCACTGAGCTTTGTGCGATTTGCCATTTCTGCTCCAACAAATCGAGAATAATTTGTTTTAGCTCCAACTTATTCATACTAAAACCATGTTCCATTGCGACGAATGTCCCTAGAATAGTGTTCATTGCGTCTTAAAGATACTGGAATCAAGCGAATGATGAGCCCAAACCAAGAATTCGACATACAGCAGCCCCTTAAAAACATCTTTGGCTTCGAGTCCCTTCGCTCTGGCCAACAGGCCGTAATCGAAAAAGTCTTACAGGGTAAATCTTGCTCGGCAATATTTCCTACCGGCTCAGGTAAATCACTTTGCTATCAGTTACCCGCAGTGATGCTGCCCCATTTAACGCTTGTCGTCTCGCCTTTACTTGCATTGATGAAAGACCAACTCGCCTTCTTAAACAGCAAGCAGATCCCTGCTGCATCGATAGATTCGAGCCAAAGTCGCGAAGATACCCTACACATCATGGAACAAGTCAGACAAGGTCGCATTAAGGTATTAATGATCTCGGTGGAGAGACTCAAGAACGAACGTTTTCGTCAGTTTATTTCTCAGGTCCCCGTCTCAATGCTAGTGGTGGATGAAGCGCACTGTATCTCTGAGTGGGGGCACAACTTCCGTCCTGATTACCTTAAACTGCCCCACTACCTGAAAGAGCTCAAGATTCCTCAGGCACTGTTATTAACCGCAACCGCCACACATGCCGTAATTGAAGATATGCAGACCAAGTTTGCCATCGAGCGCGAGGATGTGGTTGTGACCGGGTTCTATCGATCCAACCTCGACATTTCGGTATCGCCTTGCCTCGATGATGAGAAGCCGCAAGCCCTGTTAGAATTAGTTCAATCAGCTCCAAAGTTACCCACCATCGTCTACGTGACATTGCAAAACAGTGCTGATCAGGTCGCCAATTTACTACGTGATAGCGGCATAAATGTGAGTGCCTATCATGCAGGGATGAAAAATGGCCAGCGCGAACACATTCAAGCTCAGTTTATGCGTGGCGAGCTTGACTGCATCGTAGCAACAATCGCCTTTGGAATGGGAGTCGATAAGTCAGATATTCGCCGAGTGATTCACTTTGATCTGCCTAAGTCGATTGAGAACTATGCACAGGAAATTGGTCGCGCTGGACGGGATGGTCAGCCATCCCAGTGTGTGTTGTTAGCTAACCAGACTGGCCTGAGTACCCTGGAAAACTTTATTTACGGCGATACACCTGAACCAAGTGAAGTCGAGTTTGTGCTAAAACAAGCCGTTGATTCTGCACCTAAATGGGAAGTCGTCCTTCCCCGACTGGTAACGGAAAGCAATGTTCGTCAGCTACCGCTAAAAACCTTGCTCGTTTATCTGGAGATGGAAGGCATCATCAGCGCACAATACAGCTATTTTGCAGACTACCGATTTAAGTTCCTGACAGACAAAGAGAACATCATTAATCAGTTTGATCCACAACGTCGTGAATTTGTTACTGCGCTATTTAACAGCTCACCTAAAGCCCGAACCTGGTGTCAGGTCGACTTTGATACCTTGTGGCAACAGTTTCAGGGAGAGCGTTCAAGAGCCGTATCTGCGCTCAATTACTTCCATCAGAAAGGCTGGATAGAATTAGAAAGTAAGATTATGACTGAGGTGTACAGAGTCTCGTCAAAGCAACAAGCGATAGATGCCTTAGCTAACAAGCTTTCATCCCTGTTTCAGACTAAAGAAAACAACGATATCAGACGTATCCATCAGTTACTCGATTTCTTCCAGTCTGATCAATGCCTGAGTGCAAAGCTAGCTAAGTATTTTGGTGATCACAACGCTCCTCAGAACTGTAACCACTGTAGTGTGTGTCGTGGTCACGTCGCGACTTTACCCAAACTGGCAGCAAAAACGGTTGAACAACAGCAGATAAGCGAGTGGCTTACTCAACTAGAAACAAAAGCAAACTCACCTTTATCGATAAGCCTGAAAACTAAGTTCCTTTGTGGCATGGCAACACCAAAACTCACTAAGATCAAAGCGCGATCATTAGCCGGTTTCGGCCAGCTTGAAACATCGCCATTTGCTCAGGTTAAACAGTGGGTTGAAGAATTAAGTTAAAAAAAGCTCAGTTGCTTAGTTTGCTCTTCGGGTTTGAGCATAACGCTTAAGCCCAGCAGACGGATCTCTCGACCTTGCTGACGTTTAAGAATGTCATATAGTAGCTGTTTGAAGTACTCAAGCTCTAGTTCCGGGTGAATATGCTCAATAGTTGTCAGTTGAAAATCGGCAAACTTAAGTTTAATGCCCTGCTTTATTATCGCTTTGTCTGGAGACGCTCTTTCGAGTCGCTGCTCTAGCTCCGGAAACAACTTCTCTTCAATAACGCGCCAACACTCATCATAAGTAAATATATTCTCGGCAAAAGTACGCTCTACCCCGACAGACTTGCGCTCTCGTTCCACAACAACCTCACGCTCATCGATGCCATGACTCTTATTCCACAATGATGCACCAAGCCGACCAAACTTAAGTAACAAGCTGCGGTAATCACTGTTTTTAATGTCCAGACCAACATACAGTCCCGCCTGATGGAGCTTTTCCAGACTAACCTTGCCTACTCCTGGGATCTTTTCCAAAGGTAATTTATCTATCTCACTCTGAACCTGCTCTGGAGGAATCACATACTGGCCATTGGGTTTATTCATATCAGACGCAATTTTGGCCAGAAACTTTATCGGAGCAATTCCTGCGGAAGCAGTCAGCTGCAACTCGTTCCAAATATCATTACGAATTGCCTGAGCGATTAAGGTTGCCGAACCTTTATGTAACAGACAATCTGTTACGTCCAGATAGGCTTCATCTAGCGAAAGTGGCTCTATTAGTTTGGTATAGCGAGAGAAGATAGCATGGATCTGCTTTGATACTGCTTTATACACGTGCATCCTGCCAGGTACGACAAGTAACTGTGGGCATAACTGTAATGCTCTAGAAGTAGGCATTGCACTGCGAATACCGAACTTTCTCGCTTCGTAATTACAGGTACTTAACACTCCACGCTGCTTCTCATGTCCACCAACGGCGAGTGGTCTGCCCCTGTATGACGGGTTATCACGCATCTCTACGGCAGCATAAAAGCAATCCATGTCTACATGTATGATTTTGCGCGTTTTCTTACTCACATTGCACACTTAACCGAAACTGTATATAAATACAGTATAATAAATTACTTCTAATTCTCAAAGCCGAAATAAGAAGAAAAATTGTCCAACAATCGACTCGCAAGTTTGCTAGATAGGATTATTATTAATTCTATAAGTAATAAAAAGAGTCACGGTTTTGAACAATAGAGTCTTGGTAGTAGAGGACAGTCGCGCTTACCAGAACTTCCTAAAGCAGCAACTCACTGCTTTAGGCTGTCATGTTTGCGCAGCGGAGTCTTTGGCTCAGGCTGAATCGCTGCTGCAGCGACACAAAGAGTTTCGTTTTGCAGTATTGGATTACTGTCTGCCCGACGCCCAAGACGGTGAAGTGATTGATCTTGCACTTTCATATAAGCAGAAAGTGATTGTCTTAACCGCGACTTTTGATGACACCGCTCGTGAACGTTTTATTGCTAAGGGTGTGCTCGATTACATCCTTAAAGATAGTATGGCGTCGATTTCCTATCTGTTTCCTCTGGCAAAGAGACTGATTAACAACCACAAGCACCATGCTCTTGTTGTTGATGATTCGCCTACCGTCCGACGCCATGTCACCCAATTGTTAGAACACCAATACATTCGTACAACTGAAGCTGAAAATGGTCAGGTCGCACTCGATAAATTGCAGCGCTGCTCAGAGATCTCTTTTGTTATCACCGACCATGACATGCCAGTCAAAGACGGCATTACAATGACCCGAGAAATGCGTCAGATTTACGATAAAAATCATCTCGCCATTATTGGTTTATCTGGCAGTGAATCAAAAACTCTCACCGCTCAGTTTCTTAAAGCTGGTGCCAACGACTTTCTAACCAAGCCTTTCAATCAAGAAGAGTTCTATTGCCGTGTCCATCAACTGCTGGACATGAAAGAAGCGACTGATGAACTGTATAAGCTCGCTAACCAAGATGCTCTGACTGGTTTGTGGAATCGACGCTTCTTATTTGCTCAAGCTTGCTCAGGATGCCAGCTACGTAATATCGCTATGATTGATATTGACCTGTTTAAGCAGGTCAATGATTCCTTCGGCCATGATGGTGGCGACGCGGCACTGAAAAATGTCGCTAATATTCTCAAGATCTATTTCAACGAAGATGTCGTTGTTCGCTTCGGTGGTGAAGAGTTTTGCATTCAGTCATGTGCCCCAGCAGAGGAGTTCATTACCCGACTCGATAATATGCGTCAGAGGGTCGAAAAAACACCGGCTAAGTACCAAGGTAGTACGATAAATGTCACGGTTAGCGTTGGCGTTAGTAGTATTGATGGAGATATTCACGACCAGATAAAATTGGCCGACGACAGGCTCTATTTTGCCAAGAAGATGGGGCGGAATCAGGTAGTGTACGAAGATGAAATAGTAAAAAAAACACCAGTCGAATGACTGGTGTTTTTATAAAACGTTAAGCGATACGGTCTTTTTCCCATGCCGCTAGCTTTTCTTGACGCGCCGCTTCGCGAGCTTCTCGCTTCTTACGTGCGTCACACGGTTCAGGACAGTTACATACTTTATCAATACCCACTGCACCAAGGCCACCACAGCTGCCTTTTACCACTTTCTTCTGGATGATATAGCCGATAGACATCGCTGCAATCACGGCCATAAACACACCAAATGTAATCAAAAATGTACTCATAATGACATGCTCACTAGGATTATTATTTATTCATGTAAGGCTTATAAGCCGATGAAGCCAGCTCGTCAAAGCCCTCTTCAGTTTTTACGATCATAAAGACAGGGATATTGTTCTCTTCCGCAATCTTCATGCCTTGTTCTTCACCTAACACCATCAAGCCAGTCGCCAGACCATCTGCAGTCATTGAAGACTTGTCTAGCACTGTTACCGATACCACTTTGTGACTGATCGGCTTACCTGTTTCTGGGTTAATAATGTGCGAGTAACGAATTCCATCACGCTCAAAGTAGTTACGGTAATCCCCTGAGGTCGCCACTGCCATATCACCAGGCTCAATGATCTCTTGAATCGCGCGCTCTTCTACAGACGGCTTCTCGATAGCAATACGCCAAGCTACACCTTCACGGTTTAAACCTTTAAGACGCATCTCACCGCCGACTTCTACCATGTAATTCTGGATGCCTTGAGACTGGATGTAATCAGCCACAACATCAACACCCCAGCCTTTAGCAATTGTAGACAAATCCACATATAGGTTTGGAATATCTTTGCTTAACGTGTCACCTTCAACCGCAAGGTGTTGAATTCCTGTCATTGCTTTACGCGCAGCCAGTTCCTCATCCGTAGGTACAATCTCAGGACGAGCTTCAGGTCCAAAGCCCCATAGGTTTACTAAAGGTCCTACCGTTACGTCGAGAGCACCAAGAGTAAGACCGTTAAGACGAATCGCTTCTTTCACAACCGTAGCGGTTTGAGGTGAAACAGCAAACGCTTCAGAAGATTCGCTCTGGTTAAATCGACTTAGCTCAGAGTCTTTACGGTAAGTAGACATCTGATCGTTCACTTCTTCAAGTAAGCGGTCAACTTCTGTCTGAATAGCTTCAGGTGAAGGTTGCCCTTCAGCTGAAATATATTTGATGTTGTAGGTAGTACCCATCGTCGGGCCACTAAGATGGATCTGCTCAGCAGGCTTTTCACAACCAGCTAGTACCAACAGAGAAGCAAATGCAACAAGCCACTTTTTCACTTGTTAGACTCCTGTATTTTGAGGAACGGGAATAGCACATACGTTGCGATATAACGTATCGACTATTACCACTCTAAAACAACAATGGCTGGCTCGATTGAGCCAGCCATAAATTACAACTACTTAGGTAGATTAACCACCGAAGTCATCTAGAAGAATGTTTTCATCTTCTACACCGAGATCTTTCAGCATGCCGATAACAGCAGCGTTCATCATCGGTGGACCACACATGTAGTACTCACAATCTTCAGGAGCTTCGTGATCCTTCAGGTAGTTTTCGTA
>ENA-OWNT01002436-OWNT01002436.1-seawater-metagenome-genome-assembly--contig:-NODE-2436-length-19515-cov-15.990174_pt1 | contig 19515 bp, 18 predicted proteins | sample MGYA00238136_ERZ651165 | MGnify/ENA primary metagenome ERZ651165 (study PRJEB26861, sample SAMN08777766) | seawater metagenome | isolation source: coastal seawater | place: USA: Florida | collected...
CCAGAGTGGCGGTTATGGCCATGGACGCTGTCGTCAACACCCGGTGCGGCACGCTGCGCGGTACGGAGGCCGACGGCATCCGCACCTTTCTCGGCGTTCCCTTCGCGGCCCCGCCGACCGGGGCGAACAGGCTCCTCCCGCCGCAGCCGGTACAACCGTGGCCCGGTATCCGCGATGCCACGGACTACGGTGATTCGCCTCCCCAGGTTGCCCCGCCAGTCAGCGCGGGCTTCGACTGGGACACCGGCCTCAGCGGAGGCGACTGCCTGAACCTGAACATCTGGACCCCCAGTGCGGCGGCGGCAGGGGCCGGCGGGCCAGGCACGGCCGGACTCCCCGTAATGGTCTGGATCCAGGGCGGTGCGTTCGAAGTCGGCTCAACGGCGGCTTACGACGGCCGGAACTTCGCCCGGGACGGCGTCGTGTGCGTCGTGATCAACTGGCGCGTGGGCGCCGACGGGTTCCTCTTCCTCGACGACGGTCACGCCAACGTTGGCCTGCTCGATCAGGTCGCGGCCCTTGAGTGGGTGCGGGACAACATCGCGGACTTCGGCGGCGACCCCGGAAACGTCACCGTCTTTGGCGAGTCAGCCGGGGCGATGAGCATCGGCGTCCTTCTCTCCATTCCCCGGGCCGAGGGGCTGTTCCGGCGGGCCATCCTGCAGAGCGGGGCAGCCCACCATGTCCTCCCGGCCCTCGCCGCCGAACGGATCGGACGGTCCCTCGCCGAGAAACTGGGGGTTCCGCAGACCCGCGAGGCTATTGCCGCCGTCCCGGTCAAACGGCTCCTGACGGCGCAGACGGAGCTGAAGACTGAACTGCTGGCGCACCCGGACCCCGAGCATTGGGGCCACGACGTCGTGGCAAGCCTGATGCCCTGGCAGCCGGTGATCGACGGCGACGTCATTCCGCGCCGTCCGATCGACCGGATCGCCGCCGGGGCCGGCGCGCACGTTGACGTGATCGTAGGAACGAACACCGAGGACTGGAAACTCTTCCTGGCCATCACCGGCGTGCTCGCCAGGGTCACCGAGGAGGGCCTGAGCGGGACCGACAGCATTGAGGGGTTCCCCCCGCCGGCGTCCTATGGACTCCCGGTCCGGGCCGCGCTTGAGGCGTATCGCGCCCACTACCCCGGCGCCACGCCCGGCGACCTTCTGGCCGCGGTGCAGACTGACTGGTGGGTGCGGATCCCGGCGATCCGCCTGGCGGAGGCTCACTCGAACGCGGCGCGGACCACCGGCGCGGGAACCTACATGTACGAGTTCGCCTGGGCCGCGCCCGGGCTCGGCGCGGTCCATGCCCTGGAGGTGCCGTTCGTCTTTGACACCCTGGACACGAATGCCCGGCTGTTCGGGCCGCTCCTGGGCGAAAATCCCCCGCAGGAACTGGCCAACGCCATGCACGCAGCCTGGGTATCCTTCGCCACCACCGGAGACCCGGGCTGGCCGGGATACGAACCCGCCAGCAGGGCCACCATGCGCTTCGATGTGACCCAGGACGTGGTGAATGACCCCCGGTCCTGGGAACGCGCCCAGTGGGAGGGCATCCGCTAGCCGGCCGCGCCCTGGGGTGCGTCGCCGGCCGCGCCCTGGGGTGCGTCGCCGGTGAGCCCGGCGTCGTAAGAGAGGTTCTCGTAGTCGGTGTCGTCCGCCTCGTCGAGCAAGTCGTCCAGTTCCTCCAGCAGCCACGGGTTGATCCGGGCCAGGATCTTGCGGGTCTCCTCGACAGGGACAGCCGCGTACAGCACGGGCCGGGCCTCGTCGTAGCGGGTGACCGGCGGCTTGTCCGGCCATTTCTCCGCAAGCGCCTTGACGCGTTCGGGCAGCGAATTGTGCGCATTGTCGGCAATCTTGACCAGGGTGGCGTCGTGGTCTTCGGCGATGTAGCGGATGCCTGCCTGATAGTCGTCCGGATTTTCGTGGAGGCGTTTCGTGACGCGCTCAATGATGTCGGCGGCCCGCTCCGAGACTCCCATCTCCAGCAGCGCCTGGCGCGTCATCGGGGTGTCCTCGGCGATGTCGTGGAGGTATCCGGCGATCTGAATGTCGTCGTCGAAGTCTGCCAGCGCATCCCCGACGGCGAGCACGTGCTCCCGGTACGGCCGCTTGAGTTTGTCCTTCTGCCGGTTGTGGGCCACCTCGGCCAGGACCTTGGCTGTCTCGACGGTGAAGCGGGGCTGGGGGTGTGCGGGCTCGGTCATGAATCCAGCCTACGCGCCGCGGCTTCCCGATCGGGGCCGGCTGGCGGTTCCCGGCTGCGCGTCCGGGATGCCGGGCCACACCCAGGGCTCGCGCGGCAGAGCGGCGGGGTCGAAGACCGCCAGTGCGTGGTCGAGGGGTCCGGCGGGAAGCCCGAGGGATGCCAGCAGCACGTCCCGGACCCGGTCCGCTGTGACGCCGGCCAGGGCCAGGTCAGCGAGCGTGACGGCGCCGTCGCGCTTGGCCAGCCGGACGCCGTCGGCGTTCAGAACGAGCGGCACATGAGCATATTCCGGAACAGGCATATTCAGCAGGGATGCCAGGTAGGCCTGCCGCGGCGTGGATGGCAGGAGGTCGTCGCCGCGGACCACCTGGTCGATGCCCTGGGCGGCATCGTCCACCACGACGGCCAGGTTGTAGGCGGTCACGCCGTCGTTGCGCCGGAGGACGAAGTCGTCCACCACCCCGGTGTAGCTGCCGTGGAGCACGTCCCGCACCGTCGCCTCTGCCACGCCGGAACGGAGCCGGATCGCCGCAGGCCGGGCGGCCCGCTTGGCCTCGCGCTCGGCCTCGCCGAGGTTCCGGCAGGTCCCGGGGTAGGCGCCCAGCGGAGCATGCGGCGCGGAGGGGGCGTCCTGGATTTCGCGGCGGGTACAGAAGCACTCATAGGTCAGGCCCGCCGCCGTCAGCTGCGCGATCGCCTCGGCGTACAGGTGCTCACGGTCCGTCTGGCGCACGACGCCGCCGTCCCAGTCCACGCCGATCGCCGTCAGATCGCGGAGCTGCTCGGCCTCGGCTCCGGCCCGGGCACGGTCCAGGTCTTCGACCCGCATCAGGAACCGCCGGCCCGTGGACCGGGCAAAGAGCCACGCCAGGATGGCCGTCCGGAGGTTCCCCACATGCAGTTCACCGGAGGGGCTGGGGGCGAAGCGGCCGGCTGACGTCATGGGACCAGCCTATGCGGAGCAGGACAAGAGCCCCTCAGCTACCGATGACTTCGGGACATCCGACGTCGGTGGCTCAGGGGCTCTTGCCGTGTTGTGGTGCGGTGTGCGGAATGACGATGCGTGAACAAGAGTCAATCGGCGGCGGGTTCCTTGCGGGAGCCTCATTCAGGGTCCGGGTGGTGTGCCGGGGTTCCTGTAGCCTTCGGGGCCGCGGCGGTGGCCTTGTCCCTTTGTTGTCACTATTTGAGCAGAAGACCTACAGTTGGTGCAACGGACCCGGAGTGGAGTAGTCAATTTGATCAACTGCAGCCGGGGTGGCGAACAGGAAGTGATCATTTTGCAGGAGCTGGATGCCACGGACCGGCGGATCCTCGCCGCCCTGGACGACGATCCCCGGGTGCCGGTCATGGTGCTGGCACAGAAGCTGGGCCTGGCCCGCGGCACCGTCCAGTCCCGCCTGGAGCGGATGTCGGCGTCGGGCGCGCTCCGCCCGAACAGCAGCCGGGTCCTGCCGTCCGCCCTGGGCCGCGGAGTGGCGGCCGCCGTGAGCGCGGAACTGGACCAGAGCCACCTCAACGAGGCGATCGCGGCCCTGCGCAACATCCCGGAAGTGCTCGAATGCCATGCCCCGGCCGGCGACACCGACCTCCTGATCCGGGTGGTGGCCACGAGCCCGGATGACCTCTACCGTGTGTCCGAGGAAATCCGGCTGTGCCCGGGCATCGTCCGGACCTCAACCAGCATGTTCCTGCGCGAGGTCATTCCTTACCGGACCACGGGACTGCTGGGCGCCTGAGCCCCAGGTTCCCCGCTCAGACCGGCGGCCCGGCGTTGGCCTTCAGGTTCTTCATGACCAGCGTGGACGTCAGGCGTTCGACGCCGGGCAGTGAGGTCAGTTCGCTGTCGTAGAAGCGCTGGTAGGACGGAAGGTCCTCGGCGATGACCTTGAGCAGGTAGTCCGGCGAACCAAAGAGCCGCTGGGCCTCCACGATGTTGGGATTGTCAGCCACCCGGTTCTCGAAGATCTCCATCGTGGAACGGTCCACCTGGCGCAGCGTCACGAACACGATCGCCTCGAACCCGAGCCCTACGGCGGCCGGATCAATGTCCGCCCGGTAGCCGCGGATAATCCCGGCGGCCTCCAGATCCCGCAGCCGGCGATGGCATGGAGCCACCGTCAGTCCGACCTTCGCAGCCAGGGCCGTGGCAGTCATCCGCCCGTCCGTTTGAAGGTGGCGCAAAATACTTCTGTCGATATTGTCAATCACGCAATTATCTTACCCAAATGCCGCGATTCTTCAGTAAATAAGCGAACACTTCCGGGGCGATTTTGCCTAGAGTTTTCCCTGTACCTGCAAAGAGGTGCCACACCCCTGGAGCCCGCCGTGAACCCCCAGCTTTTCCTCGCCTTCCTGGTTGTCGCCGTCGCCCTGGCCTGCACGCCCGGCGTCGACTGGGCCTATTCGATTGCTGCCGGGCTGAGGCAGCGCAGCTTCGCTCCCGCCGTCGCCGGGCTGTGCGGCGGCTATGCCCTGCACACGGCGCTCCTGGTGCTGGGCCTGGCGGCGCTGTTGGCAGGCATGCCCGGCGTGCTCGGCTGGCTGACCGCCGCTGGCGCCCTCTACCTGCTGTGGCTGGGCTTTAGCACCCTCCGCTCCTGGCGCGGGGCGAGCTTCAGTACCGGCACCGCGGGTCCTCCGGCGGCCGCCTCCGCGAGCCAGTTCCGGATTTTCTTCCAGGGCATGGGCATCAGCGGGATCAATCCCAAGGGCCTGCTGTTCTTCGTGGCCCTGGTGCCGCAGTTCGTGAGCCCCGACGCCGCGTTGCCGGTTCCGGTCCAGTCCGGGCTGCTCGGGCTCACCTTCGTCCTGCTCGTGGGGGTCATCTACAGCTGCGTGGCACTCCTGGCCCGGAAACTGCTGCATGCCAGGCCGGGCGCAGCCCGTCACGTGACGCTCGCCAGCGGCATCATCATGCTGATTCTGGGGGCCGTGCTGCTCGCCGAACAGGTCCTGCCCGCCGTGAGCGCAGCCCTGGCCCGCGCCTGAGCCGGGAATCGTTGGCAGAAGCTACTTGCGCTGCATGTACCACTCGGTGAAGGACGACGCGCGGCCGTCCGCGGTCAACTGGATGATCCAGAGGTTGTCGTAGCTTCGGCTGTTGCCGCGGTACGTGGTCAGGCCCTGCACAAACGCCCTGCCGCCGTCGACCCCCAGCAGCTTCCACTCGAACGTCCAGTCATCCGGCTCGTCGCGCCCGGCAAGCCAGTGCTCCACGATGTCTTCCCGGCCCCGCCACGGTTCGGGCTCCTGGGGGCTGGTCGAATAGATGGCGTCCTCGGTGAACAGGGCGCGGATGTCCTCGGGATCGTTCGTCGTCCACGCCGTGATGTAGTGCTGCATCCAGCGCGCCACAGCTTCTCTCATGCCTCGTTTGTACTCCCCGCCATGGGCACCCGCAAGGGTAGTGGATACGTGGTTTTCCCCTGATCCGGCGCGGAAACCTGTCAGTCGTCGTCGGCGCGCCCGTACTCGCGGTCCCAGAGTTCGTGCATCTCCGCATCCTTGCGGATGGCCTTCACGGCCTCCACCTCTGCCGGTTTCCGGCGCTGCCATTCCCGGGAACCGAGGGTCTTGCGGCCCGCGTCCAGCAGGAGCAGGGCACGGTCCGTCAGGGCGTCGCTGCGCAGCGTGAAGTCCGTCTTCCTGCGCCGCAGGACCTCCTGCAGGGCGGCACGGGCCGCGCCGTAGGCTCCGAGCCTGCGCAGGGACCGGGCACGCACCAGCAACAGCGCGGCGGCCAGATCGTCGGCGTTCAGGAGCCCCTCGGTGTCCGCCACCACTTCGGCATCGCGGCCCAGCCCGGCCGCAAGGGAACAGCGGGCCAGCGCCAGCGGCAGCGAGGGCGGCAGGCCGGCGAGGGCCGCAAGCGCCGCCTCCGCCTGGCCGGTCTCGCGCAGGGAATGGGACAAGGCCAGGAACACGGCCTCCTCGCTGAACAGCACCGGAACCTCGATCCGCTCGGCCACCTCCACCCTGGTGACCACGCCGGCAAGGTGCACGGCGGCGTAGCGGTTGGCGTCGGCGTCGTTCCGAAGGCTCAGGCCATGCTGCAGGAGCTCGGCGGCGCGCAAATGCCCGCCGTGAGCGTACGCCAGCAGCCCGGCCATGAGGTAGCAGAGACCGGCCCAGCCGGGGTAGGTGCGGGCCAGGGTGATCAGCGGGTCCGGATCGGTGCTGCCGAAGATGGCGGCATGGACGGCTTTCGCCGTCTTGCCGGTCGCCCGGCCGGCGACTTTGCCCAGGCGGGGCACGCCACCCTCGGCGGCCAGCGTCCCGGGAGCCCGGCCTGCCATGAGTCCGGCGACCACGCCGCCCACGTTGCCGGCGAGGCCGCGGACGGGCGTCCGGACCACAGCCTTGCGGAACGGCGTCAGGTCGCGGGTGTCCGTGTACAGCCGGCGCGGCTCCCGGGACTCGCCGGCGGGGAGGCGGGGGGCGGATTCGCCAAGTTCGGCGCTCATTCCCTCATGGTAGTAGGACCGGCAGGGCGCTGCTAGGCGGCCGAGGCCACCCAGAGACCGACCACCCAGGTGCTCGCGGAGAGGCACGCGAGGCCGAATTCCGCGATCATGCCCAGGCCGGTGGCTTTCAGCGCGGCCCAGCTGGAGGCCACCGCGGTTCTGAAAACGCGCGTGCGCTGCAGCTCACTGAGCAGAAGTCCGGCCGCGAAGCCCACGAAGAGCCCCACCACCGGGATGATGAACATGCCCGCCACGCCCAGCACCAGCCCCACCGCCACGGAGCGGCTTGGGATGCTGTGCTGCTTGAGCTTCCGGCCGGTCAGGACGGCGCCGGCGGCCATGCCGGCCAGGACGAACACCATGCCGATCCCGAAGACCACCCAGCCCGTTGTTCCTGCGCCGCCCCACAGTGCCCAGGCGAGCAGGCTCAGCCCGATCAGGATGCTGCCGGGCAGGACGGGGATGATGGTCCCGGCCACGCCCACCAGGATGGCGAGGCCGCAGAACACAGTCACGACAGTCTCGGGGTTCATGGCCCCAGTCTAGGCCTGGCTCTGTCCTGCCGGGGCCCGCCGGCTGGGGCCGCCCGGCGGTGGACTTCAGAGCGGTGGACTTCAGAGCGGCGCAGCAAAGTCCCGGCGGAACAGAACGGCGACGGCGGCGCTCCCCCCAAGGCAGCGCCGCCGTCGCCGTGTGGCGCAGTGGGTGCGGACCTACTCGGCTTCAACCGCCGCGGCGACTGCAGCGGAGACCGCCGGGGCCACGCGGGGGTCAAGCGGGCTGGGCACGATGTAGTCGGCGGACAGATCGTCCTCGGCCAGTTCGGCGATGGCCCGGGCCGCGGCGAGCTTCATGGCCGGCGTGATCCGGCGCGCGCCGGCGTCGAGGGCTCCGCGGAAGATGCCGGGGAACGCCAGGACGTTGTTGATCTGGTTCGGGAAGTCGCTGCGCCCGGTGGCGACCACGGCTGCGTACTTGCTGGCGACCTCCGGCAGGACTTCCGGGTCCGGGTTGGACAGGGCGAACACGATCGAGCTGTGGTTCATCAGCTTGAGGTGCTCCTCGTCCAGCTTGGAGGACGAGACGCCGACGAACACATCGGCGCCGAGCAGCGCCTCGCCCGGGCCGCCGGTCACGCCGCGCGGGTTGCTGCGGGCCGCGAGCTCGGCCTTCTTGCTGGCCGGATCGGCGGCGATGTCCGCCCGGTCCTTGCTGATCGTGCCGCGGGAGTCCAGGAGGACGACGTCGCCGATCCCGGCGGTCAGCAGGATTTCGGCGACGGCGATGCCGGCGGCTCCGGCGCCGGAGACCACCACGCGCAGGCTCTCGAGCGTCCGGCCGGTCACCTTGGCGGCATTGGTCAGGGCGGCGAGGACCACGACGGCGGTGCCGTGCTGGTCATCGTGCATGACGGGGCAGTCCAGTGCCTCGATGAGTTTTTCCTCGAGTTCGAAGCAGCGGGGCGCGGCGATGTCTTCGAGGTTGACGGCGCCGAAGCTCGGGCGCAGCCGGACCAGCGTCTCGATGATTTCGTCGACGTCGGTGGTGTTGAGGACCAGCGGAATGGAGTCGAGCTCCCCGAAGGCCTTGAACAGTGCGGACTTGCCCTCCATCACGGGCAGGGAGGCGCTGGCGCCGATGTTGCCCAGGCCCAGCACGGCCGTGCCGTCGCTGACGACGACGACGAGGCGCTGGGCCCACGTGAGCGTCTTGGCGAGCTCCGGGTTGGCGTGGATGGCGCGGCTGACCTGGGCGACACCGGGCGTGTAGGCGATGGAGAGGTCGCGCTTGCTGGCGAGCGGGACGGTGCTGGAAATCGAAAGCTTGCCGCCCTGGTGGGATGCGAAGATTTCCTCGTCGCTGAGCACGGCTACCGTCTCGGCCGGGGAAGTGGAATCGGCGGGAATGATCGTTTCAGTGGACACGTCGTTGTCTCCTGGGATTCACCGTGGGAGCACGGCTCTTGGATGCTCGGGCACGGGGGCTCGAGTTGGTCTGGCGGGGGCCTCGGCGGCGACCAGAGGTGGCGGTCGCCGGAGGATCCCCCGGAGTCGCTGGCGTCAGCCGTCTCCGGTCCAGTAATCGTAAACAAGGCATCCTGCCGGTTTTACCGGGCCGCGGCGGTGGCGGTCATAGGTGAAACGTTTCGCCAGGCTTTTAAGTGACCCAGATCACGTCCGAGAGGGAGATTTGCGGATCATTGGTCTAGACCAGTTACGCGGCCTGCGGTGCCCGCTGCAGAAGCGAACAGGCCTTTTTCAGGTCCTCCTCCGCTTCGAACAGGGACAGCCGGCGGCAGCGGACGGCCTGGACCAGTCCGGTAACCGTCAGCAACAGGACCCGGGCGACGGCGGCGTCGCCGCACGCGGCCGTCACTGCCTTTTCGGCCGTCGCGTCGATCTCGCGGAGCAGCCGCGTGGTGTCGGTGTCCTTAACGTAGACCGCCCGGTTGAGGCACTGCTCCACGGCGGGCTGCATGAGGCGCATGTGGAAGATCTCCATCACGACCCCCACAAGCGCCTGGGCGGCAACCTTTCCCTCTGCCGGCGAACTCCCCGCGAGCAGTTCGCCCAGTTGCTTGCGGTACAGGGCCAGGACCAGTTGGGTGGCCGAGGGGAAGTAGCGGTACAGCGTCCCCAGTGGAACATCCGCCTTGGCCGCCACCTCGGAAAGAACCACTGAGTCCAGGCCCTTGCGGGCAAACCCGGCGGCTACTTCCAGGATCCGCACGTAGCGGAGCCGTTGCCGGGGCAGGGTGGGGGGAGGGGCCATCGGTGGAAGATCTGAGTGAAAGTCAGGCATCAGCAGCGTTCCGGGGGTCGTTTTTCTCGGCAACAGGGAGCGTTCCGCCCACAGCGCTGCCGCGGCAATTGCCGTCCACTATACGCCACGCAACCGGGCGTCCGGCCTGTCTACCGGGGCCGCCGGAGCCTCGGGACGGGACAGCCGGGGCTCAGGCCACGCCCTTGATTTTCACCACGAACACGGCGCCGAGAAGCCCGATCACGGCGGCCGCCACATACAGCGCAACGTAGCCGCCCCACAGGGCCACAAACGGAAACGCGATGAGCGGGGCGAGCACCTGAGGCAGGGAATTGGCGATGTTGATGACGCCGAGATCCTTGCCCCGGTTCAGCGCCGTGGGCAACACCTCGGTGATGAGGGCGAAGTCGACCGCAAGGTAGCAGCCGAATCCGATGCCGAGTACGGACGCCCCGATCAGCGCGCCCGGCCACGTCGGCGCGAACGCCAGAATGAGGGATGCCGCGGCGATCACCACGGACGAGATAATGACGAGCGGCTTACGGCGGCCCAGGCGGTCGCTCAGCCGGCCGCCGATCACGCTGGTGATGATCACCATGACCGCGTACAGGCCGGTCAGGATCAGCACACCGAACTCGGGTTCGATGCCCTGGGTTTCGCGGACCCGGACGGCGTCGTTGAGGAAGAACAGCAGGTAGAGGGTGACCATGTGGTTGCCGATGTTCACCAGCAGGCGCGTCAGCCAGGCCCAGGCGAAGTCCGGGTGGCGGGCCGGGGAAATCCAGAAGCCCCGCACAAAGCCGGCCAGGTTGAAGGGCGGGCGGGCGTGCGCGGGCAGCGGGACGTCGTCGTTCTTGACGAAATAGAGCACGACGCCGGCGAGCAGCGCCGCCGCGGATACGACGTACCCCGCGGCGAAGTTTCCGGCGACGGCGGCGGCGATCACCGCCCCTGCCAGGATCCCGACGGTCTGGCCCATCGCGGCCAGGCCGCCGACCGTGCCGCGCTGCGGGGCCGGCACCCGGTCCGGGATGGCCGCGGTGATGGCCGCATAGGCGCCGTTGCAGCCGGCCTGGACGAGGCACCAGAGCAGCGTCATGGCGGCGACAGTCGGCGCGCCCGCCAGCGCGATCAGTGCCGCGGCGCCCAGGACGGCGCCGAACAGCACCCACGGCACCCGGCGGCCCCGGCGCGAGGTGGTCCGGTCGCTGAAGGCCCCGAAGAGCGGGTTGGCGACGAGCGAGACGGCCGCGCCCGCACCGGTCACGAGGGCGAGGATGGCCTCCTTGTCCGGTTCGCTGAAGGCTGCCGCCTGCTGGCCAAGGAGCACCTGGAGCGGGCCGAAGAAGGCCGCATTGATGCCGACATTGACCAGCACCACCCCGGCTGTCCAGACGGGCCGGACGCGGCGCTCGGGTTCGGCGAGCGCCGGCGCGGTGGTATCGGACATGCTCATGGCTCCCCCTGGAACTGATGATCAGGCGTATGTACGTATGTATCAGTGCGGAGCCAGACTATCGGGACTCGGCAGACTTTCAGCGGTGGCACCGGAACCGCGTATTTGCAGTCGGGCGCAGTAAGGTCATCGTTGAACCTCCAACTGTGGAGAAAATCATCATCACTCATTCCGTGGGGGAATACATTTTGTTGTCACCAATTCCGGGCCAGTTTGCCCGAACAAAGGCTGTGGGACTCGCCATGGCAGCACTCATGGCGCTCAGCGGCTGCAACTCCGGCCCGGCAGCGGGGGGAAACGCCGCCCCGACCGGGGAAGCGAGCTCCGGCGCAACTGAGGCGACAGTTGTCCGTGTCATCGACGGCGATACATTCAAGGCCTCACTAAACGGCGAAGAAAAGACTGTCCGGCTTCTGAATGTGGACACCCCGGAGACCAAGGACCCCAACGCGCCCGTCGAATGCATGGGCCCCGAAGCCACCAAAGGGCTCGAACAGCTGCTGCCCGTCGGTGCCAAGGTCAGGCTCGAACTGGACGTCGAGCCTCTGGACAAGTACGGACGCACCTTGGCGGGCGTGTTCGACTCAGGCGGAAGGCTGATCAACGCCGAGGTCGCCCGGCTGGGACTCGGCGTTCCCGTCCTCTTCGAGCCGAACAAGAAGTTTTATCCGCCGGTAGTTGAGGCTTTCGACGAGGCCCGCACCAGTGGCGTGGGTCTGAACTCCGCAGATATTGCATGCCTTCCGGCCCAGCAAGTCGAAAAGGCGGCCCATGCCGTCGAAGCCCTCGCCGCCGCGCCCCTTTCCAATTCCGTACCCCAGTTGGACCAGAACCATGCAGGGCTGGTCACAGCTCTCGCAACGCTCGCCGCACTCAAAGCAGTGGCCAAAGCCAAGGAAAGCATCCACTGGGCCGCATACAAGCCGGCGCAGTTGGCGGCAATGATGAGCCGGCTGGATTCGGCGGCGACGGCCGGAGCTGGCAGGCAGACCGCGATTGGCACGAAGAAGAAGCAAATGGCGGACGCCGCCGCAGCTGCAGCAGCTGCAACGGCCGCCCGTCAGGCCGCCGAAGCCGCCGCCGCATCAGCTGCTGCCGCCGAGGCCGAACGGATCCGCAACCTGCCGCCCGCTCCGGCACCGTACGTGCGTCCCGCACCTGCCCCCTATGTGCCGCCCGCTTATGTGGCCCCGGCCCCGGCGCCCAACCCGTATCCGGGCTACACCGGCCCCCGCTGCTACGCCCCCGGCGGCAAGACGTGGACTCCCTGTAGCAAGAGGTAGTCCTGATCCCCGGGACTCTGCAGATCCGGTTGTAATGTGCGAGTCTCGGGGATGGAACCTGCTGCCAACCCACCCGGCCATCACGCTTAGGAGCACCCATGAACGCTTCGGTCGTCAATACCGCAGACCTTTACGATGAACGCGGCGAGGAACTCGGCTCCATAGCCGTCCAGTTCCAGTCCCTGGGCGGCCGCACCCACTTCAGCGGCCCGGTCCGGACCATTCAGTGCTTCGAGGACAATGCGCTGGTCAAGTCCGTTCTGGCCACGGCCGGGAACGGCTCCGTCCTGGTGGTCGACGGCGGCGGTTCGCTCCGCACCGCGCTGATGGGGGACATGATCGCGGCGAGCGCCGTCGCGAACGGCTGGGCCGGCGTCGTTATCAACGGCGCCATCCGGGACCGGCTCGCCATCGCGGCGCTGCCGCTCGGGGTCAAGGCCCTCGGCAGCAACCCGCGCAAGAGCGCCAAGGAAGGCACCGGGTCCGTTGACGTGCCGCTGGAGATCGACGGCGTGACCGTCCGCCCCTGGGCGATGATCTGGTGCGATCCGGACGGAATCCTCGTGGAACGCTGAGGACTTTCTTCTCCTGAAGGTAGTAGCGGGAACAAATGAGCCAGTAACATAGTTACTGAAAGCAACTATCAGCTTGATCCCACACACTTCCCCTTGGAGCAGTCATGTCCAAAACCACCTCCGTGCGCGCCGCGGGAGAGGTCCTGACCCACCGTCAGACCATCACCGTCATGGTGGGACTCATGCTCGGCATGTTCCTGTCCTCGCTCGACCAGACGATCGTGTCCACCTCGATCTACACCATCGCCAACGACCTCGACGGCCTGTCCCTGCAGGCCTGGGCCACGACGGCCTACCTGATCACGTCCACGGTCAGCACGCCGCTCTACGGCAAGCTCAGCGATATCTTCGGACGCCGTCCGCTCTACCTCATCGCCATCCTGATCTTCCTCGCCGGTTCGCTCTACGCCGGATCGGTCCACTCCATGACCGAGCTCGCAATCGCCCGCGGCATCCAGGGTATGGGTGCCGGCGGCCTCCTGGCCCTCGCCCTGACCATCATCGGCGACATCGTGGCACTGAAGGACCGCGCCAAATACCAGGGCTACTTCATGTCGGTCTTTGGCATCTCCTCGGTGCTGGGTCCGGTGATCGGCGGCGCCTTCGCAGGCACCGAGACGATCCTCGGCATCGATGGCTGGCGCTGGGTGTTCCTCATCAACATCCCGATCGGCCTCGCGGCCCTCACCGTGGTGTTCATGTACCTGCACCTGCCCGCCAAGCATGTGAAGCAGAAGATCGACTACTGGGGCGCCGCCGCCATCACGCTGGCGATCGTTCCGCTGCTCCTCGTCGCCGAACAGGGCCGCACCTGGGGCTGGAGCTCCGCCAGCGCCTACCTCTGCTACGCCCTGGGCGTTGTGGGCATCATCGCGTTCCTGCTGGCCGAACGGCGCGCCGCGGACTACGCACTGATCCCGCTGCGGCTGTTCCAGAACATCACCTTCGGTCTGTCCTCGCTGCTGAACTTCATCATCGGCATCGGCATGTTCGGTGCCATCGCGATGCTGCCCATGTACCTGCAACTGGTCAAGGGCCTGACCCCCACCGAGGCCGGCCTCATGATGATCACCTTCACCGTGGGCATCCTCACCGGTTCCATCACCGCCGGCCGGACCATCTCGGCGTCGGGCACGTACCGGATCTTCCCGATCCTGGGCACCGCGGTCCTGACCGCGGCCGCCGTCGTCATGGGCCTCTCCCTGGGCGTCGACACGCCGCTGTGGGTCCCGGGTGTCATCGCGGTGTTCTTCGGCCTGGGCCTGGGCTTTTGCATGCAGCCGCTGACGCTGGCCATGCAGGTCTCCGTTCCGTCGAAGGACATGGGCGTGGGCACCTCCTCCGCGGCGTTCTTCCGCTCCATGGGCGGCGCGGTTGGCACGGCCGTGTTCATCTCGATGCTGTTCAGCCTCGCCGCGGACAAGATCGCCACCGGCATGAAGGACGCGGTCCAGAACGCGGACTACCTCAAGGTGCTCAAGGATCCGGCTGTGGCGGCCGACCCCGCCAACGCCAAGCTCTACGACTTCTTCAAGAACGGCGCCAGCAACGACTCGCTCAACGACACCAGCTGGTTGCACACCGCCAACCCGACGCTGACCCGCCCCATCACCGAGGGCTTTGCACAGTCGATCGACGCCGTCATGCTCACGGCCGCCGTCCTCACGGGCATCGCCTTCCTGATCACTTTCGCCCTGCCGAACAAGAAGCTCACGGACCCGAAGACGATCGCCCGGGAAGGTGCCGCGGCCGCGGCCCACTAGGGTTCTTGCCGCAGTGCGGCGCCTGTCCACCGGAGTGTAAGCTTCCTCTCATTTTCCGGCCTCGGGACAGGCGCCGCACTGCGTCCGGTGTAAGACTGGGTAGCTGCGGCGGAGGCCGTGGACCACGAATTGCCGAGGGAGCCATATGACCATCACCCAGGACCAGACCACCGCCAAGATCCCCCAACGGGTGATCTGGCTGGCCGTGGCGGGCGCCGTCGGCGGCTTCCTGTTCGGCTTCGACTCGTCCGTGGTCAACGGCGCCGTCGACGCCATCACGGAGGAGTTCGCGCTCAGCGAGGCCGTGACCGGCTTCGCCGTAGCCGTCGCCCTGCTGGGCTGCGCGGCAGGCGCCTACCTCGCCGGGAAGGTGGCCGACCGCTACGGCCGGATCCCGGCCATGAAGCTGGGCGCCCTGCTGTTCCTCGTCAGCGCCATCGGCACCGGGTTCGCGTTCGGCGTCTGGGACCTGATCTTCTGGCGGCTGGTCGGCGGCCTGGGCATTGGCCTGGCCTCGGTGATCGCACCGGCCTACATCTCCGAGATCTCCCCCCGCCACGTCCGCGGACGACTGGCCTCGCTCCAGCAGCTCGCCATCACCACCGGCATCTTCGCCGCGCTGCTCTCCGACGCCGTCTTCGCCACCACCGCCGGCGGCGCGGACCAGAACCTGTGGTTCGGCATCGAAGCCTGGCGCTGGATGTTCCTGGCCGCCGCCATCCCCGCCGTCGTGTACGGCTGGATCGCCTACACCCTGCCGGAATCCCCGCGCTTCCTGGTCTTCAAGGGCAAGGACGATGAGGCCCTCAAGGTCTTCCAGTCGATTGCCCCCGACACGGACACCGAACGCCACCTGCGTGAGATCAAGAAGGCCATCGAGGAGGACAAGCTCGCCGGCCAGAAGGGTTCCCTGCGCGGCAAGGCCCTTGGCCTGCAGCCGGTGGTCTGGATCGGCATCATCCTCTCCGTGCTGCAGCAGTTCGTCGGCATCAACGTGATCTTCTACTACTCCACCACCCTGTGGAAGGCCGTGGGATTCCAGGAAAAGGACTCGCTCACCATCTCCGTGGCCACGGCCATCACCAACATCCTGGTGACGCTCGTCGCGATCGCCCTCGTGGACCGGATCGGCCGCCGCCCCATCCTGCTCGCGGGCTCCATAGGCATGGCCCTCTCGCTGGGCACCATGGCGCTGGCCTTCGGCTCGGCAACCGGCTCCGGGGACGCGATCTCGCTGCCCGGCGCCTGGGGCCCGGCAGCCCTCGTGGCCGCCAACGTCTTTGTCATCAGCTTCGGCGCCTCGTGGGGCCCGCTGGTGTGGGTGCTCCTGGGCGAAATCTTCCCGTCCCGGATCCGGGCCCGCGCCCTGGGCCTGGCCGCTGCCGCGCAGTGGATCGCCAACTTCGCCATCACCCTGAGCTTCCCCGTCATGGCCGCGGCCTCCCTGCCGCTGACGTATGCCATGTACGCGCTCTTCGCGGCGGCGTCGTTCTTCTTCGTGATGTTCAAGGTGCCCGAAACCAACGGCATGTCCCTGGAGCAGGCCGAGACGCTGTTCGTGCCCAAGGGTTCCGCCAAGGCCTGAGTCCAAGGCCTGAGCCGGCGCTTCTGTGAGGCCCACCGCGGGCCTCAGCGTTCCGACAAAGAACGCCCTGCTTCCGAGGAAGCATGGGCGTTCTTTGTCATCTCAGCGGGTTGTGCACAACACCGGGCGTTGCTACACCACGTGCGGTTCGTGTGCCGTGAGGTAGCGCCGTCCGCCGAAGACCACGGCAATCGCGACCACCATGGACAGCGCGCCGGCGAAGAAGGGCACCTGCGGGCCGAAATGCTCGCCCAGCTGCGCGGCGGCAAACGGCGCCAGGGCCCCGCCCATCCAGCGCACAAAGTTGTAACCGGCGGAGGCCACCGGACGGGGTGAATCGGAAACCCCCATGGCCAGCTCCGTGTAGATGGTGTTGTTGACGCCCAGGAGCGCCCCGGAAATGATGACGAGGACCACGACGGCGGGCACCGAGTGTCCGGCGGCCAGGCCCAGTCCCACAAGGTCCAGCATCAGCACGGCCAGGGTGCCGGTGAGGACCCGGACGGCGCCGAAGCGGTTCTGCAGCACGGGAGCCACAAACACCGAGAAGACAGCGACCGCGACGCCCCAGCCGAAGAACACCCCGCCGATCCCGTAGGCGTCCATGCCCAGGATGAAGGGCGTGAAGGCCAGGACGGTAAAGAAGCCGTAGTTGTAGAACAGGCCGCTGGCCGCCGTCGTCCTGAGCCCCTTGTGGCCCAGCGCCAGCAGCGGGTCCCGGAGCCGGACCTTCCGCTCGGGCAGCGGGGTCTTGGGCAGCAGGGTGATGAGCGCGATGAACGCGGAGGCCATCAGCACGGCGGTCCCGAAGAACGGCGCGCGCCACTGCCAGCCGCCAAGAAGTGCGCCCAGGAGCGGGCCGAGGGAGATGCCCAGGCCGAGGGCGGCCTCGTAGAGGATGATGGCCGTGCCGGCTCCGCCGCTCGCGACGCCGACAATCACGGCCAGCGCCGTGGCCACGAAGAGGGCGTTGCCCAGTCCCCAGCCGGCGCGGAAGCCGATGAGCTCAGCCACGCTGCCCGAGGTGCCGGACAGCGAGGCAAACACGACGATCACGGCGAGTCCGATCAGCAGCGTCCGCTTCCCGCCGATCCGGGACGAGACGTAACCGGTGATCAGCATGGCGACGGCGGTCACCAGGAAGTAGCTGGTGAAGAGCAGCGACACCTGGCTCGGCGAGGCGTCCAGGTTCTTGGCGATCGCCGGCAGGATGGGGTCCACCAAGCCGATGCCCATGAACGCGAACACCGCCGCGAGAGCCGTCGCCCACACTGCCTTGGGCTGTTTGAGTAGTGAAGCCTTCTCGGCCTCGAGGGTTTGTTCCGCTGCCGGCAGGGTGTCGGCGGGCTGGCCGTGCATGGGGCACTCCTAAATCAGGGGAAATTCGGTTGGGTACTAGGCCTGAAGCGTCGCGTTGATCCTGCCGATGACCGGGAGGGCGGCCGCGAGGGCGGCACGGTCGTCGTCCGAAAGAGACGAGAGGATACCGGCCATGACGGCGTTGCGGCGCTCGTTGGCGGATTCGACGGCGGCGCGGCCGGCCTCTGTGAGCCTCACCCGGACGGCGCGGGAGTCGTCGGGGTCCGGTTCCCGGCGGGCGAGGCCGGCGCGCTCGAGCTTGATGATCTGTTCGGTGGCGCTGGGAACTTTGACGCCGAGGTTCCGGGCGATTTCACCCACCCGCACTCCCTGGGCCGGGGCAATACCGTCGCCGGCGCCGGCGCCGGATCCGGCGTCCACCAGCATCTTGAGCGTGCTGAGCTGCGCGGCGCTGAGTTCGCCGTCGGCGTCCAGGCGGCGGACCAGGTAGATGCTGTGGCGGAGGGCCTCGCGGAAATCCTGGGCGAGGGCAAGAAGGCCGGGATCAGCCGGTTCACTGGCGTTCATAGTTAGGTAGCCTAACAGTTAGGCAACCTAATGGTCAAGGAACGGGAGTTGCCCTATCACTTTTGGTCGCCAAACCCGGCGGATAGACGCCATAAGTGATAGCGCAACGGGCAGGGTAGGGCGGCGGGGATAGTGCAACGGGCAGGGTAGGGCAGCGGGCGGGTTCGGCGGCCCTCTCCCGGCAGCACACGCACACGCAAACGCCGACGCCGCAACTCGGGTGAGTTGCGGCGTCGGCGTTCGGTGCCCGGCGTGGTCGGAAAGAGGCTAGACGACCGCCTTGGCTTCCTCAATGAGGGAGGATACCGCGGCGAAGAGCGGGTGATCCGGCGCCAGTCCGGTGACCTTCTCGGTGGCCTCGTCCGGGGTGGACGCGGACAGGATTTTGGCGAGCTCCACGGCCTCGGCGTCGGCAGGATCGTTGAAGCGCAGGGCCGCCGCGATCGCCCCGAGCAGTGCTTCCGGGACAATCCCGCGTTCGGCCAGCTCGGCAGCCGGACCGATGAAGCGTTCGTGCCGGCTGAGTTTGCGCAGCGGGGCGCGGCCCACCCGGGTGACAGTGTCCGGCAGGTGCGGATTGGAGAAGCGGCCCAGGATCTTCTCGACGTAGGCCTCCTGCTCCTCGCGGTTGAAGCCGTGCTTGGCCACCAGGAGCTCCTTGGTTTCATCCAGGACGGCGCGCACGTCGGCGGCGACATCCTGGTCGGCCATGGCCTCGGAAATCTTGCCCAGGCCTGCCTCGAAACCGAAGTAGGCTGCCGCCGCGTGGCCCGTGTTCACGGTGAACAGCTTGCGCTCGATGTACGGCCCGAGGTCGTCCACGAAGGTCGCGCCCGGGATCACCGGCTCTTTCCCGGCGAACGGCGTACGGTCGATGACCCACTCGTAGAACGTCTCCACCGTGACATCCAGGCCCTGCCCGGCTTCCTGGTTGGGGACAATCCGGTCCACCGCCGTGTTGGCGAACACAGCGGCGGCGTCCAGGGAACCGGCGGCCGGATCCCATTGGGCGGCCACTTCGGACTTCAGGATGTCGGTTGCGTTGATGGCGTTCTCGCACGCCATCACCTGCAGTGGCGCCAGCCCCGGGGCGCGGACCGCGATGCCCTTGGCGATCACGGGTGCCACGAACTTCAGGATGTGCGGCCCCACGGCGGTGGTGACGATGTCCGCGGTCGCGATTTCCGCGACGACGTCGGCTTCCTGGGTGCCGGAGTTCAGCGCGCGGAAGTGATCGACGGTACGGACAGCGGGGACGTCGCCGACTTCGTGGACCTGGTAGCTGTCCGCGGCGGCCAGCTGGGTGATGAGGGAGTCCGCGACGTCGGCGAACACCACCTCATACCCGGCCTCGTGCAGCAGCAGGCCCACGAATCCGCGCCCGATGTTCCCGGCTCCGAAATGGACAGCCTTCACTAGGAGTTGACCTTTCCGAACAGGGCCAGGACTTCATCCACCGTGGTGGCCGCCTCAAGCTGCGCCACCTGTGCCTTGTTGGTGAAGACCTTGGCGATCGAGGACAGGATGTGCAG
>ENA-OWNT01002437-OWNT01002437.1-seawater-metagenome-genome-assembly--contig:-NODE-2437-length-19515-cov-5.775440_pt1 | contig 19515 bp, 16 predicted proteins | sample MGYA00238136_ERZ651165 | MGnify/ENA primary metagenome ERZ651165 (study PRJEB26861, sample SAMN08777766) | seawater metagenome | isolation source: coastal seawater | place: USA: Florida | collected...
ACACACGCTCAATAATGGCGGGCATTCTATCATTTTTGTAGCAAAAAAAAACGCCTCACAGAGGAGGCGTTGTAGAGAGAAAAATCAGTTATTGCATAATCTGTAAACGTAAATAGTCATAGATCTTGCTGAAGAAGCTACCTTCTTCAATTTCTTCAAGGGTAACTAATGGATACTGAGAAATTTCTTCGCCATCGAGTTCTAAGAATAATGTGCCTACTTTAGTTCCTTTAGCTAACGGTGCTTCTAAAGTTTTATCTAATTCAAAGTTTGCTTTTAAATTCTTGCGTTGACCACGAGGAATAGTAATCGGTGTGTCTTCTAGAATACCGAGAGAAACCGTCTCCTTATTACCCATCCAAATACGTTGATCTGCAAAGCTGTCACCTGCTTTATATGGTGTGATTGTTTCGAAGAAACGGAAGCCATAGTTGAGTAGTTTTTTACTTTCGACTTTACGTGCGCGCTCACTGTCAGTACCCATCACAACTGCAATAAGACGCATATCGTCCTTAGTTGCTGATGTCACTAGGCTGTAGCCAGCCTCAGATGTGTGACCTGTTTTGATGCCATCTACTTCAAGGCTTGCATCCCACAGTAGTGAGTTACGGTTATACTGCTTAATACCATTAAAGGTAAAAGACTTCTCTTTATAAAGCGCATACTCTTCAGGTACATCACGGATAAGCGCAGCACCCAAGGTCGCCATATCGCGAGGCGTTGTATAATGCTCGTCTGTGTCTAGGCCATGACTGTTAATGAAATGTGAGTTTGTCATACCCAGTTTTTCAGCATGCGCGTTCATTAGATCTGCAAACGCGCTTTCACTGCCTGCAATGTGTTCAGCCATTGCGACACACGCATCATTACCAGATTGAATGATGATGCCGTGGTTAAGATCGTCGACACTGACTTGCTTGCCAACTTCAATGAACATGACCGATGAGCCAGGGAAATTCTTCGCCCATGCTTTTTCACTGATGGTAACCATATCAGTTGGTGAGATATTACCTGCTTCAATTTCAACACCAATCACGTAACTAGTCATCATTTTGGTTAGGCTAGCAGGTGCAAGCTTAGTATCAGCTTCACCTTCCGCAATGACTTTGCCAGTTGTGTAATCCACCAAGAAATAACCTTTCGCATTGATCTGAGGTGCAGAAGGGAGGATCTGTGCGGAAGCTGAAAAAATGGTTGCTGAGCATACCAGCCCGCAAATTTTGGTAAGTAGTTTGGTTTTTAGTAAAGTCATTATGTTCTTTTATCGATAAAATTAAAATTAGTCAGCTTTTTCTATTCTAAAGTCGTTGTTCACTGTAAAGCAAGAAAGCCTGGCGAAATTCACCTGCTTGTAAATTTTCTAGCAGGGATTGAGCATGCGTATCATCTTCTAACGGACCTAAGCGTAGTTTATGTAAACCGCCTTCTTCTGCAATGTTGGTATCAATTGCAAATTGACCTGCGAGTTTATTTGCCAAGTGCTCAATATTGGTTTTATTACTGCTAGCAGCGACTTGAATATAGGTTAATCTTGGCGCAATGCGCTCTAGTGTAATTGCTTCAATCTGAACCTTTGCTGTACCTTTGTTGTGATAGCCTAGCTTGTAGGCTGCGGCATAGGATAAGTCGATGATCCTGTCATCGTGAAATGGTCCGCGATCATTGACTCTGACTATGGCCGATTTGCCATTTTCTAAATTGGTTACTTTAACAAAACTCGGAAGTGGCAGAGTTTTGTGGGCTGCAGTCATGTCATACATGTTAAAGATCTCACCATTAGAGGTGTAATAGCCATGAAATTTTTGACCGTACCAAGACGCGACACCTTCTGCTTTGTAGCCTTTTTCATCAGACATCGGCTGATACTTTTTGCCTCTAACGATATAAGGTCTGCTTGCACTGGCACTCTTTGGCTCAACTTTGACCTTAGCGTCACGCATTTCATATTCAGTAGGAATACGCATAGGCGCGCTATCTTGGTGTGTGTGGTAGCGAGAGCTACAACCACTTACAATAATGACAACAAGGGTTAGCAAGTAAGCCTTATACAACTTAGTCATGATTTAAGTAACATCCTCTTATCTGTCGCAATTGACATGATGATCCCAAAGCCCGCCATGAGTGTGACCATTGAAGTGCCACCATAACTTATCAAGGGGAGTGGTACACCAACCACAGGAAGCAACCCTGATACCATGCCAATATTTACAAATACATAAACGAAAAAAGTTAATGTGAGTGCGCCAGCTAGAAGCTTACTAAACGCATCTTGGGCGCGAACAGCAATTAATAAACCGCGGCCTATGATAAATAGATAAACGCTGAGTAATAACACCACGCCAATTAAACCAAATTCTTCACTTAATACCGAGAAGATAAAATCTGTGTGTCGCTCAGGTAAAAACTCCAGCTGAGATTGTGTTCCTTGAAGCCAGCCTTTGCCTTCAATACCGCCAGAGCCAATTGCGATTTTTGATTGAATAATATGATAGCCTGCACCGAGTGGGTCACTTTCAGGATCGAGAAGAGTCATAACCCGTTGTTTTTGGTAGGCGCGCATACCAAAGTGCCAAAAAGCATAGACAGCAGGGATCATTAATAAAATGGCTCCGCCGATGAGACGCCAACTTAATCCTGCTAAAAATAAGACAAACAAGCCCGAGCTCGCGATTAATAAAGAAGTGCCTAAATCGGGTTGTTCTTTGATTAAAAATGTAGGAACGCAAATAAGTACAAAGCCAATAAAAAGGTTTAAAAGCTTAGGGGGCATGCGATGTTGAGAAATATACCAAGCAACCATCATAGGCACAGCGAGTTTCATGACTTCTGAGGGTTGAAAATTAGTAACGCCAAGATTTAACCAGCGTTTTGCACCATTGATAGTAATGCCTAAGAAAAACACGGCAACTAGCATAGACAAACCTACTAAATAAAGTGGGATCACTAGGCGTTTTAGAGTGATAGGAGGAATTTGAGCAAATACTAATAATGCGATGACAGCGCCACCCATTCGCACTCCATGCCTTAACATCATATCCATGTTTTGACCGCTAGCACTATACACAATTGCTAGACTGCCGCACATCATACATAAAAGCGCTAACATTAAAGGAACATCAATATGGATTTTTTGCCAAATAGTGCGCTTACGACTGAGTACCATTAGTTCTTTCCTTTTTGCAAAGGGTTAGCGGTAAAATAGTAATCCATTAATTGTCTCGCAATTGGCGCGGCAATTTTACTGCCGCCACCTTGGTTTTCTACTACCACGGTGACAACAACACGCGGATCATCATAGGGGGCAAAACCTGTGTAAATCGCATTGTCACGATGGCGCTCGTCTAATTTCTCAGCATCATATTTTTCGCCTTGCGCAATACTAACTATTTGTGCTGTGCCTGTTTTACCAGCAGGGTCATAGTTTGCTCCTTTAAATGCTTTGTGAGCAGTACCTGTGACTTTTTTTACAGTATTATGCATAGCTTCAAGCGCGATGCGCCAGTGGTCGTGATTTTTGAGCACGATAGGTGGGCGCTCTTCAGTATACATAGGGGTGATTTCATCAAACTGCTTTTGGACCTGTACAAGGTGCGGTTGATAATGCTCGCCTTTGTTAACCATGATAGTGACAGCATTCGCTATTTGCATTGGCGTCGCAGTCCAATAACCTTGTCCAATCCCGACAGAGATTGTGTCACCTGGCCACCAGTTTTCTTTGAAGCGTTCTTTTTTCCAAGCCACGGTTGGTAGAATAGCGGTTGTTTCTTCATGAATATCAATACCCGATAAATCTCCAAAGCCAAACTTATTCATGAAATTACTGATTTTTGTGATACCTGTTTTATAGGCAATGTCGTAATAGAAGGTATCACAAGACTCTTCAATAGCTTTATACACATCAACATGACCATGCCCCCAGCGTTGCCAATCTCGCCAGCGGTGATCGACATTCGGAATTTGAAAAAAGCCTGGGTCCCACATGCGGGTTTGCTCAGTGATAATACCTTCTTCTAAGCCGAGAATAGCTAAATGAGGCTTGACAGTGGATGCAGGCGCATAGCGACCTTGAGTTGTTCTGTTAATCAAAGGTCGGTCAGGGTTTAATAAGGCACGATAGTTTTTACCACTGATCCCATGTACGAATAAGTTTGGGTCGTAACTTGGATTTGAATAAAGCGCGAGAATACCGCCGTCTTTAGGATCCATAACAACGATCGCGCCACGCATGCCTTCAAGGGCTTTTTTCGCCACTTGCTGTAAGCCTATATCTAACGTAAGAACTAAATCTTGCCCTGGTGTGGGCGCGTCGACGCTTAAAGTACGGATCACTCTGCCTCGGTTATTCACTTCAACACGTTGTGAGCCAACGATGCCGTGCAGTTCTTTTTCGTAGAATTTCTCTATGCCAAGCTTACCAATGTCGTGGGTTGCACGATAATTTTTGGCTTCACCAGCAAGCTCAAGAGAAGTGAGCTCTTTTTTATTTAATTTGGCAACATAACCAAGCGCATGGGTGAGTGTTTCACCGTAGGGGTAATATCTGGCAAGGCGAGCTTCAATATTAAAGCCCGGAAATTTATGCTGATTAACCGAAAATAAGGCGACTTCTTGCTCGTTTAAACGCGCTTTTATAACACGGCTTTTAAAGCGCTGCTTACGACGAATATTCTTTAAAAAGTTTTCTTGGTCTTCTACAGAAATGTTTAATAAAGCGCCGACTTCAGCAAGTTGCTTGGCGATATCGTCTACTTGTTCAGGGATCACTTCTAAATTATAAACAGGGCGGTTTTCAGCCAATAAAACCCCATTTCGGTCGTAGATTAGGCCTCGGTTTGGGGCAACAGGGATCACTTTAATGCGGTTATCATTCGAGCGGGTTTTGTAGGTGTCGTGCTCTTTTACTTGTAGCTTGTAGGCATTGCTAAGTAATACACCGATTAAAATAGTAACAAACACAAAACCAACAAATGCGCGACGAGCAAATAAATTTGCTTCAGCTGAGTGGTCACGAATTGTTGGTCTTTTGTTTATCATCTGAGTTTTATTATTCTCTGTGGTAAGGGTGATTGTTATTTAAGCTCCACCCTCGATACAAACTTTCAGCGACAATTATGCGCACAAGTGGATGCGGTAATGTCAGAGCCGATAGCGACCACTTTTGCTCAGAAGCGGCAATACACTCAGGTGCAAGGCCTTCAGGCCCACCAATTAATAAGCTGACATCTCGACCATCAAGTTGCCACTTTTGCATATGATTTGCGAGTTGATGGGTATCCCAAGGCTTACCTGTTACTTCTAGCGTCACAATTCGGTTGCCTTTTGGAATCGCGGCTAAGGTTTTTTCACCTTCCAACTGTAAAATACGCTTGATATCGGCATTCTTACCTCGCTTTCCAGCTGGGATCTCAACAAGTTCTAACGCCATATCTTTTGGAAAACGACGCTGATACTCTTTAAAGCCTGTCTCAACCCAAGCAGGCATCTTTGTGCCGACAGCAACCAATTGAATCTTCAAAATTAGCCCCAGAGTTTCTCTAAGTCATATAAGTCACGTGTTTGATCTTGCATAACGTGAACAACCACATCACCCAAATCAACCAGTACCCATTCACCCACATCTTGTCCTTCAATGCCTAATAGGTCTTCACCAGCATGACGCGCTTCTTTAGCAACGTGCTCAGCAATAGACTGTACGTGACGTTTTGAGTTACCTGAGCAAATGACCAAATAATCCGTTACAGAGCTCACTTCTTTTACATCTAACTTAACAATGTCACGGGCTTTCATGTCGTCAACTTTGTCTAATGCAAAGTCTAATAATTGTTCAGAATTCAAATCTTGTATCTCTATGCTCAAAAAATAAGGCGCGTATAGTAGCACAGCACATTGCTTTATTCAGCATAGAGCTGATGAGTACGAATGTAATCTATGACCGAAGACGCGAGAAATTGTTCCATAGGTTTTTGATTATTTATTAGTTTTCTAATATCGCTCGATGCGGCATCAAAACTAGGACCGGTTAAAAAATGGCAATGACCTGCTTTTTTCGAGAGTAACAGCTCGCTTGTCTCAACTTGAGCTTGTTTCACGTAGTCAGCAAGCGCTGGATTTGGTGCATAAATTTCGCCTGGGCGCTGATAAACCACGATGTGGCAAAGCTGCGTAATGGCTTGCCATTCATACCAAGACGTTAAACTATTGAAGGAATCCATACCCATCAAAAAGATGATGGGTGAATTAGGCTGCTCGTCACGGTATTCCTGCAGCGTTGACAGTGAATAGGAAGGCCCTTGTCGTTCAAGCTCTCTTTTATCAATAGTGAATGCACTATTACCTTGAATTGCTAACTTGAGCATGTTGAGACGGTGTGTGTCAGTGATCTTAGGTTGTGCTTTATGCACAGGTATGGCGCAGGGCAAGAATCTTAATTCAGACAGCCCTAGCTCAGCAACGCATTGCTCGGCCATGTTTAAATGTCCTAAATGGACGGGATCAAAAGTACCACCAAAAAGTGCAATCATATTGTTTAATCAGTGTGGTTGATGGGCAGACCAATAGGAATGTGATAGCAAAAACTTAGTGCACAGTGCAACAATGCTTGATAGGGCGCAGTGAGCTCTCCGCGTTTATAGCCACTGTCTATTTGGGCTAATAACAGACCGATTTGCTCGAGCTGTTGCAAAGGTAATCTATCAAGTGCTTGTTGAGTCAAAGGCTGCTGGTTTTTCCAAATATTATGCTGTTTATAGAGCGCAGTAATATTTTGACCTTGTTGTAAGCCTTGCTTAATAGATACTAAGGTTTGCTGCTGCTTATTCAGCGCCCAAACCAGCGTATTCGGCTCAGTGTTATCTTCAGCTAACTTAACCATCACTTTAGTGATTTTTTTTGCCTGACCGGCAAGCGTTGCATTAGTCAGATCAAAAATATCAAATTTACTTTGATTAAGTAGGCCCGCTAAGATTTGCTCATCATTGACGGTTTGCGAAGGATAAAGCAGCGCCAGTTTTTCTAACTCTTGATGTGTTGCGAGTAAGTTACCTTCTGTGGCCAGCAAAAGTTGCTTTTTAGCATCTTGTGTCAGAGCAACTTTTAACTGCTTGGCTTGCGAATCAAGCCAGCGCTGCAAGTGTTGACCAGTCAATTCATAACAAGGCACATATACGCCTTGCTTTTCTAAGCCTTTAAACCAAGCTCCGCGTTGGATCTCTTGGCTGGCTTTTTGACCTTTCACAATTAACACGACATCTGGGTTCGGTTGAGCAGTTAGTTGCTTAAACGCATCGCTCCCGGCTGTACCGGGTTTTTGTTGGTTCAAGTCAAATTCAATGACTGTGCGTGCGCTAAATAGCGACATACTATTGTATTGAGCAAGTAATTCTTGCCAATCAAAGCCAGGCAACAAACTAAATTTAATAACTTCGTCGAAGCCTTGTTGTTTTGCCGCTTGCTTTATTTGCTGCACACATTGTGCTTCTTGAAAAGGTTCTTCACCTAAAACCAAATAGAATGGGGCTAGGCCTTTTCGTAAAGAATCTGGAAGTTGGTTAGCGTAACAGCGCATTAGAGTTGTGACAGCTCTCGGACAATACGTTTACTTGCCTGTTTGCGCAGCTCGTTAAGAATAATATCAAGCTCTTTGGCTTTTGCGAGTGCGTTGTCAGGATCATCTTGATAATTGCGGTAAATCTCAAACCCTTTATCTACAGGCTCAAGACCTGGACGTGTCACTCTATATGAAACAGAATAAGCCAATTCGTATTGCGCAACCTGACCATTTCTAAACAAACTTAACGTTTGGCGTGTTAGAGAGTCACGATACAGATGAAGCTCAGGAACTTGCTTGTTTCTGTTGTCACTAATGGTGACTTGAGATGCGACGAGATCTTTGCGAAGTAATGAAAACAGCTCAGACTTGCTATCATCACCCGACAGGTGAAGTGTTTGTAATTCTTTTGGTAAATATGAGGCTTGCTTTAAATGAAAGCCACAGCCAGATAACAAAACACAGGCTAGCAAAAATGCTAGCCCATGCTTAATTGAACGCGATAAACGCATATTAGTTTGCAACCACATTAAGTAGTTTACCTGGTACGTAAATCACTTTACGGATTTCTTTGCCTTCGATGAATTTAGACACATTCTCTTCAGCAAATGCCAGCGCTTCAACTTGTTCTTTCGTTGAGTCGGCAGCAACCGTTAGCTTAGCACGCAGCTTACCATTCACTTGTACAACGATAAGTTTCTCATCTTCAACAAGCGCAGTTTGGTCAACCACCGGCCATGTTGCATCTAACACGTCACCTTCGTGACCTAGGTCTTGCCATAACTGGTGACACATGTGTGGTGCAATTGGTGCAAGCATAATCACGATGGCATTAAGTGCTTCATTTGCTAATGCAATATCTTGTGTATCTTTAAGTGGTGCTTTTGCAAGCTTGTTAGATAGCTCCATGATAGCAGCAATCGCAGTATTGAACGTTTGGCGACGCTCTACATCATCTGTTACTTTTGCAATGGTTTTGTGGATTTCACGACGTAACACTTTTTGGTTGCTATTAAGTGCTGCTAGGTCAAGCTCAGCGGTGCCTGCAGCATTAACGTCAACTGCATACTTCCATACACGCTTAAGGAAGCGAAGTGAACCTTCAACACCCGAGTCAGACCATTCTAGAGTTTGCTCTGGTGGCGCTGTGAACATCATGAATAAACGAACTGTATCTGCGCCGTACTGCTTGATAACAGTTTGTGGATCAATACCGTTGTTCTTTGATTTAGACATTTTAGACATACCAGCAGACTCTACTGGTTGACCATCGTCTTTGTGCCACGCTTTAGTGATACGGCCTTTATCGTCAGTTTCAGTTTCAACGTCAGTTGGTGAAATCCATACATCACCGCCTTTTTCGTCTTTACGGAAATAAGTTTCAGCTAATACCATACCTTGACATAGTAGACGCTCGAACGGTTCATCTGAGTTCACTAAACCACAGTCACGTAATAGTTTGTGGAAGAAACGCGAGTAAAGTAGGTGAAGGATCGCGTGCTCGATACCACCAATATATTGGTTTACTGGTAGCCAGTAATTCGCTGCACCCGGCTCTAACATGCCTTCGTCATAACGAGGGCTACAGTAACGCGCGTAGTACCAAGAAGATTCCATGAAGGTATCGAAGGTATCTGTTTCGTGGAATGCAGGTTCTCCGTTCACAGTGGTTTTTGCCCACTCAGGATCTGCTTTTATTGGTGAAGTTACACCGTTCATTACCACGTCTTCTGGTAAACGAACTGGTAGCATGTCTTCAGTTGCAGCAAGCTCAGAACCGTCTTCTTTATTCAGCATTGGGATTGGTGAGCCCCAGTAACGCTGACGGCTAACACCCCAGTCACGTAGACGGAAGTTAACTTTACGCTTACCTGCACCCATGCCTTCTAGTTTGTCAGCAATGGCGTTGAATGCTGCTTTAAACTCAAGACCGTCAAATTCGCCAGAATTAATCAGCACACCTTTTTCGGTGAACGCTTCTTTTGAAAGGTCAGCTACAAGCTCTGAACCTTCAACAGGTGCAATTACTTGCTTGATCTCAAGACCGTAAGCAGTAGCAAACTCATAGTCACGTTGGTCGTGACCTGGTACTGCCATAACCGCACCTGAACCATAGTCCATCAGTACAAAGTTTGCGGCCCATACAGGCACTTCTTCACCAGTTAATGGATGAATGGCTTTAAAGCCAGTGTCGATGCCTTTTTTCTCCATTGTTGCCATATCAGCTTCGGCAACTTTGGTGTTCTTACATTCTTCAACGAATGCGGCAACTTCTGGGTTATTTTTAGCGGCTTCTTGTGCGATAGGGTGACCAGCAGCAACACCAACGTAAGTTACACCCATGAAGGTATCTGGGCGAGTAGTGTAAACTGTGAAAGATTCACCATTGTCAGCACGTTTGAAGTCAATCTCTAAACCTTCAGAGCGACCAATCCAGTTACGCTGCATGGTTTTAACTTGCTCAGGCCAGTGCTCAAGCTTGTCTAAATCGTCAAGTAGCTCTTGTGCATAATCAGTAATTTTGATGAACCACTGAGGAATTTCTTTTTGCTCTACAAGTGCGCCTGAACGCCAACCGCGACCGTCGATAACCTGTTCGTTAGCCAGTACGGTTTGGTCAACTGGATCCCAGTTTACGGTAGACATTTTCTTGTAAACTAAGCCTTTCTCGTAAAGCTTAGTGAAGAACCACTGTTCCCACTTGTAATATTCTGGGTGACATGTTGCGATTTCACGATCCCAGTCGTAACCAAAACCAAGTTGTTTTAGCTGACCGCGCATGTAATCAATGTTTTCGTATGTCCACTTAGCTGGGGCTGTGTTGTTCTTGATAGCCGCGTTTTCTGCAGGTAGACCGAACGCATCCCAACCCATAGGTTGCATCACGTTTTTGCCTTGTAAGCGCTGGAAACGAGATACCACATCACCAATGGTGTAGTTACGCACGTGACCCATATGCAGTCGACCACTTGGGTAAGGGAACATAGAGAGACAGTAATACTTCTCTTTGCTCTCGTCTTCTACGACTTTAAACGTCTTGTTTTCTTCCCAATATTGTTGGACTTTTGACTCAATGTCTTGTGGGTTATATTGCTCTTGCATCTATGTTTCCAGACTTCTTGCAAATTAATAAAAAATTGTTCGATAGCATAACCGAATTTGCAGTCTAATCACAGCATCTAGACTGCAAATATTTGCGCTGTTTAGGCTCTTATCTACCTTAGCTTTTGCCATAAAAAGAACAGTTAGAACTTCTTAGTTATATAAATGATATTTTTACTGATATTAATTATCATTTGCGTTGATCTAAATGGGATTTGCCATTAACATGCGCAGCGAAGTTAATAATCCCAAAAATATCAAGGATATCCATGTTTAGAAGTTCGCTTTCCTTAATAGCGATGGCTGTTAGTTGCGCATCAATGGCTAATGAAGCTAATCAGTCTGAGTCGAAAATTGATGATATTGAACAGATCATCGTATCTGGAAGCCGTGTTTTTGAAAGTATTGATGAAGTACCTGCATCAATTACTGTGATCACACAAAAGCAAATTGAAGACCATCTCAAGGTAAACCCAGAGCTTCAAAGCTTACTGGCGCAAATAGTGCCAGGCTTAGCGCCTGATACAGGCAGCTCTAGTAACACAGGTCAAGGGCTTCGCGGTCGAGCGCCATTGGTTATGATTGATGGTGTGCCACAATCAACACCACTGCGTAATGGCTCGCTTGGGATCAGAACATTAGATGCAAGCGCTATTGCACGTATTGAAGTGATTAAAGGCGCAACATCTATTTACGGTAATGGTGCGTCAGGCGGGATTATTAACTACATCACAAAACAAGCTCAAGCAGATGGACAAGTAGAAGGGGAAGTGAGTCTCTCAAGTCGTTTCAGTGCGGTTAAACTGGCAGAAAGTGGCGGTGCTCGTATATCTGCCGCAATTAATGGTCGTGCCGACAAATTTAGCTATCTTGTGACTGTAGGTTACGAAGAAAATGGCGTACAACGTGATGCTGAAGGCGATATCCTTGGGCTGCAATATGGTTTGTCAGATGCCGTAACAGAAAATTACTTTACTAAACTTGGCTATGATTTTGATGAAGATAAACAACTGCAGTTTAGTTATAACTATTACAGCTCACAACAAAAAACAGATCTAGGTGATGTGTTTGGTAATATCAATAGTGGCGAAAAGTCATATGCCCAACACGTTGCACCTGAGCTACAGAAAAAAGGTAAGCCTCAAGGCCCTGCGGGTAACGAAAATATCACGTTAAAATACACTGATTATGCGGTCTTTACGAACACTCAACTTACGCTCGATGCATATATGCAAGACATTGAGAATATATTCTTCTTTTCTCCAAACTTAGCAAACCCAGAGGCGGGCTTTACTGGAGGCCAATCAGTCATCGATTCTGAGAAACAAGGTGCCCGAGCGACATTTAATACAGCTTTAGACTTTGACAATGTAGCGACAACACTTATTTACGGTATTGACGCGTTAAATGACGTGACCTCACAGCCGATGGTTGATGGCCGTATTTGGGTACCAGAAATGGATATGCAAAGCTTGGCGGGTTATCTTCAAACCAAATGGGTAATTGCTGATGACTTAGTGTTAAAAGCGGGTGTGAGACAAGAGAGTATTGATATTGAAGTCGAAGATTACACTACATTAAAGTTGTGCCGAAGTGCAGATCAATGTTCGGTACCAATGTCGGTGAAAGGCGATACCATTAATTATGATGCTGCTACTTTCAACTTCGCTATTAAATACAATGGCTACGAACAGTTTAGTCCATTTGCGAGTTACTCTCAGGGCTCTGATGTGTCTGATATTGGTAGGCTACTTCGAACAGCGACTGTAAAAGACATCGGCCTGATCCAAACCGATGCTTCTATTACTGATAATTATGAAGTCGGTTTTAACTCACAATTAGAAAATCTGCGTTTTGAATTTGCTTTATTTAAGAGCACCTCAGAGCTTGGCACAAGCAGTGTTTTCAATGAAAAAACTGGCGTCTATGAGCCGGTTCGTGCACCACAAAGAATCTGGGGCTACGAAGCTTTAGTTGATTACAAGCTTTCTAAGACACTCGATTTAAGAGCCACGTATAGCTTTGTGGAAGGCAAAAATACTGCTAACAATACTTATTTAGGCGGAAGACAAATCGCGCCACCGAAATTTACAGCATCATTAAACTGGCAAGCCAATGATGCACTTTCTATAGCGTTAAATTGGTTATATGTTGGCGATAGAAAACGCTTTGAAATGAACGATAAAGGTCAATATGTTGCCGATCAAGGACCGATTGATAGCTACAATGTGTTAAGCACATCTGCTAGCTATCAGTTATCAGATAATTTCAATGCATACATGGGTATAGAAAACTTATTAAATAATGACTATTACCCAGCAAGAGCGCAGGCCTACGCTTATGGTGGCTATAATGTGAAAGGCTTAGGCCGAACTATTACGTTAGGTGTAAAATATAGCTTCTAAAGCTACTCACTACTTTGCAGAGCGGCTATCTTTGACCGCTCTGCAACCCTTCTATATTTTGCTCGTTCATATGCGCAACTCTCCAAAAATATCCCATATCGTCTACACTTAGTAATAATCATAATTTTCAATATTGGTTGACTGTTTACAGTGTCGAGAGACGTGTTTTGATTAAATAACACGCATGAGAGGATGTTATGGCAGGTTATAAACAATGGTTAGATGATTTCTCTAACTGGCTGAAAGATATAAAAGACCATGAAGTAGAAGACTTAATAAACCAATTTGTCGAAAAACAGCAGGCTTTAAAAACCTTCAGTGAAGAAAAGCTTAAAGCGTATAGCCATTATTTGAAGCGTGATTTAAAGCATTTAGACGATGAATATAAAAACTCAGACGATATCGCATGGCAAGAATTCAAAGCGGGTATGTTGTTTGAATTAGCTCAGCTTGAAGATAGAACACAGTTAGAATGGCAGGCGCTATTAAAAGATTTTGAGCATGATGGGGTTTACAAAGCGGGTGAATGGATAGCCATGGGGCAATTAGTATGTAAAAATTGTCACCATACTACAGATGTACTTTATGCCTCTGAAATTAAAGCATGTAGCCAATGTGAGCATCAAGAATTCAGCCGAAAAGCATTGTCTCCATAGTCTAGCCAATTGGGTTAGATAATAAAAAGAAGTTAGGAATGACAAATAAGATAGCACCTTTACCTATTGAGGCCTTAGCGCCAACTGTTTCTCTTGCGCATGTTGAGTCATGCATGCGCAACCCTTATCCTGAAGCGTTGACATTTATTGGTCAGCAACGCGCCCAAAGTGCTTTAGATTTCTCACTGGGTATGGACTTGCCTGGTTATAACACTTTTGTAATGGGCGAAGCGGCATTAGGCCGTTTTACCATGGTAAAAGACAAGTTAGAAGCACACAGTAAAACCAAACCAACGCCAAATGAATGGTTGTATGTAAATAACTACGACGATCACCGTAAACCTATTGCGCTATTTATGCAGCCAGGTCAAAGCAAAGAGCTTGCTGATGACATGGATGAGTTTTTAGATGAAGTCGCTGATACTTTTCCTGCAGCGTTTGATAACCCAGGCTATCAACGCAAAAAGAAGTCTATCGACAAAGAGTTCGATAACAAGTATGACGCAGCCATTACCGCAGTGGCAGAGCTTGCCGCTAAAAAAAGTGTGGCGCTTATAGAAGAAAGTAACCAGGTCGCCTTTGCACCAGTGATTGATGGCAAGCAATTAGATGATGCGGAATTTGCTGCACTCGATGAGAAAGTACAAGAACATTTTTTTGATGCCATTGATAAGCTAGAAGATGATCTGATAGAAGCCTTAATTGAGCTACCACGTTGGAAACGTGAGTCATCTGAAAAACTGAGAAACTTAAAGAAGCAAACGGTTGAAACTGCCACTAAGCCTTTACTTAAGAAGCTAGAGCTCAAGTATGCAAGCCACATTGGTGTCATTCGTTATCTGAAAGATGTCCGCATTGAAATTGTTGATGCGGTGCTAGAGTGGCTTGATGACAGCGGCAGCGAGGAAAACAAAGACGAGTTTGATCACCGCGGCATGCTGAATGATTTCTTTGCTCCTAATATTCTGGTTGAATATAAAGATGGAGAGGCTGCACCTGTGGTGTACGAGCCAAACCCAACTTTTGGCAATATCTTCGGTAAGGTTGAATATGCCACTTCACAAGGCAACTTAATCACGAGTTATCGCTCAATCCAACCGGGTGCGCTACATAAGGCCAACGGTGGTTATCTGATCATGGATGCCGATAAAGTCTTGGCTAACTCGCAAGTGTGGGATGGTCTAAAGTTGTCGCTTAAAACCCACCAAATAAAGAATGATTTGCCATATCAAGATAGCTCGGTAGGCAGCAGCTTCACGCTTCGCCCTCAGTTAATCCCACTTGATGTGAAGATCATTTTGTTGGGCTCACGTGATTTATATTACGCTATCAGTGATTACGACGAAGAGTTTGCTGAGCTATTTAGAGTATTGGCTGATTTTGATTACTACCTGCCAAGTAGCGATAAACTTCAATATCAGTTCATTACTAAAGTGCTTGAGTACTGCGAGAAAACTTTAAACTGTGGTATTTCAGCATGTGGCCTTGCACGTTTGCTCAAGTTTAGTTATCGCCAAGCAGAGCACCATACCAAGCTGTCAGCACGGTTTGCAGATGTGCTCGAGTTAGTTGCAGAAGCAAGCTTTTATGCGAAACAAGACGATGTGACAGAGGTTACCGCAGAGCACATCGATGAAGCCATTGCCGGTAAGCAGTATCGCACTGGTCAACTTAGTGAAAATATGCTGAGTGATATCAAAGAAGGCCACACACTGATAGAAACTGACGGTGAAGCAATTGCTAAAATCAATGGTCTGACGGTATTACATATTGGTGATACGGCATTTGGTACGCCAGCGCGTATTACGGCTACGGTATATGCAGGTTCAGATGGCGTCATTGACGTCGAGCGTGAAGCAGACTTAGGCAAGTCAATTCACTCTAAAGGTGTCATGTTATTAACGGGCTACCTAGGTAATAAGTATGCACAAAACTTTAGCTTAACACTCAGTGCCAATATTGCGATTGAACAAAGTTATGGCTATATCGATGGCGATAGTGCTTCGCTGGCTGAATTATGCGGCTTAATCTCAGCTATCACTCAACTACCTATTAACCAGTCGTTAGCGTTGACAGGTTCTATTAACCAGCATGGTGAAGTGCAGGCGATTGGTGGTGTAAACGAAAAAATAGAAGGCTTCTTTAAGCTTTGTAAAATGCGTGGTTTAACCGGTCAGCAGGGTGTGATCATTCCTCAGTCTAACCGCGTTAATTTAGTTTTAGATGACGAAGTTTTACAAGAAGTAGAGCGTGGCCGTTTCCATATTTATGCGGTTTCAAACGTGGATGAAGCATTGAGCTTATTGATGAACCGTGATGCAGGAGAGCTAGTCGAGGGTGAATACCCAGAGGGCTCTATTAATGCGCTAACACTGGCTCGATTACAGCAAATTGCTGATGTGGTCAGTGGCGATAATGAAAAAGAAGAAACAGAACAAGATAAGGAGTAAGTAGCGTGTCTACAACCAATGTAATTTTAGTCATTGTCATCGTGATTTTAGTGGCACTATTTTCTCGTGCGTCGCAAAAGAACAAAGCGGCTGCAGGAGAGAACCGCATTAAAGCGGCTGAGATTTTGGCAGAAAATGCAAAAAAAGACACAGTGGTAACAACTGATTCTGGCTTACAGTACGAAGTGCTTACACAGGGGGAGGGAGATTCAAAACCTTCTGCCACCAGTAAAGTAAAAGTACATTACCATGGCACACTTGCTGATGGCACCGTATTTGATAGCTCAGTAGAGCGAAATAGCCCGATCAGCTTTGGCTTAAACCAGGTAATTCCAGGTTGGACTGAAGGTGTACAGCTAATGACTGAAGGCAGTAAGTTTAAGTTTTATATCAGTCCTGAATTAGGTTATGGGGACCGTGCAGCAGGTAAAATTCCTGCCGGCTCATTGCTGATTTTTGAAGTTGAGCTTTTAAAAATAGAATCGTAAAGTTAGTATCATTTGAGAAACACATAAGGAGGCTAAGCCTCCTTTTTTATACATAATGTAAGGAGAGAATATGTATATGGGTCTTGTTATCACTACATTAATGGTGCTTTTTGTTTATTTCAGAGCCAAGCATGTCAATGAAATAAAAACATATGTTGAAAAAAGCTATCCTGAAGTTTTTTCTCGTTTATCCAGAGATAAAATGAAAATAGGTGCAAACTACGCATTTGTCAGTGCGCTTGAAGAATCACTTCAATTTGGAGAGTTAAGTAAAGCTCAGGACAAGCGCTTGCAGTTATTAACCAAAAGAATGCGTGATTTTGATACGTGTTTTATGGCGGTCTCAGCTATCGTCATGATCAGTTATATTTTTCTAGCCTAATTTAAATATAACTGAATGAAAATCTATCATGCAGTGTACTGTGTAGTGACTGAGTTAAAAGATAAATCTCATTTTTCGTCACAATAAAATGAGATTTATCTCTATTCATTGAATCTTATTATATTTAATTCTCTACTCAAGTGCTTATTGATTAAGTTTTCCGTCAGTATGTCATTTACTCTCCATAGGTACGTGAAAAGCCTTCAACTAATTAATCAAACGATTCATCATTTTCGGCTTATTTTATTTGCGATTTGTAGTGTTTAATTGCAGCTTTGTTTTGCTTTAGGTAGCTTTGAGCGGCTATTGATAAGAGAGAAATAAATGACCGAGCACAGCTTACCTAACCGTCGCATTCTGGCTATTGATGTTTTCCGTGGTTTGACGATCCTTACCATGGTATTTGTGAACGAACTTGCCGCAATTAAAAATATTCCTTCTTGGATGACGCATATGCCTGCCGATGCGAACGCCATGACTTTTGTAGATTTAGTATTCCCAGCATTCCTATTTATTGTGGGGATGTCTATTCCATTTTCAACACAAGCAAAAGCTGCAAAAGGGGCGAGCTCGAAACGTTTATTGATTGATGCAGCCTTCAGAGCACTCGGCTTAATCGTAATCGGCTTGTTTATGGTGAACACCATATATGGTTATGACGAAAGCAAAATGCCGATATCTATGCCGCTTTGGACTTTATTGATGTATGTCAGTGTACTACTCATATGGAGTCATTATCCAAAACACCTTTCAAGTGTACTGGTCAAAGGCTGTAAATATTTAGGCATACTTGGTCTTATTGTGCTGGCATATATTTACGACGGCCCCTACGGTGGTATGACACCTCAATGGTGGGGGATCTTAGGTTTAATTGGTTGGGCGTTTATGTTTAGCGTGGCAGTTTATTTATTTACTAAACAAGATGTCATCAAATTGATAGCAGCAAGTCTTGCATTTGTCGCGTTATATTTTGTTGTAGAACACTTAAGCGGTATTAACGCTGTGCTTGACCGACTTGTCGAAGATAACCGAAACCATACCCATGCGACCATAGTGTTAGCAGGTGTGGTGATGAGCTTAATCTTTTATCACGCTAAATTAACTGACAAAAAGTGGTTAAATTATTTTGCTTTTGTATTTGTTAGTGGCGTACTTACCTTGTTGAGCTGGTGGCATTGGCCAGTTTCTAAGATATGGGCAACACCAAGTTGGGCATTCATGAGTATCTTCTTCTGTACACTGATCTTTGGTGTTATTTATTATATCGTTGAGTTAAAGGCACAGACTGATTGGTGTAAGGTGTTTGAACCTGCGGCAAATAACCCATTATTAATTTATATCTTGCCTTATATTTTAATTGCAGCGCTACAGTTGCTATCAATCCCAGCAAGGCCTGAGTTTATGAGCAGTGGCGTAATGGGGATTCTATGGAGCCTAGGATTTGCAGTGGTGATGATGTTTGCTGTGACTGGCTTAAACAAGCTTGGTGTGAGATTAAAGCTTTAAAGCTCTTGCAAAGCCCTAACTCAAAGGCGGCTTATTAGCCGCCTTTATTATGTGATACTAACCCTCTTAATTAAGCGGATCTATTTTGAGGAATGATATGATGTACTTTAGAAAAAATTCCTTTCAAGTTTGTTTGCTATGCTTGTTTTCACACGTGGTAAAAAGACATAAATAGACAAAAGCCCGACCAAAATCCAGATAGGCAAATGACCATATTTACTAAAAGGACTCAATCCTTTAATTAGCTGTAAGTCAGTTTTGAGAACTGTCGCTTCAAATTGCGGTATTGTTTGCTCAGTTTGAGTGATGGGGTCATAGACGCCAGTAATACCGTTATTGGTCACGCGAACAAGTGGTCTTTGCAGTTCTAGGGCACGCATTCGAGCAATTTGCATATGCTGATGGGGGCCATGAGAATCTCCAAACCAAGCGTCATTACTGACTGTAAAGAGAATATCAGATTGCTCTGTGAAGTTATCTCTAACCAAATTGCTAAATACGATTTCGTAGCAAATAGCTGGAAGAATATGTAAGCCGTTGGCAATGAGGTTGTTTTGCACGCGCTCGCCTCGAGAAAATGAGGACATAGCGAGGTTAAACAAAGGGGCTAACGGTCTGAGAATATCTTCAAATGGCACAAACTCACCAATAGGCAGAAGTTGATGCTTTTGGTACCTATTTGAATGTAAGTAGTTGTAGTGGCCTTCACTAGAGTCTGGGTATTTCTTCCCTAACACAATAAGCGTGTTGTAGACCGCCTTGGTATCAAACTGGTAATCAGGGATCCCCGTGATGACTGCGGTATTGTTAAAGGCGGCAGCTTTATCTAGCCCTTCTAAAAATGGTGCTGCCATATCTTCTATTTCGGGTATTGCAGCCTCAGGCCAGACGACTAGGTCTGTCTCACTCCATTCAACTCGAGTCATATCACGGTATTTTGACATGGTTGGCCAAAACTGTTCAGGCTCCCAACGTAAACT
>ENA-OWNT01002438-OWNT01002438.1-seawater-metagenome-genome-assembly--contig:-NODE-2438-length-19514-cov-3.928024_pt1 | contig 19514 bp, 18 predicted proteins | sample MGYA00238136_ERZ651165 | MGnify/ENA primary metagenome ERZ651165 (study PRJEB26861, sample SAMN08777766) | seawater metagenome | isolation source: coastal seawater | place: USA: Florida | collected...
CTTATTGTTTTTTTATTGAACATAGGTACTATACGCCGCTCGCAAACGCATGCCCTGCGTTGCCTGTGTTAATACCATGTATGTTGAGGTTGTCTGAACGTGTCTATCACTGAGTTAAATCGTAAATTTTCTGTCGCTCCAATGCTGGATAGTCACGCCTAATTTTAAAACACGTTGATATATATGGGGATTTCGTTAAAAAGTGGCATTCGTTGTATTCCTATTGTGTTCCTCAGTGTAAGGATATTGACGGAAATATCCAGAAACAACCGATGGTTTTATCCCTCATTTAGCCTATCTTTTATAACTTCTATGAGTATGTTTGTTTCGTCATAATCTGCGACAGTGTACTTTGTTATATCAACCTTCAGGCGCTCTAAGACTCTATTGTTGTTTAGCAAAGCCTGCTTTATGTAGGTCATAGTTTTCTCCTTTGCAATGGCCGCGACTTCGTCCGCCAACAACATTGCAGTGGCATTCATAATGTCGTAATCCTGCGCATCCATGTAATCTTGGTCGTAAAGCGCATCTGTTATAGGAGGAATTTTGCTGTAGTGTTTTATGACATAATAGATATCAATGGCGTCTTTTCCTTGATACTCACGGCCTCGTTCAGTCCAGGCGATAAGTTTTAGCAATAAGATGCCTGCCGGAGATGCTACTTTTACTCTAAGTTCAGGATTTTTTGTCAGGGTAACGTTCCATGCGTTTTGATAGACTTCATCGAATCCTAGCACGCTCATGACAAAATCTTGTTTTGGCGGCCAAGCGATCTGGTCGTTATCGTCACTGACCCCACCGAACGGAATCAGATCGATCTCCCAAGGCAAGCCGTCACTGTCAGTCGTGTCTAGTTGATGTGCCCTCTTCGAGTGCGGTCTAAATCCTGCTTCTATCAGTGCGACTCGTAATACTTCGTAGTGCTCCCAGCTCTGCACTTCAATACCGAAGTCCACATCTTTCGTACCGCGCTCAATAGCGGCGTTATAGCCGTGAACCAAAATGATATCCCGTGCAGTCGCCCCTACAATTAGTAACGGAACGCTCAGCTCTGCGGCAATTCCGTGGATTTGGCTATAAACCTCGACCAATCCTTCTGGCAGTGTGCCGGATACATCAAGCGAGATATTCTTCATACAATCTCTTAGCTGTTTCTAGATTACGGCTATCGGTGCTGTTGAGTAACTCAGCATAGACGAGGAGAGGATTAACGATACCTTCTTTGCTGCCTTTGATTTTTTCAATACTCACCGGAGGTGTAACCAGCTTGATAACCCCGTGAGCATTTAAATTCGTAGGGTGTAACCGAAGTAGTCTGTATCTTTTCAAAAGCTTTTTTTTCGTATCGTCGTCTGCATAGAGCAAACCTTCCTTGGCGGAGAGAAAGTGAGTGTACTTGCTGGCTGCCACTTCACCTCCCCAAAGAGCTTTGCTATCTAAAAACGTCTCTTCTGTAAGTTCAAGAAAGTTAGCGGTCATACAGCGTGTTTCAGTCAATTTACTTCTCATATTTTTGGGGTAGGCTTCTACCCACTTCATTAGGAGTTGCTTCCTATCAGTTAGGACTCGCCCTTTTTTGCCTTTGTCTACGATGTAATGCTGGTCTATTAGATCATCGATGGCTAACTTGACGCTTCCCAAGGCTATTTCTGCACGTTCTGCTATAACCCGCATTGGTTGGTTGATGAGGTCATTTTCCAAGAGCAGCATCATTACCAACTTCATTCCTTTGGGTTGAAAAGCTCTTCCAAGCTTCTTCTGCAATTGCATATCCTTCTGTTCTTGTGAAAGCTTTCGTCCTCGAATATCTATATAGACAGGTGAGCGGTTAATATACGAATTTCCGGCAAGATCAATGTAGTTTATCTTGTTGTCTCTACATAGGTTTGCAAATTTGTCATTGATATAAGTAGCAACCAGTATTGTGTGGTCTCTACTCGTTTCATCGAGTCTGAAGAGACCTCTAGTGAAAGTTGTAATGGTAACTTCTTTTCTAGCCTCGATTTGCCAAGAATATTTGTATTTTGGGAAGTAGAGATACTCTTTCGTCTGATTGCGATCCTTTTGTATCTTCAATTCAAAATCAGTCTCTTGCTGTAGTGTCTTAACTGCATCAAGTACAAGATTGTCCATTGTTCATTTTATTGCTATGTTCACTATAAGTGAACACTAGTATAAAGTGAACATTAAGGCAAGGGTTTGTTCAATTTTAACTTTTGTTCACTTATAGTGAACGATGCTAAATAATGAACGTAAGCAGACATCCTTGTCGCAAAGAGGACTAGGGAAGAAACGGGTTTGAAAGAAAGTTTAGCAGGAGTTTTCGCTCTTTTTCCTCAAACATGTATGCAGCTTCAATATAATTGAATGCAGCAATATCTTTCTCATCTTGCGTCCATACCGCTTTAAAAAAGCGGAAAAGAAGGCGCTCATTTTGGTTCATGTAAACCTTGCAATCATCAATGAGCGTGAGTTCGCTGAGCGAACCATTGAAATGCCAGAATTTGGCGAGCTTGGGGTAAGGGGAAATCATTGCTTCAAAACGCTCAATTGAGCATTCGTGGAAGGGAGACGCCATTAACGTTTCCCTCTTGCAGAAATCAATTCTTGAGCACACTCTTCAAGCGACTTCATCGCATTCTGACGTTTTTTCTCAAGCAAAGCACTGAGATCCTCAACGTGCACTAGGTACGGGCTGCTCTGACGGTTGCCAAGGCGAAAGATATTTAGCTCGATGTCGCCAGCTCTAACTTGCTTGATAGCAGTGTCGTAGGATACTTCGATGTATTTCTCCACTACATCGGTGAATGGGATGATTGCGCTACCAAACTGGGCAAGTAGGCTAAGGGTAGTAGAATTCATAGTTGTCTCCATTACTTCATTTTTCGGTTTTTTTCGTTTTAAATCTATCAGCTTGGCAAGGCCAAAAAGGCTAATGCAGCCCTTGTATTCTGACCGAATCTGTTTGTAGGAAGGCTCTTTGTTCAGTCGTTGCTGAAAGTGAGCTACGTTGGTTTCTCCCAGCCAACTCTTAATAGTTTCATTTCGAAGAGGAATGTCTTCTAGTCCGAACTCGTTGATCAATGTATACAATGTCTTCATAAAAAGTTATCCACAGAATGTTGATGAAATAATTAATTTTGATGCGTGAATTATTACTCAGACTGAGGTAACTTCAGTTGTTCTGGTTAGACGAGAATTCAGCTTTTTTGAAAAAAGTTAAACGGAATTAAAAAGTCTGAATCCTGCCGTTACATGGCAGGTAACGTCTTATAAGTTATTGGTATGGTGACAGGGCTTTTGTCGTAAGTTTGTGAGGTCTAAATTCTGAATCGTGCAGCACAGCTAGAAAATGGTAAACGTAAAAGGCTTGCGGAAAGTGAGGAAGCCGAAACTTTTAAATCAGCCTACCAGTGTGAGAAATGTCTTGAGCGGCAACGTGTTGACATCCCAGATCCAGTTTTGATTCAAGTGAAACTAAGCCAAGCACATATGCAGGGCTGGATCAGAAATACAAAAAACAGTGAATGTATTGATTGCAGGAAACATAAACGCTATATAACTGATGTGCCTGACTATGCAGCTCTATTTACTGATAGTGGAGATGAGTTGGAAGAGTTTATATTAAGCAAACTCAAGAATCCTCCAGAGGGGTATAAATTATACTTCGATTGGCCCTTTTGAAATAAAGCCAGCAAATTGCTGGCTTCAGTAGTTCAAAGTCTCCTGATGAACTTTGAAACGCTACAGTTGAACAAATAATGAAAATGAGGCAGCGCGGCGCTTTCGAGAACGTGCTGCGTGACTTCTGACTCAAAATGTTTCAGAACCGAAAAGTGAGGTGTGAAATAAACGCCCGCTACGGTTCTGAACTTCTCGTCCAAACTCATCATCAAATCCAAGCTGAGCAGCAGAAACTCAGTTTGAGCTGCATAATTCCTCACGTAATAGATATATGAGTCTTCGTTCTCGTACAAAGCGATATAGTCCTCATCATCTGAGAAGCAACGCTTTGGCAGTTCAACTAGTGATAGATGTGTCATGTCTTATTTCCTTTCTTGATTAGTCTTACTTTTAATAAGTCAGGAATAGGGAAATTTTTCTGATAGGGAGACTAAGTAATTATGAATAACAACGAAAAGGAAAATTCATGACTACAAATACATATCTCTGCTCCGCAATCGTATCCGAAATTTTTAATAACATGGCAAGTGCATTTATGGCTTATCGAGATGAGTTCGATGGAAGTCAGTACAGAAACAATCAGCATATCGAAGACGTTATTATGAATGTCATTTTGCAAAATCACATTGTGTCGAATCCTGCGTATTTTCCCGTGATACGTGAACTCATCGGCGTTGTGTTGAGCGAACCGGAATTTTATGCGGAATGGACAGAAGATGATTTAGTTTATTTCTCAAAACAGATGAAGTTGGATTTTCACACTGAAGATAGGGAGGAGTTTCCCATCTAGGAGCCTAGTTACTTCTATGGACAAACAGGAGTAACAACATGCAAGACTCAAAACCAACTATCATCAGGAAATATCAACGACGCTCTAGGTCGCCATTTGAAGGAGATGACTCAACAATCCTATTGTTAGCGAACTTGACTGCTGAACCAACTGGCGTTGTTTTGGATTATCAGCGATATATTTATTTGCATCGCGATATTGTCGGCAGATGGTTGGGTATATCAATTAGCCATTCTCTTGAGCAAGAAATGAATGACGGAGGTGGTAAATACCGTCAGGGAAAAGAGGCGCTTTCTCTGCTGCTTTCTTACCATCAAGAAATAACCGACTTTTTGAGACATTTTTCTGGTGATGTTGAAAGTATTTTTGGTATCGATGCGGAAACATGGATGATCGCGTGTAAAGCTCGATGGCGGAAAAAACTTAAATAATTTAAGGCAGCTGAGATTCAGCTGCCTTTTTCATTTTCTGTTAAGGTAGTCTGCCGCAACAGAAGCATACCCCACTTTGAATGTGTCTGAATTGACCCATACCAAACCCGTGACACCTTTGGCAAGAGGAGCTATTCCGAAATGAATGCGATGAATATCTCCTTTTCTTATTAGGGAGGGTATTCACGTCAAGAGCTATCAGCTTCTTCAGCGTCGCCATAATATTAATAGCATTAGGCGACTGCTTATTGGGCATAGATGCGTAACGCTCGGCAAGTTCTCTTCGCCTTTTTTTCAGCCACTCAGGCTGAGCTTCTTGACTGACCTCATGCTCATCTTTTTCCGTAAGTCCTTCGGAGTAATCGACGGACAGAGTTTTGATGCTTTTTGACCTGACAACTGGACTGGTAATGTAACTATTCGCAGAAATCATTGCCCATCCTCCAAGTCGTAATCATATATGCTATTTCTACTGGATATTTCCGTGCTGATGATTTCGAAGAAACCAAAGCCAGTTGAAGATATTTGAGGTATTTTTACTCTGGCTACTAGGTCATATATGTTGCTAGATGTACTTAGCATTCTTCCTTCAACCTGAGATAAAGAGGCAGTCATTTCTACCGTCAGCTGTAAATCACCATTAGGTAAGTTGACGATATCTGAGTTGGTCAACTCAGCGCCTTCAAATGCATAGCCGTCTGACTGTGAAGCAGCTTCTTCAAGTTCAGCTTCAAGCATTTCATGTAACTCGCTCATACTATCTGTCAGCGATTCTTCAAGTTCAACTTCATCATGAAAATAGCTGTATCCATCATCAGAGAATATGACATTAAGTGCTTTTTCAAGTGTTACATCAGAAATGTTGTCACCTTTGAAAGACTTGAAGCGATCTTGCATTGCCATCAGCGGTGAGGAATAGAGAAAAAAACAAATCTCGTTGATCTGAGATTCTTTTGGTTTAAGAGAAGCGTAGGATTTAAATCCATAAGCTGCACTTATAATCTCAAGTGTTTGAGCGCGCGTGATATTAGCTTTTGAGAAAAGCTCTTTATGAATTTTGTATGTGGTTGTGCTTAACATTATCTTATTCTCCTGAATGTGGACGCGTGAGTATCCGTTGTTCGAGCCATCTGTTTAAATTCGAACAAAATTCATTCGACTAAGAATCTGTTAAATGTTGCTGAAGGTCTTACTTGAGTGGATGTTTTAACTCAGATGAAAGTTAGGCGTCCGCCTTGATTGAAATAATCTCACTACCATAGGGATAAGTCAATGAACGTTAAGGGTAATTTTTGTTATCCTATATCTGGAAAGATTGCAGGAAGCATAAATGAGCAATATAAAATTTTTTAGAACGTTATCAAAGTCAGTCGCAGCCCGAGATGCTGAGCAGCTAGAACGCGCAAAACCATTGCTTTTAAAAAGCTTTGAAGAAGCGTAGTTATGACAGAGAGGGAGCAGTACATAGCAAGGGTAAAACGGCTTCATAGTTTTATAAAGCCTTATGATTATGCTTCATTTGTGAAAAACGCCATTGAATATCTGTCTACCAACATTGGGCAAGACGACTATCGAAAACAGCGTTGGACGGTTGCGCTCGCCTGCAAGTGGGTTTGTTTGCATTCAACAGGTACACGTCAAGTCTCGAAAGAAAGATTCATCGATATATGTAATAAAGTATATGACTTGCAACCTTATGCTGCGGAGCTAGAAAAAGGAAAAGAGCAGGGACTATTATCACTAAGGCCTTTGTTCTTGAACCAATATTGGTATCAAACAAAAAACATTTCTGCTCTTTTATATTTGAGCCGATGTCACATGCTTATGTGCAAGAAACCAAAAGCACAAAATTATTTGGCCCAATCGTTTGAATCGACGTCAGGTATAGCACTAGAAAACTTTTTCATGATGGCGTACGTTTTATCTAAAAAGCTTTTCAACCTAGAAAGCTCCGCATTCGTTGACATCAATATTTCAGATATAGTCTTTATGTTTTTGCCAAATGTGCCAGCTAATGAAGCGTTTACATTTGTTAACCTAATTTCGTCAAAAGTATCTGAACTTCCTACATTTTTCAGAAAGTACGAAGATAATAACTACAGAACTCAGGAGTATTTTGAAACTACACCGTTTGCGTATAAACCATTTATCTTTGTGGATGGAAGACTAACATCGCTCAGCCCTAAAATTGCGATTAACGGTATTACAGAGTTGATCACTGACTTTTTTATTAAGCAGGACGCAAAGAGGTTTGTTCAGAATTACAGTAGAGAATATGAGACGTATATAGATGAAATTTTCCGTTCCTCAAATATTGATTATTTAGCTGAACTAGAACTCAAAAAGCTTTACGAAGAAAATGAAATAAAAGGTAAATGTGTTGACTTTTTGTTAGGCAAAAACGCTACGATTTTTATCGATGCAAAAGCTATTCAACCAAACAATGTTTCACTTCTTGCGTCGGCAAACCGCAACCTATATCGCGATAAGTTAAAAAGCTCTTTTATTAAGGGAGTATGGCAAATTCAAGAGACTTGTGTGAATCTTGAAGATATAAGTAGCAAAAACACTAATACATTCGGATTGGTTGTCACCCATAAAGATTTTTATTTTACCAGCGCAAAGCGTTATGAAGAACAAATCGACCCTGGTCTATCGGAAAAAATTTATGAAAAATATGACCGTCTAGCAGTCCCGTTAGAGCGAATATTCTTTGTTACTATTCGCGACTTAGAAATTTTGCTAACGGCTTTTGAAGATGAAGCAGAGTTGATGAGCTTTCTTACAAGTGTAGAAGAGCAAGAATCAACCCAAGCAGGAAGAACGATAAACTTCTCTCACCATATAGAGGAAGGTATCCCTAATAGCAAATGGATGTGTCATGAATCACTCAAAGAGTTTTTTAACCTCGAAGCTAAACTGGAAAATGTGTGGCTTCATAGAAGTAAACGAATATGGGCGAACAAAGTTGATACACTGTATCGTGTAACAAGCGAATTTAATGCGAAATTAGAGAACAAATAAAATATGCTAACAGGCAAACTAAAAAATCAAGTCGATGAAATCTGGGAAGCCTTCTGGACGGGTGGTATTACAAACCCTATCTCAGTTATCGAACAGTTCACTTATCTTCTGTTTATTCGTCGTTTAGACGAAATACATACGGCTCGTGTAAAAAACGCGCTGGTCATGGAAACGGAAATCGAGAAGCCTATTTTCGGTACAGAGCAAGACAGCTATCGCTGGAGTAAATTCAAGAACCAAGATCCACAAGTTATGTTCGAGTTGGTTCGCGACAAGGTGTTTCCGTTTATTAAAACAATAAACGGTGAAGACACAACGTTTGCCAAACACATGCGAGATGCCATCTTTATGGTGCCTACGGCTGGCTTGTTAGATCGCGTTGTCACCATGATTGATAAAATCGACATGGACGATAGAGATACTAAAGGTGATTTGTATGAGTACATGCTCAGCAAATTACAAAGTTCAGGCACTAATGGTCAGTTTAGAACACCGCGTCACATCATCCAAATGATGGTACAAATGACAGCGCCAAAACTAGACGGCGACAGGTCAGACGTTATCTGCGACCCAGCCTCTGGCACCTGTGGTTTCCTTATGGCAGCTGAAGAGTATGTGCGTAATACTCAGGGTGGTGCGCTAATGCGCCCAGAAAACTCAAAGCACTTTCATAACCAAATGTTTAATGCCTATGACTTCGATCAGCATATGCTGAGAATTGGGGCTATGAACTTAATGCTGCATGGTGTAGAGCACCCAGTTGTTGAATATCGCGACAGCTTAAGCGACCAAGGCGAGCAAAATATAAAAGATAAATTTACGCTGATATTAGCGAATCCGCCATTTAAAGGCAGTGTGTCTTATGATGACTTGGCTCCCGACTTACTCACCGCGTTAGGTAAAACACCGAAGAAAGCCGCAGCTAAAACAGAGACTGATGAAGATGGTAACAAGAAAAAGAAAAAAGGCCCATCTGAAAAGACAGAGCTACTTTTTCTAGCACTTATTCTTCGAATGCTTCAACCAGGTGGCCGTGCTGCGGTAGTAGTGCCTGACGGTGTATTATTTGGTTCTACCAAGTCTCATAAAGAAATTCGCAAAACATTGGTCGAAGAGCACAAGCTTGAAGCTGTGGTATCGCTACCTTCTGGGGTGTTCAAACCCTACGCGGGCGTGTCAACGGCTATTCTTTTTTTCACTAAAACCAACGATGGCGGCACAGACAACGTCTGGTTTTATGACATGCAGGCAGACGGTTTCTCTTTAGATGATAAACGTACGCCACTTATCAAAGAACAAGCCTTAACAACCGAAGCTGATGCTATAGATTATAAAGCGGCTGAAGGTGAAAACCTTGAGAAGGGCCAGGCACCTTCAGAGCTTGAAAATCATAAACTCAATAACATACCTGATGTGCTGTTCCGTTGGCAGCATTTGCAAAATGAAACTGGTCGTGAGCGAACTGAACAAAGCTTTTTCGTAGCGCTATCTGACATTCAATCAAATGACTATGACCTTTCTATTAATCGCTACAAAGAAGTGATGTATGAAGAGGTTGAATATGAGTCTCCCCAAGTAATTTTAGAGCGAATCAAAACGCTTCAGGCTGAGATGGAAAAAGAGATTGCTGATTTGGAGTCTTTGCTATGAGTTGGCCTTCGGTAAAGTTGTCAGATGTACTAGAGTTTCATCGAGGAATTACCTTTAAACCGGAGGATAAGGTAGAGACTTTTAGTCCATCTTCTGTAGTTTGTATGAGAACTAAAAACGTCCAAGAACAACTAGATGAAAGCGACATTATTGCTGTTCCTGAAAGTTTCGTGAAAAGGGATGAGCTTTATCTTCAAGAGGGAGACCTGTTAATTTCCAGTGCGAATAGCTGGAACTTAGTCGGCAAGGTTGTTCGAATTCCCCAGCTAAACTACCGAGCTACGGCAGGTGGATTTATATCCATTCTTAGACCATTAAAGCAATTCATTGATCCTGACTACTTGTATAGATTCATAGGTTCGGACGAGCAGCAGCACAAGATAAGGCATTTAGGCCGTCAGACCACTAATATCTCAAACTTAGATCGCAAGCGTTTTCTTGATTTGAGAATCCCACTACCATCTTTATCAGTTCAAAAGCAAATAGCGGCGGTACTCGAAAAAGCAGATAGGTTGCGCCAACAAAACCAGAAGATGGAGCAAGAACTTAACTCGCTCGCACAATCTGTGTTTTTGGATATGTTTGGTGATCCAGTTACCAACCCCAGAGGTTGGGAAAAGAAAACTGTCGGCTCATTACTTATCGGTAAACCAAAGATTGGAACAACAAAACCAAGCCATGAAGACGGAGTACAGAGGGTAGTCCGAGTCGGAGAACTTGGCACAAAGAAACTCAAATATGAGAAATGTGCAGCTATAACTCTCACTGGGAAGGATTACGACACTTATAAGTTAGAGAAAGGAGATTATCTTCTAGCAAGAGCTATCGGTAGCTTTGACCATTTAGGTAAAGCTTCAATTTTCTATTCTCAAAAAGAAGATTATGTTTACGATTCTCATGTAATGAGGTTAAGGTTTGATCAAGAGGTAATGAAAAGCGAATTCTTTTATCACTTTATGTTAACTGAAGGCGGAAGATCTATCTTTTTAAAAAACTCAGCTCGAACTTCTGTACAGTTCAATATTAACTCGAAGCAAATTTCTAGTATAGAGCTACCTGTACCTCCAGCTTCCTTACAGGAGGCATATGTTGAAATATTGCATCAAATAAACTGTAGGCTGGAGTCTTGTCAGAAGAACAAAAAAAACTTTGAGGAGTGTTTTAATTCGTTGATGCAACGCGCTTTCAAAGGCGAACTTGACTTAAAAGATGTAGCATAAGGATGTAATAGCAAGGAACGCTGATGTCGAACTTCGAATTTTTAAAAGAGTGGCCCCAACTTCACGAACATGCAGTTATTGCTGAGCAGCAAGTAAACGCTGAGCCGCGTTCCAGCTGCTTCTACAGCCGTTATACGCTGGAGCGTACTGTAAAGTGGATGTTCGAGTTCGACAGCTGGTTGCAGGAACCAAAATACGATAACTCCCTCAACACTCTCATCAACGACCCAGAGTTCAAACGAAGTCTGGGCAGTAACGTTTTTCCTAAAATCAAAGCGGTTCAGCGTGCAGGAAATAACGCTGTGCATAGCGAGCGTAAAGTCAGCGTCGCAGAAAGCATTCAAACCTTAAAAGAGCTACATCACTTCCTATATTGGTTTTATCGTACCTATACCTCTAATAAGCCACCTACCGACCAGCTTTTTGAAACAGCGAAAATCCCAAACACTGTACAGGTAGATGCAAACCTGGTGATGAACAGTGCGAAGCAGCTAAAAGCACTGCAAAAGCAGCTGTCTGAGCGCGATGAGAAGCACAAAGAACGACAAGACCAATTACTGGCTGAAAATGAAGCGCTTAAAAAGGAGCTGGAAGCTCATAAAACTAAAGTTGCTGAAGACAAAAAGCAAAACCAGCAAGTTAAAGATAGCCACAACTATAACGAAGCTGAAACCCGTAAGTTCATTATCGACCAATACCTGAAAGAAGCAGGCTGGGATGTAACAAAGCCCAACACCGTGGAATTTAAAGTATTAGGAATGCCCAACAATAAGGGGGTTGGGTACGTTGATAATGTGCTATGGGGTGGCGATGGAAAGCCTTTAGCGGTTGTAGAGTCGAAACGGACTACTGTTGATGCCACGCAGGGTAGACAACAAGCGGTACTGTATGCTGATTGTTTGGAAAAAGCATACGGCCAGCGCCCACTTATTTACTACACCAACGGTTATGAAATTCACTTTTGGGACGACACACAACAGCCACCAAGAGCTGTTCAAGGGTTTCATAACCGTGATGAGATGCAACGTATTATTGATAGGCGGGCACTTCGGGTTCCACTGCCAGATGTTGCTATTAATACTGATATAGCTGGTAAAGAGCGCCCGTATCAAACCCTTGCGATTCAAAGCGTGTGCGAACGCTTCACGTTAAATCAGCGCAGGTCGTTGTTGGTAATGGCAACAGGTACAGGTAAAACACGAACAACTATCGCGTTAGTGGATGTGCTGATGCGTGCAGGTTGGGTGAAAAATGTCTTATTTTTGGCTGACCGAAATGCACTGGTTAATCAAGCCAAGAAAGAGTTCTCTAAACTATTACCCAAAACATCACCTGAAATCCTCACATCGGCCACCGATACGCTACGCGGAAGGCTTTACTTATCAACCTATAATACGATGATGAACTTGTTGAGTGTTGATGCACGAGACCGTTTGTTTGGTATCGGTCATTTCGACCTGGTTATCGTTGATGAAGCCCACCGCAGTATTTATAAGAAGTACCGATATATTTTCGAATACTTCGATGCGTTGTTACTTGGCTTAACCGCAACACCTAAGTCTGATATTGATAAGAACACTTACGACATTTTTGATCAGCCAGACGGTGACCCCACCTATGCTTATGAACTTGAAGAGGCTATTGCTGATAAAAAGCTAGTGCCGCCAAAAGATGTCGCTGTCGATTTGGGTTTTATTCGTGAAGGTATCAAATACAGCGAACTAAGCAAAGATGAGAAAGAAGAGTGGGAAAGCAAAGAAGAGCTTGTTGAACGTGATGAAGTTCTACCAAGTGAGGTAAACAAATTCTTATTCAATAAACCCACAGTAGATAAAGCTCTAGAGGTGTTGTTTGAGCGAGGTATACGAGTAGCTGGAGGAGAGCGGTTAGGTAAAACCATAATTTTCGCCGCCAATAATAAACACGCAGAATTTGTTGTAGACCGTATAAATGCAAACTATCCCAAATATAAAGGGAAGCTTGCCAGAGTTATCACCTATAAAGAGAAGTATGCCGACTCACTTATAGAAGAATTTAAAGGCGAGAAGAAGCCCGCCGATCCCAATTGCCCACTTTCCATTGCGGTCTCTGTAGACATGCTAGATACAGGCGTTGACGTGCCTGAAGTCGTCAATCTGATGTTCTTCAAAGTAATAAAGTCCAAAGTGAAGTTCCTTCAAATGCTAGGGCGGGGAACAAGGCTTTGTGATGACTTGTTTGGGCCAAGCGATGATAAGGTTTTCTTTAAAGTTTTCGACTGTTGCAAAAACTTTGAGTATTTTGAAATGCAGCCCGAGGGCGCAAAAGACTCAGGCAGTAAAACCCTCTCACAAGCCATTTTTGAAAAGCGCCTAATTCTGTCACAACATTTGAAAAGCAATGAACAGTTCGGCACTGACGGAGCTGAATTACAACGTTCACTGGTACAGAATTTACAAAACCGCGTAGCGGGTATGAATTTAGACAACTTCATCGTTCGTCCTCGACGAAAGGTAGTTGAGAAGTACCAGAAGCCAGAGACTTGGCAGCACCTAACAGATGAAAATGTGGGCGAGATTCAAAAGCATATTTCTGACTTACCCACTGAAGCAGAACCAATAGAGCCGCGAGAGAAAGACGAAGAGTTAGCGCTGCGTTTCGACCACATGTTACTTACTATGCAATTAGCAATGGTTGAGAAAACAGGTATCAGCGACTATTACCGCGACAAACTAGTAAATATTGCAGCGAAGCTTGAAAGCAAGACTAGTGTTCCTGCTATAGCCGAAGAAGTGGAATGGCTTGAGTATATTCAGTCTGCCAATTTCTGGACTGATCTTACGCTAGATGAGTTGGAACAGACGAGAAAACGCCTTCGACTGCTCATGCGCTTTATGGATAAGGAAGGTACGGGCTACGTTTACACTAACTTTCAAGATGAGCTTTTAGGTGTTAATGAGAATGAAGGCATCTATGTTCCAACTAGTGGCAATGAACTTCAGCTATATAGAAAGCGCGTAGAGTCTTATATTAAAGAAAACCAAGACAACCTGACCATCGCTAGACTTCGCAAGAATTTGCCTATCACGCGTCTGGATTTAGACGAATTAGACGTTAAATTGATGGCAGTGAGTGGTATCGGTGACCTCACGCAGTACCAAGAAACAATTCACCCAGATAAGAGCCTTGGTGTATTCATTCGTGAGTTGGTTGGAATGGACAGAGGCGCAGCAAAAGAAGCTTTCGCAGACTACTTGGATGAGGCGAAGTTTAATGCCCAGCAACTGCGATTTATCAACACAATCATCGATTATCTAACGCAAAATGGCGTGATGAGCGCCAAGCAGTTAGCACAACCGCCTTTTAGTGACATTCACTATGAGGGGATAACAGGCGTGTTTTCATTGGAAGAAGCGATTCGTATTAGGGACACCCTTAAAGGGATTGAGAGCAGGGCGGTAGGGGAATGATTGCGTTGGATTAGCAATCAGTGTTAAGGATTTTAAAAGGGACGTAGTATGGCTGTATTATTTCCAGAATGGCAGGTAATTAACCGCCTTCGGGTAAAGCCAGAAGAAGGTGAAATACACCTTCTTAAAGAGCTGGAAGAAAAATTAGATGATAATTACGAGATATTCTTTAACTCCTTTTTAGATGGTGACAGACCAGACATAGTCATCTTAAAAAAGGGCGCAGGAGCATTCATTGTTGAAGTCAAAGATTGGAATTTATCTAATTTTAGCGTGGATGCAAACAATACATGGAGAATAGAAAACACAGTAAAGAGTTCGCCGCATCAGCAAGTATTTACCTATAAGAAAAATATGTATGACTTACATATTCCGCTTTTAGGTTTACGGGAAGTAATCAATAGTAACTTTTTCAACCTTATCGGGGTCTCTGTTTATTTTCACAAAGCAACTCGCGAAAGTCTTAACCACTTTTATTTTGAGGCTATTGGCGCAGCGACAGACCAAATAAATCAAACAAACCGTATTCGTGCTGACCTTCCAACCTTTGAATATGAAAAGCGGGTTAACTATTGGTCAGTGCAAAAAAAGCGATTGAATCGAGACCTCAACATGTCAATTGGTCTAGACATGATAGATAAACTTGTTAATAAACTTAAACAGATGTCTAACCATATCCTATTTACCGATGACATTTATGATGATTTAAAACGGCGGCTTATGCCACCAGAGTTCGTGAAAAGCCAAGCTGAGAAAATTAACTTTGATAAGAAACAGCTACCACTGACATATAGCAAAGCTGCGCTGAGCAAAGTTAAGGGCGTTGCTGGGTGCGGAAAAACTACCATACTAGCGCAACGAGCGATCAATGCATTATCTAGACATGGCGAGCGGGTGCTAATACTAACCTACAATATTACTATCAGGCATTATATTAGGGATGCAATAAGCAGGTTATACGGTAAGAAAGTTGCTCAAGAAATAGAAATTATTCATTACCATGCCTTTATAAAGTCACAAATGAATGAGCACAATATTAGCTTTTCTGAAGAGATGAAACGCTTTAAAGGAACTGACAAGGAAAAAATGAGTAAGGTCTTCAAAAGCACAAAGTTATTTGAAGGCATTGATGTAACGAAGTACGCAACAATTTTGCTTGATGAAGTTCAAGACTATGAGCCAGATTGGATAAAAGTGATTCGCAATATTTTTCTTGAAGATAACGGTGAAATGGTATTGTTTGGTGATCAGTCGCAGAATATTTATGAAAGAGATGATAGTAAACGCGAATCTTCTTTAGTAAACGGTTTTGGCACATGGGAAAAACTAAAAAAATCCTATCGTTCGGATATTAATACTCCCTTAGTAAGGCTTTTTTCGAATTTTCAAATGACCTTTTTAGTTGATAAATACAGGGATTCAGAAATATTTGAGTGTTCTATGAAGCAAAGCGGTTTGGACTTTCGTTCTGAAGTTCTAATCAGTAAAACCATTCCAGATCAGTTTGATGCAGAAGAAATCTCAAAAATCATCGATTCGTTAATACGTAAAGAAAAATTTCATCCAAATGATGTCGCTATAGTGGCTTCCCAAGTAGACCCTCTTTTTAAAATAAACAATGAGATGTCGAATCGTGAAAAAACAAAAATCATGTTTGAAACCGAAGAGGAAATAGAATCGCTAAAGCAACAGAATAGATACAATAATGAATCCATTGAGAAACTGAGAAGAAGAAAGAAAACCTTTTTCTTTCAAAATTCAGGCCTTATAAAAATATCTACCATTCACAGCTTTAAAGGCTTGGAGGCCGAGACTGTTTTTTTATTAATTCAACCGCAAGATACCCCAGAAGTTGTTTATACCGGAATTACGCGGGCCAAAACCAATCTGATTGTATTACATTGTAAATCTTCTCAATTCACTAGTTTCTTTGAAGACATGATAGCTTAAAGGAGTATGTCGATGTTAAGCGCTATCTGGATTTTATTAAAATTCATCGGAAGGCTAACCTTGGAGTGTCTAACTCTATTCAACTATATGCATTATGATTCAGAGCGTTCAAAGCTAAGAAATGCCGAGAATCAATATCGAAGTCTTGTGAAAGAGACCAACACCTTTATTAACAAACGGAACTTGATTATAAAAAGGGTTAAAGCTCAGCTAAAAGCGGTTTCAGCTAGTCTTAACTTTTGTTTTAAAAGCATTATAAAAGACAAGAAAGTAGCTTCTTTAGAACTCGAACTGAATGAGCAACAAAAACTAGCAGGTTTAAGTGGCCTAACTGAAGACAAATTGTTTGCTCTAAAAGCGTTTTCGTTGGGTAGCATTGGCGCAGTAGGCGGTGGCACTTTTGCAGGTGCTGGCTGGGTGATAGTGGCTGCACTGGGTACTGCTTCCACAGGCACCGCAATTGGCGGGTTATCAGGAGTCGCTGCTTTCAATGCAACATTAGCTTGGTTTGGCGGTGGAGCAATTGTTGCTGGAGGTGCAGGTATGGCTGGCGGGGCTGGAGTATTAGCCTTGATTGTAATGGCTCCAGTAGCTTTATTGGCTGGCTATTTCACATATCGTAGTGCTCTCAAACTAGAGCGGAAAAGGAAACTAATAGAACAGGAAATTCTATCCATTGAAAAACAATATGATATGGCTCACAGAGATTACCATACGTTATTGTTGCAAGAGGCGAAAATAAAACGTGTGCTAAATACGTTTATAATTTCTGTCGATAGAATTAAAAAAAAGTACCTTCCATTTGGGAGACTTTCAAAAGTCTTGAACTATTGGCGGAACGATACTCAGAAAGTTGATGCTATGAACGCGGAGTTACGAATAATAGTTAGCGATTTCTTTCAAAAAATGGAAGCCCCTCAATTGAATAACAATATTTCTCTTCCAAAGAATCTAAGTAGTGTTGAAGCCATTAATTCATAAATAAGTGTGCTCAACCATCACTTCGTAAACTGCCAACCCGCGAATTTCCTAGAATTCGCAACGTGATTGGATGCCATCAAAGGTCTCCGGCTGCTTACCTTGTTGTATTTGCAGTGAAGAGTCAACGCTAGGTTCGTTGGTTGATATCTCGGCACGAATGCGCTGCTTGAGAGATATCTGATGATCGGCAGAGCAAAAAAAATGGAAAAAAAAAGCAGGCATTTCGATGCCTGCTTTTTCCTTTTGTCTAAGAAGTTTCCCTCTGGCAAGCCTAAGTATATTTAGGACTAACTAGGGATATCAACATGAAGATCACGAAAGAAATAGCTTTTAACACACTTATTAAATTCTCAAAAAATAGCATGACACTCGGATATATATTCCTTGCGTTTGCCTTATTTCCATTCTGGCATGAGATAGTCTCTGTACTGCTCGATTGGAAACCTGCTGCTGAAGCTAACTTTGAGTTGAATGAGTATTTTTACTACAACTGGGTGTGTATAGCTGCGTCGCTATTTTTCGCTTTGTCGGCAGGCATTGTTTTGCGGTTTATGGCAGACGAATAAAGCGATCTTACTGACGGGCATTCTATGTCCGTTTTCTTATTCTCCGAAAATTCTCATCAGTCGTTCTTAGTTACTTAAGCAAGTCATAAGCAACTTAGGAGGACAAATGACTAAGCTACAACAACTCGTCATCATGGCATTAGACATGATTACTAAATTTTTGATGAGTATAGGGGACGTAATTTTTGTCATTTGGATATTTCAAATGATCACTGGGTTTGAGGCGCATAGCTCATACCCATTCATTGGACTTAAGGGGGCTATCTATATATTACTAATATATCTGATAGCTCTTGCAATCTATCTACAAGAAGTAAGGCTTCGTAAGAAATTTCTTAAGTAATTATTGAGAGCACCGAAAGGTGCTCTTTTTCTATTTCTTGACCCGTCATCTACCGATAAAAAATCCGCTCGATTGCGGCTATAAACTTTGTTCTAAAGATTATTCTCTCACGAAGCAAAGCAGCGTCACGCTGAGCTAACAACGGCTGTTTCGTTTTTCTATCGAAGCGATTAGGAAGCTCTTCTAATAGTTGCTCATAAAAGCGCTGAGTGTCAGCATTGATGCGTTCTGAGCAGGAGATGATAAATACTTTATCGTATAGAGGACTTTCGCTGATAAGCGAATCCTTGAGTTTTAGCAGGGTCGTTTCGTGCTGACTCTTTCGTTTGAAAGAAGCCTCAAGCTCCACAGCAGCGACTTCTCCCGTCTTCAGTAACACCAAGCCATCCACATTTTTAACCGTTGCAGATGGATACAGTCTCTTGAATTCCATTTCTGTTAAAAACGAAGTCCAAAGTGGCTTGGCTAAACCTTCAGAGGTTTTGTTATTAATTCCCTCGTTCAGAACAAAACTTAAAACAGCGTCGTGCATTATCGCATTTTGGTTTACTTGTGTAATAGGCTCTTTAGCCGAGCGAAATGGCACATCAAGACGCATCATTTCAGATGCAAACTGAGCACCTTTGTTAGTTAAAACATAAATTCGTCTATCCGCAGCGCGTTCTGTTTGGACTAACGCAAGGTATCCTTGAGAAACAAGCTTACCTAAAAATTCTAGAGCTTTGGCCCTTGTTACTCCCCAGGTATACTCACAGACTAGCGCTGATATAAATCCAAATCGGGCGGCATTTATTAGTGCAAAACGTATTTTATTGCGACTGCGTTGAATATTACTGAGCGCAGGTTGATATTGCATATCAATATTGAAGTAGATTTCGTAGCGTTCAAGAATACTTTTAGTAATACGACTTTCAGACATGATTTCTCCCTTAAATCTAAAAATAGTCATTAGAAAAAAGGCTCAAAGGGCGAGAAATATTGAAGTAGAAGATGTATTTGTTGGTTTTTATGTCGGGATATAATGACTGCTTGGTCGCCCTTATTAATCTCCCAATAAAAAACTGTTGTTAAGGACTGCGCTCACAACAGTCGTTGTGAGATAACACGCTTATAGTGCACGTCACTGCTGATGTTGACGTTCGTCAACGCAGTGACTCTTCGTCGCATTCGCGTCTAGCACTAACGCTACGGGCGCATGTTCCCGTGCTGCGCACTAACCCCCATTTTGCACGTTCACGTCAATGTATTTCATACATACGGGTTCACTGCATTCGCTTCGCTCTGTGCAAGAGTTTGATTCATAGCGCTGTCGCACCATTTATCAAATTTTTTCTGAGGAAAAAACAAAACAGGGGTTAGTTCGCAGCTGCGAACATGCGCCTGCTTCGTAATCAAATGTGCTTCGCAATTGTCTTTCTACGCGAAC
>ENA-OWNT01002439-OWNT01002439.1-seawater-metagenome-genome-assembly--contig:-NODE-2439-length-19503-cov-4.394111_pt1 | contig 19503 bp, 17 predicted proteins | sample MGYA00238136_ERZ651165 | MGnify/ENA primary metagenome ERZ651165 (study PRJEB26861, sample SAMN08777766) | seawater metagenome | isolation source: coastal seawater | place: USA: Florida | collected...
TTGGTGTGGTTGAACAATTGTCGTTTGGTTGGTTCGTTGCTTTGTTGTTTGTTTGCGCGTGGGGTGGGAACGAGCCGGACTTTTCGAACGGCGAATTGAAAAGCAAACAAAAACGCAAACAACTTTCAACACTTTTAGTTCCGTTTCAACAAACTTCCCACAACTCAACAAGCCAAAATGGCCGGCAAAGGAAAAGGAAAAGGAAAGGGCGGACGTGGCGCCAAGGGAAAGAGCACCAGCCGCTCGGCACGCGCCGGACTCCAGTTCCCGGTTGGCCGCGTTGCCCGCTACATGCGCAAGCAAAACCTTGCCCCCCGCCTCGCAGCCGGCGCTCCCGTCTACTTGGCCGCCGTCCTCGAATATTTGTGCGCTGAGATTCTGGAGCTCGCCGGAAACGCCGCTCGCGACAACAAGCGCAGCCGCATCATCCCCCGCCACCTCCAGTTGGCCGTCCGCAACGACGAAGAGCTCAACATCCTCCTCGGCAACGTCACCATCGCTGCCGGTGGTGTGCTCCCCAACGTGCACCAGGTTCTGCTCCCCAAGCGCAAGGGCAAAAAGATGAAGGCTTCTGGCTCCCAGGAATTCTAAATGGGTTCCCTCCAGTAACTCTTCTCTGTGACCACAAGAAACTCTTCTTGTCAAATAATAATTTATCCCAGTCTTTGAAACAGAAATTTCGAGCTTTCTATAGCCCTGCTTCACATGTGGTAATTTGGCCCCAACTTTGACAGAGGGATAGTGAAAGTCCGAGCCCCACTCTGTCTTTCTTGTTCTTCTCGACGCCTCTGAATTTCGTCATCTTCAGCTAGACGCGCAGCGTCTGGCGCGCGGCCCTGCTCCGCTTCACGCTGCGACAACAGTTTCATTGGCAAGAAGCGTTAGAGAGATTCCTCCCGTACGCCTACAACGATGCCACGTGGAAAATACCTGAGCCCTGCTCAACGCTTTCAGCTTCATCAATGCTTGCAGCCGCACCTTCAAAACCTGTGACAACGAAGAGCAACACCGACATTCAATGGAAGGCATTACAGTGGACCGGACACGTCGACGATAGCTTCCACAAACCTTCGCTTCATGCTTTTTGTTCACGAAAGGAAGCTCTTTGAAGCTTCGACAGCAATCCATGTTAAGCCAGACGCCAACGCCCAACAGTATCAAATCAAATCTGTGGGAGAGTGAGCATGCATCAGATCAACGCAATCAGTTTTGTATGCAATGCCACGGGTGCCTGATGTCAAACACATTTGAACAACTCACAATAATGCTAGAGAAAACAGTCCAACGTTTTCGACACAATAGGCCCCTTCGCCATCGCGACCAAAGGCGTCCACGAAAAACGTGATTACAGTCTACGCACATATGTGTGATCACATCAGTTTTGGACACATGCGAAGACCAGCGGTGCAAGAGAGTGGTGCGAAATACAAGGGAGGCTCACCAGCAGGACCAGTGCCGCGGCGATGGCACCGCTTAGCCAGCCAAAGAAAAATACTTGCTGGCACAATTGACCAACTTGCAACGACCCCAAAGAGTCTACGGTATGATAACTCCCTGCAAAAAAGCTGTACGTTGACATTCTATCGTGCACGCATCAACCACAACAAAAGGTTAGTCCAATTAACGGTTGCTTTGTTCGCAGACAAAGGTCCACACCGAAACCCCTTGAGGTTCGCTCTGTCCCGATCGTTCTTGGCTTCAACAGCTTTTAACTCCTACGTACAAAACATGTGTCAAAGTTCGTGGTGATGCAAAGAACATGTGCTTGCAGTTGGAATTGCGCAATCACTAAAGCGGTGAAGGTACCCTTGCATCTTCGTCATCAGAGCTTTCGGCACTGGTGGTGTCGTTGTTCATTACGCCTTGTTGAATAGTGCACCAACGCTGACTGGGAGACGCTGAGGGCGACAATTTTTGCTCTGCATCGGCTGGAGTCATCCGGTGGGTAGAAACATCATGAGTGGTGCGTGCACGGGCAGGAACAGGCAGTACCTTCGTGCTTCCTGTGGCTGCACCACCAGCTGCAAGGCTGCTTGCGAGGTATCTTCTCACATACCACACTGCATTCGAAAGTGTGACACCACAGAACATGGAAAGTCCCGCAAAATGGGCTGCTTGCATACTCGTAATGACGTCGAATTGTCCAGAAGTGACCGTAAAAAATTGCGACAGTGATTCCAAATACTGAAGGTGACTAATTGATAGTAGCTTCACAGCAACAAGTGGCATGGTGCACAATACTATCCACATGCCGGAAACGGTGGCATAGTAAAGAATCTTTTGCTTCGTGGGCAAACGGAGCTCAAAAGCCGCGCGCCCGGATCCCGAATTCAACAGATCAAAGAGACTCTGCCGAAACCAATTGTAGAATAGCAGAGCAATCTGTGCGTTTACTTGTTGAGGGAAAGTGCTGCCACCCCAACTGAAAACTGGTACAATCCACCACTGCAGGGTCCACACTGGAGCAAAATTTTGGGTTGCTGAAGTGCTGCTGAGTCCAAAACAAGCGAGCGAATTGCTCACCAGTGTGTAGCAACATATCCTCACAACAGCAGTGAGGACGTAAATGCGCACGGAAGCAGACATAATGTCATCGCCTCGTTTGACAGCAGCTAATTGAGCGCGTGTGACTGCATCTTTTGCCTCTTCTGGAGCCTGAACTAATGCTATTATCTTCGCAACCCAGCCTCCAATGAACACAAGCAACGCCACAACAGCAATGTTTGTTGTTGTGAGAGCAGTTGCTGCCTCCAATTCGAACAATGTTCCCGATATGTTGCACAGCTGCAAGTCTAATGTCAATGTGTCGTCAAGAAATTCGTCGTCGCAGGTGCAAGTCTCCACAGTGCATGGATCATCGCCATACCACACGTCGCAGGGAGATCCGATGCTCAAATGCGGCTCTCCGAATGCGTCAGTCCACAAAATACGGCGGTCGATTGAATTTCGAGAGGCATTCAGCATTGCCCACCATATTCGTGGCTCTTGCAAGTAACTTGTAGCATTGTCGAAAAAGTCTCTTTGGTGGGTGCCGATCGAGCAGTTCCCCAGTTCCGGAGTGAGCTCGAAGTAGTTGGCATAGTCGTCTGGATAGTCTTTTGCAATCAGGCGAGCCTCACACGTAGGACCAGAGAAACAACCTTGCCAGTCACACGAAAACACATCCAAGGTGCAAGATTCTTGATCACCATCACTTGCCGAGCAGTACTCCTGAGCTCGAGACTCGTAGTTTATTCTGTCGACATCAGGCTGGCACACCCGAGAAATTGAGTTCCATTGACAAGGATATCGAGCACCTTGTGTCGTAATGTTGAGAAGACACAAGAACTCAGTGTTCTTCGAGCCACAATACGTTTCTTGTCCCTTCAAGTAAGTTTCCGCTGCTTCTTGTTTGCGGCCCCAAATAGCTTCGCCGATGGACACGTTGGACAGGTCTGCAGCGTCCGCCGGGTCAACAAATGTGGTTTGCATGGAGCAAGTTTCTGCGTCGATATGTGAAAGCAGGTCGCCTTTTTTCAGGTACGGTACCGACACTTTACTCGATGAATTCCCCAACCACATTGGATCAATGGACAAACAATGGGCATGATACGAATAAAGCTCTGCAATACCATCTCCGTCTTCGTCTTCGACTGCAAACTTGTCGATGCACGTCCAGTTGGTGTATTGCAGAGTTGCTAGTAAACTCGAATCCGCCACCACACGATTGGGACCGCCTCCAATGGCGACTTTGTTGTAGCAACCCGCTCCTCCTGACAATGGAAGTACTCCCGAGCTGGTTTCCGCATAAAGATTGCAGGAAATGTCATAATCGGCTGCAAAGCAATTATCTGTGACGAGACAAAGCTCAGTGCACTTCTACAAGCAAAAGGTGGCGTAAGCTATTGCTGTCACGGAAGACTTCACACAACGGAACTCACCGTTGCGGACGTCGCATTAACAATTGCAGGTACGTCGTCCAGTTCATCAGTCACACTACAAGTTCCACCACCAATAAACTGCATTTCGTATTCGTACGGATCGTCAAATTCAAACATGAGCTGCTGCACGAGTCGGAAGTCCTGATTGAGCTCCATCGATGCCCAAACAATGAACCACAGTCCAAAAATGAGAGGTTGAACAAATCGTTTCTGCTTCCCGACTTGTCCAAACTCCGACAAAGTACTAGCCAAATCATCCAAAGCACTGCTCGTAGGTTCCTCCTATGAAGGGCAACGGAGCACATCACTTGAGCTCTCTAACGCGAAAAAGAATAGTTTGAGGAAGTGCAGACATTGTTGATACCTGTCCATTTATCAGGTAGCAGTTAATGTCGGGCTTCCCATTTCGTTTGCCAATTTTCAGTCTTTTCTCGTCTATTCCTTTTTTCAACGCTTGCCGGAACAATTCGTTGTCAAGCTTCATTCCGGAAAAGTTTGCCTCGAACCACTTTCTCAACTTTGAAGTCGGCACACCTGGTACTATGCCGAACGAACGGATTCCTTGCTCGCACAATTGCAAGAGTTTTTCAATTCGATTTTTCTTTTGCTGAACAGCATCTCGTCGTTTTTTCTCTGCTTCGGCTTGAGCTCTCTCTTCCGCCTTGCGAGCTGCTTCTCTTTTTCTTCGTGCAGCTTCTTCTTTCTTGCGTTGCAGGGTTCCCTCGAGTCGTCGCCGCGTTTGGATAGCATGGAAGTCCATGCTCCACTTGGTAGTTTGTCGCTCGAGACCTCAGGTCAGACACTGCGACATTGGACCCGCAAAATCACATAGCAGCCCCGCAACATGGGTGCTGCGGCGGGTGGGGGGAGTGAGAGAACGGGAAAGAAAGAGACAAAAAACGACGAGAGTAACAAGTGCGTCAACTATTTTCGCACCGTTGCTATCGTTGGTTGATGTGAGCTGTCGCGTGAGCACTGAAACTGTAGCCGCATACATCGTCTGTGTGACATTGAATTGAAGTCGCAGCTCCTCCGGACACGCCTTGCGCAATCGATATATGGTCTACATTGGCTCATCACTTGCTGCTCTTGACTAGCAATACTTGGTTGCCGCCACAATGGCCAAGGGCCCGTTAGTTAGCGTCTGTTGCTCTTCTACCGAGCGTCCTTCGCGAAGGTTTGTGGGTTCGTGGGTTTGTGGGTGCAGAAAGCAGAGACTGTCGTTTCTCAGGCGGCATGACTCACCACGCACAACAGCTCCGCAGCCCACAGCCCACAGCGTCAGGTAACTGCAACTAACTGAACTACTGCTCGGTCGAGGAGGTGGCTGAGAGTGAGAGTGAGTTTGTGAGCGGTTGTGAGTGAGGAGTGCCCACATGACACTGATGATTGAGCACACCAGTCAGTGAGTGATTTGTGGGGCGTAATGGGAAGCAGGTGAGCGGGACGCGAACTCAACGCACGCTTTTGAGACTCTGATCAAATAACCCTTTGCTCTGATGACTTTTTATTGACCACCTCGGAAATCTCTCGGGACTCACAGCGCGGGCCGGCTCACGCAGCGGAGGTCAGAGATCGTGCTCTGAGAATGAACAAGTGAGCAGCTTTTCACAAAAGAAACAGAGACAGGAAGAACAAATCTGCAGACCAGTTTACATTTAAGTGATTCAAAGCACCAATTACTGCTAGCGACGTAATTGCTTCATCAAAAGTCATTTACAAATCAGCTAGATTGTTTCGCTCTGGTCGCATCACATGGTGCAAAATATCCAATTCTTTCGGCTTGTTTTGGTGCAGCGCGTCATTCAAAGTCAGGCCGAATATTTTGTAGACGTCAACCGCGCCTGTATCATCACCTGTGACAATAATTTGTGCCCCATCCGCGAATCGCACGCAGCTGAGCTTTTTCGGTCGCATCGCCACCTCTATCTCTGGTTCCTTGCTCTCCTTGTCTTCCTTCGAGGACTTCTTGTTCATGATATCCTCGTCGTCACCGAACTCATCAAACTCGTATTCAGCCTGTTTCTTCTTTTTCTTCTTCTTAGCCTGCTCGAGCCTGGCCAGCTCCTGTGCTTGTGCCAGAGCAACCTCGTCTACCACTTCCTCCACGCGGTGACAAATCGTGGGAACCAACGCAGAATTCTGGATGTCCCACACTTCAATCCTTCCGTCAGCTGTCACAGAGGCAAACACAGTTGCATTGTGCGGTGCCCACTCCACGTCGTGTACAACATCGTTGAGGTCCATTTGGTGGAAAGTCAATTCAGAGTCATTTTCGCGGTCAGCACTCCACAATTTGACGGCCCAGTCAGCACTACAACTCAAAAATACGTTCGGATCTATTGGGTGGCATTTGATTTTGTACACTGGTCCAGTGTGGCCGTGATAAGAACCAAGATACTGCTCATTGTATGACGAGGAGCACTTGTGGATGACGCCGTCCTCAGTTCCCACGAAATAAATCACAGTGTCCGTGTTTGTCGTCGGGAATGAAAAGCACAAGCCATTTCCCAGTCGCGAAATTACACCCTCGCCCTTTGAGTTCACCGGTCGCCACTGTGGCCCGGTTTGGTTTGGAACCCTTTTCAGCGTCATCAAGTCGATGTGAGACAGACCCTTCTTCATGAACCACTCTTTGACCCTGCCGTCCGTTGACAGCGATACCAAAGACTCTGTTTGGTGATCTCCACCCCGAACGATCCACTTGACTTGCCACACTGTATCAGAGTGCTTTCCGCTTTCCATATTACTTTCGAATATGGGTTTGTCAGTAGGAAGACGCGTGTCGAAAATTGCGATCGTTCCATCGTACAGCCCTGCAGCCAGGATGTACGGCCGTGTCGAAGAAAAGTCAATTGATGTCACACCAGACGGCAGGCTGATAGCTCGTTCGGGATATTCTGGGTTTTTCAGGGACCAGAACAGAATCATTCCGTCATCTTGACCCTTCGATTCCGCGTCAGCGTCCACGAAGTCGAAGGAGCCATACGACACCGCAAGCAAATTGGGATTCTTTGGGTTCCAAACCATGCTGGACACATTGCGACCTTTCGTCATTTCGCACTGGAAGCTCCATTGCAATTCCAGACGGCTGTCATTAGACGTGGCAATTGCCGCAGAAGCCAAGGATTCGTCTTTGGTCTCTTCTTCTGCTGCAGTGTCCGTTTCTACAACGAGTGCCTCATCGCTTTGTGCCGTGGGCAATACAACGCCCACGGGTGCCTTGGACTCCTCGTCCGCAACCTTGGTACTTACGTTCGCGACTACGTTGACATCGGGTGATATTACCGGCGGTAGATCGTGGTATGCAAGCTGCTTGGTGTGGTAATGTTCTTGCTGAATGATACGTTCAACGAGTCGCAACTGGTCATTCAAGGCAGAAGACGACAAAATGCGGTTTGCTGCTTGTTCTTGCAACGCTTGTCGGCCTGCATCAAGTCCGCTCCCGGCAACTTGCGCCTTGTTCGTAGCTTCCCCGGGCGCAACGCTGAGAAGACTGCCTGGGGTGGCCAGGCACATGGTAACAAGATCTTTGACTCCCTCAGCAAGATCCCCACCATCGTCGTCCTTGTCCTTCGGACCTGTTTGCCAATCCTCCAACTCATTTTTGTTCTGTTGTGAGTCGAAGATATCCCAGTTGGTGGCTGTCACCTCAACATCGCGTGTCAGAGGTGGTTCAGCTTGAGTCTTCTTGTTCTTCGAAGAGCGGTTCATCGTTTGCGCAGACGCTGTCGAAAACAAGTCCTTGTTCTTCCGCTTCTCGAACAGCCCTTGATACGATTCATTTTGGGCTGATACTACTCGGTGTTGGTCGCTTTCTTGATGGACAACATATCCGCGAAGGTGGAAGAGTTCCATCGTGTTAGTCTCCGTGAGAGTAATGACAACGTCTTGATCAAGTTGCGCTGCCGTTAACCGTGGCCGATTGCCAGTGCTCGCGGGTGAGGTAGCTGCTTGCACTCGCAGGCCTCCTGCCACGGGCGGACCGCTGTCTGAATGCTGCACCTGCAGCAAAGACGAGGTGACTTTCGCGTTCGATGGGTTCGGCGCAGATTTGCCTTGACCGGCATCTTGAGTTGCTGCCGCCCCGTCCGCGTTCATGGGGGGTAGAAGACTGTTGGGAGTCACGTCTTCCCCATCAATGATCACCTTGTGGTAGTTGTTATTCTTCGATGAAGAGGAATCTTTGACATTGAAACGACTGCGGCTGCTGAAGGAAGTTCTTGATTTCCGACCCCCGCGCCGGCGCCGAGACACGTTTGCCATCGACGTCTTCGTCTTACTACTTCTGCCCGACGCGAAGCCGCTCCGGCTACTCGAGAGAGAAGTGTCAGACATTCTGAAATTTCTTCGGAATCCCAAGACGACAACAAAGTTGAGTTTCCAATCGAGCACAGCGCTATCCTCACTGTGCCCTTCACGAGCACACCGTCGTCAATTCAGCGACGAAACTCCAAGGCTCAAATCTCTACGAAACACTTTCATTACATGCAACACTAGCCGACTACGACACAGCTGGAAGTGTTCTTTTTGCCACGGATCTCGAACCTCGAAATGCGCAATGAATGGTGGTGTCCATTGAAGTGACACGAGCTCTTGCAGAGAGACAAAGCAAACATAGCGAGCCAACACGAAGCAACGCGTCGCAATCAACACCGGAGAAGGCCGGGAAGAGGACATGGGGACCAACCATCGTCGGCGAGTGAGACTTCCCTTCTGACAAACAACAACAACCAACAAACCAACAATCAATCAAACCAAACAATCAGACAACGACCAAACGATGACAAAGGCCGTTCGAACGACAACGACAACCAAACAACAACAACAACAACAACAACAACAACAACAACAACAACAACATTGCTTTGATAACTTTTACAACAACGACGACGACGACGACGACGACGACGACGACGACAATCGAAGCACGACGCACGAACGAAAACGAACGAACGAACGAACGAACAAACGAACGAACGAACGAACGAACGAACGAACGAACGCACGAACGAACGAACGAAGTGTGTGCGTTGTGAGTCGGCACACGACGTTTCACTCCCACTCCCACTCCCACCGTCAGTCACTCAGTCACTCAGTCACTCAGTCACTCACTGAGTCCATCGTTCGTTCGTTCGTTCGTTCGAACACAGACAGTCATTGAGTGAGTGAGTGACTGTGAGTGAGTGAGTGACTGTGAGTGACTGTGAGTGAGAGGGAGTGAGTGAGTGAGTGAAGTGACCGAACGCCGCCGTGAAACGACTGTTTGCCTGTCGCGCTCACTCCCACTGCCTCACTGCCTCACTCACTCACTGCCTCACAGTGTCATCCAGCTCACTCAGCTCAGCCGCCTTCACTCACTCACCCACTCACTCACTCACTGTGTCCGTCCTTCCTCCCACTCACTCACTCACTGTCCTTCGATTTTAAGCTTATTCCTCTTTATAGAATCATTTTCCTCACCTACAACAGTTTACTGTTATCATCGTCTTTTGGTTTTACATTGTATTGGCGTCGCTCTGCAGTTTGACTTTTGCAGCTTTCTGTCTCTCAAGAACGGAAGTGTACAGGTCAACGTGCGATGTAAGGGATGTACAGGTTCAGGGAGAGAGCGCGTCGGCGAGGCTGCGAGACGACACAACAACAACGACCCTGTGTCCTGTGTCTGTCGGCGACAAGCAAGGTCGGAGGCTATGATGTCATGATATCATGTTGTCATTGATGATCGAGCTGTCATTGATCATTGATGCAGGGGACAGGAGACGGGCTTTGTTTCGCGAAGCGTTCACGTTTTTGCCCCATTGATTAGTAGGTTCTCTTTCTTCACACACAAGTGATATGCAGACCGAAGCAGGATAAATTCGGTGGCCTGCTCTTGCCAGACGGCCGAACCGCATCCTGCGCTGGGATATTCATCAAGGGCACCGGTGTGAGCGGACGGAGTGTTTGTCGCAGTGCATGATAAGAACAAACGACTTTTGGTTGTAGTTGCAAGTAACATCAGTGTAATAAATAAAATAAAAAGTACTGAACGACCACTCAAAAGAGCTCCATTGAGATATGATCGTCTGCGTCCGAGTTGCACAAGCTGCGTTGAATGCTCAACGACGCGCACTTGAAGGGTTGGAACGGCTGTGGTGGGTGTCCACCGTACGATGACTCAAAGAACCGCGTTGGTGACCATTATCAGCACTAGCGGCGCGTGGTGAGTACGAATGGTAAGGAAAATTGTCACCCTGCGACCGAACAGACGAACTGGTTCCTGCACGACGCAATGGTGGGGGATCACCCGCATTCGACGCAGATGCTGCTCGAGAGTTTCGGATGGGCGGCAATTTGACAGTGTCTGCTCCGCCCATCGCGGTTGCAGCTCCATTGTTGGGATCTTGGACGCTTCTGCCAGTGAGACTTCGATGAATTTTTGCCGCCCGTGGCGACTCTCCGTCGAGTGCTAGAATGTGTTGCAGCGCCGTGTGGATGGCGAGCTGTAGTGGAGTTGGCAGTTTGGGCAGAGACCCGCCTTGGTGATTCGGCAGGGCCACAAACTTTGCCTGCATCTGCGCATTCGATCGCGGAGTGGACGGCGACACGAGAAGGTGCCGTATCGCGAGTAAGTCAGCAATTGTGTATATGCCAGCTGACTTCAGCGCCAATATATACGGCTTGGCCAACTGAAACGCAGTCTTGGACATTTCTTGTATCCGGCTCCGCCGGACATTCCAAGAGTCAGTGTGCCTGAGAATATCGACAGAATGCACGTTCCACACACTCAATATGTGCAACGCCATGTGCATAATAGCATCAAAACAACGCACCCGCCGGACTCGCTGTCCGCGTCCGTTAGCGTGGCCAAGGCAGCAAATGCGTTGTAAAATTGCTCCGAGGCTGGGAAGCCCAGTATCATCTGTTACAATGAAGGACACAGACGAAGTTGAGGAACAATAGATGTTGATCCAGCTGAGGTCAAATTTAGACAACTCACCTTCGCGTTCTGAGGGTCGTGGTGCTCGAAATTAGCATGCTGCCGCATCACCAAGTAAGTGAGTAATTTGTCGTGCGTTGAGGCGAGAAGAGTAGCTTTGAACGCTCGTGATGTTGTCTCTGACCGACGCGTCTCACGATCTGCCAAGTGAACGTTAATTCCGTGCTCCTGATCTAGTTTCAGGATCCAGCCATGCACAGTCCGCTCTGACGTTTTCTTCTGACGCACTCGATCGACGATGGGTGTGCTCGTGGAAGCTGGGGTCTCGTCTTTTGTTTGCCGCGTCTGAGGGCCCCACACCCGAATGGCACTGACAGCCTTGCCGACCGGAATCTTAAATTGCGCCACGAGTTTTTCGCGAAGAATGGCTGCCTTTTCCTGAGACAGTTCACCGTCAGCGATTCTCGCCTCCAACAAATTATCCAACACCTGGGTTCGCTGTTGCAGTTGGATTTCCATGGCCTTTGAGGCATCGCCATGGGAGTCGTTAGGCTCAACAATATCATCACGATCTTCAGCATCCGACTTTGCTTCGTGCACTGGCTTGGCGGTGGGTTCCGACACCTTCCTGCGAAGGTGAGCTTTGCCGACGCGAGTGTATGAGTCAGCGATGGTGTTGGCGTTTTTGTTGCGCACACGTCGCTTGAATATTGCCTAAGAGTGCCACATAAAACAGTCAATGTGAAGGTTCAGCCTGAGCCAGACCAAAAATATCTTACCAAACATTCGTTTAGATTTTCAACTAATTCGGGCGCAAATCCCAATTCTGCGAAGTCGACGTCCAACGCATCACCGATGGCGTGGATGTTGTGCTCGCGCAGTACGTCTTCATATTGCTTTACTCTTTCGCGCAATATTTGCTCATCGCGAACCTGGTCAGGTCACAGAATAAGCGCATATGGAGCGAGTACGCCAGCGATGAACGGTGGTACCAACCTTCTTCAACGATGGAGGTTCGTGGAACCAGTTTTTTAACGCCTCGTCAAAACTCAAGCCCCCTTGCAGACGCGGCGGGTACGTTTTCATACAAGCGTACAGGAAAAGTCTTGACACCGGCTCCTCCATCGATTCCAGTTCGAATGGGGATGACACAGCTATATTGTTGGTCGACTTGGCCTGCACAAGTTCAACACCATCATGAGTACAGTCCAAAGAAAAGTTGAAGCTTCTGAACACAAAAACTGACCCAGCCACCCAACTTGATCGTGTACTTTTTGTAATTGGGGTCATACGGATCGACCGGAGGTACACGTTCAAGAGACGCCGGTACAGTAATGGGTTCGAGGCCTTTACTCGGATCGAAAGCGCTGTCCCCATGTCCTCCTCCTGCGGGTTTGCCAACACTTGCGTGGTCTGCGGACGGCCTAGGATTTCGTTCCACATGGGAAGGGCTGCCTGAAAATCCCGATGCGCGACCAAGCGTTCGCGTCCCACTCTTTCGGGACTTCTTCCTGGATTTCTTCGTTCTTGTCTTTGTAGAAATCGCCTTGCCTTGCTTCTGCAGCCACTTTGGACCTTTTTCTGTCCACTCATGGCGCTTTCCTCCCATCACTACATCTGGGTGGTTGGGTATGTTTGCATCAAGCATAACCTGGTTGCAGCAAAATGGTGCACGGTGATCGTACAGAACGACACACTTGGTGGGCATGCATTGCCAATCACCTCTCTCGCTTTCTTAAGCTCTTGCTCGCGAAAGCTCTTTGTGCGATTCTGCTCAGCAAGCTTCTGCTCATAATCGGCTCTCCATTTGACCAATGATCCGACAAACATTTCTGATGTTGTGTCCTCGTACTCGTTTCGCGCGTCCAGTTGTTTATATGTATCGTTGAGCTTGCCGAGCAACTTCCAAATGTCGCCCGAATCTTGATACTCCTCCAAGGGCGCTTTTAATGCACCATGCAAAGTTCGAGGCCTAATCGGAGCACAGAGCCCACATGGCGCGTCTTGTTCATTTTTTAATCACGCAATACTGCCTTGGGGCACAACACGTACCCAATGATGCTGAAAAATTTGCGGCGCCCAATTCGCCCGCGAACTACTTTTTGAATCAATGTTGCTTTGTGATTCAATCGAGCGAGCTTTGCAGCATTTTTCAAGCTCATCTGGGGCGTCATGGATGCACCATGAGTTGGAGAGCGGGGTCACAACCAGCGCAATGAAAGATCTGACACGCACCTGTTGAAGAAACCATTCGCGCTGTTGTAGCATATGTTGGTATTCCCAATACCTCCGTTGAAGTACCGTTGCCATTTTGCTCAAATGATGCTACATTCACGAGTCGTGTAAGAATGGTAAACGTGTTGACTGCCACGCGAGCTGAGATACAACACGCAAACGTACCTGCCGCGCCGATTCTTTGAAGCCCGGAATCAAAGCAGCAATGCGTCTTCCTCGGAATATTTTTTGTATCGTTGTCGCGGCATTATGGATGGTATTGTATTCACGAACAAGCTTCAGTTTGCGAACCATTCGCCGCGCCATGACACCTCTATACCACGCTGTGATCTTGTCTACTTTGATATTTTGCTTGTGCCCTTTCATCGCTTTAATGGCATTGTACCTGGCAATGGAACACAACGTGAGCTCGAACCAATGATGGGGGTCTTCTTGGCTGTGTGCTATACACGTACCACAGCTCTAATTGGCGCCCATTACGTCGACTGCGCCTACGAAGCCGTTGCATTTTGATGACGACATCTCCTCGAACCCAAGCATCTGTAGCATTAATCAATTTCCACGTTTAGGATTTCAATGACCGAGTCCGTGCCTTGACTACTGCAACACACCTAAACATTGAAGCTCATTCCGAGCAGTCAGGAACTTCTCCTCTTCTTCCTCGATGTTATCAAGTAGTTGCAGTTGCCATTGATTCTTCGTCATTCTTTGATTGACACCATGTTTCAAGGGCGAGTCTGTGTATTCGACAGAGCGGCCAGCTCCTCCCTTGCCGCTCGCAACGTGCCGGACGTAGAATGTGTTCTTAGACTGAACATGAAAAGCCCGACGGTCAGTGGTGGCTCAATGCGGAACGAGCAACGTGACGATAAGAGACGTACTTGTAGTTGCTTCATCATATCCCGGAGCTTTTGCCCACTCTCTTTCACTGTTGCGTCCAAAATCTGACAGCAAAAGGCAACATGGTGAAGGCACTTCTCTTGCTTCAAGCCTTCAAACACCAATCACCAACCTTTCGCCGTGCGTGGAAAGCCTTGACAAGTTGGTCACGCGTGTGAGTCTTGCTAGGCGCAGGACGCTCATTACCGTCAGCATCCAGTTTTGCTTTGGCCTGAGGAGCGCCAATGGCGGCCATCTGGTCATCGCCACTTGTTCCACTGTAAATCAAGGACCGCGTCGTTCCTTTGCGATCCACTTTGTTGTCAACCCACAGGAAATACTTGTCACCACCGGTGAGCTCACCGGTTTCTTCATTGGGACCAAAGAATGCTCTGTGATGCGTGCGCTCAAGGATCAGTTGCTTCTCAATTTTACACCGCAACTTTCCAGCTCGCCCATATCGCTACAAACAACACCATACGCTCAGCAACACCTCAACGCCATCGGCAAGTCATTGTTCAGTCATACCTGCAAATGATAAATGTTTCTCAAGCAATGTTCGCATTGCCCACAACGTGGCCGCTTCTCGTTCGCATCTTCAAGCGATGCATCTCGTCGCTTCGTTTCATAGTGGGCCTGATACCTGCCGTGATCAGTGAGATTTAGCTGTGTGCAGATACCCACGCAGACACAGTCGCGGGTAATCTTACATCATTTGCCACTTGTCAAGTTCGTCTTGGTCGACTTGGCTGCAGTCAGCTCCTGCGGCGCGCAATTCGTCAAGAAGGTTGAAAGTTTGCTTCCGGAACGCCTGCAGCCATTCATCAATACAGCAGCTCATTGTGTGCGCTTGACCCAACACCGCGGCACACAGCGCAAGCATACCGTTGCTATGGCAGACTCGCCATCGTTCATACAAATATTGAGGTCAGCCTTCTTCATGATCAACATCTTTAGCACTTTCATGCTGCCCTTAGCCGCAGCCAAGTGGAGAGGCGTCGCTCCGTCACTCATTTGTTGATTGACATCCGCGCGGTGCAAGATGAGTTGGCGCAGCATTTCAATGTTCTCGCTGTCGATGATCAAATGTATCGGTGCAAGGCCATCCTCATCTTCGGCCTGTCGAGGGTTTCAAACGAGGCATTGACAATCTCAACGGTGGAATATATATTTCTGAAGAGGTGCAAAACGACAGGACGAACCTTGTTGGGATCTGCTTTCGCGTCGAGCAACACTTGGGCGATATCGAACTGATCGGCATCCAGGCACTGATTAAGGGCGGTGGCACCGTTTCCAAGTTCTGCATCAGGGTCGGACTTCAAGCGGATCAGGTCTCGAGCAACGCCATAGAGTTGGAGATGAAGCGCCATGTTCAGAGCGCGGGCGCCACGAGGCTCGGTACCATCCGTGTAAAAGTCCGTCGGAAGGGAACCCCATTGCGTAACGATGTTCAAATCGGCACCGGCGTGCATGAGTTGGTACGCACATTTTTGTTGGCGCCGACCTAAAGCTGAATGTAGGGCGGCTCCTGTCCACCCATTGGTGGCATTGACAGATGCTTTTGCTTCAAGCAGCAAATCTATTGCTTCTTTGTATCCCATGTGGGCCGCACGGTGCAGTGGCGTGTTGCCCAAGTAGTCGGCAGCGTTGACTGCGTCCAGCACGTCGTCGGCATTCAGTAACACGCGAAGCAGATCCGTTCGGCGCGCATTGATCACGTTCTCTATCGGGGTTTGGCGTTCCGCGCTCGTTGCCCCATGGTAAGGCGAGTAATCATTTCGAGTGTTCACCAACGCCCCCATGTCAATAAGGGTTTCAATGACGTCAACGTGCTTCGATTTGACAGCCGCATGCAATGCTGTGGTCTTCCACCGGTCCTACGCATGACATAAGACGGCACAAGCACGTGTGACATTGTGGGCAGCGACGCCACACGCAATGAACACAGAGGGGCGTGTACCTGCGTGTTAATTCGTGCGCCGCCATTACAAAGAGCTGCAACGATGTCCTTGTACCCCTTGGACGCAGCCATGAAGAGGGCTGATCGTCGTTGGGCATCAACGACTTCAAGATTGGCACCGTATCGTATTAAGTGCTGGACGACCTTGAAATTGCCATACTTGCTGGCGAGGAGAAGGGCCGTGGATCCATGTTCGTGTTGGCCCCCCATAACATTTTCTGGCTCAGCTCCGTTTTCTAACAGCAATTCCGCGAGTTCCTAAACGTATCGCACGCAACAACAGCACATGAGTGGTGATGCAACATACCACCGGCACCACGACGGGAGCAGGCTACGACAATGTGCTGCTGGCTTACCGGCGCAAAGCCTTTCTTAGCCGCAAGGTGAAGCGCACTCATTTTATTTTCCGGCAACACAACTTCAGCGTTTCCCTTCATGGTCAACAGCAACCGAAGAGTGTCAATGTCTTCGGTCTCAACAGCGTGCCAGACCGGTGTTTTATGATCATTCGGCACGACGTTGGGATCGGCTCCAAAAGCCAGAAGCAATAGAATACACTCTAGGTCACCAGTTTCCACTGCGTACACCAGCGGTGTCAACCCTAATTCGTCGAGAGTGTCAACCCGTGCCTTGGCCCCCAAGAGAAGACCCAGGCCAAATAGATCGGCATTGCGCGCAACGAAGTGAATGGCACTGGTACCTTCCCTGAGAGAAACGTTGATGCGCGCCGCCGTCCAAGGACTGTCGACTGGTTCAACGGAGTTCTCAAATACTTGCCTCATTTCTTTCAGAAGTGGTACTGGGAGGGTCAAAGCTTCTTGTCTCATTTTCTCATCATTCGACAACGGATCCAAAGCACTGGCAACAAAAGAATGCACCGGAGCAGTGCGGATCGTGTATCGCATGAGCATTTCTACCACTTTGTGGGCCGCAGGAGTCTGGCTCTGAATGGTCGCCAGCAGTGCCGAACAACCATCTTTCGCACGAGCATTTACAAACGCTTCGTGAGACAGAAGGAAATGGACAACTTTCACGTGGCCGTTGGAGCATGCCTCCATGAGGGGAGTTATACCGAGCTCGTTCGTTCGGTCGACAGCTTGCTGGCGTCGATGTAGCAAATATTTCACGATTTCCAAATACCCGCCTCGAGCTGCGTAGTGCATGGGTGTCATACCGTCGTTGGCTTGATGAAGGATATTTGAAGCTCCATTTACGAGTGCGTGGACTATTTTGGTGTGGCCGATGATACAGGCGAGACACAGCGGCGTACGGCCGTACTTGTCAACAGCATCTGCTAAAGCCCGCCTGTATGTCAGGCACTTGTACACGCCTTCTAAGTCACCACTCCATGCCGCCCGCAGAATGTCTTCCTCAAAATATTCCGGTTCTATTTCCTCATCCTTCTCCTCCGAGGCGCCGTCGCCACCTTCGCCACCTTCGCCATTGTCAGCCGAGGTTTCCGCGATCGTGTCGAGCGCGGAATCGAGACCCTGTTGTGCGTCTGGCTGCTCTGCTTCGGAGTCTGTGACGTCAGTGACGGCGATATCTTCAACGACTGGTGGACTTGGGACTCCAAAATCTTCAATAAACAGCGCGAGCGCAAGTCGCACGACCAGCACTTTGCTGAGTCCATCAGACGAGATTCCCTTCGCCTCGAGTTGATTGCGGAGGTCTTTGGCTCGAAGCTTTTTGAGGCTCTTTAGTATCTGAGAATATTCGGCGTTGTCAGCGAGCCACGCGCTGTCTACGGACTCAACTTGCTCAGCGAGAGTGCTCATTGCGCACGCCTGACTGCTACAACTCACATTGCTGGACTGGCCTCATGTTCACATTATGACGTGAGATTGCTCACGGCCGCACTGGCCGTCACAATACACATTGTTTAATTGTCCAGCACGTACAAAAAAATCTGGGGCGGAAAAAAAACAACGAACGTGCTCTCGTTTCAACTTGTCGTTCTACCCGTCGTGTTGCGTCCCCTTTCTTCAGGCCAATCCCAAGTCGGCCTTCGCCAACCAGCCGCCGCCAGTCGAGCCCCAGTCCAATGCGATCCACGTCGCCGCGTCCATTGTTCTGCCGTTGGCTGACCCGCCTTCTTTTCTTCCGTGTGTTGATGGTTGGCGACCGGCGACCTCTCGACGCTCAACTCTCGACTCTCCGCTGACACCAATAAGCACACGACCACAACAACGACGACCACAACGAGAATCTGACCACGACGATGAATGACACCGACGACCCACCAACCACCATCAAACGTCCAGCGACTTTGACGCTGAGGCCGAGGCTGAGGCTGAGGCTGAGGCCGAGGCTGAGGCTGATAACGGACGGACGAACGACGAACAATGAACGACGACGAACAGACGAAAGACGACGTCGAACGAATGACGAACAACGACGAACGACGAGTCGACGACCGAATGATGAACGGCGAACGACGTTTCCCGTTTCCTGTTTCCTGACGTTTCTTTAGTTTGCAGGTTCCTATTTCACGCGGCACGAGAACCAAATCACAGATCACAGATCACAGATCACAGAGCACGGCACGGCCCTCCTTTCCCCTTTCCCAGTCAGTCAGTCAGTCAGCTCACTCACTCACTCACTCACTCACCGTCGCTCACTGTCAACACTCATTCATTCACTCACTCACACTGACTGAGTAGTCTAAGGAAGGAGCGGTGAGTAATTGATCAATCATTCAGCTGAATGTCGCACTCACTCACTCACTCACCGTCGAAGTCACAGTCGAAGTCACAGTTCACAGTTCACAGTCACTCACTCACTTTACTCACTCACTCACTCACTCACTCAGTCGGTGGTTTGGTTTGAATCACTCACTCACTCACTTTCACTCACTTTCACTCGCTTCCACTCTCAGTTCACTCTCAGTTCACTCTCAGTTCACTCTCAGTTCACTCTTTCTTTCTTTCTTCACAGTTCGTTCGTTTGTGCACTCACTCTCACTCTCACTCTCACTCTCACTCTCACTCTCACTCTCAGTCAGTCATTTGATGGACCCACCGATAAACGAACAAAGTGCAGTGCAGAGTGCAGAGTGTGGACAGCCAGACAGCAACCGCGCAGAAACTTCGTAGCCGTTCGCTTGGTTTGTTTGTTCGTTCCTTCCTTCCTTCCTTTCTCCTTCGTTCGTTCGTTCGTTCGCTTGCTTGCTTGCTTGCTTGCTTGCTGGAACTTGCACTTGCATTCGTTCGTTCGTTCGTGCGTTCGTTCGTGCGTTCATTCGTTCATTCATTCGGTGGTTTTCTATTTTGATTGACTATGCTCCATACATTCTGCACCCCCTTGCCTGCACCGACCCGCCGTCGTGCTCGTACAGATAGCAACGGCGATACTCAAGGAGGGTGGTACGACATGATACTCGAGTACGATACGGGAACAGCAGCGCACGACTCGCTTCGAGGTTCGAGCTGCTTTCTGTCAATAGAGACCTTCAACAGCAGCAGCACTCGCACTGTAACGGCTAGAACCACAACCAGGCCGGCGTCGGAATTTGCCCTGAACGATGGATAGTTTGGACAGTGGAAATACTATGCCACTCGTCACCACTGTCCTGCTCTCGTGCGATA
>ENA-OWNT01002440-OWNT01002440.1-seawater-metagenome-genome-assembly--contig:-NODE-2440-length-19495-cov-4.497168_pt1 | contig 19495 bp, 2 predicted proteins | sample MGYA00238136_ERZ651165 | MGnify/ENA primary metagenome ERZ651165 (study PRJEB26861, sample SAMN08777766) | seawater metagenome | isolation source: coastal seawater | place: USA: Florida | collected...
GGGAAGCGGGAAGCGGGAAGCGGGAAGCGGGAAGCGGGAAGCGGGAAGCGGGAAGTGGGCAGTGGGAAATGATTTGGTATGGTTTGCAGATAGCGATTTTTTGTAGTGCTTGCACGGTTCTGCACACACATGGAAAGGCGCGAACTGCACGCAGCGCACGATGCGACGCCGACCTTGAGTTTGCGTGCAACGCCTTTGTGTTCGGTGTCTGAGGTTGCAAGTGAACGCCAATACTAGCACTTGCAACCCATGGCATACGTGGACGCTTTTGAACCAAGTCACGTACTGAGCTGGGGAAATCGCCGCGTGTCGCTCAACATCGTCGCCGGCAAACGCACCGAGCAGTGTTGCAGCGTCGCAGCATTGCAGCCGTGGCCGTCTGGAACAACTAAGCCTTTCTGCATGTATGTTGTGTTATGTTGTTCGTCGTCGTTGCGTGTGTTCGTCCTTGTTGCGTGTGTTCGTGTGTTTGTGTGTTCGTGTGTTCGTGTGTTTGTGTGGATGAGGTAGTTCCAAGTGCGCTTGACGGTGTGGACGTGTGGACGTGGGTGTGTGGCTGCGTGCTTGCGGCTGCGCGTGTGGCTGTGTAAGTGTGGACGCAAGGGGTCTAATCGCTGTGGATGGATTAGCTCTGTCCAGAGCTAATACCCACCCCTTGGCGGACGTGCGTGCGTATGCATGTGAGAATGGTAAACGTACAACATGCATGTACAGCTTCGCATAAATAAATGCAAGGACAGTTCTTGCTGCACGGTTTTAGCGTACACTGTACAGAAGAAGTGGACGGAGGGTTGCTCCGCCTCGGGCTGGCAATTGATCAGCTCGCTCAACGGCTACGACACTTTCTTGTTCCGCCTCGGGCTGGCAATCGATCAGCTGTGAGTGTCGTGTCTTCCCCCGAGGTTGGTCCCATCACAATGTATGTGTGCCTCAACATGCATGGACAGAATACAAACCGTTCTGGATTGTCATTGAGAGACAAAAGTGTCACCTCGCGTGGTATGTAAAGGGGAACCACGCCCATAATACTACCCGGCATGTCAATGGAGAGTCGTTGTTGGTATTCACAATACCCGGGTAGCCTCTGGACGATTTTTCATCGAGACTGGATGCTAATTGTTAGAGGTTTGCAAAAGTGGGGCTTAGGAATGGACACCTTTCGGGTCTCGAGGATGAATTAATCGGCTCCGGGCTGAGTTCGTGGACACGGACGTAAAGAATGTGGACGCGTACTTTCATTGTTGTCGCGCTGTGCCAGCAATGAACGAGGCGGGTTCAAAATGAAAGAAGAGAAACAAAAACAGTAGAGTTTTTGATTTTTTTGTGTTTCTAACTAATAATAACGCGACATGGCCACACGCTCACGTGCTTGGCAATCCGGCTTCGCAACCATGTCACAACAACTATAACTACGTTCGTGCGCTAAACCGGAACAATCTTTGACAGTGAAATGCCTCCACATAGCGTTTCGATTTCTAAAGCAAAGTGGCTGCCGGTGACACCACGGTTTTGGAAGATGAAGTGGAGGTCGATCCTTGTCCCGTTTGAATCAGCCTGTCGAGTTCGTCTTCCATGGCTTTGTCAGATTCAACCTGCAGCAGGACGTGCGACATTCGTTAGTGGCAGGCACAGCGCCACGAACCATGACGTCAACCATTACGGGCAACACAAGACGTCATGCGACGAGCATGAACGACTTACTTGTGGTATGGTGAGAACTAAGAGGCCACGGGTGGTTGCTGACTCGTAAACCTATACCGACAAGAATACAGCATCAACAAGGAAAAGCTACACAGCGGCGGCACACAGGGGTTGCAGAAACTACTTACCGCCAAACTGTTGGATTCACGTCGGGCACGTGCGAGTTTCCATTCCTTGCACGGATGCAACTGGATCACGAGGTACGGACCGTGCTGGTCACTGCTCCTGTTTCTCAATGCGGCCGAAGCTCCAGAACGGAAATTCGCAGAGATAACGTTCGGAGAAAGTACGGCGGCGTGAAAGGCTTCCTGCTTTGGCTGCGGCAATGCATCAAACACGCGCCAGAAGCACTGTATTGCGGGATGCAAGACGTGTGTGCGCGGATTTGAGTATGCACACATGTCCGCGAAGCTCATTGGGTGTTGCTGCAAACCTGAAGCTATCTTTCGATGCCATGCAGACCCAAACTGTGCGTGCGTCTGTGCGACACCTTCTGGTGGTGTCACCTGCCGCTGCTCGGTGTTACCAGACGCAGAGGCAGTGGCACTGCCGTCCGACTCGCCGACGAGCGACCTCGCGGATGGCTCAGACGGCGATTGTGCGTCCATGGATGCTGATGAAGAACAGTTTTGCGTCGTGATCAAGTCACGCAATTCTGCCCACGTGAACAGAGCAAGCCCTTGCTCTGGAATAATTTCATACAAGCCCCTGCGCACGGCCGCGATGTGTGTCACACCTTCTTCAATGCGAGCTTTCTCGATCAATTCGGCATATTTTGGCGCCGTTTCGAAGGAGAGAGACAACGTGTCACTCAGACAGATAGTCTGCCCGATACTGTTTCGACACGCCAAACCACCATGCGTCGCCACTGCAGCTTCTCCCAATACTGGGTCGGCAGAAAAAAAAGACCCAAAGTTAGCTTGTGTCACACCAATTGTCGAGAGGTTCTTCAACCGCTCAACTGTCGTGACACACGCGGGGTCAACGACCCTGATGTCATCTAATGACACTCGTTCATTCACGAGATGCTTCCAGAACTGCGGTGCCATCCTGGGCAGTGGCAGTGGGATTCCTGACAGGATTGACATGCCCATGAGCCTACCCAGGAACTTGAACGAACCGAGGCGCGGATGGAGATGAGTTAGTTTGTCGCGCAGTGATGAGTTGACCATGGCGAAATCTTTCGGTCGGTCCACGAGGGTCGAACCGACCAGGGTGTCGCGGGTTCCGTGGACGGGCAACAACAATGGCTCTTGATGGGACATCATTTCGGAACAAATCGACGCGAAGAAGTACCGAAGGGCGATGGCGCCTGACGCCCGCAACGGACCGTTTGCACTGGCAAATGAAGCGTTGTCGCTTGCTCGAGTGCCGCCAGTCCGCCCCCCGGCGCACACATCGCAACCATCACGCCAGTTGAAGTGCACCTCAAACGACGTTCGTTTTGCATACGGAAACGAGTGTGCCAGGTCGAAGCTTGAGTCTGCGATGTTTGCTTCACTCTGGCCTGCGGTCGAGTTGTGGGCTTCACCATTAGTAACGGACGCATCGCGGTCAGTTTGCAGAATGGCACTTGTCCCACAACAATCTAGACCCCGAATTCTGCTTGCTGGACAGTTCATGATGCGAATTCGCGAGTTGTGGAATCCTGACGACTTCGCACGGCAATTGTCGTCCTGCCCGTTGCCATTCGCGACGGATAACAACTGCAGAGAAGCGACGTTGAGGTGACACAACAACGAGTGGACTTCCGTTGCTTGGTTGGACATTTTGGGGACGAAATCCGAGGGTGCCCCGTCCTCATCTGCTGTATGAGATGGCTGGGACAGAGTTTCTGCGACTTTCAAGACAAAGTTGTGTCGGAGGCGTGCTTCGCTGGAAAGAACCCGCGATAAAAACTTCAGTTTGGTCGACGTGAACAAGAGACTGCGATTCAAATATACCGCTTTGGACGGGTGGTGGAAGAGGTCCGCGGCTGTGATGGCGACTCCATGAACGGCATCGCATCCAGGTGCATCAATAGACACTCTGGCGGATTGCAAACTGCGCTTTGACCGGTGGAAGTCCAACATTGGACTAACAAACTCCGTAACTTGATTAAACTCAACCAGGGCAGCCGCGTGCGCGAAGACTGTGTGCCGCAACGTTTCAAACGGGGGAGGCGCCGAGGAAGACGACAGCTTCGTCGACGAAGTCCACAGTGATCTGAGCTTTTGATCAGACAACGCACTCTGAAATCCGTACAAGTCATCGACATCAAAATGATAGTGCCATCTATGGCCTTCCAAGGCTGACTTCGTTTGTAGCGTAGGTGCGTCCTTCATTTGCGAGACGAACTTGTTGATGACTTCAACAAGATGGGCATCTAGGAATGAAGAAATCTCCGAACTGTGCCACTCGTGCAGTCGAGCAAAGTCAAGATACTGCAGTGCTACTCCACAACCGTCGTGTGGCAGGGTTGAGGGAGAGACGCTCAGCTCTGCATCGACCGCTTCGTTTGATTCCTGTTTTGGGTCTTGATCGAACTCTTGACGCGGGGCGGATAACTCATCGTGAACGCGCGTAGCCTTAGCTGGATTCGTGGCGACATCAACAACAGAACCGGAGGTCGCTGACAGCGCGTCGTCGGCAGCTAGAACTACTGCATGGTTTGTGGAAGGTTCGAGCTCAGCGCCCTCATCATCAGACGGCGCGTCGGAGAAGCGCTGCGTGGCTGTGGCATCTTCGTCGAAGTTGGCCATTCCCCACAACAGATTTTGGTATTCGACACATTCACTTTTCGTCCACGGCAGTAAATCTTTGTACACATGGCAGTCATGTTGTTGCGAGTCTGGTGGCGAAGAGGAGTTCACATCCGCACCAATGAGAGCAGGTGGACCATCGCTCGGCTCGCAGCCAACTTCTGTTTCAAAATCATTGACATTGACCGTGTCGTTGAATTTGTACCACAGGAAACCATCAGAAACTCCAATGACACTCACAATACCATTGGCGGTCGGAATTTTAGCTCCGCACGGAAGGCCAAACAGAGCACAGTGCGGGAGCGACAAATCTAGCAACTGTCCTTGCCGGGACCATCCCCGCTTGGTGTGGCCGCTGAGCAGCAAGCGGTATTTGTTGGCCATGGACAGAGTAGCATCGCCGAGCATTGTGGCTCCGTTTTGTTGGAGCCAAGAGTTGACTTTGGTGCGCCGTGGCACAGCACGCGTGTCTGCAATGAAATTTGGCATCTTACTTGCGTCTGCATGGTCATCTGCGAATGCGTTGCCAACCGCAATCCCAAACCGAGGTGCCAGCAGCGACAATGACAGGTGGGACAAGATTCGGACTGATTCAAGGCGGCGGTCCGCCACCGAACCATCGTAAAACCGCCCACATGAAGCGGTATATCGGGCTGGAACGATTGTTACAGCGTCACTTTTGTTGTAAAGAGCGACAGCAGGAAACCTACACACAACAAGTTGGGTGATTATCACAGTCGACCAGATTCCTCGTTCGTCATGTCACCGGCAACAAAAACGTACAAGCGGAGTCCTTGCAAATTGCGAACAGCTACCCCGAGTGGCAGACCATTCAAGAAGAACTCCAACGTGCCCTTGTCCATGTCGAGTTGAACACCAACTGTGTCGTCCTTGCGGAAGTAATTGCCATAATTGCGTACTTTGGATTTATTGTACCTTAGGATTGCAAGTAGACCGAGCCATTGAAAAAGTGTCAGCAACGAAACCAACTAAAAGTGAAAAAGATCACTGATGATCGTACCATATCGCTTTGTTGGCAAGATATCCCCAACTGTACCGATTGCTTCCCACATAGTTTTCGATCAATCCTCGCGAGGTGGAAACACCAATGAAAATATTCTTCGACACGCATTTGTCAATTCGAATGTACCACCTGGTACAGACGCGGCGAACGAAGGCGGTTACAACTATATTGCGTTGGCAACATGAATGAACAGGCTCATGCACTACATACCGATGACATCCGGATGTGAAAGCGATGTTCCCATGCACAGTGTTCCATTTTTTGTTCACCTTGTTGCTCACTGTCATGCATTGTGGGCCAAGACTCAAATTTGAGCCGCAGGCCGTTCGACTGAAACATAACGACCTGAATCAAGGCAACACCAGTGAGTACACAATATGCATCGTTGAAATGTAATGGGATTTCGGGAACGAACATCTCGGTTCTTTGGTCAATGTACGTGCTTCGGCCGTAGCATACAATAATTCGATCATCTTGCAAGTTTTGTAGCCGCGCCGCAATGCGAACCTTTCATAGCAACAAGAACAAGGTCAGAAATGCTGTCAATATCATGTCAACTCAAGCATCTACTCCCACGCACTTTGTACGCCTCGCCGGGTTCAAGTCCAAATATTGTAAACTGTGACGGATTATCGGCAGAACTACACAACAAAAAGTCGACAACTCAAACAAGGAGACTGTGGCGAACCTGCGTATGTAGAGCATGCGCATGTACAAACCTGGAGAACACGGTGGCAAATGAGCCTGGTTGAAAGGCGGCTTTCGTATCGCCAATCGATAACGTGGAGCATGCCATGACTTGCACATCATACGACACCGCACGCCACCGCAACTGCAGCCATTGCAAAAACTCGTCGGGTTTTGCTTCGCACTTTTGGGTGGTGGGACGATCACTTTCAAGGTCGCGACCTGCAGTTTCTGCGCACGAAGGACAGAGCGTACCGAGTATACCACCACATGATGACGTTTGACTAAACAGCGACCAAGAAACCGTTACGGTCTCAGCTGTGATCTCGACCACACAAAGAGTTGGCGCCCAAGGAATCGCATCAACGCTGTCAAACGGTGTAGAGTCCGCACTGTTTACGGGAGAGTCAAGCTTACGCGACAACACGCCAGATTCTTCAGCACTGCTGGGAGTGGCATGAATTGAAGTTGCGTCAACGGATTCAGAGGAACATTCCGTCTTGTGATGAGCCTCGACTTGTGACCTTAAGATGTTGACACGGGTGAGCAAAGCGGTCAAATTTGACAAGAAATGTGATGAAACGACGCGGTAGTTGCTGTCCTGGGAAGTCTGAAGTAACTCACGCCGATGGCGTGAAAAGAAAATAGATTTCACGTTGAACATGTCAAAGCTGTGGAGGTATGTCTCGGCCAACAAAATGGGCTCATTACTGGTATCCTCGCTGACCTCCCCTGCACCTTGCACGTGTGTTGTCTGAGTGCAAAATGGAAGGACAGATCGCGTCAAATGCATGTTGCTCAGGTACTCGACCATTCTGAGGGCCGAACTGCATGCCGCATCTTTGATTAACAAGTTTTCGGTTTGTGTCATCACGGAGAGAATCGATCGGAAATTTTGAATTTGCAAGGCTGCAAGTTCAACACTGAGCCAAGTCTGCAAGTCAGTTGCCTGGTTCACTCCCACATCGCGGTTCAAAATGATACGCTTGTCGCGCAGAGCAGCGTCTGCAACCTCAAAGTACATGCTTCGTCCGCTGCCGGGACTTGCGAACACAACCTTTGTCGATCCGGCGAGGTCAGCATGGGACAGAATGGACATATTGAATTCAGTGATTGAATGAAGCTCAGACAGGAACGTGCTCCACGCCCAAACTGCCCACTCCACAGGAGGGACCCTAGTGTCGCTATTTCCCTGGATGTTGCTCGACAATGCCTGGCGCAGCGCGAGGTCGTAGTCATCTGAATCGATATCATCGCGACTCCCGATTTTGCTCGTCCCGCACACAAACGTGGCTGCGTGGAACATCTCAACACATTCTGACATAGTGGGTGTCACTGCGTCTCGGAAGCAAATCTTCCAACGGTGATCACGAAGTTTGCGATTTTGTGCTACCATGGTGAACACCGAGAAGACTTGTGACAATAAAGATGTGCAGAAGGCAGGCACGAAACACTCCACATGTGTCGCATCATCACCGCGTTGGTTTCCAGCCAGTGCTACAGATTGCCGAATCGAGAGGCGAAGAATGTGGCCTAAGTCGTCGGTAGTACTGTTGTCGCTCAAGTTCATGGCACCACCACCGAGATCATCAGACACAGCAATCTCCCGCACTAGCGTTTGCATGGCTGTAATGAGCAGAGACTGGACTTCAGCCGTGCCACTCTCAGTTGATCCGTCGTGTGATGCACGTGCTCCGTCTGGTGTCGATAGTAGTACTTCAATGAATGCATTCGTGGCATCTTGCCACGATAATGCATCGTCAAGTGCGGGCAGCGCATCCACGGCTGCTCCCACACGAATACTTTGAGCAATGCATTTGACGATATTTCTGAAGCCAGCTTCGGCCTGCGCCCGGGCCGCAATAGCCTCGACCACCGTCGACAGAATCTGAAGTTGTGCCACAGATGAAGATGATACAATTGTCCGAAACGCATTCATGAACGCAGCAGCTCCGTAACTTCGGGCCTCCCAATTCTGCTGCGCGGCCGTTGGCATATTGTCGCTGTGGATGTGGTTTTGGGAGCCCGAGGTTTCTACGTTCGCGCGTGCCTCGGCAGCATTTGAAAGATTGCGAATGGTATCTTGGGGCTCGATGACAGTTTGATTCATGAATGTTGCATTTGGGCTTGTGGTAGCCCCCGCAACAGAGGCGGAAGCATTGATTGACCGCAACCGGCTCGATGCAGAACTGTGATGCACCCAGGATGCACTCTGAGACAGCAACTGATGGGTTGTTGGGTCAACCCCATAAGGTTCGACAGGCTGTGCTAATTGTTGCAGTACATCCGAGATTTGGGCTGCACTCGCGCCCACAAAACCTTCCTTGTCGCCATGATGTGGGTGGTCTGCACCGCTGTGACTATACGTATGCTCTAGAGCCGACAACAGAGCTGCCGTGTGAACGTCTGCAACAAAATAAGTGTTTGAATAGTATTCGGTCATGGTTTCGCCTTGCCCGACACTCTCAGATTCGTTGTCCCATGCGTCAGTGAACTCGGAGCTCGTCGACGATGTCGACGATTGAGACGAACTGCGGGACCGTGCTTGTAGAAGATGGTCACTGGCGTCGTTGACTTCATCCTGCAACAGCAGAGGCTCTAGTTTGGTTTCAGTTGTCACCGCAGCATTGCTGCTCGTGTCCCTCTGCTCCACCAAAGTGGAAGAGTCCATAGCATATGTGGCTTCTCCAGTGGCCATCGTGTCATCCATTTTGTCACGGCTGCCGCCACTCGCTTCCGTCTCCGCTAATCGGAGTTGCTCAAACATCCACGAAATAGCAAGAGATTGATTATTCAACAAAGCGGATTTCGTGGAAGCGAGCGCGCACAGATGTGGTGGAAACCCAACGGCTCTCATTTCAGCAATAAATTTCTTTCGCAGGTCCGCGCTGTCTTCGGGCGTCGCGTCAGTCGCAGCACTGTCATCCTCCTTCGACTCGCGTTCAACTTCTCGTCCTTCAAACTTAGACTCAAAGACTTCAGTTTCACGCATAGCGGTGCTGTCATGTCCCGTGGCCTTCGAAACAGGACGCGAAATCTGCTGTGTAAAATGGCTTTCCGCATTTTGAATGAGAACACTGATGGCTTCCGAAATCCCGTATGAACTTGCTCGTTGATGCTGAGCATTTCGGCTTTGATCAAGCGGTGCGTTTTCGCTGCTTGCTCCTTGTGCGTGAAGCGTACTCTTACTGCCCACGTCGTCTGGCACCGCTTGCCCACTGGCTTGCGCAGCCAGAATTAGTGGCTTCCACAAACTATGACGTTGTCGCACAATATCGACAGCCCTGGCAGTGGTGTTTGCATCCTCTGCGTTGCTCCTTCTTGTGGGCGGAAACTGGAACGCAGTTTCGCCAAAATTGAACGATACTGCTTGGCCGAGATTTAGCGATACAGCAGGATGAAGGACACCAGCAACTTGAATGTTGGCGAACGCAACGCCGAGGTGTTCTCCATTGCAAAAAAACGATATCCATGTTGCAGGTTTACCTTGTTGCGGCGAGGAACCTTCTTCTTCCTTCACGTCTCGCGTGCTACTTTCGCTGGACCCTGATCCTAAATCTACCATGCATCCAATGACGTCACCCACATTCCACCTCTGGCCATATGTCGTTGCATTTCCATTCCATTTCTTGCACCGCAAGCCGTCAAAGGCCCAGCTGTGTGAGTGGTCCCCAACGCCTCGTCCGCGTCGAGAGTGACCATTGTAGAGCTTGTCCGCCCATCCTATTTGCATCAAACCCGGAGACAGTATAGTGACTTCGTAGTACCAACAACCGGATCCCGGGAACAAGCCCAAATTTTCGCACCACGCTGTCGGAAAGTTGGACAGTGCTGTCAGCGATAGTTTATGCACATCCATTTTCCCGGATAACACACGAAATTTCACCATCGTTCGCTCTAACAAAACGCTGCGGCTGCGATCTTCATCATCTTTGACATTGTCAACTGATCCTTCCAGTCGCGACAACTGCAACTGTTGTCGACGATGTGACAATATCTCTCGCATTGCAGCCACGAGGCAGCATATCACATCTGTCTTCGTGCGGCTTGATAGCTTGTTCACAACGTGGGCAAAATGCGCCCTGAAGGTGGACAGAAAAGTCGTAGCGGCGGCATATTGCGTGCCGTGGAATATTGATTTTTGCCTCTCAACCACGTCGTCATAAGATGGTTTCACAAGCAACAAAATATGCGGAAGCAAGCCACGTTTCAGCAGCTCAACCAATCCCGGTGCCGAACACGACTGACCAAAAGTATTCCTGCAGAAAGTATCGTCTGCAATCAGTGAAAGCATCGCTGCTAAACTGGCACTACGAACCCGCCCAAAGACGGATGCCGAAGACAGCACACTAGCACCATGCATAGATGTTGACTCCACAACTTTGTTATAAACCTGTTGCTTGCCGAAACATAGGCCAAACGCTTCAAGCAGAGCGGACACGCTAGCGTCGAATAGTGGCAGTGATTGCTTCTGAAGTGCAGGGCTAGTGGGGGTCTTGGTTGTTGCAGCCCCGACAATGAGCAATCGCTCCAGCGGGATTTGCAAAGCAACATATCGGGGGAGCAGTGAATGGTTTGTCCAAGCAGTTGCATCATTCGCTGCGCACTTTTCGCCACTTTGCGACCACACTCTGGCTGTGGGCGGAGTCTTCAGTACTCTCGGTACAGCTGACATTTCCACACAAACAGACACCAGCGCCACGTGATGTGGCGCATCCACCGCCACGACGCGACCCCGTAGTCCAGTGAAGGTAGAAATACACCGGTGGACATTGCAATTCGTTGATACCTCGCCTGCACGAGTCGCTTCAGAGGCGCCATAGTGATCGCAATGTCCTGGCAGAATTTGCACCAGGGTGCCAGTCGAAATTCTGTCACAATCCCCGGGTGATGTTAGTACCGTCAAGGCACTGAGGCACTGCGTCAGCTCTGTGTGTGAACCCGCCTCTGACGGATCGTCAATCATTCGTCGTACAAAGGGCTGCAATGAAGGGATACCCATCGACAACGTATTAATGCTGGCATCTCCTTGGTTGCACGGCAGTTCGAATGTTACCACGAGCTGTCGGAGCAAGCCCGACACAACGGCTCCAATGTGCGGCGCGTTGCGAGTGGCGCATCGTAACCACACTGGCTGCGCAAAATTGGATTGTGACAACACAAGGCTGCCATGCACACCGGAAATTACATTCTGAAGTCGACTACAAAATGCACGTGACCAAGACGGTAGTTGACTTGGTGCCAAACGGTCCATTTGCTGCGTGCTACGCCTTGCTTTGCACAGGGTGGAGAGCAGCACCATCGCAGCCTGTGCAGCTTGTGCGCTTTCAGAATAGCAAACGACGTCCAGCACACTCTTAGCGATGGCTTCGTCCAGAACTTCTGTGCAACGAGAGGATAGCGCAACAAGCTGAAGAGTGGCAAGCAGCATTCTGCAACATTCGTCTGCCACACAAACTTGAGATTCTGGGCCCAGAGAAAACAATCCTGAGATCATTGCTTTCGTTTCAACTTCATCCCGCATGCCCAACCAAAGTCGAGCACTTGCAATCTCGCTGCCCATCGAATCCGTGCTTGGAGCCAACCATGGGACGTTTGGGTCATTCGTCCAAGCACTAGGGCAAGAATGTGAGGCAGGTTTTGGGGCTGAGTCATCAGGACGCAGTACACTGCCTCCATCGTCACCAAAGCCGACCCAAATGCTTTCAACCGGCGACGCCAAGATGTCTGCCCCGTCTAAGGCTCTCACAACACTGTCAATATTCCTTCCGTCAACAAAGAAGGACAGATTACTTTGTTTATCGTGGGCGATCCATTGCACACAAATATGGTGCCAGCGGCTGGCACTGAGTCTTGCCGCATACGTGGTTGACACCAAGTGTAGGCGTTGTGCTGAGCGGACCGCGTGGACAACCTTTACGGAGCCGTTCCCCTCGAAATATACTTCCAGTTTGCAACTGCGTGATTGGACAAGGCAAATTCGTTTCCGCCTTGGATGGAGTGACTTCGCTGCAGTTTCCTCAGCCGCTTTATCGACCTCGTCTGAAAAAACTTCATTTCTTGGCCCTCTGTCTCCCCAGTCGTCATCAGAGCTCGACCGGCTCTCTCCGGGCTTTGACAACACAGTTTCAATCTCTTGTGGTGCAAACCGAAACCAAAATGCGACTGTTATTGACGGCGTTGTTGATGGCCCCAACTGCTTTGCATTTAACAATTCGACCAGTCCGTCGCAAAGGGGAACTCGGGAGCCAAGAGCACCTCGAAAATGCTTTGCATGCCGGACTACACTTCTTATTGACGTCCAACATTGACTACGAAAATGAAGAGCTTTACAAAGCCGCGCTAACTCGGACCGAAGCGCGACCAGCATTGGGATGTGTCCACTCGACGAAGAATTTACTGCTTGAAGATTTCCAGATTTGAGCAAGCATGCTGGTACGGTGTACTTCAGAATCTTCCAAGCAGCTCGCATGCTTTCCAGTTGCTGCCGTGCTTGATTGACGCGACGGATCCAGTCCCTTTCGCTGGCACTTGACAACTGGATATCTTGGAGCTTGAGTGGCGTGTCGAAGTGAAGGTCGACCACATTCCAATCCGATAGCACGAGTTGTTCGTTATACGGACTCCGGGCAGCAATGCTTCCCTTTTGGGGCGTTGCATCTGTCAAGCGAAGAACAGTGAAAAGTGTCCCAACCAACCGATGTCGTTGAACGTCTAATTGTGAAAGTGCGCTTTGAGCAGCTGTGTGAGACGGTTCTACTTTGATGTTTGCAAAAATTGGTGACAACGTACTCAGGGACTTGCGCGTTGCAGACAAATCGGCCGTTGGCACGCCGTCAAGTGATTCATGAGGCGACATGTGTGCATCTGTTGCCACAGCATGTGCCAAAGTCGACCGCTTGTCGCTGGGAAACCGCGTGCAGCCAAAGAGAGCGGAGTCGGTGTTGCCAACGGAAAATCCACGGGCATCGCGTATGCCATCCAGTAAAGTTGTAAATATCTCAAACTGGAGAGTGTGGTATGCTTCATCGTGTGCCACCTTTGTGCCCCTGCCCTCTGGAGTTGATGCGCGCGAATTTGGGCGGGAAGTGCCATCGGCAGGATCACGAGGTGTTGCTTCAAGCATGTTGATGAGCTCGTGCCACAATTGCGTGACGGACATCTCGAGAGGCGCTAGCTCGTTGGCACCGCAACCTTCCAAATCAGTGAACATTCCCGGCTGTGCCGAACAGCAAGAGTTATTGGCCCGACGCATCACGTTGTTTTGTTGGACAACTTCGTCAACCGTGGTTGTTGGCCTTTTCCTTGCCACGTTCCGACCGCTGGTGTGAATGCCAGCTCGTCGATGTGTAGGCAAGCGGACGCGACGTTTGTCGTCATTTCGTTGCCCGAGGCGTTCCAGCTGCGAACGACAGTGTCGCAACACATTGATTCTGGCAACGTTCGACTTGACAGCACTCAACAGGAATCGAAATAGTGTGAGGCCCTTTCGCCTCACGCTGACTCGCCGCTGCCGCAGAGCAAGCACTGACGGCACGTGTCTAGCATCTCCAGCGCCTAGGAGGAAGCCGACCAATGTGAGGGTTGACAAACGAACAATGCTGGGTGCATTATTGAGAGCTGTGGTTCCAGATGCGGTGCGGCTGTGCGTGTAGAATGCCGACGGGCCCAACGAAAACGAAGATGGGCTCCCAGCGCCTGGGGAACCCAATGGCGTGCTGGGACTTCTGGTGTGGGCTCCCGGACTTCCGAGAACGCCAAGGCTTCCTCTGCTAGACAAAATTGGGCTCTTTTGGCCGCTGTGTGCTCGCGACCCAAATTTATCAGGTCTGTAACCCAATCCTGTGTCAACCGCCGTCGTAGCGGAATTGTGTTGCACAGCAGTCTGCGAAGCCTGCCAGGTGCATACGGTCGAGAGCAGTGACTGCAGCGACTCCCAATTATTTGAAGGAAGGGACTCGGCGCGGAGCCATTTGCGCAGGTGCTGACTGATTGCAGCAGTTCTCTCGGGGTCTTGGAAATCTGAAACGTCGATGACGCATCTTGTATGTGTCATTGCAGTAATCATTTTGACGAGAAGCTTGCACTTCCCGACCATTCTCCAATGCAATTCGTTCCCGCTGTCATTCACTTTTTCGACGCTTGATGCACTTCCAGAGCGCTCTCGGCTGGGAGGGCCTCGTGATTCTACGAGCTCTGGCTGACTGACCGTAACTCCAGCGAAAGAAACATCGTTTGCACAACAACGTTTCAAGAACGTCACCATATGCTGGGCGGTACGCCAAACCTTGCCAAGCGATTTGGACAACTGTGCATTGTCATCCACTGTGCTCCCATGTTGCGGGGAGCCGAGGGCCTGTGAGGCAGTGGCCGGCCGCGCCGGTGAAGCTGCACTTCGTCGAGCAGACTTTGTGTGTGTACCCCCTGTAGATTCGGATCCGTCCATAACACCCAGTGCATCACAGAATTCCATCGCCTCATTTACCAACCTGCCGCCCTGCGAGAAGTCGATTGCCAACAACAATGCAACAATAGCCCTTCTTATGCTACCCCAAGATGAAGATTTCGCGTTACCACTCAAGGGAGAGTTGGTCCCACGCCTCTTGCTGCGAGGTTGTGAGCCAGGTGTTCCTGACTTCGGCGAATTTGCGTTCGGTGTTCTCACAAACGACGTCTCATTCACGGGAGTCACTCCTCGAACAGAAAATATTTGGTCAAGCAGCAACGCCGCGGTGCGTGAGGCACGCGAAGAAGCCACTTTGCTAAAGCGTCGACTCTCCGGCGTCAAGCTACGATCCTCGACCTCAAAGAAAAAGTTCAGGAAGTTGTTCACGGCGTCTCGGGTGGAGGGCGTAATCTCGGCAATACCGTCTGGCGATGTATTCGAGCGTGTTGTGTATGATTTACCAGCGCTCAATGCTGAAGATGGCCGGAAGAGTTGGACGGGCTTCAAAGATGCCCCAGTTGAAGGTCGAGGCGGTCGACCTGATGAAGATGCAGGGGATGTTGTGCTGGCGGTAGGGAGATGTTTTGGCGAAGTATCGCCTGTGTCAGCAGTGACTGGCTTGCCTTTTCGAGCACTGCGACTGCGACTGCGACTGCGACTGCGACCACTGGGCTTGGACCCAGCAACTCCCGCACCGTCTGCATCAGGCGTGTGATGCCGTTCTGAGCTTGGAATATTCCCTCTCTGTCCTTGAATTTGAATCGATAAATTGTCGCCGAAGAACAACGCCGTGTCGCTTTCTTTCCATGTTAAGACCTTGGCCAGATCGGTGCTGCCACTCAAGTCAACGACAGCTGCTTCTCGAGCGGCGACGTCATCAGCGTGCTGAAGCAGTTTGAATTTCGCAGCGACAGCCCGTCCCTCGGGATCCTTGCCACATACAAGCGCACTACTCAACAGCGGCTCCAGGTCTATCTCTGCTTGAGTCACAGTGGGCCCATTGACCACGACTGCGATGTATTTGCCAGACAAACCAGCGAGCGCATCAACGATACCACGAAGCCATTCAATGTGCTGCTCCAGGCGGTGCTGTAGTGCTGCAGTCGAAACGCTTGCTGGTGTTTCATGCGGCGTCCCGCGCTTCGCCGAAGGCTCACATGCCGCGAGAAGTTCACGGCACGAGCATGCGTGTACAAAAAGGTTGTCCGTAACAGTAGTCAACTTCATGAGAGAGGGCAACAGCGCAGACACGAATTTTCCAGATGTTCCACCGAGCTTGAAGCAACCAATTAATGTGAACAAAAGGCGATCCGCGAACGAGACCCGCAGTTTCGATTGCAGCGTCACAAATTGTTTGCAGAGGCGAATAGTCATACCTGCCATTCCATTCCGCTGCAGATTACGTTGTTGTGCAAGAATCAGCTCAAACGCCGCAACTGACCGAAGAAGAACTCGGCGGCTGTGAAGTCGGACACAGTCATCCAGGACCCCCACACTGCTGTGAGGGAGAGCAAAAGACGCAGTTTCCAGCGTGGTACTGCTTCGGTTTTGACGCGGCATCGGAGGCGTATCGCCATGACTACGGTATTCGGACCAAATGCTCAGCAGTTGTGTTTGCAATGCCTCTGCCAGTGCACTAAGCACCGGCCCGTTCCGGCGAAAAGATGGTAAGCACGCTTCAAATTGTTTCTCGGAAAACTGGGAGTTTTCCTTGACTTGACAGCTCTGATTGCAGTAATCTCGAAAGTTCAGCCAAATTCGTTCAAGGAGATCTTTCAAAATAATGCTCAGTTGAGACTTTCCGAAGTCATTCCCCGATACGAAGACGTGCCGAAGTAATGATGCAACTGCTTCTTCCTCTGACAATCTAGACAGGATGGCGCTGAGCATGATGGGATGTACTTTGTTCGATCGCATCATCAAGTGCAGCAGTAGATCACGACGAGCAGCGGGACTAGAGTAGAATACTTCGAAGCCGCAGCGGATGGTATTTGCCGACTCCTGGACCAGCAATTTCTGTCCGTCTGTGTACCTCATTTGCGCGGCCGGCAAAGAATCCTCAGAAGACACTGAGCCATCAGCAGAGTCACCTGCAATCACCCCTGTGCTGTCAAACGGCGCATCAACCATTCGTTGGAGCACGACGTGCAGCCGCGGAATTGCAGCTGACCACGAATCGTCAGTTGACAGCAGATCTGTTGCCTCACTTTCGTGGGAAAGTAAAGCCTTCAAATTTGCTTGTAGAATAAACAAACAACACATGACAATGTTCCATCGCATATTGGGTGGAAGATTGGAAGCTTGCATGGATGCCAGCTCCGGCATCGACACGGATTGGCCAGGTCCTTGCACTTCACCGTTGAGCTTGGAGTTTGAATCGCCAAGCTGTGATGTCGCTCGTGTCGGCGCACAAAACACAATGATATCGCACAAAATCTGTATCGAGCGAACGTGGCCGTCGACGCAGTAGGCTGCCCATGGCCTTGATTCAGAGGCTGGCTTCAACGGCGCTGCCCGAGCGGTAGGACTAAGAACCGCGGACTTGGGTGAAGAGCTGTTATGCTGCACGCTATCCTGCTGGGCGTGACGTGGGTTCATGGGAGCCAGCTTTTGAATGAGTGGTGCGTGCAACGAACTCAACTGACCAAGCAAAAGGAAGATGGTCTCAACTTGATGGAATACGTCACTACGATCACGAGTACTGCGTGCAATATACTCAGCAAAATCAAAAGCGGCGTCCACTGTGCCTTGCCCTGACGACAGAAATCGAGATTCAAACAGCGCTGCCGGAGAACGAAGGTTGCTTGTTGCCCTCGGATGTTGGCTTGACGTAGCTATTGATGACGGCCGATCAACTTTATCCGTTGAGTTGGCATCTTCTTTGAGAAGCACGATACTGTACTTGTCTCCGGCAGCGCAATGAATTGCGTGCTGTCCAGCGTTCTCAAGTTCCTGCACCTTTTTCGGAAGAAGTTGGTCTTCTTCATCTCCGTGGCCAAGACGGCCGCCATCTCCTTGCCCCCACGTAAACAATAGACCGGGCTCGCAAATTGCCATGGAATGTTCGCAGCCACCTTCGGCGTGGACTACCCGGTAGCCCTCGAGCGCCTTAACAACTTGGGGTTCGACAACGGCATCGCAGTTGCCGTGACCAAGCTTCCCGTGAAAACCAGCCCCCCAAGTGTAGAGCTTACCCCCTTCTGTGATGGCCATGGAGTGGTCCCAGCCGCAATGCACGCTAACGACTCGGATGTTATAGAATGCTCGCTCTATTTGGCGCGGCAATAGACACAACAGGTCAGGTGTGGGTGTAACTCCAAGAACCGGGGGTACAAATCCAGCTGATCGTTTGTCCCTGTAGCCAGCACCAAACGCAAAAACATCGCCCGCTAAAGTGCAAGCGAGCGTGTGTTCCCACCCGCCGGCCATATCGATGACAGTATACGCCTCAAAGGCGGATATGACGCGCGGTTCGCAAGCGTCAGTGCGGTTTCCCAATCCGCATTGACCCTGATTGTTTTTTCCCCACGCATAAGCCGCTCCTTGTGAGTCTATTGCTAAGCTGTGAGACGCACCACAGAAAATCTTCACTATTGTCCGCCCAGGTTGCTTCACTGGGCTCGAGGTGTGGTGTTTTGACTCTTCACCCGCCCCTGAAGATGCTGCTTGGGTCCCTTGGTTCATCACTCCAAAATCGACGAGCACAGGGATCGCCTGGTCTTCCACTGACCCGTTTCCCAGTCGCCCATTGGAACCGTTGCCCCAGGAAAACACCTTTCCTGCCCTGCTCAACGCAACTGTATGCCCCAAACCGCAGGCAATGTCACAAATATGTGTTTTGTTGGGAAGTAAAGTGACAAGCCGGGGAAGTTCTTCTTGCTGCGCGGAACCGTGACCCAAGCGAAAACGGTCACCGTTTCCCCATGAATATAGTTCACCTTCGCTGGAAATTGCGAGCGTGTGGGTCGAAAATGAAGCAACCGCAACAGTTGCAACGAACCGCAGCTGTTCTACCGCCGTGGGCTCCACTCGATTCACACGTTGCGCTCCCGCTGGAGCGCCAGAACCGGCAGCAGCGGCTGACGCCAAAGAGGTCGCACTGCGACCATGACCTAACTTACCGTAATCTTCTTTGCCGAACGTGTGCACGATACCGCTCTCAAATTTCCGGCGTGACATCGACGCAACATCAAGCCTGCACCAAACCCAGGTACACGGCAGCTGGTAAGCTACACAGCAAGGCAATTCAGCAAAGACGCCAGGTGTTCAGTGACTCACCACCAGGCAAATGTTGACGCTTTATCCTTGTTCCGCGGCGCGGTGGGTTGTTCCATGACGGCGACCGCGTCCTGCAGCTCCGCAATATACTCGTTGACACCGAAAGACGCCGACAAAGAGTCTCGGCCACCCCCGGGCGGCGTGTGGGTTGATTGAGCTACAAGTTTTGGGTGATCATCTATTGTTTGGAGCAAAGTTTGCAAAGCTTGCAGGATCGAGGAGAGTGTTCCTCGCTTCACTGCAATGCCAATCATGGATGCCAATGCTGAAAACGCCACATCCGCTGTCGGACGGTGCGGCGTTGTCGACACTGCACTGTCAAAATATTCCGACACAATGGATTGGAGCATGGCGCCAATGTTATCCACAACCTGGCCTTGCTCGACGAGACGTGCATCTGATTGACGACTAACTCCACTACTTTCAACCATCGCAATACGCTGCACCACGTCTGGCTCACAACACAGCCCCAGGGGAGGCACCCGTTGCAGCAAAACGGGCAACTGACGTACAAGGGCGCCCAAAATTTTCCCGTTGCCTTGATGTACCATCGTTTGAAGCAACTTGAGAAATAATTTCGTGCTGAGAACGTCGACAACGTTGTCGTCAGTATCGTGA
>ENA-OWNT01002443-OWNT01002443.1-seawater-metagenome-genome-assembly--contig:-NODE-2443-length-19474-cov-3.999794_pt1 | contig 19474 bp, 14 predicted proteins | sample MGYA00238136_ERZ651165 | MGnify/ENA primary metagenome ERZ651165 (study PRJEB26861, sample SAMN08777766) | seawater metagenome | isolation source: coastal seawater | place: USA: Florida | collected...
CTCACTCACTCACTCTTGACAGATCTACTCACGCACCCACCCACTCACGCACCCACCCACTCACCCACCCACCCACATGCCCACTGTCAGTCAGTCACAGTCACAGTCACAGTCACAGTCACTGCCAGACTGTGGCGAGACTGTTTTTGAAAGTACCCTCTCACTCACTCACTCACTCACTCACTCACTCACTCACACTCACTCACTCACACTCACTCACTCTCACTCACTCACTCACTCACTCTCACTCACTCACTCACTCACTCTCTCACTCACTCACTCACTCTCACTCACTCACTCTCACTCGCTCACTCACTCACTCACTCACTCATCAGTGTCGGCGTTACACGACCCACACACAACGCTCACTCCCACTCACAGTCTCGCTGACTGACTGGCTGACTGGCTGACTGCGGGTGACTGGGAGGGTTACACACCCGCCACCTCACTCGCCCACTCACACACACACACACACACACACACACACACACACACACTCACTCATTCACTCGTCACTCACTCATTACATCCACCGGCGCCGACGCCAACAACCAACAACCAACCAACGACCAACCAACGACCAACCATCGATACGACGACCCACCAACCAACCAACGACGACACGAAACGAAGAACACACGCAAGAATACATCACAGCGCACAGACACACGGACGGACGACAGGTGGACGAACCGCCACTAGCACCTTCACACAAGGATGTGCCACAACAAACAACTCCCAGACGAACAGTTGTTCTTGCACGCGAGCGCCGCCTGACACGTGAATGTAAGGAAGGGCTTCGTTGAGAACCGAGAGTTCCGTCACGCGTGCTGAGTGAGCGAAAGAGAAAAAAATATGGCGACACGAGTAGGTGTGGCACAATTCTGCGTACATTTTGTTGCGCGATAGAGGCTTGTTTGCCACCACCACCACCCATCATGGACGCCGAGTATTTAAAACGCACCGTCGGCACTGCCTTGTCGCAGGGCATGGCGGAAATTGTTTCTCGCCAACCCGGCGATGCAGTGGACTATCTCGGAAACTTCTTGATCCGTTTCGCCGACTCCCGCGAAGCTGCCGCCGCAGCTGCCGCTGCAGCAGAGCAGGCGGAGAAAGAGGCTGCAGTCCAGGCCGCCATCCGCGAAAAGCGCCAAGCTCGTGCGGATGCCGAGGCCGCCGAGAAGGCTGCGCTTCAGAAGAAGACAGACGACTTGCTCTCGTCTCTCGAAAGCGTCGAGGACGTCGACGCGACCGTCCTGCAGAACGTGCTCGAGATCATCCAGGCGAAGACCGGTTCCCAAGCCGCGTACATCGGCCAGAAAGTCACTCTGGACGGGACGATCACGAATGCAGAGGGCGAGGAGCAGCCGGCTGAGGCTCTGAAATACGTCGCTGCCACGCAGGGATCTGAATTTATCCTGGACCAAGTTCTTCCCGCAGGCAAGGGCGTCACGTTTGACGCGTTCAAAGAGCCAGAACCGGCCGAGGGCGAAGAAGCGGAAGAAGAAGCTGACGAGGATGCACCCCCGAAGGAAGCACCGAAGCCCGGGCTCTTCGTGGAGAACACTCTCACAGAACCCCGCATCCACTACTTCGAGTACGCCAAGATCGGGTCGTACTTCGCCGTTCCCATCAAGTACAACTCCTTCTTGCACGACAACGCGGTCAGCGAAGAGTCCTTGCAGAAGTTCTCAGACTACCAGCAACAACTTGCAGCTGCGGAAGAGGCCCGCCTGCAACGTGAGCAAGCCAAGGCGGAAGCCGCAGCAGCCGCTGCAGCAGCCGCTGAGCAAAAGGCGGCAGAGGGAGAGGAAGGCGCCGAGGGCGAAGGGGCTGACGCAGAAGCCGACGCCGCTGAGGAGGCCGACGACGCTGAAGGCGAGAAAGAGGGAGAAGAAGAAGAGGCTGAAGAGGCCGTTCCAGAACCCGAGTACGAGCGCGTGGCGGTGGAGATGGTGCTGTGCGTGGACACGCTCGGCCTCGGCCTCGACATTTACGACGAGGCCGCCCTTGACCTTGTCCGCTCCGTGGCCGCGGCCCTTGCTGCCGCTCTGGAGCGCACCGAGCGAGCTCAGTTGGAGACGGAGTTCCGCTCTCTGCTGGCAGCCCAAGAAGAAAACGCCAAAGCCCTGGAAGGCCTCGAAGAAACCAAGCGCCAGCAAACTGAGGCCTTGGAAGACGAAGTTGCATCTCTGCGGTCGAAACTCGGCGAAGAAGGTGTGTCGGAAGAAGATCAGCAGTACGAGGTTTTGAAGCTCCAGGAAGATGCGGCGCGCAAGGCGCTTCTGCTGTTGCAAGCGCAGATCAAGGAATTGGAGCGATACAAGATTGCGCCCAAGGGTGAGTCCCTGAAGGCTCTCAAGGCCGCTTGCTTCACGCTGGGGTACTCCAAGGATCAACTCGTTGACAAGGCCACTCGCAAACTCGACTGGTCTAAGATGCGCAAGGTGTTCGGTGGAGACTTCTTCGACAAACTGCAGTCTTTCGACGCCGTGGCTGTGCGGAAGGTGCACAAGTACCAAACCGTGGAGCACATTGAGAGCCTGCTGGAGGGCATCACGCCGGAGGCCATGAACGCAAAGAGCGTCGCCGTCGGTGCCGTAGTGGCGTGGAACCAGTCCGTGCTGACGGTTCGAAAGGCAGCGGTGGAGAAGCGGGCTAGAGAAAAAGAAGCAGCCGAGGCCGAAGCTGCAGCGGCGGCGGAGGCAGCCGCGGCAGAAGCGGCCGCAGCGGAGGCAGCCGCAGCAGAAGCGGCGGCGGCAGAGGCCGGAGAAGCGGCCGGCGACAGTAGTGAGGCGAAAGAGGGGGATGCTGGCGACGCAGATGCCGCCGCAGCAGCCGCTGAGCCCGCTGCGGAGTGATCTGTGGGCGGCTAGGACGACGTGGGTGAGCAGGGAGCGCCCCGCCCGGCCATTTATGCCGAGTTGTCGCTTCCGAGCTTGTCGTTTGCCTTTGGCAGTTTTAGAAAACGTTGCTGCGGTTTTTTACAATAGATGAAGGGTGCTCGTTTCGTATGCGAATGCCCTCCAAGCATGCAACGCCGCTAGATAATAATATGTTGTTGTGACAGGGCTTGGTCACCTCCCCCAAAACTAAGCAATAACCACATAGTACAGTTTTTTCGTGGTTCCTTCTGTGTCCACGCCATCTATTCTGTAGTGTGATGCGCGTCGTGCATTTGACATCAAGACAGCCACACAATGTAGCCATCCTCCGTCAGTCGCCAACCATCCAACCATCCAACCATCCAACCATCCAACCATCCAACCATCCAACCATCCAACCATCCAACCATCCAACCATTGACTGCTCGATTGGCATGTCAATCCAGGAAGGAGGCTAACTGGCGCGACACTCTTGACACGGCGGGAAGCGACAGATGGCGCCAGCCCTCACTCATTCACTCACTCACTCACTCACTCACGCACGCACTCACTCACTCACTCACTCACAGCCGTTGACTGCATGGCGCGTGAATGGCCACTCACTACTGGCGCGTGGCGCGTGACAGACACGCTCGATTTTCGATTCTTTTGGCGTGTGGCTCCTACCCCCACCCACATTGCCACGCACATGTTGGCGCCAACTGGCATACCATAGGTGGAAGCGCATGCTTCCATACATACATGCATACATACACGTTCTACCTGGCGACCTGCAGTGCTTGGTCTACACCCGTTGGTCGGAGGCAGCGTGTCATGCACACACCTCACGACGCTTGGACGACAGGGACGAACAGAGCACCGGACAAGGTGCGGCAGCAACTTTTGTTGCGCTTGTGGAAAAGCACTAGTCGAAATCAGACGTGAAAAAATAGCCTTGCCAGTGCTACACGCACGGACGTAAAAAGTCTGGTTCTTGTCGACCGTCGACACTGCCTCTCGTTTTCGCTGTTCGGCTGTGCTGCTTCTCACTTTCGACGTGACGTGAAGACAAACATGGGACTGAAAAGAAGAAGTAAGCTGAAGCGGCGCACCAAATCGTCGCAGTTGCCGGCTATGGCACTGGCACCATTATCATCGCCATCACCGCCACCTTCGCCACCACCAGCGAGAGGCAGCGAGTCCAGTTCTCGCAGCTTCCACAGCGTCGACAGCATCGACAGCCAATTTCCTTCGCTGCATTCCAGCAGCTGGCCCGAGAAAACAGACGGTGAGTACGACGACATTGATGACTGCTTTTTGTGGAGCCCGGTTCCCAGCATCGCTGTCCTCGAGCAGTCGGGAAACCGCCACGAGTTGACCAGCGATACCGAAGACGAGCAGGACGCACGCCATGACACGTCGAAGACCTCGCGTGACAACCGAATAGGGTCCCCTGCCGTCGCTCACAGCAGTGCTCCGACATGCGCAGCGGTCGAGACCCCCAAACATCGAGTCACCCACGGATTCTCTGCCACCGCACCTGCACTGTCGTTCTCCACGCCACAGGTCATCGCGATGGTCAAGCAGGATTTGGCTGCCATTCAAGAAGAGTTGGTTGAGCTCAAGCATCGTCAAGCGGTGTGCCGAACACAAAGGCATTGGCGCGACATTCAACTCCCAGCCACCACAACGTCGCTCAAACGAAGCACAAGGTAAAGCATTTATGTTTTTGTCAACCCGAAGGTCGCTGGCGCCCATTATTTTTTCCTCCTGCTCCTGCGCTTGTCGTTCTCTTCCTCTCGGCGTTCTTTAGCAGCTTTGCGCTCAGCTCGAGCTCTGTGCCTCGCCATGATGCGTTGCCAGTGCTCCGGAATATTCATATCTCCGTTGGTGAAACTTTCGCTCGACGCGCCGCACAACATGGTCAAGAAATCCACAAACCGTCGCTGGTACACCGGGGGTTCTTGCACAGACACTCCGTCCGGATTGTGCATGAAGAGTTTCACAAACTTTTCCGCCTACAAACAAGAAATGGCACAGATTAATTGCGGGGCAAATGGCACAAAAAACGAACTGAAGTCACCCACAAGCAGGCACTGCCGTTCAAAACTCACTTTCTTCGAGCCGTTGAACTCCGTCAGAATATCGATGATGCCGATTAAATACGTCTCCGTAAAGTCTCTGCTGACCATGCCCCCACTGTCGAGCTGGTAGAATTCGGCACCCTCCCGCAAACCGGCATTCACTCGGTCACGGAACGTCATACCAGAAGCCTCAATGGCCTCGTACTTTTGGCGGAAGAACTGGATTTCTTCTGGAGTGTTGTAATGAATCCCCAGAAGTAGCGAGTAATCGATGATATGGTGCTCAGCCAAAAAGAGAGAGTCTCTCGTAAGAGTGCGCACGAGGTGCTGCGCCATGTCTGATCGAACGTCGATACCCTGGTGCATGTCCATGGCGTCGGTGTCTTTCAGACACACGGATGGGTTGTTACGGGCTTCTTCGGACTTCGAGCTCCGTCCGATCCACGACCCCTTGAGGTCGAATCTGCGATCGATGCTCAGCGTTCCCTTGAAACAATTCTCCATGACGACAAAGAACAGTGACAACTTCTTCGTGGAGCCACCCGAATTTTTGGTCTTCCGAATCTGATGGTGACCGAGAATCCGACAAAGTAGCGATGGGCGATGTCTGACGAAATAAAAACACACGCACACACACGCACACACACGCACACACACGCACACACACGCACACACACGCACACACATAAATACACAAAATGATGTCCAAGTATCCACATCAATTGGTGTGACACCGCACTCAAGACAAGACGCTTACCCTCCGTCTGCGACCATGTGGTTATAGTAGCCCTGCAGGAAATTTTTCAGCAGGTTGTGTTCGTCTTCACTAATCGTTTTGACCATGTATTTGCCGTCTGATGTGTAGTAAAAGAAGCTTCCACTCTGCACGTGACAAAACAATAATACCCACCATCAGATCAGAGCGCACCATCAGATCAGGGCGAGCACAAACATGAGCAAAGCTACACAATATCACACAGCAACGAACCTTGCCCTCAGAGCCCAGCTCGGATAAGCCGGTCAGGCTTCCCAGAACCAGATTACTGATTAAAGCACCGGGTCCCAACGACTGCACGTATTCTTCGTCGTCGATGCCGAAGTGCGCACGCAGGCGCTTCCACACAAACGGGGAGTAATCTACGAAGCGGGCCGCTTGAGGGTTGTCATCCAATTTTCCTGAAGAACGGCCACGGATACACAACGAGAGAAAAAAATTATCACAAGATTGTTGGCGGAACTGCACATACGGGGACATGCTGCCGCCGCCTGCAGGGGTTCATCATTGATGAACGAACCATTGGATTTCCTCCGTAACCTGTTGCCCGGCACCAAAGTGTATTTCTCCTTCGTCCCGAAGTCGAAAGTGGACAAGGGACGTGTCCCTTCTGCGCTCGTCCTGGACACAGCGAGCTGAAGACCTTGCATGACATTCATCACAAGATCCCAGTTCTTGTGGCCGAACACAACGGCATTGCCTTTGCTGGAGCGAAGGCGCAAACCCAGCCTCTTGCGTGAGTCTTCGATCAACTCCTTGATTTGGCGTGAAAGTTCCACGGCCTTCAGCAGCACGGCGTTGTCCTCTGAAACCCCTGCCTCCCGAGCGGCAGCGATTCTTTCGTCGAGGTTCTTCGCGTCCCGGACGCTGCGAGCTTCGATCATCGCATTGCTCAAGTCCAACTCCTCTGGGTGCGAGTCCGATTTCAACGGGCATGACAAGTTCACCTCGTCCAGGCAGTCGAAGTGATCACTTCCAATCGAGACTATGCGTTGTAGGCCCATGTGAGGGATGGATCCCTTCGAGCCGCCACCACCATCGCCGCCAATCCCGTCGTTCTCTAGCTGGCCTGGTTTCGGGAGGGCGGGTCCGGAGTTTTGGGCCTTGATCAACATACTCGCCCGCTGAGTGGTTGCTGCCAGCGTGGACTCGATGTCGCCGAACGACTCCACGTAGTCACCCACAAACTCACGAATATGCGCCCGCAAATCGTCGGCACTCGCGTTGCCGTGGCTCCCCCCTTCCTCCACGGCCTTCCCAAGCTCGTCGACGCGGTGTTTGAGCTCGCCCAACTCGTTCTCGACGATGGCCAACGTTTTACAGTAGAGTAGAGCCTTGGACTTCTCAGCCTCGAACTGCTTGGCGCTTTCGGTCATCGCGCGCTCGGTTTTGCTCTTGCTTCCCTCGCCGAACCGGAGCACAATGTCGGGGTAGCGGTAAATGGTGTGCTTGTACTGCTTCCTCGTGACGCGGCCTGTGTTTGTCGGGTCGAACAACGAAAAGATAGACTGCACCTCCGCCGTGCTCACGCTCGTTTCATCCTGTCCCATCACTCCGGTGAAAATGTGCGAGAGCGACTGAATGATGATGTTGAGGTCCTCGAACGTGAAGTAGCCCCGCGAATCGATGTCGATGATGTCGAACCCGAAGTCCAGTTTCTGCTCGACGGTGCCTTTGACCATGATGGCGAGGCCCGTGGTGTACTGCTCGAACGTGAGGTACTCTTGGGGTTTCATGTTCTCGTTTTGGACGCAGAAAACGTCGAAGAGCCTGTCGCAAATCAAAGAGTCGCGCACCAACCCCAGGATCCCGAGACTCGACCGGAACTCCTTGCGGTCCAGGCGCGAATTGCGGCTGATTTCGCGAAACTGCTCCTCCAGCACGCGGAGTTCCTTCTCGGAGAACTGGTTGTTTTGCTCATTGCCGTCGATGGTGATGAAATCCTTTTTCTGAGAGGTCGCTCGCAAAACCGCTGCATCGAGGTCGATTTCGGACTCGCCACGGTGCACTACCTTGGCTTCCACTTCTCCATTCTTGTGTTTAGAGGCCATGGCCAAGCGTGCGCTCAACAAAACGGCACCTCGACGCCCACCACCATACAACGAAGGCAACGTGCGTCACGGCAAGACTCGAGTTTTTTGCCGCGAACGAAAAATAAAATGGAGAGGGTTCCCGCAAGAAATTGAAGCTGTCGTGCGACTTTTTACAGAACCCGCTGTGCGCCGCAGATGCCGATCAAACGTGCCATTCATTGCGCAGTGTGGCTGTGTGCGGCGTGGTCCGGTGTGGAGACCAAGTGGATGATACAGGCAAGCAGCTACCACATACAATCGGCAGTCAAGCACTGGTGGGGTGGGTGGGGTGTAGCAAAGTGTCTGCGGTCGCCAACACCTTCACCGTTCGCCGCTGCCGAGGACAACACCCACGTGGTCCGTGAAGCACTTCTGCACACAAGTTAACAACAATTCAATCAACACAGACGAGATAGCAGAGACCGGGGGGACGAAGGAAGGAAAGCAGGAAGGCAGGAAGGCAGGAAGGAAGGAAGGCACAACGAAGCACGACAACATGGACAGCCCAAACGGACAACACAACAACAACACAAAACACAAAACACAAGCACACCAAACCAAACCACCAAACAAACCACCAAACAAACCACCGAACGAACGAACCACCAAACAAACCACCGAACCAACAAACCGCCGTTTGCTTGTCCTCGGTCGGTCTTGGCTGACGGCTGACGAGTGAGATAGATCAATGCAATCGACGCCCGACCAACGAACAACCAATTCCACTCTTTCACCCACCCACTCACCCACTCACCCACTCACCCACTCACCCACTCACCGTCAATCTCGTCCAGTCAGCCAGCTACGTATGGCTACTGCATTCCTTCCTTCCTTCACACAACCACATCACCCACTCACCCACTCACCCACTCACTATGGTCATATTCAGTCACTCACTCACTCACTCACTCACTCACTCACTCACATTCATTCGAACATTCATTGATGATTCGTTCACCCACTCATTCTGCTCTGATGTCGTCATCTCAGCTTTCAGTCAGTCAGTCAGTCAATCAGTCATCAGTGTCAGTTCAGTGACTGACTGACTGACTGACCGAGTCGAACAACATCAATCAATGACAACTGTGAGTGAGTGAGTGAATGAATGAGTGAGTGAGTTGTGCAGTGGCCATTGTTCCATTGTTCATAGTTCATTGTATTTCGAAGTTCGATCGAAGTTCGATCGTCTCTGTCTGTCTCTCTGACCACCCACCTCCATTTTCCCACATTCACACTACTGTACACTCCACGCCCCACACACACACACACACACACATTCCACATTCCCACACACCCAGATGATGATGATGATGATGTCATGGTATCTACATTTGATATTACGTTGTATTACGACATTCAGCATCTCTTGAATCCGTGAATTCTTACTTATAGATACTTCCGGTCCGCAACTGTCAGTCAGTGAACGAACGAACGAACGAACGAACAGCGTTGTTGCTAACTTGTCATAAACTTTCATGTGTGCGCAGTTCGTCTTTTACAGTGATGTGAGCATTGGATGTTGTATGAATGTGTGCGTGGTGGCGGTGAAGTCCCAGTGCGCAAAATAACGTCAGGCAGTCGGCAGTCAGGGGCAGTGCGAGTGAGAGTTGAGAGTTGAGAGTTGAGAGTTGAGAGTGAGAGTGAGAGTGAGAGTGAGTGAAGGAGGAAGAAGGAAGTGGTCGTTAGTCGTTAGTCGTTAGAGAGAGAGTTCACTCACAGTCACTTACGAGGAGACCGTCGGTCTGTCTGTGTTTGTCTGTCTACGCTGTCGTCCGTCCGTCCGTCCGTCCGTCCGTCCGTCCCTTCGTCCACACTTCACTTTGCGAAGTAACAGACGATAGCTTCGACACAGAGACGGACGGTGACGGATGGACGGACAGACGGACGGACCATGCGTGAGAGTTTGCGGTCACGAGGCGCACGACTATGTGGCCCACGGTCTGTGGCAATCAACCGATCTGCACGCCCATGGTCAAAGTATGTTGTTGCGCTCGCAGTCTGGGAATGGCAGGGCACTTCGTCGTTTTCGTTTTTCCTGGTCTTTTTTGTGCGTTTATTTTGCTCGGCATTCGTCTTTGCCGATCGTTCCTGTTTCGTGCTGAAACAGTGGCTGCAGTACACGTCTTGCGTTCGCTGCTCAGGCGACGGTTGCGCGGCGCTGCGGCGTTGGCCCAGTTTGATTGAGGACCCGTGCAAGCAGCACACCTGGTTCACAGGTGATTCGCTCGGCAACACCAGTCGCTGGCTGGCGATCACATACCCGCCATGGAGGGAAGCGCCGATGACGCCGTCTATCTCGACAAGGCCCAAAAGCTCCAGCAGCAGTTGTCCCAGTTGGAGACCCAGAATGAGCTCTTCAAGAGCTACATTTTCCACAGGGGAGGGGACAATGCAAAACCCGAGGGCGTGCTTCTGCTGACCGAGGATCAAAAGCTGGACGTCGTCAACTCCGAGCTCGACCACATCAACAGCGTCACGGAAGAAACCCGCAAAAGCAGCGAGAAGATTATCGACACGCTGAAAGCAGTGATAGAAGAGACCGACATGCGCATTTCAGAGCTCCGGAAGGAGGCGCACGAGTTCAAGCGTGACATCGTCGTCGGCGCAGAGAACTTCCGAACGGGCGCCACCATGGCGGAGAAAGTGCTCAAGTACATGGAAGACAAGCTGCGGCAGAAGGACGTCTACGTAGAGAAGATGAAGCTCAAGAACGCGAGCACCCGCTCCGCGATTGCCAAGCTCGAGAGCCAGCTAAAGCAGAAGGAGGAGATGGGGGACGTCCTGCACTTCATCGACTTCCACCAACTCCAAATCGAAAACAAACAGTACGTCATGAAGATCGAGAAACGCAACCAGGAGCTCATCAAATTAAAGGTGTCGACGGGCAAGATCGTTCAAGTGTTGAACGCCAAGAAGAAAGAACTGCACGGCCTGCTAGAACAGTCGCGGTGGCTCACGTCGGAAATTGCCAACCGCAAGGAGCAGCTGAAGAGAATCAAAGAGGAAAACAAGCGGGTCGCGGACAAAATGGCCGGCCGCAAGAAGTTCATCGGCAAGCTCAAGAACGAGGCCGAGGAAACCAGCGAAACGCCGCAAGTCATCGACTACGTCAGGCAAAAGGCAGAAATGTACGAACTCGAGACAGAACTGAAGAACTACCAGCGCAAGGTCGAAATTGCAGAGATTTCGCTGAAGCAAGCACGTTAGATTTGACGATGAATGACAATTGCCAGTCTTTATTCAATAGGGCAAGAAAATTCTAAATATATTCTAAAACATAGAAGCAACCACAAACTAGGCATCGTGGAGGGAGGTCTCGGTTGTGAGCACGCCCCGTGGTTGACGTCGTGTGATTTGCGCAGGTGTCGATGGCTGGTGCAGCCCCAGTCACCGGGTATCGTGAGAGATGAAACCTAAGCTGGCAGATTCGCGGGATCTCGCCACAGACGCCACGCGCTTGACTTGGCCAAACCTAAAGTGCCCCATATTGTGGAGAACTTCACGTTCGTGCTTGCCTTTGGGGGTGTCGGACTTTGCGTGGCGGGTGACTTCGTCGGCGCTAGGTTGACCTCGCGAAGCTTCCACTGACTCCAGATAACGGTGGATGATGCTATAGACGCTGCCGTCGACGTGCTTCTGAGGCGACGACGAAGTGCTCGCTGCGCTACGCTCCGATCCCAATTTGCCCGGTTCGTCGTGGAGTGCGTCGTCATGAAACGACTCGTCCGTCACCGGCACGCGAGTACTCTCCTCCAACTCAATCCGTATCTGAGAAGGGCGGGGCGATCTCGGACTGAATGTACATGTCAGTCGTACGTGAACAGTGGAGTGCACGACGAATCTCACTTCTCCGCCTTTAAGGCACGTGGAGGACACCACCAATTCTGTTCGCCCTTCATTCAACACAGCGCTGGCCGGGAAATGGTCCTCTCCTTGTCCAACATCCGACGCGTCAGCGTCTTCGAAATTTGAGCTCTGGGATCCGTCGCTGCGCGTGGAAGTTGATGTTCCGTCTACAAGCAACCCCCGAAACGAATTCCTGAGAAAGTTGCCATCAGCGTCCGTGAGGTACACCACACCCTTCTTGTTGTATTCGGGGACATAAACAACGAGTCCGTTCTGCCGTAGCCCGGACACGATAGCTCGCCCGAAGAGGGGCCTTCGGGCGCACAGAAGCGACAAAAAGAGCTCATTCACCGAACGGTTGAGCGACTTGGCCGTCCTGGTTTGACTGTTCAAATGAGCGCACATGTCATGCATGGCCTCCGTCCCAAACGGCGGGATGCTTTCGACTCCAACGTATAGTGCAGCAGCTTTGACTGCGTCTGGATCCAACCGCGCGCCGCCACCGTCTGACCCCGTTGTAACTGCTGCGGGGCGGGCAAGTGCGGCTGCTACACTTGGGGCGACGTAGCCGGCGGCGCCACCCATGACTCCACCTTCTATTAAGCAGCGATGCACCAACACATCGGCGTACCGCCGAATGGGGGACGTGAAGTGCGTGTAAAACTCCACCGCCAGTCCGTAGTGACCAAAGCGGAAGTTCCCCGCACCATTCCGCTGCCAATTTACGCTGCTGGCCGCGCTCGCGGACGAGTCGTTTGTCTCGCCGTTGACCCACACCGATTCCCGCTGCTGGTTCAGCCCGTACTCAGTCGCACCAGCGCAGACGTACTTTGCTTCCGACATACAGCTCACAGCCAAAACATGCAAGAAACGCCGTCCTACCGTCACATCGATAGAATCCGTGCGCCGGGGTGAAAACACTTCATCAACTGTTTCCAGAAACTGCTGCAGCTCACGATTGCTTCCCGTGGAAAATTTGAGGCGCTGTATTTGGTCAGCACTGACACTCTTCGGCGGCAGTCGCTGGATCAAAGCGTCAGCAGCCGCTTCCAGTTCCACGAGCTGTTCCAGTGGCGGTGGGTTGTGACACCGGAGAATCGCCTGCCCTGGAAATGCGCTGTATATCCGTTCCGCAACAGCACTGTTCGCCATTATCATCAGCTCTGCAACGACGTCCATGATCGGTAGATGTTCGTGGCTGTGCACAGCGTCGACAGTGGCCATTAGTTCATCGGTACCCGACGCAGCAAGGTCAGCGTTAGGGGATCTGGGCGCGTTCTTGTTGTCGTTTTCAAGTTCGAACTCCAGTTGATTGCTCGCCAACTGAAGCGCGCCATGGCTTTCCCTCACTTTACATCGTCGCTCCGCGACTTTTGTGAGCCATCGCAGAGCGTTTCGCACGCGCTCCTCGTCCTCACGAGGCACAGGCGTCCCTGCAGACTTGTATTCCAGTGCCGATTGTGGTATTTGCGTCGGGTCGGGATCCGCCGGTCCACCCCGCAACAGCCGGTGTGCTTGTGAATAAGTCAGAGCGAATTCTGAGCGGATTGCAGTGCGCCCTTGCCACACTCTCTCTCGCAAAATGTGCTTGCCTTCGTCATCCGCGTCACTGGCTTTCTTCCTTGTCCTGACAACATCGAAGTTGTTATCGAGCTCGAAAAACACCGTCACTGCGCACCTATCCCGTTTGGGAAGCAATGAGCAAATGTCGGCGCTGAGAACGGATGGAATCATGTCCAGACGACGATCCGGGAAATATAAGGTCGTCGCTCTCCGCCGAGCTTCCAGGTCAAGCTGGGAATCGCGTCGAATGACGCTCGACACGTCAGCGATGTGCACTCCCAACTCATAAGTCTTGTTTCCCTGAGCGTCAATGATTTGGCGGATTGACATGGCGTCATCGATGTCAGTGCAACCGTTGGGGTCCACGCTGAATACGAAAAAGGGGCTCGATCCGTGCTGACACGGTTCGACGGTTCGTAGCTCCATGCGATCCGAGGCCTCAAACAGCTTCCTTTCGGGCACGTCATGGGCGGTGAACCCAGAGTCCATGGAGTTTCGAGTCTCAGGCGCGTCTTTGGCAGCGTCGACCGATGCTTCGCTACCATCGTTCGAGTCTGCGACAACCCAGTCCTGAACTTCGTCAATGCCGTCCTGAGAATGCTGCAGAAGGTGGGTGACCATGTCCTCCTCGATCATGAGAGCCCGAAGTTCTGTGTCCAGTTGTCCGCATGGCCCGAGGTCAGAAATATAGTGCCCCTCAGGGTATGTGGAGTCATCCTCCCAGCCATCAATGGCGACGACTATTCGGTGCCCCGTCAGAGCCTGACGCTGTGAAGTGCGGATTCGCACTTTTGGGAGCCGGGGATTTAAAGGGACCGCGAGGACATGAGAGGCACCCGCATGCCCTTCATACGTATCGGATGACTCCAGAATAGTGGCAATAAATTGCCGTGGGTTGCGGCGCAGTACCGCCACAACGCGACCCGTTGGGACAGCTCCCGCCACACTCTTGCCGTGCGACGCATCTCCATCAGAGTACACGTCACTTGCATCCACTTCCCAGTCAGCTTTGGCTAGCAGCTGCACGGCCACCACGTCGCCATGGAGAGCACGGCCTTGAAGTTCTCGGCTGGGTATGAACACGTCCTGTCCGCCTAAGCTTGCGGGTCCTGCGTCTGCTCCTGACGACACTTTCACGTAAGCCTGCCACGTTTTCCGGGTCTTTACCTGGAGTGTGCCGCTAACGTATTTCCCGCCTTTAATTCGCCTGGTGATTTCGGCACGTGTCAGATTTGGTTCGTCCACGAAACACAGAACACCGTCCAACATCTTGGTCCTGGAAGCAGCAGCAGGTCCAGCAGCGACTTCGGCACGCTTCAGTTTTTCTTGGTTGGCACAAGTCTCGAACAAATCTAGCGCTGTCGCCGCCACCGAAGAGAGTCCAGACTTGCCAACACAGTACTTTTTAACGAACGTGGCATCGATGGGAACAACGCAGGCTGCTTTCGGGGCTGTGCTGCTCGATCGAAAAAGCTCGACCAGGATGTCCGATCGACAAAGTAGGTCGCATCGAATGTGAGCTTTCCCGAGATGCTGTGCATACCACTCCCATGTCCGGAACGTTGCAGCAATATCGCCCCAAAACGCAAATTCTCCGTCGTCCAGGCTCTCACCTGCGCGTTTCTCACGCGCGCGCTCTTTCAACGAGTCCTTAAACTGCATCGATAAATCGCCTGTGACTGCTGTCTCACAGTGGCTCTGGTTGTTGAAGACATGGACCACGATATCGGTTCGTTCAAGAAAAATGCGCAACGCTTTTAGTTGAGCGCTCGTTGCAAGTTTTCGAAAGTGAACCAAGTCCGTTTGAAATACAACGAAGAATCGAAAATGAGACGTCGAGAGCTCCAGAAGCGGTAGAAAGAAGAGCAGCACGTCCACGGTCACGATACACACCGCGGTCGAGGACTGCGGTCCGGGAGACACGTGAGCAGCACCAGAGGGCAGGTGTTGTTGGCACGAAGAGCAAGATGGCACGCCACATGGCACGTCGTCCCGCACGTATCGCTCACGGACCTTGAGAAACCCAGTATTCTTGTGCTGGTCTGCAGGTTTCGTTCCCTTGTACGCGAACGATGTGTCTGAAACAACCCCCCTTGCTTTGTTGAAACGAGCGTCGACAGGCAGACAAGACACGTCGTCAACCACGTTCCCGGCGCCAGAAACGGGCGGTGCGGCAAGGGACGCGTGCGTAGTGGACATCACGAAGCCCTGTGCGGCAACGGGACGTTCGGTGGACTAGAGAGCCGCCGGTGGCGGCGGAATGCGTCCGTGTCAAACTAAGGACCCATCTTTTCTGTTCAAACAGATTTTGGAGAGAGTTTGTGCGCAACACTTTTGCTGCCACACGCAATCTTCCACGCAGCCAAACAACACCCAACCATCTCCGGTCCCCAGCAAGCTACGTTGACAACCAAAGTAGGCATTCAATCCGCAACCAAAGTTTCGACGACAACCAGCAACCAAAGTACCACCCAGCCAACCACCAACCAAAGTTGACGACCACGAACCAAAAGAGTCCGCCCTGACACAAAAGCCAAAGTAAGTCGACAACTGACCAACCACCACCACAACACCACCACGCCACCACACCAACACACAAGCCAACCAACAAACAAAGGCAGAAGTAATAAGTCGACAAAGTTGACAACCAACCAAACCGACAAGCCAACAAGCCAACGAACCAACGAACCAATCAACCAACAAACGAGAGACGAAAGCCGAACGACGAACAACGAAAGCCGAACTACGAACAACGAACGACGAACTACGAACGAGCGAACAAACGAACGAACGACGATCGACGATTGACGACGAATAGTGGCGAAAGTTTCGGCGCGCAGCGGCCACAGCAGCAGCAGCAGCAGCAGCGAGCCGAAGTCATCTCATCAACCCATTCAACAACACACTACAGTATTGCTGTGATATTCGTAGATTGAGGTCACGATTGAGCAAATTGCGTTAGTATTCTAACGACTAACAATGGAAGCCAAGGGTTGGACGAACGACGAACGAACGACGAACGCCGAACAGCAACAACGGCGTCGTATCTTCGTTCTTTGTTCTTCTTCGTTGCGGTGTCGCGGTCGTCGTTGTGTTGGAGTTGTGTTGGTTTTGCGTCGTTGTGTTGGTTTTGCGTCGTTGTGTTGGAGTTGTGTCGTCGTGCATGTTGTGGTGGTGGGGTTTTGAGCCGTTGTGGTGTCGCTGTCGCCGTCGTTGTGTTGGTCGTTGTGTTGGTTTTCGTGAATGTTGAGTTGTGGTGGTTTCGTGTTCGTGTCCTAGTCGTTCCGCTGGCTTTGTGTCGTTGTTCTGTGGTTGGGTGTTGCGCTGTTGCTCTGTTAGGCGATGGGTTGTTCTGTTGGGTTGTTGTTACTATTGGGTGGGGTGTTGGTTGTTGCAATGTCGATGATTGTTGTTTGACGACTGCTACACCTCCGTCGGTTGTCCGTTGTTCGTAGGGTGCGCAGTGGAGCGTCAGATGCTGGGAGACACCGTATCTACCCCTTTTGTCTGTGTGTTGTATCCCGGTGATTATGTGTGCCTTGCCTTTCACGTTCACTGCGACGTTGGTTGCGTTGCAACAATTGTTCGGCGTGCAATTTCGTCTTCGTGTGAAATTCTCAACTGAGAGTTTGATCGTCACACGTATTGCCAACGGCAACAGGATGATCCGCCAAGCGTTCACCCGCGCGCTGCGGAGCTCTCAGCTCCAGCGCAGACACGCACTCCACCAAGCGCCACTCGCACATTTCGCTACCACTGTGGCGGGAGCGTCTGACGATGCACCGCACCTTGTCGTGGTTGGGTCGGCATGTGTTGACTGCTTCATTGATGTCCCGCGACTTCCTGTCCAGGGCGAGACGCTCGCATCCCCCAATCCTCGCACAGGCACGCTGTTGCCCGGCGGCAAGGGAGCGAACCAAGCTGCTGCCGCGGCCAGATTTGGTGCGGAGACGTTTTTCGATGGGCGCTTTGGCGACGATGCCGACGCTGATGTCATCACCAGTACCATGGAGGGCTTCGGCGTCGATCTGTCGTTGTCTTTGCGCGATCCCACGTGCCCCTCAGGCAAAGCCTTTATTTTCTTGGAACCTACCGGCCATAACTCCATCGTCATTGTGCAAGGCACCAATATTGAGGGGTGGACCCCAGTGAACCTTTTCACGCCGCAGCTTGAGGACAGCATCCGCAAAGCTGGTGCTGTTCTGTTGCAGCGTGAAATCCCCGATTTTGTGAATCTCGCTGTAGCCAAATTCGCGTCGTCAGCTGGAGTACCGGTCCTCCTCGATGTCGGTGGCAAGGACTCTCCCCTCGACCCAGAGCTAGCACCCTACATCACAATTTGCTGGCCAAATGAAACAGAATTGATGAATATCTCTGGCGGACTCCCGACGGGCACCGACGATGAAATTGCAGCAGCTGTTGCCGTTCTTCGCGAACAAGGTGTCCGTGAAGTGCTGGTCACCCTCGGAGAAGCCGGGTCCATGATGTTCGAAGAAGGTGTCACGAATGCCAAGGATGCCATCCGTGGCCCGTGCTACAAGGTGGACAAAGTGGTCGACACTACCGGCGCCGGCGACTGCTTTCGTGCTGCGTACGTGGTGACGTCGTAACCTTAGACCGCGAATGTGCCCTCGTCTGAACATTGTGTGAACTTTCTCACAGGTATAGCACAGCTCGATACGCAGGCAAGCACTCTGTTGAAGACTCACTGCGTTTTGCCGCATCAGCGTCTGCCCTTCTGGTTCGTTTTCATGACTCGTTTCTAGTTCACTGTTGTTGCTCTCATCAGTTCCGTGCTCGACACAGGTGCAACAAATTGGAGCAATGACCGCACCAACCGATGACGAGGCCGTAGCCTTCCTCGACGCTCAAGGTGAGGCGCACCCGTTCCAAGCCTGATACATATCGACAGGACGAAACGGAAACAAAGAGGACGTGGTGGCGGTTGCACAGACTTGGACCGGATTCGTGAGAATGGTAACCTGGTAGCGTTGTATGTACAGTTAACTAGAATTTTCTCGCTCTAAGCTTGGTAGTGCACGCTCCAAGTACGCCCAGCTGGAGTGGCAGATCTGGTTAACACTACTGAACAAGCCCGTCGCAGATGAAGTCAGTCCACGCTTGTAATTCCCACCGAGCTGCAGCAAGTGTCCCGCAAGTAAGAGGCAACGCAGAATGACCAGTGTGGCTACCGTTCACCAGCAAGTGCGCTCGACGTACCCCTTTGAACTTCCGTGGCTTCTTCGCGACAGCCGCAGTACCGACCTCGGAGGAACAGGAGACGGCCTCAGCGGGTCGCTTCTTGGTCGCTTCCGGATTCGTGGCTCCTTTGGCTATATTGCGAGGGTTTGCCACGCATCTTGGATTCTTTCGGCTCATGTGCCCTCTCTGCATGAAGCACACGATGCGTAGCAAGTGAGAAATTGCAAAGTACTACACTGCAGATTGCTCGGCGACAAACAAGTAATGTACCTGGCCACAATCCGCGCACTGTGGCTCCTTCTTACGTTTAGCTGTCTCGCGTTCGAGCCGCTTTTGACGGATTTGCTCTTGCAGGGCCTGTTTGGAGGCGGGTTCAGCACAATGTGGTTCAGCACAATGTGAAAGTGAAAACCCCGACTGCGTTTGCACACCATGTTAGGACCGTACCAGCTGAAAATCATGGTCGTACGTAAAGAAAATTTTCTCATCTTCTCTCATAATCTTCTGGATGTACGCATCACATTCTTCGGCAGAGCCGTTCGGGAATAGGATTTGCCACGCGTTGACAAATACTTTGGCCTACGCCACACACGAACTATTAGCCCACGGTCCTTACACAGGGGACGTGGAAATGGCGTGTTCGAAGTCACGCACCACCCCCACCCTTGGCCCTGCGTCCATTCCGAGAGTGGATTGCAATGCTTGTCCGTCCAGAACGGGAATCTGCACCACCATGAAAGCGCGATTAAACACAGCAAACCAACAGCGCGCGAGCACCCATGTGTTATGAACCTGGCAGCTACATGCGTTGAGACCCTTGCTAATGATTATTGCTGGTACGAGAGCCCATCTGCAAACATAGAGACACATCATTTGGCATGCCAGAACACACACGAACATTGGGAGACGACGAGCATGACGGACCCGTGAAGGCCTTGCTGTTCCAAGGCTGCAGCAACTCTGGCCCCTCCACGTGGGGAGGACATGAGTTCGTTGCTGCGCGGTGAACCGATGTTGGTACCGAGCACTTCGGAACCGATTGCCGGCGGTGATGCGGGCGGCGACGGT
>ENA-OWNT01002444-OWNT01002444.1-seawater-metagenome-genome-assembly--contig:-NODE-2444-length-19465-cov-6.932587_pt1 | contig 19465 bp, 11 predicted proteins | sample MGYA00238136_ERZ651165 | MGnify/ENA primary metagenome ERZ651165 (study PRJEB26861, sample SAMN08777766) | seawater metagenome | isolation source: coastal seawater | place: USA: Florida | collected...
CGAGAGGTCTTCTCGTACATCGAGGGCTTCTACAACACCCAGCGCTTGCACGGTCAGCTCGGGTACCGCTCACCGGTGGACTTCGAGGCGACCGGTTCACCCTGCGACCAATCCAGACCACCCCCACCACCCTGTGACGCAGCTCCTGCACGACAGGTTCACCCCACAACCGCTCCGTCCTGAGGTCGGAGTGCTACAACTGTCCACGGAAATGGGGCAACTTCAGAGGGTCTGTGGTGAATTCGGCGAAGAGGGGAATGCCTACAGACGCACGCGGCGGGACACCGACGAGCAGGAAGCTGACGAGCCTCGCCACAAGCACTCGGTGTCGGACTTGTGGGCCAGACTGTGCTCAGATGGTGGTGCATCGAAGACAGCCCGATGCGCGACCGGTGCACCGCCCAATGGACGAAGGGCAGGAGATGACATGGCTGCGGTGGTGGGTATGGCGGGCCACCGAGCGGTAGGCACGGCTCAGCGGTGTGACCGTAGACTTCATCGGTGTCGGGACGATGTATTCGACGGCCTTTGTGCCCTGATGGGTGGAAATCGGATGGCTGGGGCCTCCGCGCGCTGTCCATGCCCGGACAAACCACAGCAGGTTGCACGCTTGGGCCTCGGCGCACCGCACTCACACGGGCTGTTGCTCTCTGCGCCGGCCACCTGCCAGCAACACCAGTCCTACGACCATTGCTGCGGGACCGCGTGGGCTTCTTCCCTGGGTGTTGCATCCACCCCCATCCTTGTCACGATCCGTGGCGATGTCTCCGTCAGAGCCGGTCGCGGTCGGAGGGAGGTCAGCGCCATCACAGTCCTGATCGATGCCGTCTCCAGCGGTTTCTTCACCCGCCGGATGGACCGCGGGGTTGGAGTCGTCACAGTCACCTGCGGGCGTGCCAGCCCACGCCTCGCTGGGGTCGTCACAGTCCAGGTCTTCGGAGGCCACCTCGGGCGAGTCGCCGGGTCGGAATCCGTCGCCGTCAAGGTCTGCGTAGCAGGTCTCGGTGCCGTTGCAGTTCTGGTCCACACCGTCGCCGACCACCTCGGGCGCGCTGGGGCCTACCGCCACGCTGTCATCGTTGCAATCGCCTCCTTGCAGGTCGGCGTCTGCTTCGCCCGGGCCATCACACTCGAGGTTTGGGGTCTCGATCGTCTCCTCGCCTGCGGACCGAAAGCCATCGCCATCGGCGTCGACAAAGCAATCCTCAAGACCGTCACAGTCGCTGTCGAGGTGGTCGCCGGCAATCTCTTCGGCTCCTGGATGAACCGTTGGAGAACTGTCGTCGCAGTCGCCGGTGGGTGTGTCGGCTCGGGCTTCCCCGCTGTCGTCGCAGTCTGCATCTGAAGAGGTCAACACGGCGGACGCGTCGGCCACAAAGCCGTCATCATCCGCATCCACCCTGCAGATTTCTTCCCCGTCGCAGTCCGAGTCGACATCATCGCCGACCGACTCTTCGGCTCCGGGAAACACCGACGCATCGCCGTCATCGCAGTCGGTGTCGTCGGCCACGTACCCGCTGGGTGCCACGCATTCCCAGGCCGTCTCCAATGCGTTGCCGAAGCCGTCCCCGTCGAGGTCCTGATACCAGGAGAGGCCGTCGGTGACACTCGACAAGGCATCGTTGCAATCACCGGCGACAGACACGTACCCGGAGGGCACGCCGCAGTCCTCACGGGTCATTGTAGGGTGTCCGTAGCCGTCTCCGTCCGCATCTCGGTACACCGTCGAAGTTGGCAGCCCATCGTCGATGATGCCGTTGCAGTCATCGTCCTCGTCGTTGCATGACTCGGCTGCCGCAGGAGAGGTGGCCGTGTCGGTGTCATCGCAGTCGCCGCCGACCTCGGCGTAGCCAGATGGCAGCGAACATGCCCCGAGGGTGGAGGCGTCGACGCCATAGCCATCGCCATCGGCGTCGAGGAAGTAGGTGGTCTGGACGCCTTCGTCGGTGGTGCCGTCGCAGTTGTCGTCGACGGAGTTGCACTGCTCGGAGGCGGTGGGGGACACAGATGCGCTGGTGTCGTCGCAGTCTCCCGAAGTCGCGCTGAAGCCGGAGGGGGTGTCGCAGGCCTCGGTGGTGGAGGTGCCGACCCCGTAGCCGTCTCCGTCCGTGTCCTCGTAGAAGGTGGACATGACCCCCTCGTCGACGCTGCCGTCGCAGTCGTTGTCCACCTCATCGCATGACTCCGAAGCATCGGGATGAATGCTTGCATTGGAGTCGTCGCAGTCATCTGAATCCGCGGCATACCCGGACGGCTGATCACAAGCCATGGACAACGCCGCATTGGTACCGGCACCGTCTCCATCCAGGTCCTGGTACCAGACTACAGCGTCGGTTGCGTCGTTCTCGTCCACCGTTCCGTCGCAGTCATCGTCTGCGCCATTGCAGGTCTCGGTTCCCGCTGGGTTGATGCTGGCGTCGGAATCGTCACAGTCGGTGCCAGTCGTCAGATACCCGGTCGGGGCAAAGCAAGCCGTGGTCGGAGAGTCTGCGTTGCCATACCCATCGCCGTCAGCGTCAGCGTACCAGGTGGTGGCGTCCGCAGCGTCACCCTCGTCGATGGTGCCGTCGCAGTCGTTGTCCACACCATCGCACTGCTCGGCGGCATCCGGACTGACACTCACACTGGAATCGTTGCAGTCCGAGTCGTTGTCGGCCGTGGCGCTGGGTTGGGTGCAGGCCTGTGTTCCAGTTCCGCTGTCGCCGTAGCCATCCCCGTCGGCATCGGTGTACCAGGTGGGGGCATCGGAATCGACCACACCATCGCAGTCCGTGTCGACCCCATCGCAGTCGTCGACCGCCCCCGGATGGATACTGGCGTCGGTATCGTCGCAGTCCTCGGTGGACAGGTAGCCGTCACCGTCGTCATCGGAGTCGTAGCCCAGGTGGATCGAGATGCCGACGCTCGCGCTCTCCTGGTGGACAACGTCGGCGAAGCCGTCGCCATCAATGTCACCGACACCCGCGGTGCCAGGTCCAATCGAGGTGCTGGTGTCGATCCAGGACGACGAGCCGGAGTAGATGACTCCGTCCACGATGAGGTCGTCGTAGCCATCGGTGTCTACGTCACCTGCTGCCGCCACCGCTTCGCCGGAGAAGTACTGGTCGGGGATGGTGCCCACACCCGTGGCGGCTCCCGCGTAGACATAGACGCGCTCCTTGCCTTCTGCGCCCACGACGAGGTCGTCGTAGCCATCGCCATTGTAGTCGCCTGCTGCAAGTGTGCTCCCGAAGTAGTTGGTCCGTCCTTCGCCGGGGATGGTCAGGCCGATGGTGCTGTCCAGACCGGAGCTGGTGCCGTAGTGGATGAAGGCCCCACCGACGTCGGTCGTGGAGATGAGGTTGGCGTTGGAGTTGCCGATGGCGAGGTCGAGTTCACCGTCCCCGTCGAAGTCGCCGACAGCCAGTGCGTCATGGGGATCTGCTGCGTTGGTGGAAGAGTGACCGGACAAGGTCTGGATCAGTGTGGCGTTGAAGCGGGAGTCCCCTTCGTAGATCTCAACGTCGCCTTCGGTGGCGATAGCAAACTCCTCGTAGCCGTCACCATCCATGTCACCGAGTCCCACGGCTGCCCATGCACAATCGCCGTTGGAATAGGTGCCCACATAGATGTACTCGTCGTGGGTGGACCCGATTCCCGATACGGATCCGCCGTAGACATAGGCCGTGACGACGCCCTCGGCAGGATCGGCCCAATAGGACCCCAGCTCGCAGGCGACGACGACCAGATCATCATAGCCATCGGCATCGAAGTCCACGCCCCCTTCCGCGAACGCTCCACCCAGATAGAGCGGGGCGGAGGTACCGAAGACCTCGATATCGGCCATGCCCGAAGGAGTGCCAGACTTGCCGTAGGTCACGGTGAACCCACCGTAGTGATAGGCGTTGTTTTTGTCACCCACGGCAAAGTCGTCGTAGCCGTCTCCATTGAGGTCCCCCACATGAGTGATGGCGTCCGCTGTGCCCTGGAGCACCCCAAACCCTCCCAGCTCGGTCAGGGTGGTGGATACCGTCGACGAGCTACCACCCGCCGTCGCCACAACCCCTCCATAGTTGTAGGACTGGTATCCTCCCCCGAGGAAGTCGTCGTAGCCGTCGCCGTCGAGGTCTCCCACCCGTGTGGTTTGATGGAACTTGCGGTAGTAGCCGGAGCTACCCGTCAGGCTGGCGTAGATGGCGGAAACCATCCCGGAGCTACTGCCGTGGTAGACAGCGACTCGCCCTGTAGAGCTGCCATGGGAGTCATCACCAACGCCGAGATCGTCGTAACCATCGGCGTTGACATCACCGATTCCGACAACCCTTGTCGCGCTTCCTGTGTATGAGGTGCTCGCTGTTGTGGTGATTCCGGTCGAGGAGCCGAGGTAGATCCAGGCATCATCGGAGTTGTTGCCCAGGATGAGGTCGTCGTAGCCATCCCCGTCGATGTCGCCCGCAGGACCGGCCTGGGTGCCGAACTCGTAGTAGCTGAGGCCTGTGGAGGGGCCCACCGCGGTGTAGCCGGATGTGCCAAGGCCAGTGGCGCTGCCGTAGTAGACGTAGCCATACCGCCAAGTGTAGTTGGCGACGAAGACATCGCCATACCCATCACCGTCGACATCGCCGATGTGGGCGACGTTCTGCCCGAAGTTGGTGTCGGTGTCGGACAGGGTGGTCGAGGGAGAGACCTCCCAGCCGGTGCTGGAGCCCAGGTGGACGTAGGCACTTCCCGCCGTGCCGATGAGGAGGTCGTCGTAGCCATCGCCGTCGATGTCGCCGTGGCCGTCCATGGCCAGCACGGACGTGTCTACGGTGGACGCGTTGGCGGTGTCGATTCCGTCCGAGCTTCCTGGGAAGTGGCTCAAGGTGGCGGCGGCATCGAGCAGCAGCAGGCCGGAGTAGCCTGAGCCTGTTGGGTCGCCCGCCGAAGCCATGGAGCTCCACATGGTGGAGGTGGAGCTGGCTGGAATGACCTGGGAGGGGTCGGGGGAGAGGGTGCCGTCACCGAGGATTATCCAAACTGCGTCGCCCTCCTCTTCGCCGTTGACCACGGCGAAGTCCGGGTGACCGTCACCGTCGACATCATCGAGACCCAGCACCTGACGCCCGACGTAGTAGCCAAGCCCTCGGGTGACCGCGGCCTCGGAGTAGACGGGGTCGATTTCGATGGGGTAGTCAGCCTCCGTGTCGTCCACGGAGATGACCAGATCCCCGTGCAGTGCGTGCCAGTGTGCGGGCAGCGGGTCGCCGTCCGCATCCCATGCGAAGACCCCGCTCACCGACCAGAGCTGCCCCCGCGAGTCCGTGATTCCGCTCGGACCGACATGGCGGGCGCCCGAGACCTCGAGAACGAGTTCAAGGTGGCCACTTCCCGGAGGAGGTTGGCGGACGACAAAGCCTTGCTGTGCGCCGTTGTGCAGGCCTCGCCACCACTCCAGCACAGCACCTCTGGAGAAGGTGATGTCCCCGCGTTCAAGAAGGGTGTGCTCACCGAGCGAGCGGGATGCTTCGACCCTGCGTGGGCCTGCCTCCGGTAGCGCCTGTTGGACGTCTCGACGGCCCCACGACCGCGTCCGCATCCGGAAGGCGTCGTCCTGTGGGTCGGTGACGAATCCCACGCCGGTCGGAGTCGCGTCGAGCCAGCCGTCGACTGATGGCATGGAAGCTACGTAGTGGCCCTCCGACCCGACGAACGCAGCGGCGTCGAATGATGCGGTGGCCTGCGGTCCCCCGGTGTGGGCCTTTGGATCCGCGTCTGTGGTTGCCGAGCGGCATCCTTGGACGAGGAGTAGTGCCAGCAGCGTGGTTTGGTGCGCCTTCATGAGACCCCCGAGTGAATGGCGGTCCTGAAGCTACTCTGAGTGAGAATCAAGGACGGCCAAGTGCCGCCAACATGGCACGCGGTGTGCGAATGGGCAAGGCGCGCCTCGTTGCAGCCTGGTCGGGAGAGCTGCGCAGCATCCAAGGGTATGTTGGGCTTGCTGCGGCTCGTTTCTGTCCGAGGTGCGAGGCTGTAGTCCCGGCGGGCGTCTGCATGCAATGGTCCTGGTGGGAACGCTCATGTTGCGTTTGTGGGCCCAGAGGTCCACGCCAGTCTGACTCTCAGCGTCGTCCTGGATCCAGCGGAGCCGGACGCACTCCACTCTCGCGATCAGGATGGTGCGCGTGGCAATGTCGTTGCCGATAGGACGACCGGTGGACGCGAAGGTCTTCTTGACACGCCTGCGCCGGGTGAGGGAGGCCGCTGGGGCCCCACAACGAGCCGTCTCGGGTGGGCGCTGACCAACGACCACCACGCCCCCGGGCAATGGACTGCGGCTGGAACCTCCGCCTGGTCCCAGGTCCGGGGGGCCATCCATGCGAGCGGGAGGCCGAAGCAGCTCGCACCCGGGCATCCAGGGAGAGCCCCTGAGTGGCTCGACGTGGACGCTACTCCACGTCGAGCCGGGGCCATCCACGTTCGCGGTCAGCGTTCGCAGATGATCGTTGATACTTCAGGCGCGAGCCGGCCGCCGGGCAGTCCGGTCACGAACCTCGTCGTCTACCTTCCGAAGTGGTCCGTCAAATCGGGGCAAGGTCACCCGTTGCCCTCTGCGACGAGGGTTCATGTGAGGGTCCATTGAATTGGGGTAGCTCTGTCTGGCATTGGCGTTCGAGGGGGTGTTGTGCGGCGCTCAGCAATCGGCGCCATCTGGTGGGCCACGGCCGATGGAGGTTCAGGTGGACTCCCGCTATCGAGCGGTTGTGCAGGTCTGGACACTGCGCATCGGACGGATCGACTCTGACTCCGTTCGCGGTGTCGAGGGGCCCTATCGACACGCCTGCCTCACACTGCCCCCACCGTAGACCGGCCAGCCAGAAGTCTGCGTCGTTCCCGAATCCAGGTAATGGTAGCAGTTGAGCGTCGTTCCAGTGAACCCGTCCCAGTAGGTCCTGGGGCAATGCGCATCGTCGCTGATGTAGGCCCCCGAGGAACCACAGCTTGCAGCGCTCGACACCCAGCCTTCGGTGTGCATCTCGAAGATCAAGTTGGTGATGTCGCAGGTGCAGGCACCAATGGTCGAGTCGGTCTCCTCCTCTTCTGCACCGTCGCAGTCGTAGTCGAAGCTACCGTCGCCGCGGTCAGCGGTGAAGAAGGCGGTCTGGCCCGGCCAGGCATCTGCCGAGTGGTCGTAGCAGTCTGTTCCCGAGTGGTCCTCGCTGTCGAAGCCGTCGCCATCGGCGTCGTAGTCGCTGGCTCCGTCACAGTCCTGGTCGATGCCGTCGTACCAGGTCTCGGCCACCGCCTGGCCGATGGAAGCGTCGGTGTCGTCGCAGTCGGTTCCCCCATGGCTGTCCGACTGTTCCCCGTCGCCGTCCGCGTCGTAGTCGTCCCCACCGTCGCAGCCCTGGTCGATGCCGTCGTACCAGATCTCTTCGGCTCCTGGGTACGCTTGGCTGTCCGAGTCGTCGCAGTCGTTCCCGCCGCTCTCCAGCGAGGGCTCCCCATCACCGTCCACGTCTGTTCCGTCCACGCCATCGCAATTCTGGTCGATGCCATCGCCCACGATGTCCGACGCATCCGGATTGATGACAGAGGAGCTGTCGTCGCAGTCGGTGCCGCCCGCCTCCCAAGAAGCGTGGCCGTCGCCGTCGCGATCGACGCCGTCTGCATCGTCGCAGTCCTGGTCAATGCCGTCGCCATGGGGGTCGGGCGCGCCCGGCCAGGTGCTCGCGCTTCCGTCGTCGCAGTCCTCGCCGCCGCTCGCCTCGGAAGGGTAGCCGTCCCCATCGGCGTCCACTCCGTCGTTTTCATCGCAGTTGTGGTCGATACCGTCTCCGACGAGGTCGGTGGAACCGGGGTGGATGTCCGAGTCTGAATCGTCGCAGTCGGGTCCGCCCACCTCGGCGGAGTCGAAGCCATCTCCGTCGACGTCGGTCAGGTCGCCGTCTGCGCAGTCGTTGTCGATGCCGTCGTAGGGCATCTCTTCCGCGACGGGATGCACAGACGCGTCCTCGTCGTCGCAGTCCGGTCCTCCTGCCAGGTCGGCAGCGAAGCCGTCGCCATCGACGTCGTCCAGGTCCTGGCCATCGCAGTCGTTGTCGATGCCGTCGTAAGGGACCTCCTCTGCGTGGGGACCGATGGACGGGTCGTCGTCCGCGCAGTCGCCCTCATCCGGGGCGAGTCCGTCTCCGTCGCCATCAACAGCGCCGGGGTTGGGTTCTTTTTCGGGCTGCGAGCTGTCGTTGCAGGCTGTTGCCAAGACCAGCGCCAGGACAGCCGTGCGGAAGAGGTGCGGGTTGGTCGGGACGTCGTTTCGATGCATCAGGCCTCCGGAGTCGGCTGACCGAGCGCGAGTCTCTGCCGATCTGAACGACCGGTGCGGACCGCGACGACAGTCGACTCGGCGCGGTGACAGCTTCAGGATCAGAACCGATGCCAAGTTGATAACTTCAGTTCTGGCCCCGCGGTGAAGTTTCTACCTCGTGGATTGCCGGCTCACCCACTGGTCCAGTTGGAGGACGAAGTGGGAGACACGGGTGCAAGTCGAACAGGTCCAGCGTGGAATCGGGCGTGCCATCGCCTCTCGACGACGAGCCAGAAAACTCACCCAGGAGGGACTGGCCGAGCGTGTGGGCTCGAGTCCCGAGTGGATCAGTCAGCTCGAACGAGGGGTGGGCGCACCGTCGATGCCACTTCTCATCCGCATCGCCGACGCACTGGGAGCGTCTCCGGTGGATCTGGTCGCTGCGGGGCTCGGGCAGTCGGAGAAGGTCCCGGAGCAGCTCCAGCTTGAGGCGCTTGTCGACCAGCTTCCACCGGCCGCGCTTCGAGTTCTGGTGGACCTTGCGCGGTCTCTGGGCCGGGAGTTCGCGGCTTCCAAGCCCAAGGGTGCCTCCCAGGATTAGCGACCTGGCCGGGCAGTTGGTGGCTGCGGGTCGACCCATCCGAAGCCGCCACCGAAGCGCAGGTCCGGCGGCTTGGCGGTGGCCAGATTCTTCAGCGCACTTGACCTGCACCGGCGCGAGCGAAATCCCCGGCCGGGGTGATGGTCGATAGGAACGACTTGTGTCCGCTGGAATTTAGAGGTACACAATTGGTGTCAATCTGTTTCCAGAAGGTGATTCTTGTCCGGAGAGCTGAAGCTGGTGGCGCCCTCCCACTTCGAGTTGGAGCGGATCAAGGTCGACCCCTATGAACCTGCCCGGGGCGCGCAAGTGGTGTGGATGCCAGCCACCGACTTCGGGGCCTTTGTACGTGGGCTTCGCACCGGTCGCAGCATGAGTCTGCGCAAGGCCGCCCAGCGGATTGGAATGTCCCACACCTTCGTCGCGCAGGTCGAGCGGGACGAACCCAGCGTCAAGCTCAGTGTCGAGCTGTGCGAGCGAATGGCGTTGTCGTACAGTGCTGACCCGCGGGAAGTCCTGGAACGGGCAGGCGTCATGTACGCGGTTGCCGATCCCTCGCTCAAGTCCGAGCGCGATTCACTGCGCGAAATGGTCTTGCGGCTGCTCAGCCACGAGCGGCTCGGACCGACCGACTTCCACCCCAGTGAGATGCGCCACATCTCGGACCGGTCCATCGAGCTGATGTTCCAGCTCGCGCAGAAGGCGTATTCCCACGGTGTTGTCCGGGGCGAGCCTGTGCTGGACATCATGATGGCTCGTGCCGGAGGTGAGGAGTGAGCTCGTCTGGTCCCCACCTGTCGTCCAACCACCGGAAGGCCCTGTCAGCCGGTCAGCGCCCTTCACTCGCGCCTCGTGGGCTGGAGGACGTGACCAGTGGAGCCCCGAGCTCCGGATGTGCCCCGTGAGCCGGCGCACAGACCTTCTCTCTCGCGAAGAAGCGGCCGAGTATCTGGGCTGCTCGGTGCGCTTTCTGGCCAATCGCACCCCCCAAAGGGGAGGCCCCACTTGCGTCAAGGTCGGTCGAACGCCGTTCTACCTGCGCTCCGACCTCGACGACTGGATTCAATCCCGACGCGTCACTCCAACCAGCAGGAGCGCCCCTTGTCCCGCCGACATCGCACCCGTCGCAACGGATTCACGCTCTACAAACAGCCCCGGTCGTCGTACTGGTCGGCGGACATCCACATCGGCGGCAAGCGAGTGCGACGCAGCACGCGCGAACGAGATCGCCGTGCGGCTCAGGCGAAAGCACAGCAGCTCTTCGACGAGCTAGTCGCGGAGCAAGGTCGCCCGGGTCGGATGGAGGGGGACGACCTTGCGCTGCTCGCTGGCTTCGACATTGCCGAAGCCCAGGCCCGTGGTGTCGGGCAGCGCCAGCTCGAGTCCATCGAGGCCTGTTGGGGACATGTCTGTCGCACCTTGGGGACCGACCTGGATCCCGCCGAGGTCACCTATGAGCGGGTGGTCGGCTACCTCGCAAGCCGTCGGGCAGAAGGGGCCCGGGGCCAGTCCATCGTGAAGGAGGTCCAGGCCCTCAAGCGCGGCTTGAAGGTCGCGAAGAGACGCGGCAGCATCCGCGCGATGCCGGATGAGTGGCCGGTCGTTCGCCGCGACCCTCCGAACAAGCGGCAGAGGGGCAAGCTGCATCCAGCGGAGCTCATTGGCCGTTGGCTCGAGCACCTGTCCGACGTGGCGCCCGTCGCGAGTCGCCAGGCAGCCGTGGCGGTTCACACGGGCCTGCGGGCGACGGAGCTCCGACTGCTGACCTGGGATTGGGTGGAGTCAGCCCCGGAGGGCTCTGGTGTCTCAGCGATGCTGAGGGTGCCCGCAGAGGCTGCAAAGACGAAGCAGGAACGGGTCATCGGGCTGACGGACGAGGCCCTGGCCGCCATCGAGCAGGCCCGGGCGCTGGCTCAGGCGTGGGATGCCCCGCTCTTCCCTGGCAACCACCGCAAGGCGTTCAAGGCAGCAGCCGAGGCTCTCCAGTACGGCAAGACCATCACACTGCGTGACCTCCGCCACTGCCACGCGACATGGGCGGCCCAGGGAACCGGTGACGCCGCTGCAGCCCAGGCCGCGCTCGGCCACAACGACCTGCGCACCACCCAGCGGTATCTGTCGGCGACGCTCGCCCGAACGGCCTCGGCAGCCGTGGCGGTGAGTGCTCACCTCGAGGCGACACGAGACGCCCGTCTGCACGGTATGCCGACAAACCGTCATACAAAGCCGTCATACCCGAAGGCATCGCCCCGAGAACGAGGAGACCCGGAGGGCCGTAAAGCCGCTCCGGGTCGTCATTCTAGCCAAGTCGGGGTGAGAGGATTCGAACCTCCGGCCTCCTGCTCCCGAAGCAGGCGCGCTACCAGGCTGCGCCACACCCCGACATTCAATCGAATGCCGCTGCGCTGAACAACTCCGGAATCCCGGCCCCGTCAGCGAGCCCCGCCGGTCTATCGATGCCCGGCGAAGCCGTCAACCCTGAACCGCCGCGCGCAGGGCTGCGATGGCCGCTGCCCGGTCCGGCTGTCCGAACACGCCCGAACCGCTCACCAGCACATCCGCACCGGCGTCGGTGAAGCGCCGCGCGTTGTGGGCCTTCACGCCCCCGTCCACCTGAATCAGCGTGGACAGACCCCGGCGCTCCGTCTCCTGGCGAATCCGCTCGATCTTGGGAAACACCCGCTCGATGAGCGACTGGCCGCCGAAGCCCGGGTTTACCGACATCACGAGCACCATGTCGAGCTCGTCCAGCACGTAGTCGAGCACCGACTCCGGGGTGTGCGGGTTGAGCGCCACCCCCGCCTTCACGCCCAGCGACTTGATGAGCTGCACCGTGCGGTCGAGGTGCGGACAGGCCTCCGCATGCACCGTGACCACCGAGGCGCCCGCCGACACGAAGTCCTCGATGTAGCGGTCGGGCTCCACAATCATCAGGTGACAGTCGAGCGGCATCTCGGTGACCCGCTTCGCGGCCTTCACCACCAGGGGGCCAATCGTGATGTTCGGTACGAAGCGGCCGTCCATCACGTCGACATGCACCCAGTCGGCGGTCGAGATGCTGTCCAGCTCGGCGCCGAGCTTCGAGAAGTCGGCAGACAGGATCGAAGGAGCGATGCGAATCATGGTGTGTCTCCAAGCGAGGTGAGGCGCTCGCCAACGGTCACGCGAGCGCCATTCACGATGTCTCGGCCCGACCGACGGGGCTTGCCGGGAAGCTGTCCCACCCGCACCTCCAGTGAGCCTTGCCCGCAGGCCACCACCAGGCGCTTGCCCGCCTCGATGACCTCGCCAGGCTCGCCGAGCACCCCGTCGTCTTCCACCACGCGGGTCTCATGCAGACGCATCACCCCGCCCCGGAAGCCAGCCTGTCCGCTGGGCCAGGGATTCACGCCGCGCACCCGGTCGTGGATGCGTCGGGCGGACCACGAAAAGTCGATGCGGCCGTCGGTCTTCTTCAGGAGAGGGGCCAGCGTGGCGTTGGAGTGGTCCTGCACTCGAGGGCGAAGCGAGTCCAGCTGGGCGAGCGTGTCCACCAGCACTTCGGCGCCCATCACCGACAGGCGCGCCCACAGCTCCGGTCCATTCTCGTTGGGGTCCACCGGGGTCGACCGACGGAGCAGCACGTCGCCTGTGTCGAGGCCGGCATCCATCTGCATGGTGCAGATGCCCGTCTCCCGCTCGCCTTCGATGAGGGCCCACTGGATGGGTGCCGCGCCCCGGTATTTGGGGAGCAGGCTCGCGTGTACGTTGATGCATCCCCGCCGTGGGGCTTCGAGGAGGGCGGGAATCAGGATGCGACCGTAGGCGACGACAACAGCCACGTCGGCGTCCATCTCGGTGGTGAACCACTCCACGAACGGCCCGCTTCTCACCGCTCGAGGCTGCCAGGTGCGCAGGCCCAGCTCTCTGGCTCGCACGATGGTGGGCGGGCTCTTGAGCTTCTTGCCGCGGCCCCTCGGGCGGTCGGGCTGGGCGACCACACAGACCACCTCATGGCCGGCGTCGACGATGGCATCGAGGGTGGGCACCGCGAAGTCGGGGGTGCCCATGAAGACGATTCGCATGGGTCGACCTCCGGGGCGGGCCGCGTAGCACGGCCGGCGGAGGCGTCACCGCTTCTTCGCCGCCTTCTTCTTCACCCGCTGCACATACCGGTTCCGCTTGAAGCGCGACGAGCGCTCCAGCAGCGTGATGCCGTCGAGGTGGTCCATCTCGTGCTGGATGACCACCGCGGGGAAGCCCTCGTAGGTGCGCTCGTGGACCTCGCCCTCAGCGTCTTGGTACCGCACCACGATGCGCTCGATGCGCTGGATCTCCTGGCTGTAGTCGGGCACCGACAGGCAGCTCTCCGACCACTTGATGCGTCCGTCGCCCTTCTCGATGATCTCGGGATTGGCCATGTACACGAGGTCGATGCCCTTCTTCGTCTCTCCGTCCTCGCCCTCGAAGCCCGGGTCGGCCACCAGGATGCGCCGGGAGTCGTCCACCTGCGGGGCGGCGAGACCGACGCCGGGGGCGGCGTACATCGTCTCGGCCATGTCCTCGAACAGGGTGGCGAGGGTGGGGCCGAACTCATCCTCACGGACGCGCCGGGCCTTCTTGTTGAGGGTGGGGTGGGGGGCCTCGATGATGTCGAGCAGGGCCATGGTCGCTCCGGACTGGATGACCGCGGGTGTGGCGGTCGGGGCACCCCGCTATCCGAGCCGCTCGCCCTCGTCTCCCGAATCCGCGGAGCGACGCTGACGGGCGCTGGCCCGCACCCGAAGCAGGTGGGTGGGCTCGTCGTCGGTGGACTCCGCCTGGTCGATGATGGGCAAGCCGAAGTGGGGCACGCGCTCGGCGGACACCAGAGAGGGCTCGTCGAGCATTCCCCGTGGGGTCGACGGATGCTCGACCACCGGAATCGCCCCTGGCCAGGTGACCTCCGCTTCCACGCCGCGCGCCTTGCTGCGGTCCTCCGGCAGGTAGACGGAAGGCGGACCGGCACCGTCGAGGTCGGACTCTCCGCCCACGCCCGCAACCCGGCTCGCCAGCGCGCCCAGCACCATGCGAACCAGCGCCTCGTCGGTGGGCTCGGCTTCGAAGGACAGCTGCACCTGGCCCCGAAGGGTGGGGTAGACCTGCACTTCGATGGGGTCGTTGGCAGCCCCCACGGCGGCCTTCACAAGGTCTCGGACAAGCGTGGTCAGCTCGGCCCGTGGACCCCGGATGGGAATCGACTTCTGGCCATAGCTGCGGTGCACCTCGCGGATGCTGGCCAGCTCGTCGAGGGCGGTGTCCACCACCACAACGACGTCGAGCAGGGCATCCCGGGAAGCCTCATCCCCCTTCACGATGCCGTCGAGCAGGCTGTTGACCTCCAGCACCATCTGGTGGACCGCCGAGTTCGCCCGTCGCAGCTCCGCTCGCAGCTCCGCGGGACTCGCACCGTCATCGAGGGCGCCCTCCAGCAGCTCCAGGTTGGTCTTCAGGTTGTGCAGCGGGGTGCGGAGGTTGTGGCTGCGGGCGTGCAGGGCCCGTTCTCGTGCATCGCGGGCGGTCTGGGCTTCCCGCTCGACCTGCTCGAGCCGGGTCTTCAGGTCGCTCGCCTCGCGTCGGGCGGACACCCAGGCTGTGATGTCCTCCACGAGCAGGTGACGACCGGAGTCGGGCACGTCGACCAGCTGAAGGCGGAAGGAGCGGCGGTCGCCGTCGGGGGGAATCATCTCGATCTGGGTGGACAGGCCCGGCTGGGTCGGGTTGCGACCGCGGGTGAGCACACGTCCCCACCAGACTGCCGCCGAGCCCCACGGCGAGACCATGCGGGACAGCTGGTCGCTGGGTTCCACGAGCAGGTCATCACTCCCCGACAGTCGGGCCGAGCCGAGGGCCGCGGCTGCGAACAGCCTTCCCACCGGGATCGGTGGGGCCGGCGTCTGCTGCACCACCACGGTGGGCTCGGGTGCCGATGGTTCGCGTCCGGCCGCCAGCCACACCGAGATCTCCGCCGCGATGCCGCCGAGCAGGAACACCCCCGCCCACACCGAGAGTCGGCCGAGGTCGCCGGGGGGGGGCATCAACCCGAGTGCGATGGTGCCGACCGCCAGAGTGGTGCTGATGAGCATCCCAAAGCCCGCGCGGGGCAGCAGCCAGCTCGCCAGGGCCCCGGTGAGGACCGCGCCGCCGAGCAGCTCCACCAGCAGGGCATCCGGCATCCCTGCGGCCACGCCCACCCCCACATGGTGGGCCGCCATCATCGACACCGCCATCATCCGACGCCACGCGCGGCCGACCGGCAGAGGCATCCAGGTGGTGACCAGGGCGAGTCCGACCACCATCGCCCGCACCGACATCGCGATGGCGTCGAGCTCCACATCCACCAGCGTGGCCACCAGGGGCGCCACCAGCATGCCCAGGCCCAGCACCACGACAATCCCGTCGCCGATGCGGTCGTGGGCATGGAGTCTGGGTGGGGTGGACGTCAAGGGGCCTCGAGCGTTCCGCGGATCGTCGTCAGGGGAGGGGACAAACTTGAGGAGAACGGGCTGGGGGCTGGTCTCGACGCCGCTCGGCAGCCAGGCTGCGTCGGGCTAGGACCGCTCGCGCGCACGGCGGACACCGCCCGCCGAGGTGGTGTGTGGGTCGCCGTGCAGGAATCACCACGCAGTATTGCCGGTGGCTCGGCCAGTCCGGCCAGCCGCGACAGAAAAACAATCCGTCACAGTTCAATCGAGGAGCCGCGATGGCCTTCGGACGCATCCCCCGCTTCAGTCCCAGCTTCTCCCCGGTGGAGGCGGCCATCTCGGCGCGCTGGCTGCTCCAGGGGGCCCTCTTCCGCGACGAGGACAGCAAGGTCGCCGAGTGGGAGTCGGCCTTCGCCACCTACATCGGGGCCGAGCACGCCGTGATGGTCCCGTCGGCGCGCTTCGGTTTCTACCTGTTGCTGAAGGCCCTGGGGGTCGGTCCCGGCGATGAGGTTATTGTCCCTGCGCTCACCTACTTCGCGATTCCAGCCATGGTGCCGCTGCTGGGCGCGAAGCCTGTGTTTGCCGATGTGGGCCTGCGCACCCATGTTCTCGACCCCGAGGCCTTCCGCGCGGCCATCACGCCCCGCACCAAGGCGGTGGTGCCCACCCACCTGTTCGGCACGCCTTGCGACATGTCCGCGATCCGCGAGATTGCCGCCGAGCACGACATCCAGGTCATCGAGGACTGCGCGCAGAGCACCGGCGCCCGCAGCAGGGGCACCCGCGTCGGCCACCTCGGCGACCACGCCTACTACACCTTCGGCCTCACGAAGAACATCACCACGCTGTCGGGCGCGATGGTCACCACCGACGACGCCGGCGTGGCCCACAGCATCCGGGCCGAGATTGCTGCAGGGGGCCTCTCCAGCCGCCGCAAGCTGGCCAAGGAGGCCGTCACCGGTCTCGCGATGTGGGCCGCCACCCACCCCGCGCTGTACTGGGCCACCGTCCATCCCGCCGTGGTGCTGGGCAACAAGCTCGGCGAAGACCCCATCCACGACCGCTTCGGTGAGGCCGAGCGCCGCTACGATGAGATCCCGTCCTACTACTACGCCAGCAGCAAGTCCCGCGCGGTCCAGGCCGCCGTCGGTCTGCACCAACTGTCCCGCATCGACGGCCTCAACGGTGCCCGCATCCGCAACGGCCGTCATCTCGATGCTGCCCTCGCCCACGTCCCTGGCCTCACCACGCCCGAGTACCCGGAGGGTGCAGAGCCCATCTACATGAGCTTCGTGGTCCACCACCCTCGTCGAGATGCCCTGATGGAGGCCCTTCGCAGCAAGGGAGTGGACACAACGGTGGGGTACATGGGCGCCTTCGGAGACCATCCGCTCTTCCAGGACTACGCCGCCGACTGTCCCAACGCCCAGCAGGCCTTCCACGAGCTGCTGCACCTGCCCGTCCACCCCAACCTGAGCGAGTCCGACCGCGACCACCTCGTGGAGGCCGTGCGCGCGGCCTGCCTGTCGCTCGGCTGAGCCCCCGCGATGGGCACGGTCCGCTGATGCGATAGGCCCCCAGACGCGCCCCACCTCGGGCGCACCGTCCTCGCTGGAGACCGGGCCCATGATTCGCTTCACCGCCCGCAACTACGCCCGTATCGCGCAGGCTGCGCTCACCCGCAGCGTGCCGGTCTACGCCCACTTCGGCATCACGCACCGGTGCAACCTCACCTGCAAGATGTGCGGCATCTGGCGCTACGGCGACAAGGACGAGGAGCTGTCGGTCGCCCAGATCGAGGAGATGGCCGCGCGCATGGCCCGCATCGGCGTGGTCCAGGTGTCCATCGGAGGTGGAGAGCCCTTCGCGGTCGACCACCTCGAAGAGGCCGCCGAGGCCTTTTTGTCCCACGGCCTCAACCTGCGCATCCTCACCAACGGAATCAGCGAAGGCAACGGCCGCAACGTCGTTCAGGGCAAGTCCTACCTCGACCGGGTGGACCGCTGCATCGACATCGGAGTGAAGAACTTCTCCATCTCGCTCGACAGCCTCTACCCGGCCCGCTTCGACTACATCTGCGAGGTCGACGGCGCCTGGGACGAAGCCGTCCGCACCATGACGCACATCGGCCAGCGCCTGCATGGTGTGCAGGGAGCCATGCCCACCATCAACTGCGTGGTGAGCAACCTCAACCTCGAAGAGCTCCCCGACATGGTGCGCTTCGCCCGTGAGATCGGCTTCGCCATCAGCTTTCTACCAGTGGAGCTGCTCGCGAAGCGAAAGGACGGCGTGCGCAACTGGGAGGCCCGCTTCATCCGCTACCGGCCGGAGATGGGCGTCTACCACGCCGACACCCCCGACGAGGTGAAGGAGCGTGTCGACCGGGCCTACGACCAGCTCGTACGCATGAAGGCCGAAGGCTGGCCCATCCTCAACTCCACGCCCTACCTCGAGGCCAGCCGGCAGTACCTCAAGTCCGGCCGCTTCCCCTCCGAAGGCTGCGACGCCGGACGGCTCTACTTCAGCGTGGCGCCCAACGGTCAGTTCACCGTCTGCCACCGCACCGTGCAGCAGCACAAGAGCTTCCTCGATCCCGACTTCGAGGACTACTTCCACTCCGCCGACTACGAGCGAAAGAGGCTGATGGAGGCGGGCACCTGCGAGGGCTGCATGCGGGCCTGTTGGATCGACACCAGCAGCATGTTCCGCACCGTTCGGGGCTTCTTCGAGACCACGCGACTCACGCTCGCGCCTCGCCGCCACAAGCCGGTGGACCACAAGGCCGCCGCGAGCTGGGCCCGCCACGACGACGTACCCATCGTGCCCGAGATGGCGGAGTCCGACGCCGCCCGTTGATGGCGACGACTGCCTGGCCCGGGGCATCCGCCTCAGATCCGTTCGAGCTCCAGCAGGCCGCCGGTGCCGTAGAAGGCGTCGCAGCTTCCGACAAGGCCGGCGCCCTCGAACTCGGCGTACATCACCATGTTGTAGCCGTAGCCGTAGTCCTCGATCTCCAGGGTCATCTCCACGCCCGTCGCGTCGCGTCGCCCCTCCACGCTGCCACGGTACTCGCCCCAGTCGGTGAGCCACGCGCCGGTGCCCGACACCTCCCCGTCGAGGTCGGTGAGCGTGAGCTCCAGCTCGTAGGGATACCCGTACAGCTCGCAGGCGCCCCTCCAGGAGCCGCTCACGGTGCCGCCCTCGGTGATGGTGCCCTCGGGGGGGTAGAAGCCGCCCTGCTCGTACAGCGCGTCCAGCTCGCCGTCTGTGGTGAGGTCGTGGGGGGACTGGAGTAGCGCGCAAGACGCCGCGATGATGACCATTCCCACCATCATCGGCCAGTTGTGGGACCAGCGGCTCGCTGCCATTGCACGTCCTCCTCGGCGCAGCACTTTAGCGGCCGATGGGACGACCGGACAGGGGCGGCGGACCATTGTGCGGTGTCACATCCCGAATCGTGTGCCGTATCTCAGGGCCTTGTCTGCGGGTCGGACAGAAATCGTCCGGTGGGCCGGTTGTCCGCCCTTCCCCGCAGGGGTACGCGGTGCGCCGTCCTTTTGAGAGCTGCATGCAGAACGTCATCGCCATCTTCCAGCGAGAGCTGGCCAGCTACTTCGACAGTCCGCTGGCCTACATCGTCGTCCCTGCCTTCCTGGGGCTGGTCGGTGGCTTCTCGCTGTTCTTCCAGGATGTCCTCGAGGCCGGTGTCGCCAGCATGCGCACCGTCTTCTTCTGGAGCGCGGTCTCCTACCTGCTGCTCATCCCCGCGGTCACCATGCGGCTGTTCGCCGAGGAGAAGCGCACCGGATCCATCGAGCTGCTGGTCACGATGCCCATCACCGAGTCGCAGATGGTGCTCGGCAAATACCTCGCAGCCCTCACGCTCATGACCGTCGCCCTCGGGCTCACCTTCACCTGGCCGCTCACGCTCTACGCCTTCGGCTCGCCCGATGTCGGCCCCCTGATTGGCGGCTACCTGGGCCTGTTCCTGCTCGGCGCGGCCTTTTGCGCCGTCGGCACCGCTGCCAGTGCCCTCACCAACAACCAGGTGGTGAGCTTCCTGGTCGCTCTGCTCGGCTGCCTCGTGCCCTTCGTGTCCGGCTACGCCCTCGCCCGGGTGCCCGCGAGCCTGCTGCCCATCGTGCAGTACCT
>ENA-OWNT01002445-OWNT01002445.1-seawater-metagenome-genome-assembly--contig:-NODE-2445-length-19454-cov-2.921453_pt1 | contig 19454 bp, 12 predicted proteins | sample MGYA00238136_ERZ651165 | MGnify/ENA primary metagenome ERZ651165 (study PRJEB26861, sample SAMN08777766) | seawater metagenome | isolation source: coastal seawater | place: USA: Florida | collected...
ACCTCGAAGCTCAGCCGCCAGCGCAGCGCCGCGAGGATCATGGATCCGACCGCCCCCACCGAAGCGGCCTCGGTCGGGGTCGCGATGCCCCCGAGGATCGAGCCGAGAACGGCGAGGATCAGCAGCATCGGCGGCACCAGCGCAACCAGAACCTCGCGGCCGAGGTTCTTCTTCTCGTCCGGTGCAACCGGCGTGGCCGGGCACGACGCGGGATCCGTTACCGCCTTGAAGATGATGTAGGCGAGGTAGAGCAGGACCAGCATCAGCCCTGGCAGCAACGCACCTGCGAAGAGGTCGCCCACCGAAACGGGGACCGGGGCAAAGTTGCCCTTCTGCATCTGCACCTGGCTGTTGATGCCCGACAGCATGTCTCCCATGAAGATCAGCACGGTCGACGGCGGGATGATCTGGCCCAGCGTCCCGCTGGCGCAGATCGCACCGGTCGCGAGGCGCGGATCGTAGCCCGCGCGCAGCATCGCCGGGAGCGAGATCAGGCCCATCGTGACCACAGTCGCGCCGACCACGCCGGTCGAGGCCGCCAGCATCGCGCCGACCAGCACGACCGAGATGCCAAGACCTCCGCGCAGGTTGCCGAACAGCTTGCCCATGGTCATGAGCAACTGTTCCGCGATCTGGCTGCGTTCCAGCATGACGCCCATGAAGATGAACAGCGGCACGGCCACGAGGACCTCGTTGGTCATGAAGCCGATGTAGCGGTTCGGGAGCGATCCGAAGTTGCTCGGGTCGAACACGCCGAATGACATGCCGACGAGACCGAAGAGAAGCGACACGCCGGCCAAGGTAAAGGCGACCGGGAAGCCGAGCAGCAGAAAGCCGATCACGCCGAAGAACATGAGCGCGGCGAGCATTTCGCCAATCAGGACGGGATCCATCAGTAGGTCTCCTCGCGGGGGACATCTTTGACGACATCATCGGGATATCGGATTGCAGCGGGGACCAGAGCAGCACGGCCGGTCAGCACCAGGATCGAGCGGATCAGCATCGCTACGCCCTGAAGGGCGATCAGGGCGGCGAAGGCAAGAATGAAGCTCTTGAGAACGAACAGCCCGGGCATGCCGCCGACGTTGGCCGAGGCCTCGTGGTAGCCCCATGCGCGCAGCACGAAGGGCAGTGAATAGGCATAGACCACGTAGCAGAAAGGCAGGAGGAACAGCAGCACACCGACGAAATCGGACAGTGCCCGCGTCCTCATCGAGGCTGGTCGGTAAAAGATGTCGACCCGCACGTGATCGTCACGCATCAGCGCGAAACCAGCGACCGCGGTAAACATCGCGCCGTTCAGCCAGATGTAGAGGTCCTGCATCCAGACATAGCTCGTCGCAAAGACATATCGTTGGACGACAACGGTGAAACACACCACGACGATGGCCAGCGACAGCCAGGCGAACAGCCTGCCGATGACCTGATTGAGGCCGCAGATCGCCGCGGCTACCCCTGCAAGAAAACGCATGTGTCCACCTCTGTGCTGTTGGGACAGGACCGAGCTGCGATAGTTTGCTCCGGCGTAAAGGGAAAGCGGATAATGCAGTGTGCCGCAGTCCCCTGGATCATCCTCGCTCCCCCCGGCTCGACTGGCCTACCGGGGCGCGCGGAAAGGGGACCGGGGCAATGCCCCGGCCCCCGAAGGCGAATGCTCGCCTCAGATCTGGAAGTACTTCTCGCGCGCCTGAACGAAGGCACCGTCGGTGTCGCGCGACCGCGTCCGGACGATGTTCAGCGACTCGATGAAGCTCTCGGCAGTCTTCTTGACCAGCGGATCGCCGGAGTCGCGCAGCCCGCCGATGATTTCCTGCGCCGCCTCTGCACCGGCTTTCAGGATTTCCTCGGGGAACTGCATGACGTTGACGCCGTGATCGTTGATCAGCGTCTGCAGCGCGCGCGGGTCGTTGGCGTAGAAGTCGGACGCGACCTGGTCGTACTCGGCCTGGCAGATGTCCTTGATCAGCGCCTGCAGGTCAGCCGGCAGAGCCTGGTACTTCTTCTTGTCGACGACCAGTTCGGTGGCGAGGCCGGGTTCCACGAAGGACGGGAAGTAATAGTTCTTCGCCACCTGGTAGAAGCCGAGCGCGAGGTCGTTGTAGGGGCCGACGAACTCTGCCGCGTCGAGGGTGCCCGACTGCAGCGCCTGGAAGATCTCGCCCGCCGCCATGTTGGTCACGGTCGCGCCAAGCTTCTCCCACACGCGGCCGCCGAGGCCGGGGGTACGGAAGCGCAGGCCCTTGACCGAGTCGACGCCGGTCAGCTCGTTGCGGAACCAGCCGCCCGCCTGGGTGCCGGTGTCGCCCGACAGGAAGCCCTGAACGCCGAACTGGTCATAGATTTCGTCCCAGATTTCCTGGCCGCCCATGTAACGGACCCATGCGGTCAGTTCGCGCGAGGTCATGCCGTAGGGAACGCCGGTGAAGAACGACAGCGCCGGCGACTTGTTCTGCCAGTAGTAGGCGGCGCCGTGGCTCATCTCGGCGGTGCCGTCGATGACGGCGTCCAGCGATTGCAGCGGCGGCACCATTTCGCCGGCGGAGTAGACCTGAACGGTCAGGCGGCCGCCGGAGGCCGCGGTGATGCGGTCAGCCAGACGCTGTGCGCCGACACCCAGGCCCGGGAAATTCTTCGGCCAAGTGGTGACCATGCGCCAGGTGATGTTGCCCTGTGCGACGGCCGGGGCCGCAAGGCTGGTTGCTGCGACGCCGGCGCCAAGTGCGCCCGCGCGGATAAAGGAACGACGATCCACTCTGTTTCCTCCCAAAAATACAATAATAAACGTGCCATGCCGCTCCGCAGGCAGGTTCTGGCGCCAGCTAATATATCTGCTGTGATAATGTCCATGACGTCAGCAGCAATTTTTTCGCAGTATTTGCGCACGCTCCGGGCGGACTTTCGCCACTCCCAATTCCGCGAAGGCCGCCCCCGGATCGACCTGTCGGCGGATTGATCGCTTCAAGGGCGCCTGAGGTCAGGAAACAGCGGCGAAGCGTCGCGGAAATGCTGTGGTTGAGCGGAAAAAATGCTTTCCGACACTACATGTGAAAATGGGCGTGCGCCCCCAAATTCTTCTGATATTGCCACCGCATGGACATCATACTCGTAACCACTGTTATCGCGTCTCTCTTCCTTGTCATCGGCCTCGCCGAACCCTTTGCCGCGCGTGTCCGATTGCCCTACAGCGTGATACTCGCCGTTCTCGGGATCATGATCGGCGCCGGGGCGACCTTCTTCCTCAGAACCGAACTGACGGACGCGCTGAACCCGGTGGCCGAGGCGATCCTGGGCCTGCCGATCAAGTCCAACGTGTTCCTCTACGTCTTCCTGCCGACCCTGCTGTTCCAGGCGACAATCGGGATGAACCTGCGCCGGATGCTGGATGACTGGGTGCCGATCATCGTGCTGGCGGTGGTCGCCGTCGTGGTGGCGACGGTCAGCATCGGCTATGCGCTGTCCTGGGCCAGCGCGCTGCCGCTGGCGGCCTGCTTCCTGATCGGCTCTATCGTCTCGACCACCGACCCCTCGGCCGTGGTCTCGATATTCCGCTCGATCTCGGCACCACGGCGGCTGGCCCGGATCATCGAGGGTGAAAGCCTGCTGAACGACGCCGCCGCCATCGCGCTCTTCGGCCTGTTCATGGGTTTCGTCATGCTCGGGCTACCGGACCCCAGCCTCGGCGAGGCGCTTGCGCGGTTCCCCATCCTGATCGCGGGCGGTGCGTTGACCGGCTGGGTGGCGGCCCGTATCGCGGTCTGGGTGATGTCCCTGTTCAGCCGTCACGAACTGGCGCAGCACTCGATCTCGGTTGCCCTGCCCTACCTGACCTACATCATCGCGGAACAGAGCGTCGGAGCCTCCGGCGTCATCGCCGTGGTCGCCGCCGGCCTCACGCTCAACCTGACTGCCCCCGCGCGCCTGCCGCCCCAGTCCTGGAGCAACCTGCGCGATCTGTGGGATGTGCTGGCGCACTGGGCCGGGGCCCTCATCTTTATTCTCGCCGCGCTCCTTATCCCGCGCCTGCTGAAGGAAGTGCGGCTGGAGGATTTCGCCCTTGTCGGCGTGGTCGTCGTCGCGGCTGTCGCCGCGCGCACCGTGATCCTCTTTGGGCTGATGCCTTTGCTGACGGCGCTGAAGCTGTCCCCGAACGTGGAAAGACCCTATCGCGCCGCGATCCTCTGGGGCGGACTGCGCGGCGCGGTGACCCTCGCGCTGGCCCTCGCCGTCACCGAGAGCGTACGTGTGCCCGACGGGATCCAGCGGGTCGTGGGTATTCTGGCCACCGGCTTCACCCTCTTCACCCTGCTGGTGCAGGGGACGACACTGCGCTGGATCATCGGTAAGCTCGGCCTCGACCGGCTGTCGCCCATCGACGAGGCCCTGTCCCGGCAGGTGGTCGCGGTTGCCCTGCAAACCGTGCGCGAAGACGTGGCGCGGACCACCGAGAACTACGACCTGAACCGCGACACGGTGCGATCCGAGGCAAAGCGGTTCGGCGAGCGCCTCGAAACCGCCGTGAAGATGGCCGAGGACAATGCCGATATCCTCGACCGCGACCGTATCGCGCTGGGGCTGATCGCGCTGGCGGGTCACGAACGCGACACCATCCTCGCGCGCATGAAGGAGCGGACCATCTCGGCCCGGATGGCGGAACTTGTGCTCTCGGACGCCGACCGGCTGATCGAGGGCGCACGCTCGCAGGGCCGGAACGGCTATCAGCGGGCAGCCCGAAAGAGCCTCGCCTATGGCCGCGCCTTCCGCACGGCTGTCTTGTTGCATGGGCGTCTGCGGCTGTCGGGTCCCCTCGCCCGGATGACGGCGGACCGGTTCGAACGGCTACTGTCCCAGCGCCTGATCATGCGCGACCTCGGCTCCTTCATCGACGGCCGCATCCGGCGCATTCACGGACGGCGCGTCGCGGAACTGCTGCACGAGCTGCTGTCGCGGCGGATCGAAGCGGTCGAAACCGCGCTGGAAGGTCTGCGCCTGCAGTATCCGGGCTATGCCGAGGAACTGGAGCGCCGCTTCATCCGGCGGACCGCGCTGCGAATGGAGGAACGGGAGTACGCCGCGATGCGCGAAGACGGCCTGATCGGCGCCGAGGTTCACATGGCGCTGATGCAGGATCTCGCAGCGCGCCGGGGTGCTGCGGAGGAGCGGCCGCGCCTCGACGTCGCGATCCAGCGCGCCGCCTTCATCCGCGAGTTTCCCCTCTTTGCCGAGATGGACGACGGCAGCCTCAAGCGTCTGGGCCGGTCGTTGATGACACGCTACTTCGACGCCGGAGAGCGTGTCATCCGCAAGGACAGCACGGCCCGAAGCGTCTATTTCATCGCCTCCGGTGCCGTCGAACTCGAGAGCGCGGGACAGACCTCGCGCCTGGGTCGGGGGGACATGTTCGGGCAGATGGCGCTGCTGACCAACAAGGCGCGCCGCGCCGATGTCCGTGCCATCGCGCCCACGACCCTGCTGGTGCTGGACGAGGAGAGGTTCCGCCGCCTGCTGGAGCGCAGCGAAGCGCTTCGGGCAGCGGTGCGCGAAAGCGCGGAAAAGCGCGGCATCGACCCATCGGGCCTGTTGCCCGGAACCGACGACGCGGCCTGAAAGACGTGTCCGCGTCGAGTCCCCCATTGCAATTTTCCGTGCCCGCCCCATTTGCTCTCCAAATGTCCGTGTCCCTGACCCGCCTTGCCCCGGCCTTCCGCGTGATGCTCCTCGGCCTGATCCTCGTGATCGGGGCGGTGCAGCTTGGCGCCGCCGCCGGGACGCGCGACGCACGGCTTGAAACGGACCAGACCGGGGCGGTCACGGTGATCGGGACGACCCTCACCGCCGATGTGGCGATCCTGTCGCCCGCCGCGCTGCTGGCCGACCAACACATCCAGTCCTCGGACCCCACGACAGCCGGCCTCCTGCCCCGGATCACCGAGGTGCCAGCGCCGTCGTGGTGCCGGGCGATGCTGGCCGGGGCGCGAGAGCCGCCCCTGGTTGACGACGTCGCGCCGGGACACCTACGCGCAAGAAGCCCTCCGCAAGCCTGACCTCCGAGCCCTGATCCGCCCATACGGACCGGGGTTCCTGCGTTGCGTCACGGTCGACCGATCGTGCCCGCCGCGCCCGACCCTCTACCCTTCCGGATTTGTCCAGATGTGGCCAGAGGCACTGCACTCCTTCCTGCGCGACTCTCCTTGCAGCACGGTATCCACATCTCGCATCCTGAAACTGGCAGGTCGGCCTCCCCGACCGGCTCCGGACAGGCGTGCCATGTGGTCAGACCGACCCGGGCGCTCGGTCTTCTGTTGCTGATCGCGCCGATCCTCCGCCTGCTGAGGCCCTCCCGGATCCGCGCGATCTTCCGCCGACTGGCCGACTTCGGATACGCGCTCTCGGTGCTGCCCGTCGCGCTCGTCTCGGCGCCCGCGGTCTCGTTCCCCGTGCCCGAGCCGCGCCCGGCGCAGGCGACGATCACCAGTCCGACCCTCGTGGAAGAGGTGGGCATCGTCCTGCCAGCGTCGCACGCGCGCGGCATCACTCGCGCGGCCGATCCTTCGGTCCCCGGCCCGCTGCCGCAGGCCGCACACACCGCGCCCCCCGAATGGCCTCTGCCCGCGAGCGGGCAGGCGCTCTGGCCGCGCATCACTCGCGACGCGGCCCATACAACCTACGGCGCGCCCCATGCTCATCCGGTACGTGCGCCACCGATGGTGCCGCGAGACGCCGCCTGATCCCACCCGGGACCGGCGCCGCCATTCACCACCACGATTTCAAGACATTTTCGACAGGACCCGCGCCGTGACGGTGCCGGCCTGTCAGGATCCCACCATGAACAGACCTTCCATCTGGAAACGTATCGGCGTCTGGGGCATCTGCCTGCTCTGCCTCTGGCTTGCCCTGCCGAACGCCTTCTATTCCCGTGTCGAGCATCACAACGACCTCGCCACCACAAGTACCCCCGCCGAAGCCGACAACTGGCCATCTTGGCTGCCCTCGAACCTCGTCAACCTCGGGCTGGACCTGCGGGGCGGGGCTCACCTGCTGGCCGAGGTCGACGTCGACAGCGTTGCTCAGCAACGCATGGACTCGCTCTGGCCCGACCTGCGCGACGCCCTGCGCAAGATGGAGCCGAAGATCACCAGCGTGCGGCGGCTCGACGCCCCCGTCGGTGAACTGCGCATCGCCGTCGCCGGACAGTCCGGCATGGATGCCGTGCTGAAGACCGCTCGCGGCTTTGCCGCTCCGGTCAGCTCCCTCTCCGGCGCCGGGCAGTACGATATCGAGGCAGTGGACGAAGACGGCACCCTCGTCGTGCGCTACACCGAAGCCGGTCGTGCCGCGATGACGGACCGTGTCGTCGCGCAAAGCCTCGAGATCATCCGCCGCCGTATCGACGAAGCCGGGACCCGCGAACCCACGATCCTGCGCGAAGGCGCCGACCGGATTCTCATCGAAGTCCCTGGCATCGACTCCGCCGAGACGCTGAAATCGCTGATCGGCACCACGGCCCGGCTGTCCTTCAACCCCGTACTCGGAACCGGCAAGAGCGCGAGCGGTGATGGCCTCTCGCTGCCCTCCGCCGACCAGCCCGAGCTGATCTACAACCTCGACCCGCGCGCGGTGGTGACCGGCGAGGACCTCGTCGACTCGCAACCCGGGTTCGACCAGAACGGCAGACCGGCGGTCACCTTCCGCTTTGACACCTCGGGCGCCCGCGCCTTTGGCGACTACACCGCGAACCACATCGGCGCGCCCTTCGCCATCGTGCTGGACGACGAGGTGATCTCCGCCCCCGTGATCCAGAGCCATATCGCGGGCGGTTCGGGCATCATCACCGGGAACTTCTCGGTGGAGGAGAGCACGGAGCTCTCGACGCTTCTGCGCGCCGGTGCCCTCCCTGCCGAGCTGCACTTCCTCGAAGAACGGACCATCGGCCCCGAACTCGGGCAGGATAGCATCACCGCAGGCGCCCGCGCCGCCGTGGTCGGCCTGATCGCGGTCTGCGCCCTGATGGTGCTCTGCTATGGCGGGTTCGGCCTTGTCGCGACCTTCGCCCTCGGCATGAACATGGCCATGCTCGTCGGCCTGCTCTCGGCCATCGGCGCCACGCTCACCCTGCCCGGCATCGCGGGCATCGTTCTGACCATGGGTATGGCGGTTGACGCCAACGTGCTGATCTTCGAACGCATCCGCGAGGAACTGCGGGCCCAGAAATCGGTCTGGCGCGCCTTCGGCAAGGGGTTCGACAGCGCCTTCTCGGCCATTCTCGACTCGAACCTCACCGGCCTTCTCACCGCCGGGTTGATGTTCTGGCTCGGGTCCGGGCCGGTACGCGGATTTGCCGTGACCATGGGCCTCGGGATCATGACCTCGATGTTCACCGCCATCCTCGTGACCAAGCTGGTGCTTCAAGGCTGGCTCGAATGGCGCAAGCCCAAGACCCTGCAGATGAGGGGCCTGCTCTCGCTCATCCCGGCACAGACCAACATCAACTTCTTCCGCGCGCAGTTCGCCACCTTCGGCGCTTCGGCCATCGCGGTCGTGGTGTCTCTGTTCCTGATCGCGACGATGGGGCTCAACCTCGGGATCGACTTCAAGGGCGGCGCCAGCATCCGGGCCGAGACGCATCACGCGCTCGACATCGGGGCCTACCGCACCGCGCTGTTGGATGTCGGCATCGAGGGCGCGACGATCACCCAGGTCTTCGACCCCTCCTTTGCAGCGGACCAGCACGTGGTCTCGATCCGCATCGGTGGCGAGGGGAGCGACGGCTCTGTCTCGCAGCAGACCCTGACCAAGGTCCAGGACGCGCTGCGCCAGACCGATCCCGGCATCGACTTCACCTCGGTCGAAACGATCGGGGGCAAGGTCTCGGCGGAACAGCTCTGGACCGCCTTTCTGGCGGTCAGCGCAGCGACGCTGGGCATCCTCGTCTACGTCTGGTTCCGGTTCGAGTGGCAGTTCTCGGTCGGGGCGGTCGCCGCCCTGATCCATGACATCATCGTCACACTCGGATTCTTCTCGTTGTTCCAGTTCAAGGTGGATCTGACCATCGTCGCGGCCCTGCTGACGATCCTCGGGTACTCGATCAACGACACCGTCGTCGTCTTTGACCGGGTGCGCGAGAACCTCAGGAAATACCGGCAGATGCCGCTCCGGGATCTTCTCAACCTCTCCGCCAACGAGACGCTGAGCCGGACCCTGATGACCTCGTTCACGACGCTGGTGGCCCTGATCGCGCTGCTGGTGCTTGGCGGGGACGTGATCCGTGGCTTTGTCACGGCCATCACCTTCGGCATCGTCGTCGGGACTTGGTCGTCGATCTACGTCGCGAAGAACATCGTCCTGATGCTCGGGGTCGACCGGCGCAGCCGCGAGGAGCGCGACGCGGCGCTGGAGCCGTCGCACGCGACCTAAGCGCACCGCCCTGTCCGCCTTCCGGCGGGCAGGGCAATTCGTCTACATCGACGAGGCCGCGACCGTCTCGACCAGCGCCGCGCGGAACGATTGCAGCCCCGAGAGGTTCTCGTGCTCGACGAGCGTGAGAAAACCGACCTCGACCGGGGGCAGGCGTAGGTCGTCTGACTCCAACATCACCAATTGATCACCCGCCGACGCGGTATCGAGCACCATGCGCGGCACCACCGCCAGCATCGGCATCTCCCGCACGATGTTCATCAGCCCGTTGGGATCGGCGGCGACCTCCACCGCGATCCTCGGCTCGCCCAGCCCGAGGTTGCGATAGGCCGAAGCCAGCCCGACCCGGTTTTTCGAATCCTCCGGGGGCAGGGCCCATGTCGCCGCTTCGAGGTCAGCGGGCATCACCCTCCCCCGCGACGCAAGGGGATGCTCACGGGAACAGACCACGACCAGCTCGGTCTCGTAGAGATGGGTGTGCCTGAGGCTGTTCTTCATGTCCGAGGGCACGACTTCCCAATCGATGCGCCCGACATAGCAGTTGATCTCGCCGTTCCAGAGCGCGCGGGCCATGTCGAGCGCGAGCCCGGTGCGCAGGGCATAGCGGATCGGCGCCTCCTCTCGCCGCGCGACCTTCAGCGCGGCGGGGATCAGGTGGAACATCATCGCCGGGTTGGTCCCGACCTGCAGGACCGGCGGCAGCCCTTCGTCCAGTTCCGCCGCCAGTGTGTGGAACGCGGCGAGCCCCGACCGTGACCGTTGCAGCGCGAGGCGCCCCACACCGGTCAGTTCGACGCCGCGCACCGAGCGTTCGACCAGCGTCGCACCAAAGGCGAATTCAAGATCCTTGACCATCTGCGACACCGCCGGCTGCGTCAGCCCAAGCTGATCGGCCACGGCGCGCAGCGAGCGGTGCGTTTCGATCAGTTCCAGCAGGCGAAGGTGACGCAGACGCAGCCGGTCAAGGTGATGAGGCGAGTGAGGCATAAGCTGGAGCTTTCACACTACAGGTTTTTTTAAGTTTTTCTATTGGCGTCGATTTCGTAAGGCAAGACCGGGTGGAGAATGTCCGGCCGTTTCACGTCAAGGCAGGAGAGCGTGATGACCAGCAGAACCGAAACCATTGACTCGCCGGAAGTGCGCCCGACGGACTCGTCCGAACCGGCCGGATTCCAACCTCTCGCGGGTCTGCGCGTCGTCGATCTGAGCCAGGTCCTCGCGGGGCCCTTCGCGACCTACCAGCTCTCGCTGCTGGGCGCCGAAGTGCTGAAGATCGAGAAGCCCGGCGAAGGCGACTGGACCCGGCAGGGTGGCCCCAGTGCCGAGCTCGGAGAGCTTGGCATGGGCCTCAATTACCTCGCCCACAACGCCGCCAAGAAGTCCGTCACGCTGGATCTGAAGGCTCCCGAAGGCCTCGCCGCGCTGAAGCGGCTTATCGAGACGGCCGATGTCTTCGTTGAGAATTTCAAACCCGGCGTCGCCGAACGCCTCGGTCTCGGCTTCGATGCGGTCCGCGCCCTGCGTCCCGACATCGTCTACTGCTCGATCTCGGCCTATGGGCAGGACGGACCGTTCAGCCCCCGACCGGCATACGATCACGTGATCCAGGGCATGTGCGGCATCATGCTGACCACCGGACAGAAGGGCGACGGCCCGACCAAGGTGGGCGCACCCTATGTCGACTATGCCACCGGCATGAACGCCGCGATGGCGATCATGGCCGGTCTGGCCCAGGTGCGCCGCACGGGCAAGGCTGTCCGGCTCGACGTCGCGATGCTCGACACCGCGCTGATGCTGATGGCCTCGCTGGTGACCCAGCACCTGACCGCGGGCTGGCAGCCCGCACAGAACGGCAACGAGGCGTGGAGCCAGAGTCCGTCCTCGGGCGCCTTCCAGACCCGCGAGGGCGTGCTGATGCTCGCCGCGAACAACGACCGCCAGTTCCGGCTGCTGTGCAAGGCGGTCGGGCGCGAGGACGTGCTGGCCGACCCGCGCTGGTCGACGCCCGCCGAGCGCGCCAAGGCCGCCCCCGCTTTGCGCGCCGAGTTAGAGGCCCTGTTCATGACCCGCACCGCGGCAGAATGGGAAACCCTGCTCGAAACCAGCGGCGTTCCTGCCGCGCGGGTCCGCAGCCTCGATGAAGTCGTCCGCGAGGACCAATTCGCGGCCCGTGACCTGATCAGCGAGATGCAAATCGCGGGCTATGGCGCCCCGGTTCACGTGCCGAACTTGCCGTTCAAGGCCGACGGCGCGAACCGGCATCCGTCGCAGGCCCCCTCGAGCCTGGGCGCCGACACCGAGGCCGTACTCAGCGGCGCCGGTTTCGACACGGCGGCACTCGCGCGGATGCGCTCGATGGGGGTCATCTGACCCGCCGGGTCGGGGATACATGGGACAGGGAGGAGCACAAAATGACCAATGAAATGCCGATCGCGCAGTTTCCCGCTGGCTGGGCCCGGGGCCGGGCCGAAGGCGGGCTGCACGTCTATCGCGGACTGCCCTACGCCTTGCCCCCAACGGGCGCGCGGCGCTGGCGCCCGCCTGTTGCCATGCCCGACTGGGACCGCGTTCGCGACGCGACCGCCTTCGGCCCTGCCTGCCCCCAACCCTTCCGGCGCAAGGGCAGCGTCTACGAGTGCGATATCCCGGACAAGGACGAGGATTGCCTCAACCTGAACATCTGGGCGCCCGAGGGGGCAAAGGACCTGCCGGTTTTCGTCTGGATCCACGGTGGCAACCTGCTGCGCGGCGCGGGCAGCGAGGCGCTGACCGATGGCGCGGCGCTGGCCCGCAAGGGGCAGGTGGTGGTGACGATCAACTACCGCCTCAACGTGCTGGGCTACCTTGCCCACCCCGCGCTGAGCGCAGAATCCGGCGATGGCGTTTCGGGCAACTACGGGTTGCTCGACCAGATTGCCGCGCTCGAATGGGTGCAGCGCAACATCGCGGCGGTCGGGGGAGACCCCGACAACGTCACTGTCGCAGGCGAGTCCGCGGGCGCCCTCAGTGTCTACTACCTGCTCTGCGCGCCCGCCGCGAAAGGGCTCTTCGCCCGCGCCATCGCACAAAGCGGCCATATCTGTTCCGCCCAGCATCTGAAGGAAAACCGCCACGGCATGGGCACCGGCGAGGCGACCGGGGAACGCCTGTTGTCCGCCCTAGGCGTGTCGAGCATCGAGGAATTGCGCGGCTGGGATGCGCAGACCCTCTCGCTCGCCGCCGACAAGGCGGGCTTTGCCGCGCAGGGCGTGGTGGACGGGCTCGTCCTGCCCGACCAGCCGCTGACGCTGTTCCGAAGTCGCCAGACCGCGCAGGTGCCGCTGCTCACCGGCTTCAATGCGCGCGAAATCCCGACGCTGGAGTTCCTGATGCCGCCAGTGCCAGCCGACGCGGCGACCTACGAGCAGATGATCCGTGACCGCTACGGCGATCTGGCCGAACGCTTCCTCGCGCTCTACCCCGCCGACGACCTCAGGCGCAGCGGCGAGACGGCGGCAGGCGACGCGCTCTTTGGCTGGACGGTATTGAGCGCGGCCAAGGCGCAGGTGGGCAACGGGCTGCCCGTCCACGTCTACTTCTTCGACCACGGCTACCCCGAGTCCGACTACCGCGACCTGCACGCCTTCCACGCCTGCGAGCTGCCCTACGTCTTCGACACGATGCGCCAGTCGCCCCCGGCCTGGCCCAAGGCACCCGACACGCCGGAAGAGGCCGAGATCACCCGCATCATCGGCGACTACTGGACCGGCTTCACCCGCGACGGCACCCCGTCCGCCGAGGGCGCCCCGGTCTGGCCCGACTACTCCGACGGCGGCGCGATCCTGCACATCACCGACGCGCCCGCGGTGCGGCACGATCTCTTCCACGAGATGTACGCGCTGATCGACGAGGACTTTGCCCGTCGGCGCGCCGCCGGGAACCAGCCGTGGAACTGGCTGGTCGGAACGGCCGCGCCGCTGCGGCCCCTCCCGGCCGAGACGTGACCGGCAGACCACGATACACACCCAAACGAAGCCCCGGCCTGGGCCGAGGCACTGACCTTGCGAGGAACCCCGATGATTGACCTTTCCGGACGCGTTGTTCTTGTCACCGGCGCCGGTGGCGGACTGGGCCGCGAACACGCCCTGCTGCTGGCCCGCCACGGCGCCCGCGTTGCCGTCAACGACATGAACGAGGCCAACGCCCAGGCAGTGGCCGACGAGATCACTGCGGCTGGCGGCGAGGCACTGGCCGTCGCAGCCTCGGTCGCCGAAATGGAGGCCGTGCAGGCGATGGTCGACCGCATCCTCGCCGAATGGGGCCGGATCGACGGGCTGGTCAACAACGCCGGTATCCTGCGCGACAAGACCTTCGCCAAGATGGACCTCGCGGACTTCCGCCTCGTAATGGACGTGCACCTGATGGGCGCGGTCCACTGCTGCAAGGCGGTCTGGCCGCTGATGCAGGCGCAGGGCTACGGGCGGATCGTGATGACGACCTCATCGTCCGGGCTCTACGGCAACTTCGGCCAGTCGAACTATGGCGCCGCCAAGATGGCGCTCGTGGGTCTGATGCAGACGCTGGCGCTCGAGGGCGCACGCTACGACATCCGGGTGAACTGCATCGCCCCGACCGCCGCGACGCAGATGCTCGACGGCCTGCTGCCAGAGGCCGAGCTCGACCTGCTGCACCCCTCCCGGGTCAGCCCCGGCGTCGTCGCGCTGATGCGCCCCGAGGCCCCGACGCGCACCATCCTTTGCGGCGGCGCGGGCGCCTTTGCCGCTGCCAACGTGACCCTGACCCCCGGTATCCTCGCCAATGGCGAAGCCGAAGACATCGTCGCCCGGTGGGACGAGGTCACCGACCGCAAGAACGAGTCGGTGCCGGCCTCCGGCGGAGAACAGGGCCGGCAGGAGCTGGCCCACGCCGGTTACCAACGCCCTGCGGCGGCCGCCCGCTGACCGCCATCGCCGCACATCGGAGACCCAGATGCCGCCGCTGAAGACCACCCGACCCGTCCGGCCCGTGCGCGGGATCGAGGACATCCGCGCGATCGAGGCAGAGCCCTACGACTCGCTGGTCACGGCGCGCAATCTCTACGACCTGTTTCGCGCCACCGCCGAACACTGCGGCGACAGGCCCGCCCTGACCGTCCTGCGATCGCCCGATCCGGCAGACGTGGGCGTATCCCTGACCCACGCGGAATTGCTGGCCGAGGTCACCCGCGCCGCCAACCTGTTTCGCGGTCTCGGGCTGGCCCCGGAACAGGGCGTCGCTGCCTTTCTCACGCCAACCCTGCCCGACCTGCCCGCGCTGCTGCTTGGCGCGCAGGTGGCCGGGGTGGCGAGCACGCTCAACTACCTGCTCAGCCGCGAGGCCATCGCCGACCTGCTGAACGCCGAGGGCGCCACGATCCTCGTGATCCCGGCGGCCCAGCTCGACCGGATGTGCTGGGACAAGGCGCAGGGCCTGTTGCAGGAGGTTCCGACCCTCCGGCACCTCTTGGTGATCGGCGGCGCAGGCGCGCTGCCGGAGGGCTTCACCGAGCTCGGCCCGCTGCTGGAAAGTGCCCCCGCCGCCCGGCTGGAGTTCGAGCCTTCGCATGACCGCGATACCGTCTGCGCCCTGTTCCACACCGGCGGCACCACCGGTCGGCCCAAACTGGTTCCACTGACCCACGGCAACCAGATCCACGCGGCCTTCGGCTTTGCGCAGGTCTTTGGCTACGACGAGACCGACACGGTCCTGAACGGCTTTCCCTTCTTCCACGTCGGCGGGACGATGACGGTCGGCCTCTCCGTGCTCGCGGCGGGTGGGCACATGGTGGTGCCCTCGCCCTATGCCCTTCGCCCGCCCGAGGTGATCGGCACCTACTGGCGGCTGGTCGAGGCATTCAGTGCAACCGTCGTCAGCGGCGTTCCCACGTCCATCGGCGCGATGGCGGTATCCTACGAGCCGGGGCCGGACATCTCGTCGGTGCGCATGGCCGTCACCGGCGGCGCCGTCCTGCCGGGCGCCATCGGGGCACGGTTCACGGGAAAGACCGGTATTCCTATCCACGAAACCTACGGCATGACCGAGACCTCGGCGGCCATTGCCTTCACGCCCGGTCACGGCACTCCTGTGGCAGGCAGCGTGGGCCTGCGCGCGCCCTTCTCCGAAACCCGAATCGTGCAGGTCGAGGACGGAGTGACGCCCTGCCCCCCCGGCGAAAGCGGTCTGGTCCAGGTGCGGGGACGCCAGGTGTTTCCCGGATACGTCGAGGCAAGCCACAACACGGGGATACTGGCAGAGGGCTGGCTGACCACTGGCGACGTCGGTTTCCTGACGGAAGACGAGCGGCTGGTGCTGACCGGGCGCGAAAAAGACCTGATCGTGCGCAGCGGCCACAACATCGACCCGGCCTCGATAGAGGATGTGGCCAATGCCGCGCCCGGGGTCGAGATCAGCGCCGCCGTCGGTATGCCCGACCAGTACGCGGGCGAGGTGCCCGTGCTCTTCGTCGTACCAAAGGCGGGCGAGACCGTGAACCTGCGCGACCTCTACGAGACACTCGAAGCCGGGATCCACGAACCCCCGGCACGCCCTCGCCGGATCCTTGTGATCGATGCCCTGCCGGTGACGGCGGTCGGCAAGATCTTCAAACCTGCTCTCCGCGAGGAGGCGATCGCCGAAAAGGTGAGGATGGAGTTGGCGGCCCATTGCGGCGAGTCGGCGTCGGTGCAGGTCACTGTCGGCAGCGACGCCCGCAAACGCACCCTTGTCGAAGCTTTGGTGTCGGGCGCGGACGCGGCGCAGATGCGCGCATTGGCCGAGGCCCTCGCGCCGCTGCCACAGACCTATGCGCTGGTGGCCTCCTGCGTCCGGCTGGAGGTGCGGGACCAGATCGCCATCCTGACCCTGGACCGCCCCGAGGCACTGAACGCGGCCTCCCGGGCGCTGATGCGGTCGCTCGACCTCCGGCTTCAAGAGGTCGCCGCGATGCCCGATCTCCGGGCCGTCATCCTCACCGGTGCCGGTCGCGCCTTCTGCGCGGGCGGAGACCTGATCGAGTTCGAGGCCGCGCTGGCCGAAGGAGGCAGCACGCTGACCGATACCCTCGCCTACAACCAGCGGGTCATCACCATGATCGAGGAACTGCCCTGCCCGGTGATCGGCGCCGCGAATGGCGTCGCCGTCGCGGGCGGGTTGGAAATGCTGCTGTGCTGCGACATCATCCTTGCCGCAGAAGGGGCACGGCTTGGCGATGGCCACGCGAAATACGGCATCGTGCCCACCGGGGGCTCGACCGCGCGTCTCCATGACCGGCTGGGGCCATCCCGCGCCGCCCAGCTTCTCTATACTGCCGGTCTGGTGGACGCCCGGACCGCCTGTGACTGGGGGCTGGTGAACGAGGTTCTTCCACCCGAACAGCTGATGGAACGCGCCCTCGGCATGGCCCGCGAGATCGCCTCCTGCAGCCCGCAGTCCCTGCGGGAGGTCAAGCGGCTCGTCGCCCCGGCTGCACGTCGGAAGGCTCCCGAGATACGCCTCGCCGCCGAGATCGACAGCTTCGCTTCCACCCAGCGCGATGGCGATCTGGAGGAAGGGTTGCGCGCCTTCCGCGAAAAACGTGCGCCGCGCTTCGGTACGCCAAAGGACGACCCCGAGAGCTGAGCCACTCCGCTGGTCAGAGCCACATAGCCTTACCGCAACTCCCGCCGGGTCCCGGCGGGAGTTTTTCGTTCTGCTGCCCGGTTTCTTGGACCTCGGCCCGGCCCAAACGCCAGCGGGCACGGCGCTAGGGTCCCCGGTGCCATCCCTTGCCACCACGCTCCAAGGCATCACTCAAACTTATCATCCCTCAGAAAGTTTTGAGTATTTGTGATCGCTCTTTCTGGGATAGGTCTGGGCCCGAGGAGACATACGGGCTGGGAGGGCCTGACATGACCATTTCATTCAAGACACTCGTGGCGTCTGCGGTCCTGAGCGTCGCGCTCAGCGCCCCGGCAGCATGGGCCGAGCCTTCGGGGACCCTGCGACTGGGCGAGCAGGCCAAGCTGATCACGATGGACCCGCATCAGCACTCGGGCGGCGGCGCCGGCTACTTGCGGCCCGTCTACGAGTCGCTCTTCGACCATGACGCCGAAAACAACCTGATCCCGTTGCTGGCCGAGAGCTACGAGGTCGACGGCACGACCATCAAGGTGAAGCTGAAGGAGGGCATCAAGTTCTCCGATGGCGCAGAGTTCAACGCCGAGGTGGCGGCGGCGAACCTGAACCGGGTGATCGAACTCGGCGTGCAGGCCTCGATGAAGCTGGCCGAGAAGGCCGAGGCGACCGGCCCCTACGAGATCACCATCTCGCTCAAGAGCCCCGATCCGTCGATCATCGACGCCCTGAGCGGAACCGCCGGCATGATGGTCAGCCCGAAAGCGCTGAAGGATCCCGCGCTCGACCGCAACCCGGTGGGCACCGGCCCCTACATCTATTCTGCCGCGGACTCCCGCGAGGGCGAACTGCGCGTCTACCTGCCCTCACCAGACTACCGCACCCCCGATGACCAGGGCGTTGCGCGGTTGGAGCTGTCGGAGATCCCCGACGCCACCGCCATGCTGAACGCGCTCAAGACCGGGCAGATCGACATCGCCATCTTCCTGTCCAGCCCGCAGGCCGCCATCGTCGACCGCACCTCCGGCATCCAGCTTCTGCGCCAGCCCGGCGGGACGACCTATCACCTTGGCCTGATGGACCGCGAAGGCACCAAGGTTCCCGCCTTCGCCGACAAGCGCGTGCGTCAGGCGATGGCCTATGCCATCGACCGCGCGGCCTTTTCCAAGGCGGTGGAGTTCGGTCTCTCTGTTCCGGCCTACCAACCCTACGGCGATGGCCTCTGGCCGCATGACCCGGCGCTTGACGGGAAGTACGCCTATGACCTCGACAAGGCCAAGGAGCTGATGAAGGAGGCGGGCTACGAGGACGGCTTCGAATTCGACATGCCCTCGATCCCGGTCTTCGCCTCGCGCCTCGAAGCGGTCGCCGGCTTCCTGAAGAAGATCAACATCACCATGAACATCGTGACGGTCGAGCCCGGCACGCTGGCGCGGCGGTCGATGTCGACCGATTTCCCGGCCACCAACCTGGTCTGGTACACCTTCCTCGACCCCAAGTACCTAACCACCTACTACGTGGCCAAGGAAGCGCTGTTCAATCCCTACCGGGTCGAGCCTGATCCAAGGCTGATGGAACTGAGCGAGGAAGGGCTGGCCAAGGTCGAATACGCGGACCGCGCGCCGATCTACAACGAGATGTTCGAAAACGTCTCGGACGACAGCTATATCATCTTCATCACGACGACGCCGATCCTCTTCGGGGTATCCGACGCCATGGCGGAGAATCCGACGGTCAAGTTCCGCCCGGGCACCGATACGCCGATCCTGCGCGGCCTGCGCGTCGATAACTGAGACCAGCTGGAAGGTCAGGCCATGACACGATTGATCTGGCAGCGGATGCTGGCGATGGTGCCGCTTCTGTTGATTGTCTCCTTCCTGACCTTCTCGCTGACCGCGCTGTTGCCGGGCGATCCCGCAGATCTGATCCTCGGCGACCGGGCAACGGCCGAGCAGTACGAGATGGTGCACGAACGGCTGGGCCTCGATCAGCCCTTCCTCGTGCGCTACGTGCAGTGGCTCGAAGGCGCAGTCCGGGGTGACCTCGGCACCTCCTTTTTCAACTCGGTGCGGGTGGTGGACGCGGTCGTGCAGCGGATGCCCGCGACCCTTTCGCTGACCCTCGCCTCGGTCCTGATCTCGGTGGTTGTGGGCCTTGGCGCAGGCGTGGCGGCGGCGCTGCGGCCACGGTCCTGGATCGACAGGCTCGCCACCTTCGGCGCCACCATCGGTCAGGCAATCCCGAACTTCTGGTTCGGCCTGATCCTCGTCTCGGTCTTTGCGGTCGCGCTGAACTGGTTCCCGGCCACCGGCTATGTCCCGTTCAAGGACTCGCCCGGGCAATGGCTACGCTCGATCACCCTGCCCGGGCGAGTCCTTGAACGGGACATAGCCGGTGGCCGGGAACCAGTTCAG
>ENA-OWNT01002446-OWNT01002446.1-seawater-metagenome-genome-assembly--contig:-NODE-2446-length-19447-cov-42.261780_pt1 | contig 19447 bp, 18 predicted proteins | sample MGYA00238136_ERZ651165 | MGnify/ENA primary metagenome ERZ651165 (study PRJEB26861, sample SAMN08777766) | seawater metagenome | isolation source: coastal seawater | place: USA: Florida | collected...
GTCGTATGGAAGTAAGATTTATCACAAGGATTCTCACATCTTGCGTTATATCTTTGAGAAGTCAATGAGCAAAGAAGGCCAACACTTTGCTGCGATACAATGGGCGCGTAAAATTCTTGGTGAGTGTGGCTACACGCTAAAGCTAATTCAGCCTGAAATCATTAAAAATACCCCTTGGTCCATGGTCATTCGATTTAAAACAGATAAAGGGAATATTTACCTAAAGCAAATGCCAGAAAAGATTGCATTAGAACCCAATGTTATTAAAGTGCTCAAAGAAAAATTTAACGCCTCAGTTCCAGAAATTATTGCTCAAAATGATCAGCATAATTGCTTTTTGATGAAAGATTCTGGCAGGCCATTACGTGAAAAAATGAAAGAAGCTTTTGATGTGAGCTTGTTTTGTGAAGCAGTTTCGCAGTTTAACTCGCTGCAAATAAGCGTTGCTGACCAGCTTGATGTCTTTTTTAAAATAGGTGTGCCGGATTGGCGATTGGATAAATTATCAGGGTTATATAGTGAGGCCGTCCATGATTCTGATCTTTTATTATCCGAAGGGTTTTCACTAGACCAGATAGATAAAATAAGAAGCTTTGAGCCTAAAATAATAGAATGGTCAAAGACACTAGCTACTTATGAAATACCCGCCTCAATTATTCAACCAGACTTTCACGACAATAACTTGTTGATTAATGATGAAAGCGCACAATTAACCTGGATTGATTTAGGCGAAGTATTGATATCCCACCCACTTTTTTCTTTGTTTACCTATTTACAGCAAATCAAAAAACATCATGGGCTCAAAGAAGGCGATGATGAATATGAGAAAATAAAAAATGTCTGTTTTCAGCCATACCAACAGATGGTTGGATCGGATGAAACCTTTGAACAAGCAATAAGCATTGCTGAAAAGCTCAATAAAGTTTATGGCATTGCTTATCAGTATCGATTTATGAACATATGTGGCAAAGACCCGCTCATAGCTACCAACCAATGGAAAATGAAAAATATCATCAATGAATTAATGGAGTACTGTAATGATAAAGGTGCATGAAAATGACTTAGACATTACTCCGAATTTGGTAAATTATTTGATAAAAAAGTACCACCCTATAGTGCCTACAGTTAATCAAGCTGCAATTAAGAAAGTCTCTTACGCCGCCACCTACCGAGGCGATTTATACCCCAGGGTCATATAAGTGATCTCTACGTTTATGCATCAACCTATATATACCTAGAGTAAATAGGGATGATATAATCACCAAGCCACCGCCAATACAGGTTAATAGCACCCTATCATAAGCCAATGTATTATGATATTGGCCTAAAAAGTGTGTGAAACTTAAAACAAAAACCTCTATAAAAAATGTTCTTAAAGCATATGAATATCCAAATGCAAATATACAAAATAAGAAAATAGTTAGTAAAGCTATATTTAGCCAAAAGAAATCTGGCAAACAATACGAATACAGAACAATGACCACCAAAGCACCTATCATATTAACCGTGATCCTTACTAAAGATATTTTAATCGTTTTTCCAGATGCCCCTTGTACAATAACTAATATAGTTAAAGGTATCCAATATAAATGACTTAATTGATAGTATCGACTCAGCAATATCTCTATAACTAATCCAGCTATTAATGCAATCACTACGATGGATACATTGAGCCACCTATCCTGGTATGCCAAGAATAATGGGGTGGATTTCTCAGCGTATATGTTTGTCTCAAAAAGCACATGAAAAAATATAAATAGAATGATAACACCAAGCCCATAGAGCAAATAGTGAAAAGCTAATAGAACACCGAATGGATTAAAGCTAAAAATTATAAACATTAGTGCTGAGGTCGCTAGTATATTAATTATTAACTTATTTTTTGATAGGCAAAAGGCTAAAGCTGCAAAAAAGATGCCAATAATGCCGGCATAGGAAGGCAGGTATTGCCCAGCGAGACCACCCAATAAGATTGCAATAACGATTGAAAATGACCCTAAAGAAATAAATGCAACTGATTTTCTTAATGGTACAAAAGTAGCAGCTGCAGACATCACTGCCATATTAAATGCAATTAGGATAGTTCGATGGTCAGCTTTAAAAAGCATTGATATCAGAACAACACTTAAACAAAATAATGTGATTTTTATAGATTCTTTTATAAATATAGCTTTATCCATAAATCGCTCACCTAGTTATTATATCATCATGATTCTACAAAATTTCATTAATACCATCTATCTTATATATGAGATATTTATTGCAGAGACATATCATGTTTTATTTTTTTAATATCCATTTTAACCCTCTGGTTAGAAGCTAACTCTTTGGCTTTTGGGCTTGACAGAAATAATCTTGCAGCTTTTATTGAGTAAGGCAAACTATACCCTGTCGTAAGCCATATCTGATTCCCATATTTATCAAGTTGAATTGCAGGGTAGCTAGAATCCCAAAAAGTTGGCGATGAGTAGGTTCTAATATATGATATTTTATGGTGTTTAAATTTAATATATTGCATACCACGTAATAAATGGCCATCACCATAATGTATATCTAAAATAATGAACCCTGTTTGAGTTTTTTTATCATAGCCTACAGCTGGTACATCAACTGATTGAACCACATTGAACCACCATAGGTTACTATAATGAATAAAGTAATTTAGCGGCATTTTATCATTATTATTAGATACCTGTGTTTGGAGGTAACCATGCTTTATGTCAAAGATATTTCGAGTAAAATGTTTGTGTTGATACATATAACTAAACTGCCTAACTAAATCTAAGTTGGATGGTGCAGCTATCGCGGCTGTGCATAATGGCAAAAAGCACCATGCTAATATACGAGACATTGAGGCATTCATTGTATAACTCCTTTTATAACTATTTAATTCCCATTTTCGACATAGCTATTTATTAAATGAATTTAATTTATTAAAAATACTAATGCAGATTAAACCAAGTAATCCAATCACTGCTATACTTAAAGGCAATAGAAAGGCATAGTATAATATAAAATGCCCTAAAACAGAAAGCACTATGCTGGATAATAATAATGACGCGCAGTTTAAAACAGCTGCTCCTGATGCATGGTCCGTAACAACATCCATAGCCTTAATCGAAGAATTTGGCGCCACAATTGAAGCGCCTGCAAATGCAAAAGCTGCTGGAGCAAACAACACCATATAACGTAGTGGCGTTATAAAAAATGATAAAAGCATTGCAACACTAAAAAATAATATGATCGCTAATCCATAATATATAAGCGTCTGCGCGCTGCATTTATGCGACAGTCGATTACTTAAGAATGCGCCAAAGATAAAACCTACACTCGTAATGATACTTAAAAAACTATAGTTTTGTGCTAAAAGGCCAATAATTTTAATACCGATGATAGGTGCTAATCCATTAAAAATGTAACTAACCGCTGCCGCCAAGCAGTAAATTAACATAAGCAGCACAAACCGCGAATTAGCAAATAAAATCAAATAACCCTGCATGACCTTTTTGAATGATATAACGGTTCTTTTCTCACATTTTAATGTTTCGGGTAGCTTAACCAAAAACAATAATGCGACTATGATGATCGCAATAAATAGATATTGGGTGCATATCCAGCCAAAATGTGTCGTAAGAACGCCGCCTGCTGCTATAGCAATAAATGGGACTAAAGCAAAGTTCATAACCACAAATGATAAAGCCTTGCGTGCTTCTACTTCATTAAAGCTATCTTTAATCATAGCCATACTCAGCACTAACCCAGAAGATAGGCCAATAGCTGCTATAAAGCGTGTAAGCAAAAAGATATCAAAATAGTGGAGCCAAATAGCTACTAAGCCCAATATTGTACTTAATAGTCCAATGATTAGCCCTAAGCTAAGTATTGTTTTTCGGCCATATTGATTGGATAAGGGGCCATTAAATAATTGTCCAATACCATACCCTAATATATAGATAGCAATAGACCATTCGGCAAACCCTTGTGATACATGGAAATAGTGTGCAATGGCAGGCAAAGCTGGTGTAATGAGCATGGCGCCAATAGCAGCTATTCCTAAATAAAGTGTAAGTAGTATTAATGATGGTTTCATATTAAAAATTCCTTGTAGGATATTTTATATTTTTTTTCATAGGTACGCCTTCTTGTGTATTTCAGTCGACCTAATAATAAGTGTAACGGCTTAATAAAGATATCTCATTTATGAGGTTGAACGGTAATCCCCCCACTTTTAATTGAATCAAAAATAAAGGCTATGCAGTATTAGCGAATGTCATAGCCGCAGTAATGCCACCAACTGCCATATTAGGCCTTTCATTATTATAAACCCATAGCCATTACGTTGCTTATGCTTGCACCTCCTGACAATTGTTAAATAAAAATTGATTATCTTCCAATACTATTTTACTATATAAGCCTTGATAACATCATGATGAGCAATGATGTTTGCTTTACCATCAATACGTTCAATAGCCGGGTGAATTAATGCTTACCTGTATAATGCTTCTAATGTTCGCATTCACAGCTTACACCATTGGGACTACCACTGCTGGTGGATCTGCTATCATTTTTTTGTTAATGCTAAGTTGGATATTACCAATAACATTTATTCCTATTGTTATCGCTTTCGTTGGAACTTTTGCAGGGTTATATAGAACATTTTCTTTTCGAAAAAATATTTATTGGCCAATATTGAAATGGTTATTACCAGGTACAATTTTAGGTTCCGCTATTGGAGCCAGTATTTTTACTGCACTCATCACAAAAAATGGAGAGCATGTACTTGAATTGGTATTAGCGTTATTACTTATGGTATGTGGCTGTATTGGATTAGCATCTCGCAGACCTGCTTATAATCAGAATAATATTTGGCTATTTCTTCCTGGTGGTTTTATTCTCGCCTTGATATCTGGGATTATTGGCGGTGCCCCACCAATTATTAACTCGCTATATCAGAGATTCAACATCTCACCTCAACAAATAGTTGGAACAAAATCTATTAACCTGCTTGTGCTCCAGCTAACCAAAATTATTGTTTATAGTTTTTTCATAAGCACTCATGCAAGTAAACTGCTATATGGGCATTCATTATATACTTTGATATTATTTTCTCTAGTAGCAAGTATAGGGGCCTGCTTTGGCATAACCCTAGGCTGGCATCTTTTAGATAAATTAAACAATAATCATTTTAAATACTTGATCAATATAATGTTGATATTATTTGGATGTTATTTTTTCTATCTATGGCTTTGATAGCGCCTGCATTACAACTTCAGTATCAGCAATCTCGCTTGCCGTGCGACCTTTCATTATTCCTAATGCATTTTCATGCGCCGTCATTGTTGGAGCGCCACATGCATCTTGCACTACAGTAACATACAAATCATTTAAAATTGCTGTATTTGAACTGTTTAATATTGCATTATCAGTCGATACTCCTGTTAATATAATTTCTTTTGTATGATTGTTTTTTAGTAACTGCATAAGACTATTACCATGGAAAATATCACCGTAGGTTTTATTGATAATATGATCCTCAGATTTTATTTGGATGTCTGATATAAACTCTGTGGCCTCACTATTTAGCTGGAAGCGCTGGTTGCCTTTGATTGCATTGGCAGAAGGAGCATACTTTGGTAAACCATGATACTCAGAGTCGAAAGCAAGCCTGATATGATAAATGGGTATTCCATGGTTGCGAGCGCAGTCTATTAAAGCGTTGGTATTCTCAATCACATATGGATATTCTTTCAAATAATTTGCACAACTACCACCACCTAATGCAATGCCTTTTATGTAATCAATTACTAGTAATGCTTTTGCTACCATTGTTTTATCCTTACAGTGATTATTAGAATAGTATTATAAGGTAATATCGTCGATAATAAAATTACTTAGATTGCATCTGATTCAATTTAAATCGTCACTTTTTATTCATTCGCTCCCGCTAGTCCAAAATGGGGCATTTTACACTTATAGCATCTAAAATATCTTCTGCTTTATTAATATTAATTTGGTCATTCATTAATAAGCTAAAGGCATAGCCGATACCACCACTTGAAATGTAAGATGGAATAATATCGATTGTTTTTTCTAGCCTCTGCTTAATGGCCTTATTTTTAAATGGAATATTTGCACCACTTACCATTAACTCACATTTTTGGTTTAATAAGACATTTGCCAGCGCTTCATCGATTAGATAAGAACCTGCTGCGGGAATAAAAATTGGAACAGAATATTTTTTTATATTCGAAAAAAATGTTTTATGATCTATAACAAGATCACACGAATGCTTTAATGAAAATGATTTTAATAAACTGATAATGCTTTTTATGGATATACCCTCAGCACTAATGACGGCATTTTCTTTATCTATTAAGCCAATAATCTTATAACCCGCTTTATTTAAATAATAAGCTGCTGCACTGCCAACTGTGCCCACACCTTGAATAACCACTGATTTACTTGTAACTTGCTTGCTTTTGACTAATTCTGCAATTAAATACCCTGTGGCCATTTGAGCGACCGTTACTTCAACCTGATTTTCTAAAACGATTTTTTGCTTTAGCAACTTGAGCCTTGCAATCATCTCATCTGTTTTTTTAGAGTCTTTATAAAGTGATTGGACAATGCCATATTGCGGATGTGGAATACCCATATCTTTTAATATATTTTCTATTTGATGAAAATTAGTATTTAAATCGGCAGCTGTACCATAATGTTTTTGCAAAACAGGTTTTATAAATTCAAACCAACGCTTTAACACTTCATATTTATTTGGATCATTTGGATCCATAATAATGCCTGATTTAGCACCGCCAATCGCTGGCCCATACACAGAAAACTTTAATTGCATCATTTTTGCAAGATGCGTTAACTCTTCAATATTAGTTGACAAAGAAACGCGCGTACCACCGCCACATGCGCCATTAATTAACTCATTAACAACTAAAATACCTTTGGCATTTGACTGTGGATCCTGCCATTCAATTATTTTCTCAGGTGGCTTTTGCCAAAACTCTTTATCTTTTTTCATTATAAAAATCACACCATTTACATAGCTCACATGTTTCACATTTTGGCTTTCTTGCTAAGCAAGTATAACGCCCCTGAAGAATTAACCAATGATGCGCATGCTGCATAAATTGTTTTGGAATAACTTTTAATAAACCTTTCTCCACTTCTAATGGATTCTTGCCAGGCGCCAAACCTAAGCGATTACTTACCCGAAATATATGTGTATCAACAGCCATAGTTGGCTCACCAAACGCCACATTTAAAACCACATTTGCAGTTTTTCGCCCTACGCCTGGCAGCTTTTCTAATGCTTCACGAGTATTAGGGATTTGGCTATTATGCTCATCTACTAAAATACGACAAGTTTTTATGACGTTAGCAGCTTTCGTTTTATATAAGCCAATACTTTTAATATAAGCTATTAAACCTTCTTCGCCCAAATCTAAAATGGCTTGAGGTGAATCATATTTTGCATAAAGTGGCTTAGTCGCTTTGTTCACACTCACATCCGTAGCTTGTGCTGAAAGTAAAACTGAAATTAATAATTGGAAATGATTATTATAAGCCAACTCTGTTTTCGGCTCTGGATCTTGCGCTTGGAGTGTTTTAAATATTTTATTAATTTTATAAGTTGAAAGCATAATTATTTTCTTATTGGGGCAAATTTAGTTTTAGCGCGATCTTCAAGCCGAGCATTGTGTTTTTCATAACGCTGTTTATTTGTAGCTGCTTCTTGTTCTGACCAAGGTTCGGGTTTTGGCTCTGGGTTTGCGACTAACGTAATACAATCCATCGGGCATGGTTCAATGCATAAGCCACAACCTGTGCAAACATCCGCAATAATAGTATGCATTTGTTTGCGCATGCCAACAATGGCATCAACAGGACATGGTGGTAAGCATTTAGTGCAGCCTATGCAGGCATCTTTATCAATAAGTGCTACTTGGGGTGTTTCATATTGCTCAGTGACTTTTGGGCGATAGGGCTGCGGATCGATTGCTAACAATTCACCTAAAGCTTCTAAAGTTTTTTCACCACCTGGATGACAGTGATCGATCCCTGCCTCACCTTTTAAAATAGCTTCTGCATATGGCTTGCAACCGGGATAATCGCATAGACCGCATTGCGTTTGTGGTAAGCATTTTTCTATTTGATCGGTAGTTATGTTTTTATTTTTCAATTATTCCCACTCTCCAAAATCAAAGATTTTGACCCGCCTACGTTTTTTCTCCTGAAAAAACTCATTACCCAGGGTGACTATCCTGCCACCCGTTTTTGCTTTCACAAAAACCACACAAGGGGTGAGTAGGACTTAATATATTTACTAAAGCTTTATTGTGTTGATACTTCAATCAATTCAGCGACCACTTCTGAGTCCACCCGCTGCATTAACGGTTTAAACACATTGATTTTCGTACCCAACAAAGTGGTTTGCGCATCTTCCCATACTAATGGTTCTATATTTAAAAAAGCTTCTGCATCAATGGCCATTTGTGGCAAGATTGGCTTTAGATAAACCATTAACACTTTAAATGCATTCAAAGCCTGTGTGCATACAGCATGCACTTTAGGCAACTGCCCTTCTTCTTTGGCTAGCTGCCATGGCTTTTGTTGATCAATATATTGATTAACAAAATCAGCCAGGCTCATTGTCTGACGAACCGCTTTGCTATATAAACGATTTTCATAGGCATCAGCTATTTCATCAGCGGCATCAGCTAATTGTTTTTGTAACTCTGGATTATCCAAATGATCTGCTAATGTTAAATCAAATTTCTTTTTAATAAAACCTGCGCTACGGCTAGCAATATTTACAATTTTACCGACTAAATCAGAGTTAATTCTTAAAACAAAGTCTTCAGTATTAATATCAATATCTTCAACCTGATCATTTAATTTTGCCGCTAAATAATAACGCAAATACTCTGGATTAAGCTTTGCTATATAATCATTGGCTAAAATTAAAGTGCCACGTGATTTTGAAAGTTTTTTACCGTTCATCGTTAAGTAACCATGCACATGCACTTTAGAAGGCAGGCGCCAATCGGCTGACATTAACATTGCAGGCCAAAATAACAAATGAAAATAAGTAATATCTTTACCAATAAAATGATGCATTTCTACAGCACTATCTTTTTTAATATAATCTTCAATGTTATCAATTTTTCCCTGGCTTTCTAATAATTTTAACCCAGCTATATAACCAACTGGCGCATCCACCCACACATAAAAATATTTATCTTCAGTACCTGGAATTTTAAAACCAAAATAAGGCTTATCACGTGAGATATCCCAATCACGCAAATCATCTTTAAACCACTCCATCAGTTTATTAACAACAGCATCACTGGTCACACCTGATTTTAAATAAGTTTGCAATTGGTCTTTAAATTTATTTAATTCAAAAAAGATATGTTCACTTTCTTTGGTAACTGGTGCTGAGCCCGTTAACACTGATTTAGGATCAATTAAATCAGTTGGTGCGTAGGTAGCGCCACATGATTCACAATTATCACCGTATTGATCTTTAGCACCACATTTCGGGCATGTACCTTTTACAAAACGATCCGGTAAGAAAATATTTTTTTCAGTATCATAGGCTTGCTCGATCACTTTTGATTTAATCGCACCACTACTTTCCATGCCCTGATATAAGGACTCCGTTAATACTTTATTTTCTTCACTATGAGTTGAATGAAATGCATCAAAATCAATATGAAAACCTTCAAAATCACGCAAATGATCTTTGTGTACAGATGCAATTAACTCTTCTGGAGCCAACCCTTTTTTCTCAGCACCAATCATAATCGGCGTACCATGGGCATCATCACCAGAAATATAAACCACATTATGGCCACGCATTTTTTGAAAACGAACCCAAATATCAGCCTGAATAGCTTCTAGCATATGACCTAAATGCAATTGGCCATTAGCGTAAAACATCGCGATAGTGGCCATAATATTTCGTTGTTGATTTTCAGGTGCAGGCATAAATAATCCAGTAAAATTAGAAAGTGGCCTAATATACCACAAATTAGCAAGCAAAAAAAATCCCAACTTAAAGCCGGGATTTTAAAAAGTTAAGCAGTATTTAACTAGCTGGTGGTGTATTTTTAACCGTCAGAGTACCAGTCTTACTACTTGGAGTAGGTCCAGGTCCAGAACCACCACCGCCACCACAGGCAGTTAACAATGTTAAACATATCACAGCTGCGATACCTACTTGTAAGTATTGTTTTAATTTCATAATAAACCTCTTAATTGTTTAAGCGCTTGTTCGGCATAGCTTAATGCAGCTTGGACAGTTGCATTTTCAATATCAACAGTCGTAACTGTATGACCAAGGCTAGGCTGATAAGCTTGTTGCACATTAGTTTTATTTATATCATTTGGATATGATTTAATCGTATGTGTTCCGTATTTATAGGTACCTAAAGTTGTAACAATAGCTTGCGTAGTATCAATTTCTTTACAAGCACTTGCTGTTGCCGCACCATCCACACAAACATAAAGCTTATCGCCATAATGCGCAAATGTGCCACTAGGTTTATCAGCTTTATCACTACAAGTTACAACATAGGAATAAGCCTCATCTGAATTACTAAATGCATAAGCAATTGGATCTGTAACGGTTGCTTTATTTGCAGAACCATTCGCTAAAGCAATACCTTGGCTATCCACATTACCTGCAGGATCAGACACAGTCATCGTACATGTTTCACCGGATACCATGCCTGTTACATTAAAACCTTCATCCTTATCATCAATATAGATAGGCGTGATTTTTACATTACCACCATGTGGCGGTGGTGGAGGTGGTGGGTTACTACCACCTTGAATCGCACCAGTATGACCATTCATATAATTATCTGTGATCGTCCATAAATTCCTAGTTGCACTGGCCTGTTCAGTACGACCATTAAAGCTTGCAGGAAACTGTATGGTTTTATTCATAGCTTGATCTTTTAGAGTACCAATTGTGCCTTCATTCATAAGGCCAGGCATATATTTATTTTCTACTGAAATATCAGAGATCGCAAACATTGCCACACCCATATTATGCAATGGATTATCAAAGGGTGTTCTTAAAGCATTATTTAATGCATATGACTGCTGATCAGCACCCTGGTAACTTGAAGTGCTAACCTGAGTGTTGGCCTGATCATATAGCACCTGCATTTCATTAGCTACATAAGTGTCGCCATTATTGTCGCTAGGAAAAAGCATATTGAGATCATTATAATCAGTAGGCACAGCAGCACCACTATCAACGGTGATATTATCTGTTGATACCAAATTACCTTCATCTGCTGGATCACCAGCTGTTAATGTAAAATCACTATCGGCTGCGCCGTCTTCATGCGTTTCTAAAATAGCATCACAAGAAGCATACTTAGTTAAATCCTGCACCTGCGACCAACTACACTGAGCATGATTAGCTGCACTGGCTGCTGCCTGTTTATTGAAAAAGACATCGTAGTGACCTGGTTGAGGATAGCCGTTAGCTTTAATGTAATTTTGTATGGCTTCTACTAAACTGCCTTTACCTGCTTGTAATGGCACGCCATCCGTATAATCCAATGGAATATAATTAGCTATAAAAGTATTCGGCACAGCTGGCACAACATAATGTTTGCCACTATCTAAAGCATCCTGCACTGCACGTGGCTTAAAGATAATATTGTAAGCCCAACTCGTAGCAGAACCTTCAGTAGGTACAGAAAGCATAAAGTGTCCGTCAAACATCTCATTGGTTTGTTCAAAGTCTTTGTTAGCACCTGGAATATCACCATTAAATCTGTTGACGTTACCATAAACCAAATCACTTAAGTTTGCGCTACACCAACTATTAGAAATATAGTTTTGGTCAGCGCCTTTGCTATTATAATGGCAAGCAAAGTCTTGTGCATCTGGAGTTGTCGGGTCAACATGTTGAATGCCTGCATAGGTTGCAGCAGTGCCATCGTCTTGTTGATCATTTGAGAGCTGACCATTACCCCAAAAACCTGCGCCACCAGCTGTAGCATGAAGCTTATTCGTAGAAGGTGCTGATGGTGTATTACTTTCAACATCATAACTTGAAAGCAAGAATTTACCCATTGGCCCCTGCGCTTGCATTAAAGCTGCGTTATCACCATCGGCAAAAGCATAAACCTCGTTGGTTTTACCTTCACGTGCTAGTAAATCAGCAATACCTTTATACATTTTGTGCGCTGGCTCGTTATTTGGAAATGGTGCCTCTAAATCAAATTGAATACCATCAACTAAACGATAATCAGGGTTTGAATTTTTGCCTGTATAATAAGCTGGACCTTTACCAGTATAAGATTTCCAAGCAACTGGATTAGCATCAATAGCCAAATCTTTTAACACTGCATTTAACTGCCATGGTTCTAAAATGGTTGAAGCTGCATTACCTAGAGCCTTACCAAACTCTTCTGTTACTAAAAATTTTAATGGATGACCTGATTGATCAGCATTATATTTAAAGTAACTAGCTAAACAACCCACTTCTGGATTAGGATCTTCTTGGGCATATAAATCTGTCGTGGTTGGCTTATCAGGAGTACCCCAGCCTTGATCGATATCAATCCAACCCATATCAGGGGTAATTTCAGAAATACCATATTTTTTTGAATCTGCAGTCGCTGGCCATGAGTCAGCAATGGTTTTAACATAATGCGCTAAGCGACCTGGATCAGTCGTTGTATAATTACATGTCGTGGAATGTTCAGCAGAAACTCGGTAATCACCCTTATCATCATTTAAAAATAATGCATTAGGGTTATCTTCTTTAGCAGCTGCGATATCATTAGGCGCATATAGCCATGCTTGCACGTGATGCTGCAATATAGTAAAGCCATTATTACTTCTAATGACAATATAAATTGTTTCATAAGCATCAGTATTTGTTACCGAAGAACCCTTCGCATGGGCCTGAATAGTTAGCTGAATTACTGCACCACCGTTATTCTTAATTTCATCAGCAACTTTTTGATCGGCGCTTAAATTTGCTGTTAATTCATGCGTGGTTGGATCAATAGCAAAATCAGAGATTGATAAACTATCACCCTTGGCACCATTGTGTAATAACATTGGCCCCCAATGTTCACCGGCATTAGTTAATTTAGAGGTCCATGGTTGATCTCCATCCAAATGATCCTGTAATGATTGATCATCATTCACCACCTGATAAGTTAGTGATCCTGAACCTGGCGTAGCTGTGAAATATTGATCAACATTAGGGATAGCAATTTGAGTACTATTAAAATCTGATGTTAATAATGGCTGTGTCGCTTTAGACTCACCAGCTTTTTCAAATGATGCAACAATTTGATCCGGATCTTTGGCAAAAACGCCGCTTACAATATCAATGTTTAAAGTTGCTTGCGCATCTTCATCAGGATTTGGTGTATGATCTGTTGAGCTATTACAAACACCTAAAATACCTGGATATAAATAACCATCAACCCCGGAATTTTCAGGCGTTAAATTAGTATCACAAGCATGGAAGTGGATAGAATCTGAAGCTTGTAATGTTTTGCCTACATTTAGTGACCATGATGTATAAGTAGCATGTGGTTCAGGTGTTAATGTTACTCCACTAGGCAGTGAATCAGCCGTAACCATCATACCAACAAAACTGCTAGGATCTTTAGGATCAGGATTAGGGTTCGTTTGTGTGCCTGGCACTTTATCAGAAAAAAGAGTGGCCATATCAACAGTTGATGCATCCCCCAAAGGTAATTCTAAGGTATTATCCGCTGGTATAATTGACCCAGAATGCGAAGCTTCAACCATACCAGATGCAACTGGATCAACATCAAAAACACATTGCGTGGGTGAGTTTATCGTCATGGTATTACCAGCAACTTTGGTCACGCCCAGTGGAATAATCATATTTGAATAGCCACCAGAACCTGTATGTGTTTTTACAAAAGGCTGATCAATATCTTTTGTATAAGCGTGCCAACCATTATTAATAGTTGGGTATTCTACAGTAGCTGATGGTTTATTTGATGGATGATAGTAATCATCACCATTCACAGCACAATAAGTTTTACCAGCACTATCAGTTAATGTTAAATACACAGGAGAAGGCAAGCTTGCTGCATTTGCAAAAATCTGCTGCTTTTGAGCACCAATAGCGAGCGTACCTTTTTGAGTTTTACCAGCAGCATCAAGATATGAATAAGAAACTGCAGTACCAGAGTTATTGCTAATGGCAAATGGGTAATCTAACTGGTTTGCGTGGTTAATAGCATAGGCTGAGCTAATTAAACCTAGTAAGGTGATTGTTAATAATATGAGATTCGTTTTATTGTATTGTTTGGTCATTTATGATCCTTAAATATACCATCCTAGGCTTATATGTTTAATTAAATCCTTAACTTATAGTACAGCAAGTATATTAAGAGAAAATTAAAATAATATTAAATTTATTTTGCAGTTGATTAACTTATCAAGCATCCTAAATAATAACGAGTAAAAATCAATCAATTTGCATGCCTTAAATATACATCATTACCCTAAAAAACATTGCGAACACAATGCATCTCTTAATATTTAACTTAGTTATGCTGTTGATGAAACGTACTAATTGTATGCTTTCCTAATCGCTTTGAGCTCTATACAATAGCTAATGATAATTATTAAGGACTTACTATGAGCAATTCGCCCTTGCGTATAATTTTTGCAGGCACGCCTGATTTTGCCATTCCCAGTTTAAAAGCTCTGATTGATCACCCTGATTACGAGGTTGTTGCCGTATATTCGCAGCCTGATCGTAAAGCTGGTCGTGGCCGTAAATTAACGCCTACACCTATTAAACAAGTCGCTTTAGACCATAGTATTTCAACAGAAACACCCGAGAACTTTAAAAGTGAGCTGGATAGAAAAACGCTAGCAAATTACAAACCAGATTTAATGGTGGTCGCAGCTTATGGTTTATTGCTACCACAATCTGTTCTCGATATCCCTACTTTTGGCTGCATTAATGTGCATGCCTCACTATTACCGAGATGGCGAGGCGCGGCACCTGTGCAGGCATCTATTTTAGCAGGCGATGAGAAAACAGGCGTAGGTATTATGCGCATGGAAAAAGGCTTAGATACCGGTGGTGTTTATTGTGAAAAAACTATAGATATAAATAATAAAACCCATGCAGGTGAGTTAACAGAAAAGTTAGCTCAGCTAGGGGCCGATGCTTTAATTGCAGCTATCGATAAAAAGCTTTATAAAACTGCTGCTAATCCGCAAGCAGATATAGGCATTACTTACGCACATAAAATTAAAAAAGCAGATGCACTGATCGATTGGAACCAGACTGCATCACACATACAAAAACATATTCGTGCTTATTGGCCATGGCCCGGCGCATTTACTTTTTATGATGGCAAACGCATTAAAATTTCTGAAAGTTTTGTGAGTGATATTGAAAGCACCAATCAAGCAGGGACTATTGAACTTATTAATGACGATGGCATTTATATTGCTTGTAAAGATTTTTGTTTGCAAATAGCCCAGTGTCAGCCAGAAGGCAAATCTTTGGCGCCTGCTAAACAATGGTTGCAGTATTTTTCTGTAGATGAGAAATTTTCCCCTCACTAAAATCAAAGGTTTTGACCCTCCCCAGGGAGAATTATACTAAGGTCAAGCACCGCAACCCTATCGACGCCCCGGAAGTGCATACTGTTATCCGAGCTCTTTATCTGATGCCTCACTTTTAACAAACCAGTTTTGTCTAAGCTGGTTTAGTGACACAATACTTAAGCGATCACGAATCCGCTGCCAATGATATTCTACTGTACGCTTAGAAATTTTTAACTGCGCCGCTGCTTGTAGCTGTGTTTTATCTTGCAATAAATAATAAAGCAGCTCTTGTTCACGCAAAGTTAAATAAGCTTCTTTACCACTTATATTTTTTATTAATAATTTTTTTTGTTTAAGCCATGGCTTTTGTTTTAAAATATTTAATAATTGGTTTGATAGTTTTTCAGGCGAATGCTTTTCAAATAATTGCTTAAACTTTTTTAAACGATCTACCTGATGCGATTGCGAATATTTTGTATTACACAAATGACAACAGTAAAAACCTAATATTTGATGAAACTGATTTTCATCTAATTGTTTTTGTTTTGTTAATATAACCTCTTTAATAAGATGCGCTGATAAACGCGCACCTTTAGCAATTGCTTGAACTGACAAGCCAGCTTCATGCAAACTTTTAATAAAATAATAGCCATTATTGACTTTTTCTATAGGCATAAGTTCTTAATAAAATAGGAAAATAAAACACTAACATAAATTAATTTAGAATATCAGTGTTATAATTACGTAGCCTTATAGCTCAAGCTATACATAAGTTTTATGCAATAAAAATGAAGATCCAACATAATTATATTTTACATATGGTGTTAAATCTGATAAATCATCTAAATTGGCTGGATTTAAAGTAATATTCATATTACCACCCAAGTCAACTTCAGAATTGATATCACCAGAACCTTCAGATGCAATTGTGCCTTCACCAATAATATCAGCATTACCTGTAATATCTATTGTACCCGTTACATATAACAAGCCATTGAAATTAATTGTTGGATTTCCAGTAATTCTTAAATCTCCATCAATAATGAGTATAACCGGATCAGCTGCTGTTCCAATATCATAGGTTGAGGCACCAGTGATATCAAAATCACCGTCAATCCATATAACTTTTCCTGTAACACCACTAATATTATTTTCATCATAACTATGATCAGCAATACTATAAATAGTTGTTAATGGTACATCAAAATAATAACTATATAAATTAGCGCTGTTTATAGTACTTACATTATCCATTAAATCAGCCTGCGGTGAACCAGCTGTTGAGCTGACAACCGTCCCACCACTGCCATCACCTACAATTGTTTCAGCAGAACCTTGGATATTAATACTAGCACCACTTATCATGGTTGAACCTGGATATTCAGCACTATTCAAAACCACACCAGGATTAGTAATAGATGAGTTACCTCTTAATGTAATTTCTGATGCTGATAAAATAGACGGCGTTCCGTAATCAAAATTAAATAATTTTTTAATCAATACTTCTTGTAAAGTATGCTGGCCAACAATATTAGAAAAACTTGGGTAAGCTCCTTGCGAAGTTAGTAAACATTGATCTTGGGTCACTTCAGCACTAGAACTGTGAATAACAGCTGAGGTTGCACTTAACCCTCTCACCAAATTATTAAGCGTATTACCACTTTTACTATAATAGCCTATATATTCATTATCGATTTTTACAACACCAGAAGATGCAAAAGATGATGCATTACTTAACGTTAGTGAACCACTACCTGCTGTAATTGCTGAGGCCAATGTTGCAGAGACATCTGTGACACTTCCGGTGACAGTCATTTGCCCACCTAGAAGAGAAGCTTGCGTAAACTGACTATCACCATTAATCGTTGCACAAGTAAGAGATTTATTAACCAACACTCGCTGTGCCATCGACAATGCTGATTGTGCTATTAAACCAGCTTGTTTTGATTGTTGGCCTTGTGCTACTGCTGAGCCTGTTCGCATATAACTTCGTGCCAATATCGCACCCACCACAGAGAAAATCACCAAAAGAATCGTGACGGTTATTAACAAATAACCTTGTTGTTTTGCTATGCGCTCCATATAAAAGCTCCGGTAGTAAAATCATATGTCACATTATTAGTAATCGATAAATTAATACCAATATAGCGGATATTAGCCAGGGTGGTCGTAACGCTGCCAGCTGAGTTGTAATAGGTAAAAACTAGGCTAGTTACATTATCAGCTAAAGCATAGCTGTTTCGCAAAAGCTGCCCACCTGATAAAGCATAACTAACTGTTGTACCATCATAGTTTTTAAATGTTAAAGCTGATGCACTGGCTGTAGTAATATCCGCAGCTGATTTAATAGCATGCAAATCTTCGGTCATGCGTGTAATGGCAATTTGACCATCCCACGCAGCTGATTGCGCATTTTGCACTTTGATTTGTGACTCTACCCCAATACGCAGCATTTCAACAGCACCCACACCTAAAAAACCGATTAAAACAGTTACAATAATTAACTCAATGAGCGTAAAACCCTGTTGTTTTTTAAGTTTTATCATGTGCCATCATCCGCTATTAATAAAGACAATGCTGCACTACCTTTACCTGAAACAGTGGCTGTAATAGTTTTGTAATTAGCGCTTGCTTCACTATATAAAGTTGTACAAGCAACATTGACTGCTACAGAAAAACCTGATGGTGCACTACAAAAACTAGGAATAGTGGTAGACGGGCAAGTTATACTGCTATAACCATTTAGCTGATTTTGGCCCCAATACCATTCTAAACAACGACTAGCAGCATCAACTGCTGTAGCATTTTCTTGTGTTTGATGACTTGTTTTTAAGATCATATCCATAGCTGATAAAATAGTCACTGCCGTTACTGATATAGCAACAATAAAAATAATTAACTCAACCAATGAGAAACCTTTTGTTTTTTTTATCATCCTGACACCATCCCTGTTTCTGGTGTAACAGTTATTGATTCAGTATTGGAACCATCAGTTAATTGAATAGTTAACACACTGCTTAAAGCCGTGCCTGGAATAGTCGCTGTGGTATAAGGCGCACCATTGGTGCCAAAGGCGATAAGGTTATTGGTGAATGCATTAAGCGTTAAACCTGGTGATAGTGTCACTGTTTCGATAACTTGCGGCGTGCCTTCAATACTTTGAATCTGATAACTAGTGCTATTAACACGCAGCAATTGGTAACGAAGCCCTCGTGTGGTCGCCAAATGCTGTGTATAACGAATATCTGTAGCTAAACGACTCGTTTGAGCAGACAACTCCATACCTTTACCTGGCCATAATGGAATCACGACTGCAGCAATAATAGCGATCACCACAATCACCATCACCATTTCAACTAAAGTAAAAGCACGCGCCATCCTGGCTTGCATAAAGCATCTCCCAACGATTCTTACCTTCTATCTTACTTTATTTACACCAAGCGAGGCAAGCACCCTTATCGCTATTCTAAGAAGTTGCTTGTGGTGCTTGCGAGGCTTGAAATTCAGTGGTAGTTGCATGTAATTTAACAAGTTGTCTTACCATTAACTGCTCTAGACCTTTATTATTCAGATTAGATGCTAAGTGCTTTAAGCAATCATTTACTAGTGTACGCTTATCTTCTGGAAACATACGCAATAAAACCATTTTTGACCTTTTGCCTGTATTGCTTAAAATACCGAAACAACCACGTTTAGTATGAGCCCCAGCAGCATGCAGAATAATATCATGAGCTGTTTTTAAATTTTCAGCACCATAGTGATGGACATTACGCTGAAAATCCGTATTTTTCTCATTCTGGTAATCAGACATGAAATTGTTTTTAAACCCTAGATAGGGTGG
>ENA-OWNT01002450-OWNT01002450.1-seawater-metagenome-genome-assembly--contig:-NODE-2450-length-19419-cov-4.291697_pt1 | contig 19419 bp, 20 predicted proteins | sample MGYA00238136_ERZ651165 | MGnify/ENA primary metagenome ERZ651165 (study PRJEB26861, sample SAMN08777766) | seawater metagenome | isolation source: coastal seawater | place: USA: Florida | collected...
ACAGGCGTGTATGACATGTAGTCAAAAAGACGGCGAGACATTGTTGGGTAATCGATAGTCTTATCGTGCAGATAACCAAGTTCGACCGGAGGTAGTTTCAATACGGGAGTCAACAGAAGATCGACGGGTTTCATCCAGGAATTAAACTGCTGCGGTAATATCTGCATATAATCTTCAGATTTTTTAATGTCTTCCACCGAAAAGTTCATCGCTTCTGCAATAAATTCTCGAGTAAATCGCTCTAACAAGCCTGATTCTGATACGGGCTTGCCAGTACTCGATTCAATCATTTTTTTCAGTGCTATCAGTTCCGGGGCGTAGGCAGCGTGGTAGCGTATTACGAATTCGCTACCGTTGATAGGATTGTCTAAGACAGTGATGTTGTGGCCTAAGTCTTCACATAGTTTTGCCGTCTGTTCTATAGCGGATTTAACATCAGGATGCGGCTCATCACCATAATAATTTTGGGTGCATAACCCGATTGTTAAGCGCCTGGTGCTCGGACTGGTTATAAACTCAAGCGGCGGCAAGCCTGTCGTCGATCTGTCCTGCACTAAGTTGAACAGCGCTGCACTGTCGCGAACGGAGCGACTAACGCAGTGCGGTACGATAAAGCGTGAGCGTTGCCCATCAAGCTGGTTAGATAACATTCGGTTACGGCTGGGCTTTAAGCCGAAAACACCACAGCAGGATGCAGGGATACGGATGGAGCCGCCGCCATCGTCGGCATGGGCAAAGGGCATATATCCGGCTGCTACCGCGGCTGCAGCGCCACCGCTAGACCCGCCGGTGCTATGCTCAAGCCCCCAGGGGTTATGGCATGCGCCAAGTAAATCAGATTCGGTAGCGGGAAGAAGCCCGACTTCCGGCATATTGCTTTTGCCCAGAATATTAAGACCAGCTTCTTGATAACTTGAGATTAAGCTAGAAGAGTGCGACGAAATATTAGGTTTAAAAAACCTGCTGCCGTGGGTGCATTTTAGACCTTCAACGTCAGTATTATCTTTGATCAAAAAGGGAACACCGGCAAAGGGGCCACTGTGTGTCTTATTTGTGGCCCGCTCGATAGCTTGCTCGAAACTACGAGTAACCACGGCATTAATGCGGCCATCCAAGGACTCTATTCGGTGTATGCTGGCTTCTATAAGTTCTTTGGCGGAAATCTCACCGGAATTTACCAGCGCAGCCAAGCCCATACCATCATAGGCCAACAATGGATCTTTGGCCGACGTCTGTGTGGCTTGAGAAGGCAGTGTCAGTTCTTCGCCTGTTGCTTGTAAAAACGTTGTTTTTGTAAGCATTTTGTTTACCTGGTTGCCCGAATTATGATTGTCATGTAAATGACCTTACCGCAAACTCTAACTAATGGTGTGCCGGCTCGCTTGTAATGACTGGACATTAGGCCAATTATGGTTATAAATATCGCTGCTGCTAAGGATCAGATATTTGAGCTTATTCTCTTTGCTTTTAAAAAATATTCGTGTCAGAAATTCTCGGGGGTTATTGAGTTTCTTGTCCATTCACTACAAACGGCACTTACCTCAATAAGTAATAATGAGATCTCGAGCTACCTCGTAGCATCTGTGAATGATCACAGCGCTGAGCGAGTGGTAAGCCATCACTTGAGTCCGAATAACAACAGAAGAATTTATTGTAGAGAGCAAGATGAAAATAAAGAAACGAGAAATATCACTGGCTATGATATCGCTATTGCTGGTATCACCAGTGTGCCTGTGCAAGCCAATGACAATAGTCTGCAGATAGAAGAGGTTGTAGTAACGCTCAAAAGCGCGCGCAAACCGCTCAATATATTGGCATGACTATCGCTGCCACAACCGGTGAGGCTTTGATAGAGATGGGTATCAACGATCCCGCCTTGACGCTCGATGCGCAGGACGGCCAGGGGCGAGCCGTGCTCTGGACCATGAACCTGGCCGATGAGTTCTAGGTGTCTTCTTCTCGTGACCTAGTTATTACTTGTTTTTCTGTTGAACCAACGCATCGGCTTCAGATGTATTTGAGACCCCTTGTCACTTCAGGGCTATTCGATGAATAACTGCGATTACTGTGAGCGGTAACAAATTCAATTTTTATTATTCGTTTATAATAAGCCCTAAAGGAGGGAATGCCATGAGCCTGGTCCGATTCATAGGCGCTTTTTTTCTACTGCTGTTAAGCAGTCTTTGCTTCGCCGCTGAGCGGCCCAATATTCTGGTGATTTGGGGGGACGATGTGGGCTGGTCCAATATCGGTGCCTACAACGATGGTATGATGGGCTACCCAACCACTAACCTGGATCGGATCGCTAATGAAGGTATTCGCTTTACAGATGCTTATGGCGACCAGAGCTGCACGGCGGGGCGTTCGTCTTTCATCTTGGGCCAACACCCAATCCGCACTGGCTTGACCCGGGTGGGTATACCGGGTGCCAAGGTGGGTATACAGAAAGAGGACGTGACGCTGGCCTCGCTGCTGAGGGACAAGGGCTACGTCACCGGTCAGTTTGGTAAGAACCACCTGGGCGATCGGGACGAGCATTTGCCCACCAACCACGGTTTTGACGAGTTTTTTGGCAATCTCTATCACCTGGATGCCGAGGAGGCTCCGGAACATCCGGACTACCCCAAGGACCCGATGTACCATAAACTGTTTGGTCCCCGCGGCGTGATCAAGAGTTCCGCTGACGGTAAGGTGGAGGATAGCGGCCCCTTAACCATCAAGCGTATGGAGACCATTGATCAGGAGTTTGCCGGTGCCGCCCTGGCTTTTATCGACAAGGCTCACGCCGCGAAAAAGCCCTTTTTTGTCTGGTTTAATTCCAGTCGCATGCATACCATCACCCATCTGAGCCCCAAGTGGGAGGGAAAAACCGGACAGGGCGTGTATGCCGACGGCATGCAGGAGCACGATCACCACGTGGGTCAGTTACTGGATAGATTGGATGAGTTGGGGCTGACGGAAAACACTATCGTATTCTATTCAACCGACAACGGCGCACAAATCGAGAGTTGGCCCGATGGCGGCATGAGCCCTTTTCGCGGCAGCAAGAACACCTCCTGGGAGGGAGGGTTCCGAGTACCGGCCATGGTGCGGTGGCCTGGCAAGATCAAGCCGGGGGTGAGCAACGCCATTATCTCCCATTTGGATTGGCTGCCAACACTGATGGCTGCGGTGGGGGAACCCAATCTTAAAGACGCGTTGAAAAAAGGCAAGATGGTCAACGGTAGGCGCTACAAAAATCACCTGGATGGCTACAACTTTCTGCCTTACTTGACTGGGCAGACCCGTGAAGGGCCGCGTAAAGAGTTCATTTATGCGACGGATCTGGGAGATATCTCTGCCATACGGGTGGGGCAGTGGAAGGCCATGTTTACCCAGCAGCACAGCAAAGGCTTTAATGTGTGGAGCGATCCCAATACCGAATATCGGATACCCAAGCTCTATAACCTGCGCCGTGATCCCTATGAGCGGGCGGAAACCGATTCAGATGATTACATCATTTGGTATCGTCATACACTGATGGCGATGTACGGGACGATCTTTATGGAGATAGACAAATTCCTCAAGACCTTCGAGGAGTTTCCCCAGCGGCAGTCCCCAACCAGGCTGGATGTTAAACAACTGGTTGACGATGCCGTAAAAGGTAAACAGGGTAAAGCCCCCATGCCAGACTGATGATGGCTGTCATGTACAGGTAATCGGCCTGGCTGAACTCTCCTTCACCATAGCCACCGCCGGCGGTGGCTATGGCTTTGCCCGTCGTGTCATGGGCCCATCGGGAGACTTTCTGACTGGTACCACCATTCTGCTGGAATATACCATCGCCCCGGCCGTTATCGGGTGGCTATGTCGTCGAGCTGTTTGGTCTCAGCGGCCCCCGGGGCCTATGCGGGCTTACTTGGTAAAAAGCGATCCGGAAGAGGAGTTCGACGCGATCAGCCAAGCGGAAGCACAACTGAGTGAGTTGTTATCCTCAAAACATTTTCTGTAACCGAATTGAACAATGCATATCAAAAGGCAACCAAGATGATGAACCCAAGAGATGTGAAAACTGCCGCCGATGCCAAGGCGATTGTCGAGGAGCGCGGCCTGACCCACGTCAAGGTTGGCTTGTTCGATAACGACGGTATTATGCGTGGTAAGTACATGCAGAAAGATAAATTCTTTGCTTCCCTAGAGGGCGGCTTTACTTTCTGTGACGTGGTGTTGGGGTGGGACTCCAATGACCAGCTTTATGAAAATGTCGACGTAACCTATACTGGTTGGCACACTGGCTACCCCGATGCACCGGTAAAGGTCTTGCCACAAAGTTGCCGAGAGATTCCGTTCGAGCCCGGCATGCTGCTATTCCTGTGTGATTTCGATGGTGACGCCGCCAAGATCTGCCCGCGCAATCTTCTTTCTCGTGTGTTGAAAAGATCCGATGACCTGGGTCTTGATGCCTATGCTGCGTTTGAGTACGAGTTCTTTATTTTCAACGAAACACCGCACTCGGCCCGCGCCAAGCAGTATCGCAATTTGGAACCTATCACCCCGGGTATGTTCGGCTACTCGATGTTGCGCAGTTCGGTTCACGCCGATCTCTACCATGAGTTGTTGCAATTGGGCGAACAAATGGATTTTCCCATCGAGGGCCTGCATACCGAAACGGGCCCGGGAGTCTTGGAGGCGGCGCTGGCTGTGGATGGAGCTATAGAGGCGGCGGACAAAGCGGCGCTTTTTAAGACTTTCACCAAGGTCTGGGCGCAGCGCAAGGGTATGATGGCCACTTTCATGGCCAAGTGGTCGAACGATTACCCGGGCCAGTCCGGTCATATGCATATGTCGTTGCGACACAAAGACGGCTCGGGGTCGGCCTTTTACGATCCAAAACAACCAATGGGTATGAGCAAATTACAGCGTCACTTCCTGGGTGGGCAACAGAAATTGATGCCTGAGTTGTTGGTGATGATGGCACAGACGGTGAATGCCTATTCACGTTTGATTCCCGGTTTCTGGGCGCCGACGGATGCCACCTGGGGCTGCGAGAATCGCACAACGGCCCTGCGGGTAATCCCCGGCTCCGACAAATCGCAGCGAGTGGAGTTCCGTCTCGGCTCGGCCGACGCCAACCCCTATATCGCTCTGGCCGCCTCTTTGGGGGCCGGGCTATATGGTATTGAGCATGAGCTGGAGCCAGAGGAGATGGTAACCGGCAACGCCTATGACCAGCAGCACCCGGAGCAGCTAGCGCTGCCCCAGACTCTGGTGGATGCCGCCGAGGCGCTGCGCGGCTCCGAGGCTGCCCGGGCGCTGTTTGGCAGCGAGTTTGTGGACCATTATGCCGCCACCCGGGATTGGGAAGGGCGCGAGTATCGCAAGCATATTACCGACTGGGAGCTGCAGCGTTACTTCGAAATAATTTAGAGCTGCCCTGGGGCTTATGGCCTGCATCCGGTACTGACGCCATGGGTTCCCGTACGTCAACTAATATTTTTTAGTAAAAGACCTTATTATGAGTTCAATACAACAGACACAATCCCCGGTGGACGGCTCTCTCTATGTGGAGCGTCCTCACGCCAGCCGGGATTTGATTGAGGCAGCCCAAGAGCGGGCGGTAAAAGTCCAAGCGGCTTGGGGGCGAGTCCCTGTGTCCGAGCGCCAAGTGATTTGTCGAAAGGCGGTGGATGCCTTTGTTGCCAAGCGCGATGAAATTGCCAGGGAACTGTGCTGGCAGATGGGGCGGCCAATCCGCTATGCCGCCGGTGAGGTGAGTGGCTTCGAGGAGCGCGCCCGCTATATGATTGAGGTGGCCGAAGAGGCTCTGGCGCGAATTGAGATGGGCGACAAGCCCGGTTTCCGCCGCTATATTCAGCGTGATCCCTTGGGGCTGGTATTCGTCATTGCTCCCTGGAACTACCCCTACCTGACCGCCATCAATGCCATTATGCCGGCGATCCTGGCCGGTAACGCGGTGCTACTCAAGCACTCGGCGCAGACCCCCCTCTGTGCCGAGCGGATTGCTGAGGCCTTCCAGAGCGCAGGGTTGCCCGCCGGTGTGTTTCAGTACCTGCACCTGACTCACGAGGATACTGAGCGGTTGATCCAGTCGCCTGCTACCGATTATGTCGCCTTCACCGGTTCGGTGCCGGGCGGAGCCATGGTGGAGCGTGCCGCCGCTGGCCGCTTTATTGGTGTCGGCCTGGAGTTGGGCGGTAAAGACCCCGCCTATATACGCGCCGATGCCGACCTCGATCATGCGGTGGAAACCACCATTGACGGTGCCTTCTTTAACTCGGGGCAGTCCTGCTGCGGAGTCGAGCGTATCTATGTGCATGAATCGGTTTTTGATGCCTTTGTGGATAAGGCTGTCGCCCTGATCAGGCAGCATAAACTGGGACGCTCTGACGATCCTGAAACGACACTCGGGCCTCTGGTGCGCGCCTCGGCTGCTGACTTTGTCCGCGGACAGATTCGCGACGCAGTGGCACAGGGTGCTGTTGCCCATATTGATCCGGCTGATTTTCCCATGGACCGGGAAGGCACTGCCTACCTTGCTCCACAACTACTCACCGAGGTTAATCACGATATGCGGGTGATGACCGAGGAGTCTTTCGGCCCGGTGGTGGGGATTCAAAAAGTGGCGTCTGATGAAGAGGCCATTACGCTGATGAATGATAGTGAATTTGGCCTTACAGCGTCTATTTTCACTACGGATATCGACACCGGGATTGCCTTAGGAGAGCAGGTCCAAACGGGTACTTTTTTCATCAATCGCTGTGACTACCTGGACCCGGCGCTGGCCTGGACCGGGGTCAAAAATTCGGGTCGTGGTTGTACCCTGTCCAAGTTGGGTTATGAGTCGCTAACGCGCCCCAAGTCCTTCCACATCAAGACCGAGTTGTAGGAGCCGGCTATGAACGAGTTATACGCGAACTGGAACTACCCCAACAGTATTCGTGCCGGCGCGGGACGTATTGAGGAGCTGCCGTCCATCTGCCAGCAGCTGGGAATGAAGGCGCCACTGTTGATTACTGATCCCGGCTTGTCGTCACTGCCGATGGTAAAAAATGTGGTTGCCGCTTGCCGAAAGGCAGGCTTGACCTGCGGTCTTTTTTCCGAGATCCAGGCCAACCCCACCGGGCAGAATGTTGGAGATGGTGTTGTTGCTTACCGGGCTGGCAATCATGACGGTGTGATTGCCTTTGGTGGTGGCTCTGCTCTCGATGCCGCAAAAGCGGTGGCGCTGATGGTGGGGCAGGTGCGCCCGCTGTGGGATTTCGAAGATGTTAATGATAACTGGACGCGTGTCAACGAGGCAGGTATTGCCCCTGTCGTCGCAGTACCGACCACCGCCGGCACCGGTTCTGAAGTGGGGCGAGCCTCGGTGATTACGGACAGTGATAACCACATCAAACGGATTATCTTTCACCCCAATATGTTGCCATCGGTGGTCATTCTCGATCCGGAATTGACCTGTGGTTTGCCGGCTCATATCACGGCGGCAACAGGTATGGATGCTCTGTCCCATAACCTGGAGGCGATATGCTCTCCCTATTACCATCCGATGGCGGAAGGTATTGCCGTAGAGGGAATTCGATTGGTGAAAAACTATCTACCACGAGCGGTGGCAGATGGCAGCGACCTTGAGGCGCGCACTCAGATGCTGGTAGCCTCGACCATGGGGGCCACGGCATTCCAGAAAGGGCTCGGCGGTATGCATGCCCTGGCGCATCCATTGGGAGCCTTGTACAACGCCCATCACGGGCTGCTGAACGCTATTCTCATGCCGTATATTCTAAAAGCGAACCGATATGCCATTGCAGCACGAATAGAAAGACTCGCTCGTTATTTGAATTTGACCAATCCCAGCTTCGACGGGTTCTTGAGTTGGGTCTTGACGCTGCGTGAACAACTGTCGATCCCCCATACCCTGGCGGTCATCAATATTGACGAGAGTGCTGCTGATCAGGTTGGCCGCATGGCGGCTGAGGACCCCTCAGCGGGTGGCAACCCGATTTCCTTTGAGGCCCTAGAGTATGCCCGCATATTTAAGAATGCGGTAAACGGGCGGCTGTAGCTGCGAGGAAAGTTTAAGGAGAGTTGGATGAGAATCGGCATTCTACAATGCGATGATGTGATGGAAGAGCTGCAGCCGGAGTTCGGGAACTATCCGGAGATGTTTATAAATATATTCGAAGAGCTTGCCCCGGACTGGCAGTTCGCGACCTACCGTGTGGTGGATGGTGAGCTGCCTGACTCGGTAGATGCCTGCGACGGCTACATCACCACCGGCAGCCGCTACGGCGTCAATGATGGTTACCCCTGGATCGAGCAATTAGAGGCCTTCGTAGTGTCCCTGGCCCGGGAGGCTAAGAAATACGTCGGTATTTGCTTTGGACATCAGTTGCTCGCCAAGGCGCTGAAAGGCAGAGTCGAGCTATCTGAGCGTGGCTGGGGAGTAGGGATGTCCTTTAACCAGGTTGGGAAAAAGCAGCCCTGGATGGAGCCCTTTCAGGCGTCACTGGATCTGGTGGTCAGTCACCAGGACCAGATCGACGAGTTGCCCGAGGGCGCGGAAGTCTTGGCCAGCAGTCGCTTCTGTCCCTATTACCTGCTCCAGTACAGCCCACACTTGATAAGTGTCCAGGGACATCCGGAATTCAGCAAGGCCTATTCCCGCGCCTTGATTGCACAGCGCACTGACCGTATACCGGCACCGCGTGTGCGCGAAGGGCTGGCCTCTTTGTCGGCAGCAGTGGATGATAGGCTGATGATGCAGTGGATTATTAACTTCTTTCTCGAGGGCCGATTGCGCTAAGCCTAACAATTGGCACAAAATGCCAATTGTTAGGCTTAGCCTGGAAATCGTTGTGTTACCCATCTACGTTAGTATTTCCCCACATAATCAATGACTGGAGAAGAAGCCAATGGCCATATCATGGCGATAGTCTTTACTAGGGAGCAGTGCGACAGTGTTGGCAGCATCAGGCATTGCCAATCATGCTTGCGGCAAGAATAAGGTTGAAATCGCGGGTGAGCGAGAACGCAGTTTGTGGATCGCCGAGATCCCCATAATTGATCTTTTATCCCGGCATCATTGCGTAAATAGGGGGGCTAACTCCGCGGACCATCTTTCTTATAAGATGTTCGCCATGTTGACCGCGCGCCAATATTAACTGGCGGCGGAAAAGGGTGCCCAAGCGTTACTCCAGGGTTTGGCTGCTTCCAGCTCATAGGCGAGTTCGAACAGCGTGCGCTCATCGCCTACTCTGGCGATAAAATGACTTCCTATGGGAAGCCCTTTTCGGCTCATTCCCAGTGGAGCGTACATGGCCGGCATGCCCAGGGCATTTTGTACAGGCGTGTATGACATGTAGTCAAAAAGACGGCGAGACATTGTTGGGTAATCGATAGTCTTATCGTGCAGATAACCCCTCGGGTGACAACCCCAGAAAGCGGCAAAAGGAATATCGATCGCGAATTTGGTACTCTAATTCTTCATCAGACAGGTTATAGAGGTGCTGAAGGATCAACGCCTTGAACATCAAAACACAGTCAAACGGCTTTCTACCCGCCTTACTCTTACGCTTCTTGACTCGAATGCGCTCAAGAGTAGCCCTAAAGTCTTCCCATTCAATTAATTCATTCAGCGAAATCAGTGGATCACGCTCGTTGAGCTTCTTGAGCCGATCATTTAAATCGAAAAATCCGGGCTGTGACATAGCGATCTGTGGTTATCCGTTGAAGTATCAGCACATTCTACCACATTGGGTATTTTTAGAAGTGCCCAAAGTCAAACGGCTGATTCGGCAGCAAATTCAGTCTGTAAATTGTACACAGACGGCTATAGCCAAGCAGCTTTCCATGCATCCGAAAGCATTGCAGCGGGCTTTGAATTAACTCGGTGTAACCTTTCGTGAGCTGAGGGCGGAAGTGCCGGCGATTAGATATGGCCGAGCGTTATCTGAAAGACTCTGAGATACCACTGACCTCTGTCGCGGAAATATTAGGCTTTAGTGATTTAAGCAGTTTCTCTCATACTTTTAAGGCCCGTCATCGCATATCGCCGGCGGCATGGCGTAATCAAGTCAAAGCCAGGGGAGTACAGTAAATGTGGTGTATATGGCCGTTTGCTGCACCTAAGCAAGGGCTGGCTTAGGTGTTTATTTTGTTAAATAGATGATTTTTTATTGCTAAATATAATTAGCCGCTTGTCCACTCACTACAAGCAGATCTGTATTAGACGAGTAAGATAGGAAGCATAAGACGATCTGGTGTGGCCGGATGTATCTAGGGAACTGCTCTTTACTTGTGTTAACAGTTCTAATTTGTAGGCGGATAGCCAGCACTTTATACATCTTTCCGTCTCAGTCGGTGTATTTGAGTGATCAAGCCGATTACAGGGGGCTCTGATTATTAGAGGGGTTTGTCACCTTATCTTTATGAGGAGAGTAATAATGAATAGTAGAACTAAAAGTATATCACTTGCTGTTTCAATTGCTGTGGCCGGCATTAGCGCCGTCCCAGTATTTGCAGATGGAGCGGTTATTGAGGAAGTAGTGGTAACTGCTTATAAGCGTTCACAGTCGTCACAGGATATTGGCATGGCAATTTCGGCCACCAGCGGTGATTCTCTAAAAGATATGGGCGTGAACAACCCGGAAGACTTATCGATGGTAACACCTGGATTAACATTTGCTGATTCTGGTACTGGTAGCCCTGTTTATTCATTGCGTGGAGTGGGGTTTTATGATTCGTCAGCCCAGGCTGCCTCTACAGTAGGCGTATATCTCGACGAGATGGCCGTACCTTATCCGGTTATGACCAAAGGGGCAATGTTTGACGTTGAGCGCGTTGAAGTTCTAAAAGGTCCTCAAGGTACATTGTATGGTTTAAATACTACGGGCGGTGCAGTCAAGTATATAGCAAACAAGCCTTCAGAGGAGTTCGAGGCTGGTTTAACCTTGGGCTATGGTAATTATAGTACAGCCGATGTGGAGGCAACGGTTGGTGGTAATGTTATTGATAGTTTGGATGCTCGACTGGCGTTAAAAACAACTCAAAGCTCCGAGGGCTGGCAAGAGAGTATCACGCGTAGCGACGAGCATGGCGAGGTAGATCGAAGTGCTGCACGTTTGCAGTTAAACTGGAGAGCCAGCAGAGACCTTGAGGTGCTTACTACACTCAGCTGGTGGGAAGACCGTTCGGATACGCAAATTCCGACCGGCTTTGATTGGGAGTTTCAACGCCCTAGCAATACGGCCGTGGTAGACGCTAAGCAGTCAACCGTCACACTGGCTTCAGGTGAAAATACTGAAGATGCGGACTGGGATCCCAGCTACGATTACGCTTCTGACGAGCAATACACGAGTGCGACTACAACTATTAATTGGCAGTTGACAGATAGCCTACAACTTGTGTCTGTTACCTCGTACCAAGAGTTTGATCGTTTATCACTCTACTCTGAGCAAGCTGGGCCGGTTGCTATGTCAGACAGGTTGGTCGCAAGTAATATCAGGGAGATCTCACAGGAACTGCGTCTAAGTGGTAATACCGACAATGTTGAATGGATTGCCGGAATGTTTTACTACAGTGATAGCGTCGCGGATAATATTTATTATATGACTCCTTTCGCCAGTAACACCGTTCTGGCTTATGCTGTACCGGAACACCCCTTAAATCTTTATTCCATGCAGGTCAGGTCTAGCGTTGAAGGTACGGCAAAAGCGGCATTTGCTCATGCAGAATGGCAGTGGAGCGATGCGCTGAAGGCGACAATGGGGCTCCGCTACACTGATGACGAGAAGGTTTTTTCGGGCTGTACACTGGATAATAATGAGCACCTTCTTAATCCGGATCTTATGCCTCTCAACAACGCTTCAACTTGGATTAATACGCTTTTCTATGGCGGCGCCTCTGTTGTACAGCCTGGCCAGTGCGCCACTCTGACAGAAACCGGACTCCCGGGTGATCACTCAGAGACATTGAGTGAAGATAATATTTCTGGCCGACTTGGCCTAGACTGGGTACCAAATGAGCAGTGGTTGGTATATGGCAATATATCTCGCGGCTTCAAAGCCGGTGGTTTTCCTACACTGTCGGCATTATGGTCTTCGCAAATGGAGTCGGTTTCGGCTGAGGAAGTGCTAGCTTATGAGCTCGGCTTCAAATCTGACTTGCTCCAAGGCGCGGCTCAACTGAATGGTTCAGTCTATTACTACGACTATGAAAACAAGCAGTTACAGGGCAATGTGGTTTCGCCATTTGGAATACTTCGCGCACTGCGTAATGTGCCCGAATCAACGGTTAAAGGAGCAGAGCTGGAAGCTAAATGGTTGCCGTTTGAAGGTTTTTATTTGAATGTATCGGCTAGTTATGTTGATACTGAGGTTAAAAAATACACAGATGTCAATGAGGTCGGCGAGATGACCGACTTTGCGGGCTCGACGTTCCCTTATAACCCTAAGTACCAGCTGATGATTCTCGGCGAATATAGTTGGTCGTTTAGCAAGTCAATGGACGCTTTTGTCGGCGCGGATATCAATTATACTGATGATACTTTTGGCGCCTTCGAGGAAACGGATGAGCGATTTGCTATTGACAGCTATGCGCTGCTTAATGCGCGCGCCGGTGTAGAGGCTGTGGACGGAAACTGGCGTCTAATGTTTTGGGCTAAAAATCTGACAGACGAGTTTTATGTCAACAATGTGTATAAGGCAGGCGATCAGGTGATCCGTTTCAGCGGGAAGCCGCGCACTTATGGGATCAGCTTGAGTGTTAACTTCTAATTAATCGTTTTTACTCGTTCTTCCCTGCGAGTGGCGCCTATATTTGGCGCCACCTTTTTCATTTGCAGGGTTGGTATTAATAATTGGCGATCTACTAAGAATATCAATGTTATTTTTATAAGGAGAATTCACCATTGAGTAAGCTATCAGTGACAGAAGCCATCAAAGCCAGAAAATCAGTGCGCAAGTTTCAACAAGAGCCTGTGTCGCGCGAAGTGGTACTAGAGGTTCTCAGTCTAGCTGGCCTGTCAGCGTCTGGGAGTAATTTGCAGCCTTGGAAAATTTATGCGCTAACAGCTGAAATTAAAGACAAACTAATTAAGCGGGTAACCGACCTTGCAATGAAAAACCCTCAAGGAGAGCGCGCGGATATACGGATTTACCCTGAAACGCTCGAATCGCCCTGGAAGGACCGCCGCTCGCTTTGTGGCGAGGTGATGTATGAAACCTTAGGGATTTCCCGCGAAGACAAACTGGGGCGCATGCGCCAAGCCTTAAAAAACTTTACCTTTTTTGGCGCTCCGGTTGGTTTGATTCTTACCATGGACAGGAGTCTGAGTGAATCGCAGATAATCGATTTAGGGTTAGTTCTGCAAAACATACAGTTGCTCGCTGTGGAGCGTGGTCTGGGTACCTGTGTGCAGGCCAGTTGGACCATGTGGCCAGAAACAATACGCGAAGTGCTAGAGATAAGCGATAATGAAATGGTGATGGCTGGTGTATCAATGGGGTATCCCAATGACAGTTCGGATGTTAATCACATTAGTCAACCTCGTATTGATCCTGCTGAGTTTATTTCGCTACGTGGTTTCTAACACTATAATTGTTGAGTAAATAACTTCCTATGAATTATCAAAATATTGTAGTCGAGCGTGAACAGCAACTGCTAATCATTACCATTAATCGCCCTAAGGTATTAAATGCACTAAGCCCAGAGACAAACCATGAGCTTCAGAGGGCGTTCGATCAATTTGAAAATGATCCCAGTCTTTGGGTGGCCATTATTACGGGCGCTGAAGACAAAGCATTTTCAACCGGTGGTGATATAAGCGCGTTGGCAGAAGCTAGATCTAATGGCGCTAAAAACCAGCATGAATATGACATACCGGAAAAGGGCTACGGCGGTATTACTGCGAGATACACTTTGACCAAACCAGTGATTGCGGCAGTTAATGGTGCCGCCTTGGGAGGGGGATTAGAGGTTGTATTGGCCTGTGATATTGTAGTAGCTGCTGAGTGTGCGAGCTTTGGCTTGCCAGAGCCAAAAATTGGCGTCGCAGCTTTGGCCGGAGGCATGCATCAATTGCCACGTCAAATTGGTTTAAAGGCGGCAATGGAAATGCTTTTGACCGGCGATCCAATTGATGCACAACGCGCGTTTGAATTGGGCCTGGTGAATCAGGTAGTGCCAGCCTCTGAGCTGATGGCGGCAGCAAGAAAAATGGTCGAGCGCATTCTAGCTTGCTCGCCCGTTGCTGTGAGGGCGACAAAACAATGTGCATTGCAAGGGCTAAATTTTCCCAGTGTCAGGGATGCCGTGAAGGCTCAAGAGCAAGGCGACTTTGATAGCTACAATGCAATGTATGCAAGCGATGACCTGACAGAAGGGCTAGTTGCTTTTACTGAAAAGCGTCACCCAGTCTGGCGAGGACGTTAATTGTAGTAATGATAAATTGTTTTAGTTTGATTACCAAGGGACTTTGCTGTAGCAACCTACCATTAACGGGATAATTAAATGAGTAGCTCGAGTTTAGAATCTCGGGAGGACAAAAACAAGAGAAAACAGATATCAAAATAGCTTGAGATAGCGGCACAAAAATCGGTTCCGCGCCCTGAATGGCTTTGCCTTTTAAAGGCATTCAGAGCGCGGAGACCCCTATGAACGCTAAAGGATGTAGCCGCATCCCCAGCGAACTGTGTCATTGGATCACGTTTTTGAACAATGCTATACCCCCGAGATCCATCGACACATTCATCGAGCTATTGATTAGTGCCATGTTGACGCCAGCTGGGTTCGTGACAGCCGCTTACCTCATGATTGAGATGCGTAACCGCTGGACCTGTTATTACAAATGGCTGCAAAGAGGAAAATGGTCGTGGCTCTCGTTGTCACGACAATTTGTACGATTGGCATTGAAGACGCTGGGTATTGATTTGGTACATCTGATCATCGATGACACGCTGACGCTACGATCATCGAAGAAGGCACCAGGAAGCCAGATTCATCACCAACACGGGAACAAACCAAATTTGGCGAAGTTTGTACGAGGACAGTGTTGGGTGAGCCTTCCCATGGCCGCGCGTCGAGTAGATAACTCTCCCGTTGTCTTACCGGTGCTCTCGATGCTGATACCCAGCGCCAACAACACCGCTAAGCTTATTGTGGTAAACACCTTAATTCGTGGTGTTTGTAGCCTATTTAGAGACGTTAAAGTTAGAGTGCTGGTGGACTCGTGGCATATGAGACGCGTCTTCATAGAATCGATGCATAAACGAGGATTTGATGTTGTTGAGCAGGCTAGAATTGACACCCGACTGTACGATGAGCCGTGAGCAAGAAAGCCTGGGCAACGAGGAAGGCCCCGGAAATACGGCGACCGAATGACACCCAAGCGGGTCGCTTATCCGAAACGAATAGTGATCAAGTGCTGCGCTATCGAATCAAGGTGATTCAGGCAGGGTTCCTGAATGGGGCGGTTAGCAACGGCAGTTTGGTGTGAATTTCAGAGCGATAGCGGTAATTGGAAATCGGCGGCGCTTTTACTAAGTACTGACACTGCCATGTCGCCCGTAGAGGTCATTGAGAGTTTCGGTATACGCTGGTCGATTGAGCCGATGTTCCATCAGTTGAAGCTTTTCTGGGGTTTAAAAGAGGCCTGGCAGCAGACGCGTCAAGCCTTACACAGGTGGGTGTACATAAACATGATTGGCTATGGACTCACGCAGTTGCTTGGCTGCATAGAAAGTCCGGCGGTAAAGGAATTGTGCCATCATTCACCCCGGAGGCGAAATGTGCCGGTTACAGAAGGGCAAATTCGTAAAGGGCTGGTGGAACCGAAAGAGTCAAAAATTCGAGCCGCCACATCGCATCAAATTTAGAAATACTGAATATGAGTGGCCGAAAGCCACGTAATACGCAGAAAATTCACGAGCAGGCTGTATCATCCAAGCGTGGAACTTCTGGCTTGGGCGGGTCAGTTCGCTCTAACCTCGAGCATATAAAATATAGTTTCGCTTTTTGCCATGCCGTACATTGCCATGTCGCTTAAGTCCTCGTACGAAATGGCTTTCTACAGCCCTCCAAAATGGATGAGAGTTTACCGTGGATAACATAGATGCCGACCAGGCCCGCAAGGCTGTGAACAAGCTGCGAGAACTATTGTGCCGGGATATAATCGGTCAGTCCCACATCGTCGATTGTTTGCTGATGGGATTGCTGGCCGATGGTCACCTGCTGGTGGAGGGGTTGCCGGGGTTGGCCAAGACTCGTGTAGTCAAAAGCCTGGGCCGGCATCTGGATGCGGGCCTGACGCGCGTTCAGTTCACGCCTGATTTATTGCCTTCCGATATCACCGGGGGGGAACTCTACTACCATGACAATGAGGGTGGTGAATTCAAATTTGCCCCCGGCCCGGTGTTCAACAATCTTATTCTGGCCGATGAGATAAACCGTGCCCCGGCCAAGGTACAGGCGGCGCTGCTAGAAGCGATGGAGGAACGCCAGGTCACCGTAGCTGGTCAGTCGCACCCACTGCCGGAACTGTTTCTAGTGATGGCCACACAGAATCCCATCGAACAGGAGGGTACCTATCCCTTGCCGGAAGCGCAGATGGATCGCTTCCTGATGAAGGTGCTGATCGATTACCCTGGCCAGGACGCGGAGGCGGAAATTATTCGTCTGGTAAGACGGGAAGAACAGCTGCCTGTAGCAAAAGCAAGCGCCACTGAGCTTGTTTCCCAGCAGTTGCTCTTGGAGGCTCGCCGGCAGGTGAGCTATATCCATGTGGCCGAGGGTGTTGAGCAGTATATTGTCGAGCTGGTATCTGCCACCCGCAACATACAAAATACCGATAGCGATTTGGGGCGATGGATACAGGTGGGCGCCAGCCCCAGGGGCGCACTAAGTCTTGATCGCTGTGCCCGAGCTCGTGCCTGGCTGGAGGGGCGGGATTACGTGACCCCTGAGGACGTGCGCAGCGTACTACACGATGTGCTGCGCCACCGCTTGTTGCTGAGTTACGAGGCCAGTGCCAGCGGCATTACACCCGATCGGGTAATCGATCAGTTAGTGCAGCAGGTTGCGGTGATCTGCTGAGCCGAGGGCGATTGAATGAGCCGGAACCACTCAAAGGGGCGGGAAGCGGAGCTGGGAGTCTACGTCTCCCTGGCGCAGCTGGTGGCCCTGCAGGATCGCGCCCGGGGATTCAGTTTTTTACCACAACAGCCTGCACGCAGCCTACTGGCCGGGCGCCATGCGTCACGGGTTCGTGGCCGTGGCCTGGATTTCGAGGAGTTGCGTAGCTATCGCCAGGGGGATGATCCCCGCACCATCGACTGGCGGGTGACCCAGCGTACCCGCAAGCCCCATGTGCGCTTCTACAGCGAGGAGCGCAGCCGACCGGCGATGGTGGTACTGGATCAGCGTATTGCTATGTTCTTCGGCACCCGTCTGCTGATGAAGTCGGTGGCCGCCGCCGAAATTGCAGCGGCCGCCGCCTGGCAGCTGGTGCATGGCGGTGATCGGCTGGGCGGCATTGTCTTTAACGACAGCTCGGTAGAGGTGATCAAGCCCAGTAGTCGGCGCGACAACGTGACCCGGCTGTTGGGCACGGTCGCCGAAATGAATCAGGCGTTGCATGCGGAGCTATCCCTGAAATCCCGCTCCGGCGCCCTCAACCAGGTGTTGGAACAGCTGTCACGCATGGTGGGGCATGACTACACCCTGATAGTGGTGAGTGATTTTGAAGGCGCCGATCAGCAGACGCCGGAACTACTTGCCAGGCTGTCGGTGCACAATGATGTAATCTGTGCGCTGGTATTTGATCCCTCTGCCGTTGAACCCGCCGACCTTGGGGCAGTGGTGGTGAGCGATGGCGAACTGCAGGTGGAGTTGGAACTGGATAAACCCGCCACCCAAGCGCGCATGAGGCAATTTTTCGAAGAACGTATGCAAACCATTCTCAGCTGGCAGCAGAGTCATGGAGTCACTGTATTGCCCATTAGCAGCGGCGATGACCCGCTCAAACAGTTGCATCGCCTGTTGGGGGGAAGCGTGTGAACCCTGCCAGTAATAAGTTGCTGCTCTTGGATCCTCCTTTGCCCGATCCCGTCAGCTGGTGGCCCCAGACACCAGCCTGGTATCTGCTGGTTGGATTGCTGTTGTTGGCTTTGCTGTATGGGGGGCTGCGACGTTTGAGCGCGTTGCGCCGCAACCGCTACCGTAGCCACGCATTGCAAAAACTAGCGGCTACTCATAAGCAACTGCAGGAGCCGGGCGATCACCGGTCGGCCCTTCAGCAGCTAGCGTCACTGCTCAAACAGACCGCGGTAACGGCGATGCCGGGGAGCCAGGTGGAGAGTCTGTCGGGTGAGGCCTGGCTGCTGTTCCTGGCCCGCACAGTGGATGGCGATGCGGTAGGGCGGGGACTGATCGAGTGGCCTTTCTGGGGAGCAGCACAGCTGCAGCAGCTGTCCCCACAACAGCTCGATGAGTTGGTCGGGCAGGTCCGCCACTGGATTGAGTTCCATCGTGTTACAGATTGAATATCCCTGGGTGTTGATGCTATTGCCGCTCCCCTGGCTGGTCTACCGCTATGTGCCGGCTTTTCGGCAGCAGCGCGAGGCGGTGAGGATCCCCCATTTCCAAAAAGCCGTGGAACATCTGGCGTTGGCGCCCGAGAGGGGCGCGGCGGTGGTACGCCAGTCTCCGCTGCAGCGAGGCGTAGTGCTACTGGCCTGGGGGCTGCTCACCCTGGCGGTAGCACGGCCGGTATGGCTGGAGCCACCGATCAGCCAGGAGCGGAGTGCGCGGGACCTGTTGCTGGCAGTGGATGCCTCGCCGTCCATGGCCGAGGTGACGACTGCAGTAGAGGTCCAGAGTCGGTTTGAGATGGTACAGCAGGTCGTGGACCAGTTTATCGCCCGCCGCACCAAAGATCGCATCGGCCTTTTGCTGTTTGCTGGCGAGGCCTACCCCCAAGCGCCCCTGACCCTGGATCACGGAGCGGTGCGTCGTCTGCTGCAGGAAGCCGACGTGGGTTTTGCCGGCCCCAATACGGCTATCGGTGATGCCATTGGTCTGGCGATTAAACTGTTTGATGCCAGTGAGGCCGCCGAGCGGGTATTGATTCTATTGACCGATGGCAATGATACCGGTAGTCGTATGCTGCCCTTGAAGGCGGCCCAGATCGCCGCCGACGAAGGCATCGTGGTGCATGCCATCGGGGTGGGCGAGAGCGATGACGAGGTGGCGGTGGGCTTGGATGTGGATAGCCTGAGGGCGATAGCCCGCATCACCGGTGGCCGTTTCTATCGCGCCTCGGACCCGCGGGGCCTGCAGACGATCTACCGTGAACTGGATCGGTTGACCCCGGAGCGGATAAAGACCCTGAGCCACCGTCCCAGGCGCCAGCTCTACCACTGGCCCCTG
>ENA-OWNT01002451-OWNT01002451.1-seawater-metagenome-genome-assembly--contig:-NODE-2451-length-19413-cov-5.143877_pt1 | contig 19413 bp, 12 predicted proteins | sample MGYA00238136_ERZ651165 | MGnify/ENA primary metagenome ERZ651165 (study PRJEB26861, sample SAMN08777766) | seawater metagenome | isolation source: coastal seawater | place: USA: Florida | collected...
CACCGCAGCGGCGTGCAAAGCGGAGTCGACCATAATTAAAAGAAAAGTGACCACCAAACGAACGCGAGGCATGCATCATCGGCAGGCAGTAGTCGGTTGAACCACCGTTACAATGCGGCCCGTCCTTCAACAAGCGAACATGTGCTTGAGATAACCCACTCGCCCGCTGTGAACAATGGCAGATCCCTTCGACGACTTGCTCGGGGTGACCAACGACGGGTCGACGACAGACTTCAGCTCGGACTTCTCAGATGACGACTTCAGCAGCTTCAACTTGCCATCGCCGGAGCGCGCGGCTCCGACGGGCGGGTTCGGCACTCGGCGGGCCGTTCCTGGGCGCCATGTTTCTCAGATGAAGCCGCCGCATGTGTCGTCGTATGAGGTCCACGCGCCGCGAGTAGGGCCGTTCTCCAAGCGACAGGTGTACCGTCACCGCGCCATGCCCCCCACTGGTCATCGCCTTAGCAGCTTGCCCGCGCCGCGGTATCCTTCGTTTGCAGACGACCTCGAAGGCGTACTGACGGTGCAACGGCTGGAGCCGCAGGCACCTGACCGCGGCAGAGGACCTTTCCTGTCCCATGAAACTCTGTCGTCTTTAGGGGATGCAGACAGCCACGGACTCGGCCTGTCGTCTCGCATCAACGGACTGAGCTCGGCCAGTCACGAGTCGTTCTCCTCCGCGATATCCGATCAGCAGGCCCAGCGCCAGAGGCAACAGCAGCAACGCCGCCGCGAGCAAGAGCGAGAACAAGAACAAGCGAATGTGCACCACGGCCACTCACTGCAACTCATCGACGACATGGATGTGCACCACCGAAGTGTGCTCAGCTCGGACCGCTTCAGCCCCGTCCACTTGCAGCCCGACTACCGCACACGGAGCCACCACCACCAGATGCACTCCGTGCACCCTCAACTGTTGCAGGAGCAGCAGCTCATGCAACACAAACTGGCGCACTCTCCGACTGGTGCAATGCCGACACCAGGCAACGTCGTGGGCCCACCTTCTGGAACAGCTGCGCCCAGCCGCAAGCCTCGCAGCAGGGCAAGCAGCAAGGGAAGCAGTCGCAGTAGCAGTCGCAGTAGCAGTCGCGGAAGCAGCCGCCCAAGCAGTCGCGGAAGCAGTGCCGGTAAATCGAGCAGCCGTGGTCAAGCCAGTGTCCGTGGCCCTCGCACCACCACCGCGAAGTCTAGTCCGAAGTTTGCCACACGCGCAAGTGCAAAGCAAAAGGCCGCCCCGAAGTTTTCGTCGTCGCCGGCGAACGCCGCTCTGGGACAAACTCTTTTGGCGGACTTAGAAGCCGCCTCGGCCGTCATTGCCAAAAAAGGCAAGAATGGCTCCACGGCGGCGGAGCGGCGGCTCAAACACAATGCAACGGAGCGATACCGCACGTATTTGATTTCTGAGAAAGTGGCCGAGTTATCTCACTTCATGAAGTCGGCAAAGCGCGAGTTCAAATCTGAAAAGCTGCATATTTTAGGTGAGGCTGTGAACTTTTTCGAAGAGCTGCTTGGACAAAGTGCCTCCAAAAAGTTCAAGAGTGACCCCACACCGCAGCAGAGTGGCCAACAGAAACCTGCACCCGGTTCTACCGGCAACGGAGTTGCTTCGACGCCTGTGACTGTGCGCCAGGTTTTGACCCAGTTCCCTGTCCCTGTTGCCATCGTGGACGCGTCTGGAAGTGTAGTGTGGACGAACAACCTGTTCGTGTCTATGTTTGCGTGGCGAGACGGCGCGTTGAAGTCGGAAGACAAACTGCCAGCTCAGAGCCGCCAAATATCGGAAATTTCACAACCCAACTCTGCCAAATTTTGGCGCAATACGCTGGACAAGGCGAGAAAGTGTCAAACGCAAAGCCTACGGAGCAACGTGCAAGATCCTCCCTTCTTTGTGTCGATTCGCGACATCGCATACGTGTCTCAGCAGAGATGCGTGGTATTCGAAGCCCGTGTCACACCCTTCACGACTCACAACCCCGATGCAAGCACTCCACTGTTTCAAGTTGTGTTTGTCCGTGCGGCAGTGCGCGGCCGTGATGCGATCTCGAAAAAGCAACTTCCGATGTGGTGTCAAGGCTGCCAACTGCCTTCAGTTGGTGTTAATGCTCTTGCCGGAGACAAGAAAACCAACGCGGGTGCTGTCAGCAGCCAACTTGACGACTTTTTTTTCGCTGAGACGAGCCCAAGTCCGAAACATGACGCCACGTCACCATAGCATGCCCCACAACTGCATCCTTCTATTAACTTATAATGACTTTATGATCATCAATTCACTTCGCTGCCTCCCAGCGTGCTGTTGCACTGCGTTTCGTGTTCCCTTTGAGAAATCCTCGCGCAACAAACCCAGAGTAAAAGTTTTTGTCCATCAAGTCGAAAACCTGCAGGTTACAGCAGAGACGTCACGAAGTAGTTGGGGCTCCCACTTGCAAGCACAAACCCACACACAGACCTCTTGTTGCCCCAAGTCGAACAGGTAGAAAGAAGGGGTGCCTGAATCGACCATTGTCTTGATGTGTTGAACCACCGAACTACGAGAAACGAGAATATTCGACGCAGAGTTAAATGGATGATGGGACTCCAGTCGGAGCAGGGATTCGACGACTGCCTACCCAGAGCAATTCACTTGATGTGGCGCTCCTTCCTGTTAGTGAATACACCACCCGTCACACATTCAGTGGCTCTGTGTTACGAAATGCTTAGTTGGCTGGGGACAAAACATACCTTCAGGTAGGTGTCAAAAATAGAGCTCGCCTCGTTGGATAGCGATTGGAGGAACTCACCTTGCAGCCAAGCGAGCAGCAGCAACAACGACGCAGCAAAAACCACAAAGTTACAGCCAAAAACAAAGAGCGCCAAAGCTTCAATGCAACCAGTTGTGGTACCAATGTGAGTCCAGCACGTAAAAAGGTTCATTGAGAACTTTTGAATCAAGAACCGTCGAAACAAGTGGTTCAGTTTCGGCTTCTCGAGAACAGTATTAAACGGCACGTCCGTGGCACCCGCGGTCTTCGCATGACAATGCTTGTTGGTCAATGACATCTTCGACAAGCGCTGCACACAAAGTAATCACGAAGTACTCACTGCAGCAGCTCCTGGGTGCTGTTGAACGGTCTGCATGTCGGTAGACAGGGTCCGGTCCTGCGAGAACGCACACACACGTCCATTCATTTGCACAAAAGTATGGTGCCACGACGAGGATGCATTGCGGAACGTCCTCAATCTCAGCACATTCACGCTCTTACGTTCGTGGCATCGGACGATATTGCTTCTCCTTGGTTCAAGTTGCATGTGTCGCCGACGTTCGATGGCATTGGTGTTGATGTTTGAGTGACTCGAACACTCATCACCGCGTCATTCCGTTCAATGTACGTAGTTTTGCTTCCGTTTAACATTCGTTGCATTTTATCGTGTCGTTCGTCGGGATGCACTGTGAACATGGTGACCAGACGCTTTGCAACAGATTTGTCGACCGAGTCATGTTCACCATAAGCCGGCGTTTTATGTGCAACAACGCGTACTACAAACTCACCGCAAGAATTTTTTCTAAAAACACACTTTCATCATCCATTCGTTGCATCGAGGCTGTGGCAATTAGAGCACGTACAACGTCAACAGCAACGGATATTTTCAAGCGCAACCAGAGCCCATACCGTCATCTTCCTGTTCTTCCATTGACAATAGGTACACCGTGCTACCCAGTTTCTTGACCAAATCGATCATTCGTATCACTGGTGACACGGCGTACTTGAACTCTACCTGCGTCGGCGGCGAAACAATATTCGTCATCTTTTCGAACCAGCAGACAGGCACGAATCATGCTTGCACTCAATCGTCGAACCTGAATCAGCAAAGCTTGTGCGGCGAAGAACGCGACACATATCACCAGTGCCTCAATGACCTGTGCGATGGCTTGTTTGTAAGCTTGGTTGCGAGTGGACCATGTCACTCCTACTCGATGAGTTGAAGAAATTCGAGCTGCGTTTGATGAGTCCAAGGTCACAGCTGAACCATTTGTCGTCGTTGTAATGTGGATGGTTTCTTGCTGGGTTTCAATGAATTGGCACTCAATAGTTGCAGAAGGTTCCTCGAATTTATCGATTTGATCATAGAGAGCGACTTCGTTGAGCTCCACCAACAATACAGTTATCCCGTATGTGTCGAGCAGCCCAACAGTGTCGTTGAATGAAATCGCAGACGCGCCACCCACGTTGGACACATTGCCGCCAATATTGTACGCTTGAGACAGAAGAGACTCCGCAAACAGACTCGAAATGGTGTAGACCTCGTTTCTGCTCGCAAGAAGACCGCTCCACGTAAACAAAGGCGCAACCGCCAGAACCATCAGTGTGAGAAAGAGGAGACGTGAGTACCTGTTCATGCCACCATATTAGCGGACGAATATTCAACATTTTTTTCAACTTTCAAACGTACGTTGTTGTGGCCAGCATTTGGAACAACTTGTTCGACAACTTTTTCTCCGTCCGCCCAAAATCTCTGATGCTACTTGTCGAATCGTGGCCTATTCTCGTAACAGATTTGGCTTGATTGTACAAGGCCATCTTGCAAGCTATCATTGCAGCAACTGCACTATGTTGAAGCTTGACTAAGATTTTGATGACTTTTATTGACGCAGCGACGTTGAAGAGCAGCTGCGTGAAGACTGTAGTCGTAGAAAATCCCGTGCCTCCCAGTTGCGTTCCGAGACCGAATCGATGCTGAACGCTGAGTGCCAGCAACTCCCATGTCAAACGAGGTGTGGTGGTGCAGTCCATAAGATTTGTGGAGTTTGACACAGTGTTTGCCGTTGCGGCTAAAGCGAAAAATTTCGAAAGATCCATGACAATGGCGCAAGTGGTGACTAAATCGACAATTCTGGGAAGCGAGCATCGGCAATCGTTTGTGCTTGTCTGTCGGTCCATACCAAAGCAAGAAGCCACCGCGCAGATTATTGCGTCCAGCACAACACAAACGCACAAAATGCATGACGATGCAATCACAGCAGTGTTGTTGTATTGAACACCAGCCCTCAGAATAATTGGCTCCCAAAATACGCCCACCGCAACAACCACTGTCGATGCAACCTACAATAGTGCACAGGCGTCATTGACCAACTGTCGCAGGGTGCTTTGAGGGCGCGAGTGACACAAAAATACGTACCACATATCCGTTACCTTGAAAGAACGCGACAGTTGTAGACATCTAATTGTCAGTTGATACAAATAGCACAGTCGTCGCGTCTTTTAATGTGGCAACTTTTGTGCATAGAAGAAAACAACGAAACTGCACCCTGGAGCACAAAGGTTGCACTTTAGTCTCTGCAAAGTCGAGTCACACACACTTCCGAAGCTTTTCCAGCATCGTCAAAGTACATTTCTATTTGTTTCACTCTCCGCACTCACATGTTCCACCATCTCTCATCGTCACTAATACAGTGTCAAATGCACGCGCGCTCGTGTGAACTCGATGTCCAGCATCTTACTCGTTGTGTCAGCAAGTGTCGCCATTTCTCCTTGTGTCCGAGAATGCTGCGAGTCATCGTTGGAATGCTTTCCTCCATCCTGACGAATGGCTTTCTCAGTGCTTGCATCAAAGCAGGCCACAGCCCGCTGACGACACAAAATTGTGGGCTGCTTGTTTGAGGGTGTGTCGTGCGGTTTGCGGACTGGTGCAACAACACAGCGGCCGCGGTTCGTTCGTTGTGTAGCTGTGGTGTTACCTGCCGCGTTCGTTGCGCGTTGCGCCGCCTCCAAGCAAGCGGCTGCTTGACCGTGTCCGGTGCGTGACTCGCAGATCACAGCCCACAGCCACTCAGTCAGTCTCGCTTACTGAACCCGACGCCCAGCCAACGGCGCAGCGGAGGCTGAGGAGGAGTTGCTGCGCCAATCAGCTCGCGAGCTGAGAATGGTGTATACAGCCTGTAAAAGATGTGTTGTGTGAACAAACGAGCGAACTCAACGAAACAAAGAACCGACGCGCAGACACGTGACGACCCGACCCGTAGTGCCGCAACGCCGTGACCACGTTTCTGGTGCTGCTACAATGATGTATGTTGGCATGTGAGAAGGCGGCGTGCATACAGCTTGGGTTGATGACGAGATTCACACACATTTGGTGGTTTGGTATACAACACCCCATTGTGACTTCGTGAAGGTATTGACTTCCGGGACTCTTTGTGTTCTCAACTTTGATCGAGTGACGTCGCACGCTCGCATGTTTTGCACAACACGTTTCTTCTCGTTCTGTTGTTGCGCGCGTTCCGTGAGTGCAGTGATCGATACGACAACGTCTTGTGAAAAGGTGTTTGCTTTCACTGTGGGGTGTGCGGTACACGCTTTCTGCGACGCTAGATTCATGCTCCAATTCACTACACAACTCCGTATTTCCCCTTCACCTACGGACCAGCCGACCAGTTGAGAAATGCCAGTCAAGATCTGAGCATACTGTGGAATAAACTTAATCACTGTCGCTCAGCAAGTCGTCAATGAGTTCGGCATCTGGAATCTCAACTTTAGCTTTCTCTTCGAGAGTTAACCTCTGCATCACCGCGGCTCCTGTAGGAACGTTGCCAAAACGCATATGGTTGAATGGGAAATGCCATGAAGCCATGCATACAAGTCGACCACGCATACCACTCAAGCCATCGAAAAAGAGCCAGTTGTCACAGGGTTTGTTTTGCCCAGAAATCACTTTGATCACCTCTTGGCCCAGGAGACCTTGGATCAGACACACACGTGAGATTTGGCCGGCTCAAAATAACATCAGTGCGAGTAGACGGACCTCCCATGATGGCGCACACCGGAGATAAATGCGAGCCTCGCGTAGCGTACCATTGCTGGAACTTCTCCGTATTGATGTGGGTGTCCGCCACTCCTCTCGACTTGCAAAGGCTCACAAATGAAGCGGTGGCTTCTTCAAGTGTGCCCTGGACAGATAGTTCGTGATTCGATTGTAAATTGAAGAACAGGGGCGACAATCCGTGTCTACAAGCACAGCAAAACATCATCAAAGACGTGAGATCGGTGCAATCTCCATACTTTCACCGCCCACACACAAAGAAGAACCTGAATCGACTGTCAAGTTCCCCCCACGACAGTTTGTACGTCTCCTCCAGTGAAATATAATTCACAGTTTCCGGTGCGTCCGAAACAATGGAGCCACCAATGCCGGAAACCACATACCTACATTGACAATGGGTCACGAGCATGACGATGTCAACCCAACACAATGAAGGTGGGCCTCGTAACTAGACACGCCACGTACTTGTGTTGCAAGAAGTCGGCAAAAGCAGTTGCGAAATATCCGTTCGAATGTGCGGCAATGAACTTGCAACGGCCTTTACAAAACCATCACGTGTGGCAATTGTGAAACCCACAGTGGGTGCATTGTGTTACATCAACAAGTGCGATTACGCACCGCTCTCACGGCAGCACTTGTTGACATGGAGTTCGTCTGTGTGTGACTGGTTCACAAGAATCACCATCCCGAAGTCGTCGAAGAATGCAGATGTTTTGCCAGAAACGTCCCCTTCCAGCGCTTTGACTGTTGCGAAAGGGTTCAAGTCCTGAATTCGGGACAGAGACGCGTGGGCTCGTGTCTTGCCAACGTCAACATCTTCTGCGCGTAGGAAAAACTGGGCTCCTGACAACGAAGCGCACACATTGGGATTTCGGCATACGTGATGAGACCGACAACGCCAACCACAACACAAATGACTTACCAAGATCACGCTCACTCACTATCACCGAGTCCATCAGTGACACATTCAAACCCGCCAGAACAATGTTCTTGCACAATTCGGCACCCAGCGCATTCAATCCGACGATAAGGATACGAGAGTTCTTGAGTTGATTTTGGGCGTGGACGCCCCACAAGCGAATTTGGCGATCATAGAGGGCAGCCTCGTTGGAGTTGATTTTGCTCCCCGACATCGTCGCTGACTTCAATCACTGGAGGTACCAACGCGCTAGCTACGGGCAAAACACTTGTGGGAGGCAAATCCACTTGGGGAAAAACAAGTTCAAAAACATACTGCAAAGTGGCACGCATCACAACTTGACTGGAACGCGGCCCTGCCTCATGTCAGTCCGCCAAAGAGTTTTGACTGCATTGGTTGCCCGTGGCCCCTACACACAATGTTTTGCCAGATTTGAACCCGCCGCTATGTTTACAGCAGCGTGAACCCTCACGGCAATCCGCGAAAACAACGACCCCGATCGCTGCGCCGCCAACACACAACATCCCGTCGCTCGCAGTGGCGACCTCCTGACCATATGACCCCATCCTCAAGTTCCATTCCTCTTTGCGTTTCTGCCCAGCAGGCGGAAGTATGATATCGGCCTTGTCGTTGTTGTTGCGCTTGGCCGTGTCAGGTCGTCGCTGTCTCGCTTCTCGCGATCTTGCCGTCGTTCGTCGTCGTGTTGATGATGTAAGTGTCGGTGGTCGGTGGTGTTTGGTTTGTTCGCTGTGTTCTGTCTTCGGTGTCGTGCTGTGGTTTGGCCGCTGGAAACTGGAAACGCGAAAAGCGCGCTTCCGTCCCGCTCTTTGGAATCTTTTGGAACATAAATACAAAATCCGTAATACTCATTAACGCATTGTAATGTTTTCTAAATGCGTACTGTATACACATAATAAATCATCGACTATTTTGAAATCATCCGTGGACCTCTCACTTTGAACTCGCAACTTTGATGAACTTTGAACTTTGGAACTTTGAACTTTGAACTTCGAACGTTCTGCTATAGCACAACGATACCTACATGCCGAGGGTTGAGGCATGGAACATAAAGCAACAACGTCACGACGCTACGACAGGGTCCCGTGACGAGTATCGGTGGTTTGCGGACAACCATACATACCCCTGCATTTGCCTTTGGCTTTGGCTTTGGCCTGACGAGGCGTGACCAGACAAGGGACGACAAGGCAATTCATTGTCGGCAAGACGTGACGCGTGGCGATATTCGAAACAAAAAGACTTAGCAATCACGCCGACAACATTTCACGAGCATTGCAAAGCGCAGACAGGTTTCGTGGAGGGAGCTCGGCACAAAAACTGTGACAAAACATGCAAACCGCAGGAAAATGCATCTCGAAAGTATCACCAAGCTGTTTTTTACCCAAGCTGTGCGATGAGAGTCGGACAGTTATGAGTGAGCGGCAGTTGCCTTAGAAACTAAGTGACCGATCATGAGCGAACCCGAAAATGCAGGCAGTGTCTTTGGTCCTTTCTTGGCTGGTTCCATTGCTGGTATGATCGGGAACCTCGTCGGACAGCCTTGGGATACAGTGAAAGTGAGGATGCAAAGCTCTGCCGCCCACAAGGGTGGTGCGTGGTCCCATGCGAAGCATTTGGTCGCCACGCAGGGCGTGCGAGCTCTATATCGGGGCACCGTTCCCCCGCTCTTGGCGTCTGCTCCAACCAACGCCGCCACTTTTGGAGGTTACGAACTTGCTCTAAAGATCATGGGCGTGACCAAAGCCGATGCGACCCCGATGCAGCTGTACTTTGCAGGTTGCGCTGGCGGCGCAGGCATGTCCGTGGTTCTCACTCCGCTCGACCTCGTCAAGTGCAAGCTCCAGGCGTCGAGCTCGCGAATCTACAGCGGACCATTGGATTGTGCACAAAAAGTCGTCCGTGCCAATGGTGTTCGTGGATTGTTCTCCGGCTTCACGAGCACGTTCATTCGTGAGGCCCCGTCGTTCGGCATTTACTTTCTTGGCTACGAACGTGCTTTTCGTTTCCTCAATCCCAACGACGAAAGTTCGACCTCTTTGCGAGGAGCCGCGGCGGCTTGCTTTGCTGGTTCGTCCCGCTCCCGTCTGCTTCCTTCGCCAGGCCATATCAGACTAACGAACGGTGGTGTATGCATGCGGCAGGCGGTATTGCTGGCGCCACGACCTGGGCAAGCGTTTACCCAGTTGATGTTATCAAAACCCACATCCAGACCCTGCCGGAGTCAGCTCCTGCGGAAGCGAAGTCGTTTCTGAACGCGGTACGGCATTGGAGCACCAAGCCAACGATTTTGTTGTTTGACCTCATAACTTTCGAATGGTATCCCTTTAGGCAAAGCATCTTTATCAGCAACATGGTTTTAGACACTTTTATAGAGGGTTGGGCGTCTGCGCAATGCGAGCATTCGTTGTCAACTTTGCCATTTTCCCGACGTACGAAATTCTGAGCCAACGTTCGAGTTGATAAGTAAATTTGAGCACAATTTGTCTCTCAACATCCAAGCGAAGACGATCGGCGTGGGGACCAGGAATGCCGCCGATGATACATCCGTCAATAGCTCAGCCAATTGAGGATTCTGCAATCACAGGTCACATAGCATCAGTTTAACTTGCAATTCTGCGGGGGCAATACATATTTCAGAGCAGTTGGCGACTTTGCACGCCGCATTGGAAGCCGGGAGAGTGCACCGGGCAAGTGCAAGGCTTCGCTTCTTTGACGTGCAGTCTGGTTTTGTCTTATGCACAGCGAACTCTCAGAGAGAAGCACAGCGGCTGCACCATGGCAACTACAAGGACCATTCGAGAGCTGGAACTTTGCCTTGGTACCTGGTGCATCCGCCATGATACTCTGCTCGAGTTGGAGCACTCGCGGACTCATGATTTTCGAAGTCACACTTCGCTGCTTCGCAGCTTCGCAACTTGTGGACGACACATCGTTGTACAGGTCCACGCTCTGAGTTCCCGGCATCTTTTGGGTTCTCTAGTGCCCGTTAAACATCCGTCCATTCCACCGTTTACTGGGTTATTGAGAACCCAATACACTTGAAAGTGTGCCGAGAGCGGAAAACCGCGGCCACCGCGGCTCATCACCCACGCTGTGTGTGTGGTATGTGTGTGTGTGGCTGGCTGGCTGGCTGGCTGGCTGGCTGCCGACTTCGCACTAATTAAACCCCCTCAATGCCTCCCAATGGGGTTCATCGCGCCAATTCGCCAATTCACCACGTCATCGGCGTCTCACCTCCCTCCCTTCCTGCCTCCGACATTCGCCGCCGCCGCCTCACAGCCTCTCAGCCCCACGGCAGTCACCACCGCACCCCACAGGTTCCACGCCGCAAACGGTTCCGTTGGTCGGTTGTTCATCTGATGACTGACGTGGATACGGCACGATGCACGCGCGACGCACGCACACGTTTTGTTTCGTAATTATTGTGATGATTCCTCACGAAATTCATGTACAGTTGTGGTTTTGGGTATTTACTGCAGTACGTTTGTGTGGGCAAGTTTGAAAGTTTGGTGGAATGACGGCGGTGGTGTGGTCCGCGTCGCAGGGCGCAACAGTCCAGCGGGGGATTGCACGATCGCAATCGCCGCACACGGTCGCTGGCCGCGCCAGTTCCAACGTTCGTATGTTGTACTGATGTAAATGTACAGTACTCATACTGAATATTTCAATTACTTGGTTTACGCATACACTATTTACTAAAATAGGGAGAAGAGAAAACGTCCAAAATGTATAATCGCGCGCTGACTGGCTGCGTCACGCGCTGTCGCTGGATCCGTCGGTGGGTGAAAATTGCGGAATTTGGGATATAGTCGAAACACTCATTTTTTCTGAAATCGCGTGAATCGGTAAATCTCCACAGTGCATTAACGAAGAGCAAAGTCGTGGATCTGGGCAGTAGCCAACGGCCAGCGCAGGATGAGCGAATCCAAAAATCAGAAAATCAGTGAACTGTGAATCTTGAATCTTGCAGCTGTGGATCTACGGGATCTAATTTGGATCTGCCGCTGGTCCGCTCACTCACTCACTCACCCACTCACTCACCCACTCACTCACTGTCAGCCTGGAACTGTCAGCCAGCCAAGTGTGGCGGGTGGGTAGCACGTGGCAGATGGCAGGCAGGCAGGTGCGTGCCAAGTGGCCAGCTGGTTTTCAAATTATTTCACTGTCAGCTGCCCTCACTCACTCACCGGTCACTCGCTCACCGGTCACTCACTCACTGGTCACCACTCTGCCGCCCACTTCTCTCATCCATCCAACTGCCTCTCTCCGCCCCTCCGCTCGCCTCCCACTCACTCACTCACTGACCGACCGACCGTGTGGCCTGTGACCTGTGGCCTCCACTTCCTTACTTCCTCGTCCTTCACCACAGCCGCTCGGCCAGGCCAAGTCTAGTATCTCAATATCTCTCAATCACGGGCAACCCCTCTTTATCCTATACATCTCCACTTCTGCAGCATTCACAAAACCATGTTTTCATGGGTATACCCGCGCATCGTCCTTTTGGACGGTGCACGTGCACTACGCAGCCTCCATGTGCGACTGAGAGTGAGTGACCACACACTCCGCAACTTCGCTCGACGTTCATGTTCACGTTCACATTCACGGACCCCCCCCTGGAGCTCCATGCACTGTGGCAGCGCACTCACTCACTCACAGTCCCCACAAATCAATCAACTGCTGCATCATGCAAGGTGCAGCCAGCCCGCTGGCGTGCTGACTCACTCACTCACTACGCACTGTGCGCGCGCGCCAGCGTCCGAGTCAGTGAGTCTCTGTGAGTAATGAATGACAACGAATTCGATGAAAGCGACTGCGACTGCGACTGGGACTGGGACTGGGACTGGGAGTGAGTGGGTGGGAGTGAAGAGTCAGTGAGGACGGCGAACGGCTGACTGCTCGCGCCGGCGTGAGTCCGTGAGTGAGTGAGTGGGAGTTGAAACAACCCAACAGAGTTCGGAGTCTCCCCTCACTCACTCACTCACTCACTCACTCACTCACTCTGGCTGGCTGGCTGGACTTTATGAAAGTCAGTGCGTGGGAGTGGACGAGTGACGACTGTCGCGCTCGCTGTGCGCCCTCAAAAATTTTCGTGCGTGCGTGCGTGCGTGCGTGCGTGCGTGCGTTCGTTCGTTCGTTCGTTCGTTCGTTCGTTCGTTCGTTCGTTCGCTCACTCATTTCCCACAGTCAGTCAATCGTTCGTTCGTTCGTTCGTTCGTCACTCCCACTCTCAGTCAGTCCACCTCCTTTGTCTTCGTTGTCGTGGTTGTGTGTGTGTGTGTGTTGAGCTCGCTTGCCTTGCCTTGCTTGCCTCGACCTCTCTCACTTCGCTGCACTGCTGCTGTGCTGCTGAGTTGCGCTGTCACTGTCGTCACATCCTCCACCTTGTCGTCACGCCAAGAGCAACAGCTCTTTTCCACTAAGATATCCATGCCACGCAGGTTGTTGCGAACAAGGCCACGGAGTCTACCGAATTCGACCAGCAGTAAGTACCACGCGAACGAACACGGAGTGCGTGAGGAATACCAATGAGAGTCACACGTACAAGTGTTGTGTCACACGTACAAGTGCTGTGTTCCCCATGCACAGCTACCTGCGACAGTGGAGGAAGTGAAACAACAACCCTCCTGGCGAAGGGGGCGCGACGCTTCGAATCTTACCCTTGCAGCAGCCACCGTCCACACACTGCCATGCTGTGTGTAACGACAAAGCAAATCAGTTCTACGCGTTCTGTGAGCCACTCGCTGTGCTCGCCTACGATCACCGACTGGGACTCTCTCCCGCGAATTGAATCGGACGTCATTTCAAGGGTTGCATAAAAGCAACCGCATTTCGTTGAAGCGGAAAGGATATACAAGCGGGTTTTAGTGTTTGTTTGTTTTTTAACTTCTGCCGTGACGGACGGCAATCAGACGATGGCGTGTTTGTGGTGGTGATTCACGAGATTGAGCAGCAGAGTATCGTTTTCCTGTACGCTTAGCGAAGATGCTGCGCGGCCTGCAGGCTATAGTTGTCGCCACTGCGTTGTCCTTGGTCCAAGGTTGGGGCGAGTGGGAAACGTATGGTTGGGAATGCGAAGCTTGCTCGCGAGACAACTGCATCGATTGCGATGGAAACAATTGCAACGGCTACGTGAAGTGGGTCGGTGACGGGATTTGTGACGATGGCACCGCAGTTCCAGGCGTCGCGTCAACGTTTAATTTCGAATGCGAGGGCTTTGGCTTCGACGGAGGAGACTGCTACACAGCCACCCCCAACCCTGCGTTCGAGTGCACCGACTGTCTCGGTGCCAACTGCACAGGTCTGGAATCCCACGTTGGCGACGGATTCTGCGACGCTTGGTTCGACTACAGCTTCAATTGCGCACAATTCAACTTCGACGGGGGAGACTGCGTCAACTTGACGTGCACGGACTGCCACGGCTCTGATTGCACGCACTACGAGCAATACATTGGGGACGGTTTCTGTGACGATGGCGATGACTTTCATGGTCATCACCTCTTCGACTTCAACTGTCCAGCTTTCAACTTCGACGGTGGTGACTGCTCACGCACGACGACTACCACCGTGGCCGTCACCGCCGCTCTTCGTCGCCCTGAGGAAGTTGTTTCGTGTTCTGGTGCGTGGTCGCAGTGGAGCCAATGCACAATGGCTTGCAACACCGGCGTTCAAGAGCGAACGTATTCCGTAATTGAGGCAGCCCAAAATGGTGGTGCATCCTGCCCTTTCCATGACGATGCCGTCATCAAACAGGAGTGCAACACCCACAGTTGTGCGCAATCGACCCAATGCCCGGCCTCATGCACTTCGTGCTGGGAGCATGCAACGAGCACTTGCCACACCGGTTTTGATCATGACTCAGAGGCTGAATGCATTGCTCATGGAGAAGCAGGAAGTCACGTGTGGTGCACTGAGCCAGCCGGACAGTGCGACGGGGTTTGGAGTGAATGGTCTTCGTGCTCTGCCACCTGCGGCGTCGGTGAGCGCACTAAAATTTGGCGAACCACCTGGCCAAATACTTGTGGTTGCGACGAGTTTTTGGATGGAGCCAGTGCGTCCAACGATGCCTTGTGCATCGACAACGACGCAGGTGTCCTTCGTTGCATCAACGCCACGTTCGTTGGCAGTCGGCAACTTTCCGCGAGTGCTTCTCACTCCAAAGCTGCCAGTTCAACGGACCCTCGACAGCTGCTGACGAGTCGAGTTTTGTCAGGTAGCGACAGCGACGACGACGACGACGATGACGACGACTACTCCTGTCCCAATGGTTACACGCTGTGCATGTCCAACAAGGTCGGAAACTTGAAGAACAAGAAATATCACGCCTCGAAGTCCAAATCGGACGACGATGACAGCAGCAAATCGAAGTCCCGTCGAGCGCTCGACGATGTCCTGGGCGATGTCGATGCCAGTGACGAGCTCTTCAAGAGAAGCCTTCTTACACGACGAAGCCTTGCATACGGCAGCGCTAGGCACCTCGGTTCCAAAGACAAATCCGACGACAAGTCCGACGACAAGACGAAGAAGAAGAAGGCCGAAAAGAAAAGCGATGATGACACCGGCTTGAGTTGCGTGGACATGGATGGCCGATCCGTCACCGTGTCTTGCAACACGGATTCTTGCCCCGAAACCTGCGTTGATTGTGATGGCAGCAGTTGTGTCGGGCACCTCAGTTGGGTGGGTGATGGTGTATGTGATGATGGCACGCAGACCACTGGGCCAGTCTTGAATTTCAATTGCGAGGCTTTCAGTGGCGATGGTGGCGATTGTGAAGATGAATGCTGGGACTGCAACAACAACGATTGTCGCGGACAGCAGCACCGATTTGACGATGATGTTTGCGACAACGACGCTGATGGACTGGACTTTTACTGTTACGAGTGGCGTTTTGACGGCGGCGACTGCCGGAACGAAGAGCCTTGCGAAGACTGTGACGGCAACGACTGCAGCTCTAAAGTTACGTGGGTGGGCGATGGATTTTGCGATGACGGCGACGTTAATTCTGAGTACATGAACTTCAATTGCGAAGCCTGGAACCTTGACGAAGGTGACTGTATCGAAGACTGTGATGGCAAGCGTATGTATGGGTTTGAGAGTTACATTGGCGACGGCATTTGTGATGATGGCCGCGCGTACACTGGGTGCGAAATCCTCAACCTTGACTGCGCTCGGTTCAATTTTGATGAAGGAGATTGCGATGTTGATCCTGTTGACTGCGAGGGCTCGTGGAGCTCTTGGGACGAGTGCAGCGAGTCTTGCGGTGGCGGTGGCACTGCTTCACGTACGTTCGCGATCACTCAGCATGCAGAAGGACAGGGTACCAATTGTGTTTACGCACATGGGCGTGTCGAAAGCAAGTCCTGCAACGAGCACGGCTGTCCCAAGGACTGCGAAGGATATTGGAGCGAGTTCACCGACTGCGACCGTACGTGTGGCATCGGCTCCCAGAATCGCACGTTCCACGTCACGTCTCCCGCCGACAACGGGGGGGCACCTTGCGATGCGCAAGACAACTATGTCATGACTGTGTCGTGCGAAACTCAATGCTGTCCCGAGGATTGTGAAGGAAGCTTTGGCCCATATTCGGAATGCTCCCGCACCTGTGGCACTGGGGAGCAACGGCGAACTTTCAGCGTCACAAGTGCAGCTGCCTGTGGCGGGCTGCAGTGTGAGTGGTCCAATGCTTATGTGGCTACAACAGAGTGTACCCTGGACCCTTGCCCTGTTGATTGCACTGGCGCGTGGGGAGAATGGTCAGAAGACTGTACAGCAACCTGCGGACTGGGCGTGGAAACGCGTACATTCGAGTATTTCGGCCACCCAGCAGGCGCACAGAATGGGGGTGCAGAGTGTGCCCACGGCGATGGTGCCACTGAAACCAAGAGCTGCGACGGCCCTGCCGACTGCCCTCAGGATTGCGAGGGTAGCTGGGCAGAATGGGACACGTGCACTCATGAATGCGGCGGCGGTGGCACGCAAACCCGAACCTTCTCTGTTTCGTCGCAGCCGTCTTTTGGTGGAGAAACCTGCCCCGCTGACCAGACGCGCCAGTGCCCAAACCAGCCCCAATGTCCAATTTCATGCGAAGGCCATTGGTCCGAATGGTCTGCCTGCTCTGACACGTGCGGCACGGGCGACAAATCAAAGACATTTTCCGTCACGCAAACTGCAGCCCACGGTGGGTCGCAGTGTGATGTTGACGACGGTGCAGTTGTGGATATCTCATGCGCGGAGCAGCCGTGTCCAGTAGACTGTGCGGGTTCGTGGACATCGTGGTCGGCGTGCTCCCGCACTTGCGGGCCATCGGGCGTGTCGGCACGATCCTTTGTTGTCGCACAAGTCGCTGAGTTCGGCGGAGCGCAATGTGCATATCTACACGAGGAGACCGAAACCCAGCAATGTAACACTGACCTTGATTGCCCCGTCGATTGTGGAGGCGCATGGAGCGGTTGGTCCGTCACTTGTAGTCATACGTGCGGCGGAGGTGCCTATTTTCGAACGTTCGAAATATACACCGATGCTGCCCACGGCGGCTCACAATGTTCCGACACGGACGGTGACAGCGAGTCCCGGGCTTGCAACACTCAGGAGTGTCCCATCGACTGCGACGGGTCTTGGGCTGAGTGGCAATCTTGTACGGTCGCATGTGGCGGCGGTGGCACTGAGAGTCGATCATTTGTCGTCTCCACCGATGCTGCATTCGGTGGTGACTCATGTCCCGCGGACCAGACTCGCGCTTGCCGCGACGTCCCAGACGAGTGCCCGCTTCCTTGCGAAGGAGATTGGGTTGCTTGGGGCACCTGCACTGCGTCTTGCGGAGGCGGTGAAGTCACGAAGGTTTTCACTGTCTCTCGTGAAGCTCAACAGGGGGGTGCTGATTGTGATGAAACACCAGGAACACAAATTGTTGTATCGTGCAACGAACAGGAATGCCCCGTTGATTGCGACAGCTCGTGGTCGGAATGGAGTGCATGTTCCCACAGCTGTGGTGCAAACGGTGGTCGTGAGCGCACTTTCAGTTTGCATGCTGAGCCCCAAAACGGTGGTGCAGAGTGCGAAGCCGACGATGGTTACGTGCAACCTGGCGATTGCAACACTGAGATTGATTGTCCTGTTGATTGCAGTGGTGCTTGGGCGGCATGGTCCGTCACCTGCAGCCAAACTTGCGGAGGTGGCGCAAACTTCCGCACTTTCGAGGTGCACACCAATGCTGCACACGGCGGTGTTGAATGCTCAGATTCACATGGAGACAGCGAGTCTCGTGACTGCAACACGCACGAGTGCCCTGTTGACTGTGAAGGCTCCTGGGATGAATGGCAATCGTGTACTGTTGATTGTGGCGGTGGCGGTACACAAACCCGCACCTTCTCGGTGTCCACGAGTCCCGCCTTCGGTGGTGATTCTTGCCCTGCGGATCAGACGCGTCCGTGCCAAGACGTGCCAGAGAACTGCCCAGTTGACTGTGAAGGTGAATGGTCGGAATACACCGATTGTAGCTTGACCTGTGGAGGCGGTGAGAAGACTCGAACATTCGTAATCACGCAACAAGCTCTGTACGACGGCGATGACTGTCCCGACAATGGAGCCACGCACACAATTTCCTGCTCTTCAGAGACTTGCCCGCGGGACTGCGAAGGCGAGTGGGGTGAGTGGCAGAGCTGCTCCACAACATGTGGTGGCGGATCTCAATATCAGTATTTCGCCGTCACGGTCGAAGCCGCGCATGGAGGACGTCAATGTGATTTCGCAACCGGTGATGCAAACGATGGCCGAAACTGCAACACTGACGAATGTCCGGTGGACTGTGAAGGACATTGGAGCGAATGGAGTGAGCAGTGCTCGCAATCATGTGGAGGTGGCCTCCACACCCACTCCTGGATTGTGACCACTGATGCCGCTAACGGCGGAGCACCCTGTGATTTCGACGAAGACCAAACTCAAAACCGCGACTGCAACACCCAAGAGTGCCCCGTTGACTGCGAAGGCGAGTGGGACGAAGACTGGAGCGAATGCGACGTCACGTGCGCTTCTGGCTCTCAGTCCAAGTTTTATCACATTACCCAAGTGGCTCTCCACGGTGGCGACCCTTGCCCCTTCGACGACGGCCATGAAATCACGCAGGGATGCGACAGAGGTGAGTGCCCCGATCCATGTGAAGGCCAATGGTCCGCGTGGTCGACCTGTGATGCTTCTTGCGGAGCTGGTCAGAAGTCGAGATCGTGGGAAATCACTCTACCAGAGTATGACCTGCTTGCCGACGATCTCAACGACCCTGCGAACTGGGAGTACGGCATTCTCACTTGCCAAAAGATCTACGACGATGGATCACTTGGTTCCACCGTGTGGGCGGCCGAAGGAGACTACGCTGTTGTGGCTTTGAAGTCCGGCAGCGTGAGCAACAATGGTGTTGACGCACATACGCTGTTCTACGATGTTAGCACCGGTGACCTGCTCGAGCATGCGCTTGGAAAAGACATCAGTCACATCATCGTCTGTCAGAGCAACTGCGACGACGTACCAGATGACCAAACGAACTCGTGCAACACAGACGCGTGCCCAGTGGATTGCGAAGGCGAGTGGACCGAGTGGGGTCAGTGCAGTGAAACTTGTGATGCTGACGCATTGCAGCATAGAACGTTCATCGTCTCACAACCGGCTCTCTACGGAGGTGCTGAGTGTGACACCGA
>ENA-OWNT01002452-OWNT01002452.1-seawater-metagenome-genome-assembly--contig:-NODE-2452-length-19404-cov-4.402649_pt1 | contig 19404 bp, 13 predicted proteins | sample MGYA00238136_ERZ651165 | MGnify/ENA primary metagenome ERZ651165 (study PRJEB26861, sample SAMN08777766) | seawater metagenome | isolation source: coastal seawater | place: USA: Florida | collected...
CTATGCTCCCAGGCCAAAGGACCCGCCAACAACCGGACCGCACAAGGCGGCTCCGACAAGGCTGGCCCCGGGGGCGTGGTTGAAAGGCGGGATGCAGTGCAGGCAGATTATGCGATCATCGGCGGCGGAATCGTCGGACTGTCCGTGGCCTGGGGCCTGCAACGGCGCGGGGTGCGGGTGGTTGTGCTGGATGGCAGTGACGGAGATTTCCGCGCCAGCCGAGGCAACTTCGGACTGATATGGGTACAGGGAAAGGGCCTGCGGAACCCAGGCTATGCGACCTGGACCCGGGGGGCTGCGGGTTTGTGGGGCGCTTTTTCGACGGAACTGGCGGAAGGCACGGGGCGCGATCTGTGGCTCCGGCAGGATGGCGGATATGAGCTGTTTTTTGACGAAGAGGAGCTGTCCACCATGACGGTCGCCTATGACGGGCTGCGGTCCCGGCTTGGCGGCGATTACCCGTTTGAGGTGCTGCAAGGCGCCGCCTTGCGGCGTGAAGAACCCGCGATCGGCCCTCGGGTTGTGGGCGCGATCCTGCATCCCGAAGACGGCCATACCAGCCCGCTGACGCTGTTGCGCGCCCTGGCCGATGACCTACGCCGCCTTGGGGGGCGGGTGCTGACCGGACGGCAGGTGACGCGGGTGGACCGGCCCGATGCGTTCCGTGTCGCTTGCGCGGATGGCACGGTTGTCGAGGCTGCAAAGGTGGTCCTGGCGGCGGGGCTTGGGGCTGCGGCGCTTGGTCCGATGCTGGGGTTTCAGGCCCCGGTGCGGCCGCAACGCGGGCAGGTGCTGATTACCGAGAAGCTGCCCAGGTTGCTCAGCCGTCCCACGGTCGATCTGCGGCAGGTGGAGGAAGGCGGCATCCAGATCGGGGCCACGAACGAAGAGGCGGGGTTCGACGACCGCGTCACGCAACCCGCCATGGCGCGGCTGGCTGCACGGGCGGTCGATACGATCCCGGCGCTGGCAAAGGCGCAGCTGGTGCGGTCTTGGGCGGCGCTGCGGGTCATGACGCCAGACGGGCTGCCGATCTATCAGGAAAGCGCCGCGATGCCGGGGGCCTTTCTGGTGACCTGTCACAGCGGCATTACCCTGGCGGCGGCCCATGCACTGCGCCTGCCCGACTGGCTGGAAGGGCGTGCCGATGCGCCGGACCTGTCGGCCTTTTCAGAGGCGCGCTTTTCGGGGTGACGGTGCTTGTGGAGGAGTTTGGGCATGGCTATGCATCAGCCATATCCACCCTCAGATCAGCAAGGGGCACCCCCAATGATAACACGTTTTGAAACCGGCACCCGTATGAGCCAGATCGTCAAGCATAACGGCACCGTCTATCTGGCCGGTCAGGTCGGCGAAGGTGCGACCGTGGCCGAGCAGACCCGCGATTGTCTGGCGCAGGTGGAGCGGCTGCTGGCCGAGGCCGGGTCGGGCACTGACAAGATGCTGCAGGCCATCATCTGGCTGGCCGATATGGAAGACTTCGCTGAAATGAATGCGGTCTGGGACGCCTGGGTGCCCGCCGGTCATGCCCCGGTGCGCGCCTGTGGCGAGGCAAAGCTTGCCGCGCCGAAATATCTTGTCGAGGTGATCGTGGTCGCGGCCTGCTAGGGCGTATTTGGCGTGGCTTTGCCCTGCGGTCTTGTCAGCGGTCATGATGGGGGCAGCTGACGTTGCGTGGCGCGCCAAAAAGGCGCTTCGAAGCGCCTTTCTACGGGCCTTCGAAGGCCCGTCCACCGCACATCATCCACCGGTCATCGAAAGCCAACCCTAGTAATCCCGCTCGAAAAACACCCCGACGCTGCTGTCGCCATCGGTGGTGAAGCCGCCGCGCGCGGTGATGTTGGGGGTGAGATCGAGGTTCAGGGACAGCTCGGCCTCGCCATCCGCGCCAATCTCGGCGTCGGTATAGATGTTGTCCGAGATATAGCGCCCCACCCGCAGGCTGGCATTGCCCTCGGAATCGGTCGACAAGTCCAGGTCGTCAACGCCAAGCCGGTCACGCAGGCCGCCGATGATACCTTGTCCCCCGGCGACGCCCGACACCGCATCGACCAGTTGCAGCGCCTGCACCGGCGACAGGCTGGTGGCGCTGCGGCCAAAGAACAGCCGCGCCAGGATTTCGTCCTGTGGCAGATCGGGGACGGAACTGATGGTCAGTTCGGGGGCCGAGGCCGGACCTTCGATGGTAATGAGCGCCGTGACCTCGCCGGTCTGGGTGCCCGCCACGACCAGCAGATAGGGATCGAAGCTGCCTTGCAGGCTGGCCGTTGCCTCGGAGATATCGAAGCGTTGGCCAAGGAAGGACAGCCGCCCACGGATCAGTTCGAACTGGCCAGAGGGGGCGACAGCGGCGCTGTTGCCGCCAAGGCGGATCGTACCGCCAAGTTCCGCGTCCAGGCCCGCGCCGCGCAGGAAGATGCGCGCGGGGGCATCTATGGTCAGGTCCAGCGTGACCGGTGCGCCACTGCCGCTGCCACTTTGCTGGATGATCCCGGCCCGGTCGCGGGTGACGTATTGTGCGCCAGAGGCCCCGATATGGGCGATGTCCGGGATCGGTTCCGAGGACCCGAAGTTGAGATCGTCCAGCAGCACATTGGTTTCACCGAGCGCGATCCGGCCAGTGACATGGGGGCCAGCGGTCAAAGCGCCGTCGATGGTGATCGTGGCGGTGTCGATAATGGTCTGAAACAGGTCTTCCTCGGTCACTTGCACGGCAGCCAGCGTCACGTCGACCCGTCCGGGCAGGCCGGGCGCTGTCAGGTCCAGTGATCCGTCGAATGTCATCCGTCCGCCGGGCTGAATGGCGCTGCTGCCCGAAAGGCTTAGCCGGCTGCCTGAGATATTGGTCGTCAGCTCCAACCCCTCCAGCACCATGCCGAGCGAGGGCAGCGAGACCCGTGCGCCATCGGTGGACAGGGTGCCGCCAAGCGAGGACAGGGCAGGGGGGCCGTCCAATGTCAGATCGAACCGCGCGGTTCCGCGGACCGACCTTGGTGTGATGAAACGGTCGGCCAGCGCCAGCGGCAGGCTGCCCGACAGGGCGAGGTCCACCGCCCCGTCGGGCAGGCCGATTTGCCCGGTGACCCCGGTTGTCAGACCGCCCTGGCCGCTGGCATCGCCCGACAGGGTCCAGGGCATCGCGTCATTGGCGCGGGTCAGGGTCAGGCTGGCCTCAACAGGCCCGGAAATGGCCGAGGTCAGAAGGCCCGCGTCGCGCAGCCGCGCGGTGGCCGATAGCGTGCTGGCCCCGGAGGACAGGCGCCCCTCGGCGCTGGCGGTCAGGGCCGATCCGGTCAGGTCGAGCAGGTCCAGATGCAGCCCCTCGCCGTCGCGGCGCAGGGCGGTTTCGATCCGGGTTTCGCCTGCGATCAGGGCAGGCGGTATCGCGTCGCCCGCCCGCAGATCCTGCGCAGTCAGGTCGGCGCTGGCGTCAAATGCGCCGGACAAAAGGTCGGCCTCTGCTTGCAGCGTCATCCGTGCCGACCCCGCCAGATCCTGCCCCGCAAGGCCCGCGAAGGCAGACAGATCGGGCAGCGCCCCGCGCAGGTCCAGCCCGGCGATCAGCGCGTTGTCCCCGGTTTGGAATGTCGCCGCCCCAAGCAGCGTGGCGGTGTCGCCGGTCATGTTGATCTGCGACAGATCCAGCGGCGCACCTTGTTGCCAGTCGGCGCGCAGGGATAGTCGCGCGGTGCGGCCAAGGGCGGCTTGCAGGTCGGGGTCGGTATGGGACAGCCCCTCCAATGCGGCCAGCAGATCGGCGGTGACCGCGAAGGCCCCCGCACCGGGTGGGGTGATAGTGCCTGACAGGGTCAGGTCGGCGCGCGCGATGCCGATATCACCCGCGTGCAGGTTGGCGATCGCGGCCTGCCCGGTCCAGCCATTGCCGCTGGCGCGGTCATAGCCGAGGGTCAGGTTGGCCTCGGTCAGGGTTACGGGGGAACCGGCGATCGGCAGGCGCACGGGGCCGCCGCTCGCATCCGAAATCAGCCCGGCCATCTGAAACCGCAGTGGCGTGTTGTCTGCGGCCAATGCGGCAGAGCCTTCCAGCGATAGCGAATGGCTGGTCAGGGCAAAGCTTTCCAGCATCGTGCCGCCCTCGGCGGGCCGGGTCAGCACCGCGTCCAGCCCCGTGCGCGTGCCGAAGAAGGCCTGATATTCGGGCAATACCAGATGCGCCAGATCGCCGGTCAGTGTGGCGGTGATCCGCTGCGCGCTGTCTTCGGTGCGGGCAGACACAAGCGTACCGCTGACGCGCGGTTCGCCGTCGGTGGCAAGGGTCAGGTCAATCGTCAGGTCGTCCAGCGGTCCGGCCCCGGCAATGTCCATCGCCACCGAAGGCGCGTCGGGAATGCCCAGAAGCGTAACGGCGATCCCGCCGGGATCTTCGGACAGCTCCAATGACAGGTCCAGATGCCGGGTCTCATTCTGGAAGCTGCTCACAAGGGCAAAGCGCCCCTCTGGCCCGTCCAGCCGCGCAAGCGTCAGCTCTGCCGCGCCGTTGCCCTCGGCAAGGCTGGCCGAACCTGCAAGGGTTGCGGTGACGGGGAAACCGATGAGGGGCGCGCCAAGTTCGATCCGGTCGATGGCCAGGTCGTTCAGCGCGATAGAGACCGGCAGGTCTGGCAGTTGGAAGGGCGCCGCTTCAGGCGCGGTCGGGTCGGGCTCGCCCGTGGGCAGCCGGTCCAGCACGATGCGGGCGGCGGCCAGCCGGTCGACCTCCAACGCGCCGCGCAGCAGGGCCGACCGGGTCCAGGTCAGTTCCGCATCCTCAATGGTCAGCCAGACGCCATCCGCATCCGAGATGGTCAGCAGATCCAGCGTCGCGGTTGAACTGAGCGCGCCCTGAAACCCCTCGATCCGCACCTGCCGGGCATTGCCATCCGACAGCGCGCCCTCGATCAGCTGTACCAGCCGCCCACGGTCATCTTCCTGCGCGGACAGGGGCAGGGCGATCAGCAACGCCGCGCATATGATCAGCGCCCGGATCAAAACGCCTGTCCGATGCCGATGTAGAAATACAGATCCTCGCCCGCGCCAGCCCCCCCCACGGGTGTTGCCAGATCCAGCCGGATCGGACCCACGGGCGTGTCATAGCGCACGCCGAACCCTGCGCCCGTGTGCCAGCTGCCGCCTGTGTCCCAATAGGGGCCCGCGGCGACATAGCCGGTATCCGCGAAGACCACCGCGCCGAAATTGCCAAAGAGATCCTGCCGCAGTTCCAGGGATGAGCCGACAAAGCTGCGCCCGCCGGTTCGCACACCGCCCTGCAACGCGCCGAGCGACTGGTAGCCCTGGCCGCGCACCGTATCCGCACCACCGGAAAAGAACAGCCAGTCGGGGGGCAACAGGCTGGTGTCACCGCCGTCCAGCGTACCAAGCTGCAACCGCGCGGCCAGGCGTGTTCCGCCGGTTTGCCCGAAGGCGACGTATCCCCGCGCATCCGCCGCGAACCGCACGCCGCCCGACCCTTCGGCGATGGCAAAGGGGGTCAGGGTCGTGTCGGCATACCAGCCGCTGCGCGCATCAAAGGCGTTGTCGCGGCTGTCCCATGTCAGGCCAACGGGCAGCGACAGCATGGTCACGTCCCGGTTGGAGAACGCATCGGTGATCTCTCCATAGCTGAGATTAAGGAACAGGGACCCGCTGAGATGGTCAGAAAACCGGTGTTCCAGCCCGGCCTCCAGGTCGATCCTGTCGAGGGTAAACGTCACCTCGTCGAGATGTTCCAGCGTTACGCCGAAGCTGAGCCGCGTGTCGGGCGTCAGTACCGCCGGAATGGAATAGACCGCCGAGGCCAGTGCGTCGAAGCCGCCGTTTTCGCCGCCAAGCCCGCTTAGTTCCCCATCCAGCCGCAGCCGTTCAGCCCCGCCAAAGAGGTTGCGGTGCAACCAGTAGGTGCTAAGCGTCACGCCGTCGGTTGACGATAGCTCTGCCCCGAAGCCGAGCCTGCGCAGCGGCGCTTCAACCAGATCCGCCTCAATGGGCAGGCTGTTGTCGGGGGCAAGCGTGCCTTCCGTCAGGGCGACGGAGGTAAAGGCCCCGGTATCGCGCAGCCGCCCGGCGACGCGGTCCAGCGTGTCGGGGTCAAAGCGGTTGCCGGTGGGAAGGCCCGCGATGCGGGCGATGGCCTCTGGCCGCATCCTTTCGTGGCCTTGCGGGATCAGCGGGCCGAAAAGGGCTATGGGGCCGGGGTCGAGCGTGATCTGCGCGTCCAATTCCGCCTGCGCATGGCGGGCGGTGATCTGTTGGCTTGCGATGGCGGCGGTTGCATGGCCTTCGGCCCGCCAGCCGGTGATCCCCGCCTCTGCCGCCTGTCGCAAAACGCGGGTGCCAGCGGTCGCACCGGGGGTGAATCCTTCGGGCAGCGTGGTGCCGGGGGCCAGCGGGCCGATTTCGGCCCGGCCAAGGCGGAAGGGCGTCCCGGGGGTGATGGTGATCATCACATCCTGAATGGGGGCGGGCGCGCGGAAGGGCGAGATATCGGATGCCTCGCGCCGGTCCAGCCGGATGGAAATCTCGGGGCCGAAATAGCCGCGTTCATACAGCGCCGCCAGCAGGCGGGAATAGTCGGACCGGGCGCTCGCAATCACATCCTGCGCGGGCAGGGCGGCGGGGTCTTCAATGGCCATCAGGCGGGAGGCGGCGGTCAGGTCGTCCTGTAGGCCCGAATCCGCGCCGACCACCTGCAAGGACACATCCGCGCGGGCCGGACCGGGCAGGGTCAGGACAAGGGCAGATAGCAGGAGAATCGGCAGGCAACGCATGGGGGAAGCTTACAGAGCGTGAGGGCAAAGCTGAATGCAAACAAAGCGTGAAGTCCCCTGCGCACGCAACAATTCGCCCGTTGCCACGAAAAAGGCCGCGCATCGCTGGAAAACGACGCGCGGCCCCTTGGCTGTCAGGCGGTCAAATCAGGCCAGATCGTAGCGATCTGCGGTCATGACCTTGGTCCAGGCGGCAACGAAGTCGTTCACGAACTTCTCTTTATTGTCGTCCTGGGCATAGACCTCGGCATAGGCGCGCAGGATGGAGTTCGAGCCGAAGACAAGGTCAACACGGGTCGCGGTGAACTTGGTCTCGCCCGAGGCACGGTCCTGGATTTCATAGGTGCCATTGTCTGCCGGAACCCATTTGAAGCCCATATCGGTCAGGTTGACGAAGAAATCGGTGCTGAGTGCACCCACGTTGTCGGTGAAGACGCCGTGTGCAGACCCGCCATGGTTGGTGCCCATGACCCGCATCCCGCCGATCAGCACCGTCATCTCATGCGCGGTCAGGCCCATCAGTTGGGTCCGGTCGAGCATCAGTTCCTCGGGCGTTACGGCATAGTCCTTCTTGACCCAGTTCCGATAGCCATCGGCCAGCGGTTCCAGCACGTCGAAGGCGGCGGCATCGGTCATTTCATCCGTCGCATCGCCACGGCCCGGTGCAAAGGGCACCGACACGTCAATGCCAGCGGCCTTGGCGGCCTGTTCCACACCGACATTCCCGGCCAGAACGATCACGTCAGCGATGCTGGCGCCATGCTTGGCGGCAATCGGTTCCAGCGTGGCCAGGACGCTTGCCAGACGGGACGGCTCGTTACCTTCCCAGTCCTTCTGCGGGGCCAGGCGGATGCGGGCCCCGTTTGCGCCGCCGCGATAGTCGGACTGGCGGAAGGTGCGGGCGCTGTCCCAGGCGGTGGAAACCATATCGGTCACGGAAAGACCTGCCGCCGCGATATCGGCTTTGACCGCATCGACGTCATAGCCGGTGTTACCTGCGGGAACCGGGTCCTGCCAGATCAGCACTTCAGTGGGCGCATCGGGGCCGACATAGCGGGTGTTGGGGCCAAGATCGCGGTGGGTCAGCTTGAACCAGGCGCGGGCGAAGCAATCGTCGAAATAGGCGGGATCGGCCATGAACTTTTCGCAGATGGCGCGATAGGTGGGATCCATTTTCATCGCCATATCGGCATCGGTCATCACCAGAATGCCCCGCTTGGAGGGGTCGGTGGGATCAACGGGCAGATGTTCTTCTTTGATGTCGACCGGCTTCCACTGGTTGGCCCCAGCAGGCGACTTGGTCAGTTCCCAGTCATAGCCGAACAGCAGTTCCAGAAAGCCCATGTCCCAGGTGGTGGGGTGGGTGGTCCACGCGCCTTCAACGCCCGAGGTCACAGCATTGGTGGCCTTGCCGCCCATGTTCGGGTTGATCCAGCCAAAGCCCTGGTTCTCAATGGGTGCGGCTTCCGGTTCGGCCCCAAGGGCATCGGCGTCGCCATTGCCATGCGCTTTGCCGACGGTGTGGCCGCCGACGGTCAGGGCCGCGGTTTCCTCATCATCCATTGCCATCCGGGCAAAGGTTTCGCGCACCTGGGCTGCGGTCTTGATCGGGTCGGGCTGGCCGTTCACGCCTTCGGGGTTCACATAGATCAGGCCCATCTGGACAGCTGCCAGCGGGTTTTCCATCGTGTCGGGCTTCATAACGTCTTCGTAGCGCGTGTCAGACGGCGCCAACCATTCGCGTTCGGCCCCCCAGTAAGTGTCTTTTTCCGGGTGCCAGATGTCCTCGCGGCCAAAAGCAAAGCCAAAGGTGTTCAGCCCCATGTCTTCATAAGCCATGGTGCCCGCCAGCAGGATCAGGTCCGCCCAGGAGATCTTGTTGCCGTACTTCTTCTTGACCGGCCACAGCAGGCGGCGGGCCTTGTCGAGATTGCCGTTATCGGGCCAGCTGTTCAGGGGGGCGAAGCGGATATTGCCGCAACCGCCGCCACCGCGCCCGTCGGCCAGGCGGTAGGACCCGGCAGAGTGCCACGCCAGACGGATCATCAGGCCGCCATAATGGCCCCAGTCGGCAGGCCACCAGTCCTGGCTGTCGGTCAGCAGCGCTTTGACGTCGGCCTTGACGGCTTCGAAGTCCAGTTCCTTCACCGCGTCGCGATAGCTGAAATCAGCCCCCATCGGATTGGTCTTGCGGTCATGCTGGTGCAGAATGTCGAGGTTCAGGGTGCTGGGCCACCAATCCGTGACACCGCTGATCGCGGTGGTGTTGGCGCCGTGCATTACCGGGCATTTACCCATGTCATTTCCGTCCATGTCGTCCTCCGATTGTGGATTCGTGTGTGTGTATTCCGGGACCGCGCGCCGATTTCGGAGTATCAGAAAAACGGGGCCTTGGCCAAGGGTGGCAAGGGGTTGGTCTTTCAAGCGATATCCTGTCGGAACGCATTTTCTGGAACGGTTCTAACAAATGTATTTCATTTGTTTAAGTTGCATTTTCCGATTGCTTTGATAGTTTTAAATTATGGATAACTTCAGTCTCCGACAGCTCCGCTATTTCGAAGCGCTGGCGCAGCACGGTCATTTCGGGCGGGCGGCCGAGGCCTGTGCGATTTCCCAGCCGGCCTTGTCGGTTCAGATCAAAGAGTTGGAGGAAACGCTTGGCTCGGCGCTGTTTGAACGCAGCGCGCGGCAGGTGCGCCTGACCGGGTTCGGAGAGGATGTTGCAGCACGGGTGCGCGATATCTTGCGGGGGGCGGATGAACTGGCCGATTTCGCGCGGCTGTCACAGGACAGGCTGGCCGGGCGGCTTCGGATCGGGGTGATTCCCACAATCGCGCCCTATCTGCTGCCGACCATCATTGGCGATCTGGGTCGGCGCTATCCGGGGCTGGACATGCGCCTGCGTGAAACGCTGACCCCGCGTCTGATCCAGGAACTGGCCGAGGGGCGGCTGGACACAGCCATTGTGGCGCTTCCGGTGTCGGAACCCTCGTTCACAGAGGTGCCGCTGTTCAGCGAAGATTTCGTATTGGTGCGCCCACGCGCCGATGCGGACAAGCCGGTGCCCAATGCCGAAACCTTGCGTGAAATGCGGCTGTTGCTGTTGGAAGAGGGGCATTGTTTTCGCGATCAGGCCCTGTCCTTTTGCAACATGAACTCGGCCCTGCCGCGCGAATTGCTGGATGGCAGTTCCTTGTCCACGCTGGTTCAGATGGTCGGGGCAGGGATTGGCGTGACCCTGATCCCGGATATGGCGGTGCCGGTGGAAACGCGGTCGGCCTCGGTATCGCTGGCACGCTTCCCCGATCCGTGCCCCTCGCGCCGGATCGGGATGATCTGGCGCAAGACCAGCCCATTGGCGGATCAACTGCAACAGGTGGCCGATGTGGTGCGCTATTCGGCCGAAACGCTTGCTGCGCGGAACGCGGCCCTGACTGGCCCGGCCGATTGACCCCTGACAGGCAGCCGGGCGGCAAAGCGATTGACCTGCGGGGGCAATGCTGTAGGTGTTCGGGCGATTGCGGGGACGGGGCGCTTTGTGCCAAACTTGTCCGCAGAGGCCGTTTGACCTGACCAGATTTCAAGATCGCGGAGAGATTGACGTGAACATGACCCGGACCCTTGCCGCCGCCCTGGCCCCCTTGTTGCTGACCGCCTGCGCCGAGCCGGTGCCAGAGGATGACGGCCTGCCCGGTCTGCCCGTGGAAGTCACCGAAGAGCTGATCGCGCTGGTGGAACCGACGCAAAGCCTGGCTTCGGTGCGCATTCTGCCCGAGGATGGCTGCTACTGGTACCGGTATTCCGGCCCGGTCGAGACCACCTATCTGCCGTTGCGCACCAGTGAAGGGCGGCGCATTTGCAGTGAACAGGCGGCAGAAATTGCCGCCGCTGCCGAGGCTGAGCGCCAGGCAGCAGCAGCGGCAGAGATCGAAGCGCAACTGGCATCTGCCGACCCGGTCGAGTGACGGTCGGTTAGATACCCCTCAGCTTTCGGCGGTGACCCAGTCATCAGCAGGGTAGAGCGTGGCCGTCACACCGGTTTCGACATTGTCGTACAGGTCGATGATATGGGCCATGACCATGCGCACGCAGCCGGAACTGGCGCGGCGCCCGATCGACCAGGGCTGTGGCGTGCCGTGGATGCGCAGATAGGTGTCACGCTGACCCACATAAAGATAGAGCGCCCGCGCGCCGAGCGGGTTGTCAGGGCCACCCGGCATTCCGTCGGCAAACTGTTCATATACGCCGGGTTCACGTTCGATCATGTTCGCGGTCGGCGTCCAGGACGGCCAGCGCGCCTTGCGCCCGATCGTGTAGGTGCCGGGTTCATAAAGATCGTTGCGGCCGATGGCGACGCCATAGCGCATCGCGGTGCCGTCATCCTGAATGTGGTAAAGGTAACGCGCGACAGCATCCACATGGATATCGCCCGGCGTCAAACCGGCATTCGCCTCGACCCGTGCGGGTAGAAAGCGCGGTTCGATCCCCCAGGGATTGGTGACCGAGGGGTTGTAATTGGCGGGGGTGACCAGCGCATCCCAGTTGTCCCATTCGGACGGCACCGCAAGGGCAGGCCCGGCGATAGGGGCCGAAAACAGGGCGGCAGTCGTCATGATGAAATGGCGCCTGCTAAGCATGTCGCATCTCCGATTCGAAACTCATGGGCCTTGGCCCTGTAATCTGGATGTCTTCGGGGGAATGGGCAAGTTTTGCAAGGGTTTCACGCCCTCACATCTGCGTGTGGCATGTCTTTGCCGATCCGCGGCTCAAGCGCGGACGCGCAGGTTTTGTGGATCATAGGGGCCGTGGGCGATGACCCGCGCAGCAATGCGGTCGCCGATCAGGTCCAGTTCCAACGGGGTGCCCGGGGGCGCCAAATCTGGTTCCACGAAGGCATAGGCCAGATTCATTCCCACCCGATGCCCCCAGTCACCCGATGTGACGGTCCCTGCAACTCGATCGCCTATCATGACCGAGGCACCTGGCGTTGCCGGGCGGTCGGTGGCGTCGATATGCAAGGTTACCAGCTTGCGCTTCGGCCTGCCTTTCATCCGCGCCGCGAGTGCTGTTTTTCCTATGAAATCAGCCTTGTTCAGGTTCACGAAACGATCCAGCCCGGTCTCAAACGGATCGAATTCGGTTAGCAGGTCGGCCTTCCAATGCAGATAGCCCTTTTCCATCCGCATGGACTCAATGGCGCGTGCCCCGAAAAGGTGGAGACCATACACCTCGCCCGCTTTTCTCAGCGCCAGATAGGCCGCGTAGAGCTGATTGTTCGGCACATGAATTTCATAGGCCAACTCGCCTGAAAAGCTGACGGACATGACCGTTGCCGGGGCAATACCCACGAAGCATTCGCGCACCGACAACCACGGAAACGTCCCCGCCGACCAATCGCCGCGCGACACGGCGGATAGCACGTCGCGCGATTTGGGGCCCGCAAGGACAAGGATTGTCATGTCATTGGTCAGCGACTTGATCTGCACGTCCTCGCCGGGCCGCAAGCGGTGCGTCAGCCAGTCCATGTCATGTTGCTCCGACGCTGCCGCAGACCCGTACCAGATGCGGTCTGGGCCACGATCCGAGGCGGGCATGTTGGCGATGGTCGCCTCGGATTTGATCATGCCCTGATGGTTCAGCAGATACCCCAGACCCACCTTACCGGGCTTGCGTGTCAGCCGCCCGCAGATCATCCGGTTGAGGAAATCATGGGCATCCGCGCCGGTAATCTCATAGCGGTTAAAGCCGTTCACCTCGGCCAATCCCACGCTCTCGCTGACGGCCTTGACGTCGCGGGCGACGATGTCGAACACCTCGTTAAAGCGGAAGCCGAGCGTTTCGTGGAAATCGGGCGTGGGTTTGAGGAATTCCATCCGCTCCCACCCATTCACCACCGTGAATTCCGCGCCTTCCGCCGCCAGCACCGGCGTCAGAGGCGTGGTTTTCGCAGGCCGCCCCGCCGGACGGTGTTCATGGGGGAAGTGGAAGCGAAATTCGTTCTGATAATCCTCGATGGCCTTCAGCGCACACAGTTCCACATTGCCGTGGCCTGTGAAACGGCGGGGGTCCAGCATCCATGTGTCATAGCAGGCCTCGCCATGAACGATCTGTTGGGCCAGCAGCCAGCCATGTCCGCCGCCTTCGCCAAGACCGGCCCGCAAGCCAATGATACAAAACGCATTTCTCTTTCCGGGGATGGGGCCCACCAAGGGCGCGCCGTCGATCGTGTAGGTGATTGGGCCGTTCACGACGGTATGGACGCCCACCTCCATCAATGCGGGCATTCGGGCAAAGGCCCCTTCCAGCACATCGGTCACCCGGTCCAGATCGTCAGGGCACAGTGCGTTGACAAAATTGGGGTCGATCCCGTCCATGCCCCAGGTCTTGCAGTCCTGTTCGTAGAACCCAAGCAGCAGGCCGGTCTTTTCCTGACGGCAGTAGTAATCGCTGATCGGGCAGCGCAGCAGTGGCATCCGGTGGCCTGCATCGCGGATGGCGGGAATCTCCTCGGTCAGGAAATACTGATGTTCCATCGACATGACGGGGTGATGCACGCCCATCATCGCACCGACCTCGTTCACCCGGTACCCGCAGGCATTCACCACGACATCGGCGTGGATCTCTCCCTTCGGCGTTTCCACGATCCATGTGTCGTCTTGTAACTGCTGCAACCCCGTGACGGGCGTGTGTCGGTGCACCTCGGCCCCGGCCTTGCGCGCGCGGCGCGCCAGCGCCTGACACAGTTGCGCGGGGTCGATATCGCCATCCAGCGGGTCCCACAGCCCGCCCACAAGGTTTTCGGTCGAAATCAGCGGGTGGCGCCGGGCGCATTCCTTTGCGTCGATCACCTCGAAATGCACGTCCATCCCGCGCGCCATGGATGCAAAGTGGTGGTAGCCATCCATCTGCGCCGCCGTGTTGGCCAGCCGGATGCCGCCATCGCCGTGATGGTAGTTGATCGGGTAATCCGGGTCCTCGGCCAGGTCCTTGTAAAGCGCGATGGAATGGCTTTTCAGCCCGACCATCGTCTGGGTCATCCCGAAATTGGTAACCTGTGCCGCTGAATGCCATGTGGTGCCGGAGGTCAGTTCGTCGCGTTCCAGCAACATGACATCGCGCCAGCCTTCCTGCGTCAGGTGGTAGAGCGTGGAGCATCCGGCAATGCCACCGCCGATCACGACGGCCTTGGTGCGGGTTCTCATGGGGCGGGCTCCTTTGGCTTTTGGGCGACTGTCGGGGGTCCGTTGGATGGCGGCAAGAGCCAGGTCATAATTTCGAGAAAATCGAAACAGACCTGAGAAAAGCCGCGCCCAATGCGGTTTGAGTTGCCAGAGCGCCCGCAACGGGGCTTTGCTGAGGCCAGACAGGACAGGAGCGGGTGGAATGCGGCCAGCGGGCAGGCGATCAGGCGGGCGACGCGACAGGCTGGCGGCGCGGGCGAGGGGGCCGGAAAACCCCTGTCCGCCGGGGCAGCGCGGCGGGCAATATACGCCGCTGACGGAACCGGAGCTGCGAGCGATCTATGACACGGCCCTGCGCCTGCTGGCAGAGCTTGGTATGGGCGAGGTGCCGGACAGGCTGCGCCGCGATCTGCTGGCGGCAGGCGCGGTGGAAGCCCCGAACGGGCGGGTTCTGTTTCCCCGCGCCCTGACGGAAGACGCCATTTCCTGCGCCGCCAAACGCTTTGTCTTGCATGGTCAGGACGAGGCGCGATCCATCGAGGTGGGCGGCGACGCGGTGCATTTCGGAACCGGTGGCGCGGCGGTGCAGACGCTGGATATGGAGACCGGCCTCTACCGTCCCTCCACCTTGCAGGATCTGCGCGATTTCACGCGGCTGCAGGATGTGCTGCCCAATGTCAGCTGGTTCACCCGCTGCTGCGTGGCAACCGACCTGCCGGACGAATTCTCGCTCGACGTGAACACCGTGCATGCGCTGGTCAGCAACACCACGAAACCAGTGGCGACCTCGTTCACGCTAGCCCATCACGTGGCCCCCATTGTGCAGATGCTGGATATCGTCGCCGGGGCGGATGGCGGCTTTTCCCGGCGGCCCTTCGTCAAGGCCCATATCAGCCCGGTCATCTCGCCCATGCGGTTCGGGGCGGATGCGGTCGATGTGGTCTACGAATGCATCGCCCATAACATCCCCATGTCTTGCATCACCGCCGCGCAATCGGGCGCCACGGCCCCGGCGACGCTGGCGGGGTTTCTGGCGCAGTCGCTTGCGGAAACACTGGCAAGCCTCGTCATGGTTCATGCGCTGAAGCCCGGCCATCCGATGGTGTTTTCCAACTGGCCGCTGGTTATCGACCTGCGCACCGGGGCGTTTGCGGGAGGGGGCGGGGAAATTGCCGTCATGAACGCGGCCTCTGCACAGCTGTCGAACTGGCTGGGTCTGCCTTCTGGCGTTGCGGCCTCGATGACCGACGCCAAGGCCATTGATGCACAATACGGGGTGGAAAAGGGGCTGACGGCGCTGGCGGCAGGGCTGGCGGGGGGCAACCTGATCTATGAAAGCTCGGGCATGACAGCGTCGCTATTGGGGGCGAGTTTTGAAGGCTTCGTGATCGACAACGAAATGCACGCCGCCATCTACCGGATGCTGCGCGGGGTGGAGGTCAGCGAAGACACGCTCGGCTTTGACACGATCTGCGACGTGGTGATGGGCGAAGGGCATTTTCTTGGCGCCGATCAGACCCATGCGGCGATGGAGCGGGATTACTATTACCCCAGCCTGTCGGACAGGGATGCGCCAATTACATGGGCCGAGAAAGGCGCACCCGATATTTGGACCCGCGCCAAGGCCCGTGCGCAGGCCATCCTTGCCGAGCACGACCCGGCCTATTTGTCACCCGCGCAGGATGGGGCGATCAAAGACCTGTTTCCGGGGGTGATCCCGGGTTAGGCCGTCAACAGGCGGAAATTGTCCGCCAGCCAGGGATGGGCGGCAATCATCGGGGCGATAATCCGGTCCTGCAACAGAGGGCGCAGGGTTTTGTCCAGCGTCTCGAACAGGCTGAGCGGCAGATCTTCGGTCCGAAAGATTGACAATTGCCGCACAAATCCCGGCCCGGGCAGGGGCAGTATGGCAATGTGGTCGTGATGGCGATCGGAACTGGCGACGTTGAGCGCAGTGGTGATGGTCCAGGCCTTGCCGGCCGCAATTAGAGACAAGATGGCCGGTGTGCTTTCAAATTCCAACCGCGAAGGCAGATCGACCCGTTGGCGGCGCAGTTGTGCTTCGATCCTGCGGCCCATGAGCTGTTTTTTGGAATAGCGCAGAAAGGGCAGATCGACCTGTGCGCTCAGATAGTCCCCGGCGGAATCCTTGCGCCCCTGAGGCACCACCAGAACGTAAGGATCGCGCAGCAGCGGCGCTTCGGTCAGGCGCATGACGCGAAACTCGGCCGCCGATGCGATGCCAAGGTCGATCTCGTCGCTTTGCAGCAGAGTCAGGATGTCATGGCTGGGGCGCGATAGAAACGAAAACGCGCAGGCGGGCAGAGCGGCAGACAGGCTGGCGGCAAGGGTGGGGGTGACCTCGGTATCCAGATCTTCGGTCATCGCGATGCGCAGCGATCGGATCAGCGCCGCCGGGTCCTTGGACCAGACCTCGGATATGCCCTTGCGCAACAGCAACAGCGACGCGTCGACGCGCGCCAGCAGGATATCGCCCTCGGGCGTCAGCTTCATGGGTCGTTTGCGGTGGTCGATCAGGGCAACCCCCACGGCGTCTTCCAGGCAGCTCAGGTGATGCGACACGGTGCTGATCGAGATATCGAGCCGCCGCGCCGCCGCCTGAACCGAGCCGCTGCGCGCGACCGCCTGAAAGACCTCCAACCATTTGAGGCTGAGCTTGCTGCGTTCCATCCGTGCCCCCTGGCTTCGATTAAGTCGAAGCTAGACGCGTGCAGGCGCGGCGGCAATGTCAGAATTTGGTGCCCTGGTCAGGACTGGCCAATACATAGGTTTTGGACTCGGTGCTACGCGGGCTGTCATCGCAAAACCACGGAGGACATGGCCTGAGCCAGACGGAAAGGAAAAGACAGGAGCGCTTTCGACGAAGACCCGTTCCTGAAGGGGATGGCACGACGCAAGGCCATGCTTGGTGCGGATTGTGTGGACAAGAACCCGACGGGGTCACCCGGCCCTTTCAAGAGGCGATCGACCTCAAGACGCGCGCCTGATGAACCTCGTCATGATCAGGGCCTTGGGCAAGATGCATGAATGGGAACTGCACTGCCGGGGGGCGCTGAACAACGGTGTTTCGAAACAGGAGATCCGGGCGATCATCCATGTGGTCGCGATCTATTGCGGCGTGCCGCAGGCGCTGGAATGTTTCCGCGCCGCCCGCAAGGCGCTGGACGAGGCGGGCGGGCTTTAGGCGCGGTAGCAGGTGGAGTCCTCGGTCAGGTGGATCAGGTCGGTGACGATCCGGTTGGCCGGGGTCGGCACGCCAAGGCCTTCGCCGATGCGCACCATCGCGCCATTCAGCGCGTCAATCTCGGTGCGCCGCCCGGCCATCCGGTCCTGCAACATCGATGGCTCGTGGTGCAGATGGTGGGCAAAGGCGTGCTCCATCATTGCGGTGACCTTGTCCAGCGAGGCCGCAATGCCAGAGGCGTTGGCAACGGCAATCGCCTCTGCCGCCACTTGGGCGGCCAGCCTGCGACCGGGCTCTGACGCACCGACCGATCCGGGCGTGCCGCCGGTCAGGGCGCAGACAGGGTTCAGGGAACAGTTGAAGGTGGCCTTTTCCCAGATGGCCACGTCGATATCGGGTTCCAGTCGCGCGGTGATGCCACCCTTGTCCATCAGTGCCGTGATCTTGTGCAAGATCGGCAGATCCCGCCCGCTGGCGCTGTAAAGGTCGGTCGTGGCCGCGCCATGGGACGCGACCCGGCCGGGCCCCAGATATTCGGCAGGGGTCATCGTCATGCCCACAAGAATACGGTCCCGATCCACATGCGCGGCGATCCGGTCCACGTTGCCGACGCCGTTTTGCAGGCTGAGAACATGGGTATCTGCCAGCAGCGGCTGAATTGACGCCAGCGCCGCCTCGGTATGAAACACCTTGGTGAACAGCAGCACCAGATCGGCGGGGCCGTGGAACGCCTCTGGCCGCATGGCGGGCAGGTGGTGGGTGCTCTCCCCCTCGTCCAGCGCCACATGCAGCCCGCCTGTGGTGATTGCCGCGATATGGGCGTCGTTCACGTCCAGCAATGTTACGTCCGCCCCGGCCCGCGCCAGTCGTGCACCATAGACGGACCCCATGGCCCCAGCCCCCAGAACCGCGATCCGCATCGTCATCCCCCTGACGCGCCAAAGAGCGCCCGCACCTCATCCGGAACCGGGCAAGAGGTGATCCCGCCGCCCTCTTTCCGGCGCACCAGAACCCGCTTTTCGAACCCTTCCACCGCCAGCACGTCACCGCGCATCAGCCGGTGTTCCACGTCGAAGCTGGACCTTCCAAAGCCGGTGATTGTGGTCTCGATCACCACCTCGTCGCCATAACTTGACGGCACATGGAATTTCGCCCAGGTATCGACCATCGGGAAGCCCACCACCTGAAACCGGCGGACAAGCTCGGGCTTGGGCAGGCCAGCGGCCTTGAAATGATGCGCGGTTGAGGCGTCGAACCATGCGAAATAGCGTGGGTAAAAGACGATATCGGCGGGGTCGCAATCGCCCCATTCGATCTGTACATTGCGGTGACTGGTCAGCATCGGTTTCGTCCTTTTCTTATATCAGGCGCTGCTCAGGTTGGGGATGGCGGGCTCGGATCCCAGGGCCTCGTCCAGCTTGGCGTGACTGTCATCGGCCAAGGCTGCCGCGATGGCATGGCGTAAGGTGGGGGCCGCGCCGGACATCTGGCCGCTGGCAAGCGCCGGGCGCACCACGCCCGCCATGATCCGCGCGTAAGCTGCTTTGCCGCGCATCAGCGTGTCGGAATAGCCTTTCAGAACGCGGGGCAGTTCGGCCAGCGCCTCTGCAAACTCCGGCGCGCGGGGCAGGGCGGTTTCCATCGCCTCCAGCCACTCAGCAATCGCCGCCTGTTCCTGCGCAAAGCGGTAGGACCGGCGGCGGATATGTCTGAACCCCGCCATCAGGCGCAGCATCCAATAACCTGCAATGCCGTTGGACCGGACATGGATGCCACGGCCCATGAGGGGCAGTCCCTTGCCTGCCTCCACCCGTGCCATGATCCGTGCACCAAGACGGGCGGGCAGGATATCGGCGATCTCTTCGGCGCAGGGTTTTAGGTAGTCCGTCACCGTGATCAGTTGCCCGGGCTGCATCTGGGCGTCGGATTTGATCCGCGCGAAGCGATCGGGCCGGGTTTTCAGATCAGCCACGCGGGCGATATCCTCATAGGCCATCCACAGGGCCAGACGGCGGCAGGCTTCCTTCACCGCATGGGCCGCACTTGGGGTGGCCAGATCCGCCGCTGCAATCGTTCCATCGAGCAGCTCTGCTGTCGTAACCCCGTCGGTCTTGATCGTCACATCCCCGCTGCTCACCGCGAAGTTGGAACTGCTGAACGACGCCGCTCCCTTAGCAGCAGTCGTTGCATCGCCAATCCCTACTGTGTCACCCGTCAGCGTAATGGGAGAACTCACTGCCAGGTTCGTGTTGGC